>Ga0207927_1000046_pt1 | contig 46660 bp, 46 predicted proteins | sample NGESurdeep072012_2_FD_184456 | JGI IMG/M metagenome (GOLD analysis project Ga0207927, IMG submission 184456) | Arctic peat soil microbial communities from Barrow, Alaska - NGEE Surface sample 210-2 deep-072012 (SPAdes) | ecosystem: Environmental > Terrestrial > Soil > Wetlands > Peat ... | reverse complement strand
CACGTTGACCGGCGGACATGACCAATGGGGCTGCGGCATTGTTCATGCGAACAGCCTACCAAACTGCGGCTATTTATTTTGGAGACACACCACTAGTTGCGCCCATCAGGTGGACGCCTCCCAGGTCGGTTTCAGCCGAAGAAGACCTCAGCCTCGGTCATCCGCTCCGGTGGGACCGTCTTGAGCGTCCCCACCGCTTCGGCCAACGGGACCCGGACGATGTCGGTGCCGTGCAGCGCGACCATCATGCCGAAGTCCTTGTCGTGCACCGCGTCAGCGGCGTGCAGGCCGAACCGGGTCGACAGCACACGGTCGTATGCCGTGGGCACTCCGCCGCGTTGCAGGTGCCCCAGGATGACGGAGCGGGTCTCGATGCCGGTGCGCTTCTCGATCTGTTCGGCCAGCCAGTCGGCGATCCCGCCAAGGCGGATGTGCCCGAAGGCATCCAGCTCGCCGGTCTTGAGAGACTCGGCTCCGCCGATCGGCAGCGCGCCCTCGGAGGTCACCACGATCGGCGCCACACCCCGGTCGAAACAGGCGAGCACTTGGGCGGCAACCTTTTCGATGTCGAACTCGCGCTCGGGCACCAGGATCACGTTCGCTCCCCCGGCCATCCCGGCATGCAGGGCGATCCAGCCGGCATGGCGGCCCATGACCTCAACGACGAGCGCGCGATGGTGCGACTCGGCCGTCGTGCGCACCCTGTCGATCGCCTCGGTCGCGATCATCACCGCAGTGTCGAACCCGAAGGTGTAGTCCGTTGCGGACAGGTCGTTGTCAATGGTCTTGGGCACCCCGATGACACCGAGGCCGTCGTCCGTGAGCTTCTTGGCCACACCGAGCGTGTCCTCACCGCCGATGGCGATCAACGCCTCGATGCCGGCATCCTGGATGTTCGTCCTGATCCGGTCCAGCCCTCCGTCGACCTTGTAGGGGTTGGTCCGGGAGGACCCCAGGATTGTGCCGCCACGTGCCAGGATCCCGTCGACGTCGGTGAGGCCCAGGGGACGCACCAGGCCCTCCAACGGGCCCTTCCAGCCATCGCGGAATCCCACGAACTCATGGCCATAAGCATGGATTCCCCGGATCACCGCCGCCCGGATAACCGCGTTCAGTCCCGGGCAATCTCCGCCGCCTGTCAACATTCCGATGCGCATGAGAGTCAACCTACCGTCCACTTGCCAGCCCTCGTCGCTAGGGTCGCTGTCATGACCTTCTCGATCGTGGCCCGTATCGGTGACGCCTACGGCGTGGCGGTGGCCAGCAAGTTCATCGCCGTCGGTTCCGTCGTCCCGGCGGCCAGGGTGGGTGTCGGCGCGGTCGCCACCCAGGCCATGGCCAAGGTGTCGTATGCCGCGGACGCTCTGGCGCTGCTGGGCGCGGGCGCGGGCGCCGCTGAGGCGGTTGCCAGACTCACCTCGTTGGACGAGCTGCGCGAAGACCGCCAGCTTGGCGTCGTCGCGGCCACCGGCCAGGCCACCTTCACCGGGCGCGACTGCATGGACTGGGCTGGGGGTGTGCACGGCGGCGACAAGGACAGCGGCTACGCGATCCAGGGCAACATTTTGGTGGGCGAGCGGGTCGTCCTGGAGATGGAGCGGGCGTGGCTGCAGCGCCCCGACCTGCGGATGGCTCCGAGGCTGATTCAAGCGCTGGCGGCCGGTGACCAGGCCGGTGGAGACAAGCGAGGTCGTCAGTCCGCCGCCCTGTATGCGGTGGCTCCGGACGCCGGGTACGACCACTGCGGCGTGCTGGCCGACCTGCGCGTCGATGACCACCCCGCAGCGACGGACGAGCTGGCCCGGCTCCTGGACCTGCACGAGCTCTACTTCGGCTCCGCCGAGACGGTGCTGCCCCTGGAGGGCGCCCTGGCCGATGAGGTGCGCCAACATCTGCGCACTCTCGGCAGAGACCAACCAGATCTGCACCACGCCCTGGACGACTGGGCAGGGGAGGCCAACTTCGAGATGCGGATGACCCCGGACGGCATCGATAGCCGCGTGCTCCAGGCCTTGCGTGCGGCCGTCGCGTGAACCATCCCGGCCGGGGTGGGCGGGTCGAGGTGGTCCTGTCCGTGGATGCCGGCACCACCGGCGTCACCGTGCTGCTGGTCACCGCCGAGGCCACCGTGATTGCCCGTGGCTATGCCGAGTTCGCCCAGCACTTCCCCCGCCCGGGGTGGGTCGAGCATGCCCCCGAGGAGATCTGGCAGGCCACCCAGACGGCTGCGCGAGTTGCCCTTGACGGCGCCCCGGACGCGGTGGTTCGTGCCGTGGGCATCACCAACCAGCGCGAGACCGCGGTCCTGTGGGACCGCCAGACGCTGGCCGCAGCCCGGCCCGCGATCGTCTGGCAGGATCGGCGCACATCGGCGATCTGCGAGCGCCTGGAGTCGGCAGGCCATGGCTCGCGGGTCACCGAGCTGACCGGTCTGCGGCTGGACCCGTACTTCACCGGAACCAAGCTGACCTGGTTGCGCGAGAACGACCCTCGAGCATGGGCCGGCGTCCAGTCCGGCCGGGTCGCCGTCGGCACCGTCGACTCCTACCTGGTCGCCCGGATGACCAGCGGCGCCGCCCACGTCACCGATGCCTCAAACGCCTCGCGAACCCTGCTATACGACGTCCAGCAGGGCGGGTGGTCGGCCGAGCTCTGCGATCTGCTGGGGGTTCCGCTCGGCGCCCTGCCCGAGGTCGTGCCCAACTGGGGCGAGTTCGCCCGCACCGACCCCTCGGCCTTTTTGGGCATTGACGCCCCCATCTCGGGAATGGCAGGCGACCAGCAGGCCGCCTTGTTCGGGCAGGCCTGCTTTGGCGTCGGTGAGGCCAAGTGCACCTATGGCACCGGCTCTTTCATTCTTGTGAACACCGGAAAGACGTTGCAGCGCAGCGATGCCGGCCTGCTCTCGACGGTCGCCTGGCAGGGTCCTGACGCCAGCTTGACCTATGCCCTGGAGGGCGCGATCTTCGTCACCGGCGCCGCGGTCCAATGGCTGCGTGACGGTCTGCAGATCATCGGCTCCGCGGCCGAGACGGCAGCCATCGCGAACACCGTCAAGGACTCCCAGGGAGTGGTCTTCGTGCCGGCGCTGACCGGACTGGGTGCGCCACACTGGGATCCGCAGGCGCGAGGCTCTATCCACGGGATCACCCGCGGCACGACCCGTGCACACCTGGTCAGGGCGACCCTGGAGGCGATCGCCTTCGAGGTGCGCGACGTGTTCGACACCATCGAGACACCGATTCCCGTGCTGCGCGTGGACGGCGGTGCCAGCCAGAACGCCCTACTCATGCAGATGCAGGCGGATCAGCTCGACGTGCCGGTCGAACGCCCCAGGATCGCGGACACCACGGGTCTGGGGGCGGCGTTCCTGGCCGGTCTTGGCACCGGCGTGTGGTCCAGCCAGGAGGAGATCGCCGCGACCTGGGCTCTTGAACGCCGTTTCGAGCCCGGCCGCGGTGCGCGTGAGGCAGCCGACACCTCATACCAGCAGTGGTTGAAGGCAGTCGAACGCAGCAAGGGGTGGGAGCGGCAGCCCGCCGGGTGACCATCTAGCCTCGGGGTTGAATCTCCCGACAAACACGAAGGATCCCACCGATGATCGAGGCCCACGGCCTTACCAGGCGTTATGGAGCCAAGACGGCCGTGGACGATGTCACGTTCACCGTGCAGCCCGGCAAAGTCACCGGTTTCCTCGGCCCGAACGGCGCCGGGAAGTCCACCACGATGCGGTTGATCGTCGGTCTGGACCACCCCACGCGCGGCACGGTGACCGTCAACGGCTGGCGCTACGACCAGCACCGCGCCCCCATGCAGGAGGTCGGCACGCTGCTCGACGCCAAGGCGGTGCACACCGGGCGCAGCGCATACAACCACCTGCTCGCGATGGCCGCGACGCACGGCATCGGCAGGACCCGGGTGCGGGAGGTCATCGAGATGACCGGGCTCGAGCCTGTCGCCAGAAAGCGGGTCGGCGGCTTCTCGCTGGGCATGGCGCAGCGGCTGGGTATCGCCTCCGCGCTGCTCGGCGACCCGCACACGCTCATCCTGGACGAGCCCGCGAACGGACTCGACCCCGAAGGGGTCCTGTGGGTTCGCAACCTGGTGCGCTTCTTCGCCGGCCAGGGACGTACGGTCTTCCTCTCCTCGCACATCATGAGCGAGATGGCCCTCACCGCCGACCACATCATCGTCATCGGACGCGGACGGGTGTTGGCCGACGCCCCGGTCGCCGACATCGTCGGACGTGCGGGCGCCACGACCGTGCGCGTATGTAGCCCCCAGGCGACCCGGCTCGGCGAGCTGCTGGCCGGGCCCGGCGTCCGCATCGCGTCGAGCACCCCGCAGTGGCTGGAGGTCACCGGCCGCACCGCCCAGGCGATCGGCGAGGTCGCCGCGGCTGCCCGGCTCGTGCTGCATGAGCTCACCCCCGTGACAGGCTCCCTGGAGGACGCGTACATGGCCCTCACCCAGGACTGCGTCGAGTACCAGTCGACCACCACCGGCTTGCACCCTGACCACCGCGGCGCGGACCTTGCACCGGCCAGCACGGAAGGCGCAACCCGATGAGCACCAGCGTCATGATCCCCCCGACCGCGACGCCCTCGCAGGCCAACCCTGCCACCGGCGACATTCGGCTCAGCTTCCCACGCATCGTCAGGTCCGAGTGGATCAAGTTTCGCACCCTCCGCTCGACAGTCTGGACGCTGGGGATCACCGTCTTCTTGATGGTCGGGATCGTGACGTTGTTCTCTGCGGTAGTGGCATCGCAGGAAACCGGGCACGACGCCAGGGGCAGCAGCGTCTTCGTGTTCACCCTCGCGGCCGACCTCGCACAACTGGCGGTGGTCGTCCTGGGTGTGCTCGTCATCACCGGGGAGTACTCCACCGGGATGATTCGCTCGACCCTGGCGGCTGTCCCGCGGCGCCTCCCGGCACTGTGGGCCAAAGCCGTCGTTCTGGTGGCCGCGATCTTCGTGGTCTCGATGGTCGCGGTGGGTCTCTCGGTGGCCGTGATGCAGCTGTTCCTGGGCAGCAAGGGGCTCGCACCGGACCTCGGTGACAGCCAGACGGTGCGCATCCTGATCGGCACGGCGCTTTACCTGACGGCCATCGCCCTGTTTGCCTTCGCGATCGGGGCACTCCTGCGGCACTCAGCGGGTGCGCTGGCCACGGTGCTGGGCTTGCTCCTTGTCGTGCCAACCCTTGGCGTGATCCCGTGGAGGCCCCTGCAGCTGATCACCCCGTTCCTGCCCGGCGCGGCAGGCTCCAAGATCCTGCTACCCACCCAGATCAATGCGATGTCTCAGGGTGGTGTGGGCGCGGTCCTGGGCCCCTGGCAGGGCTACGCCGTCCTGCTCGCCTGGGTCGCGGTCCTGCTCACCGTGGCTGCCGTGCTCTTGCGTCGTCGAAACGCCTGACGCTGTTAAGCCTTACCGGCTGGTCGGGACCGCGAAGCGTCGCCCGACCAGCCGGCGTGCGTGGTCCCTCAGGAAACCTCCGACAGTGCCTTCGCGATGATCGTCGTCTCGTCCTCCAGCGACGAAGGCAGGTGGTACCGCTCAACATCCATCACGTCGATCAGTGGCAACTTGGAGCGGATCTCTTCGGGAGTGTTCTCGCCGAGGACGACACCGTGCGTCTCGGCAACAAAGATCCTCGCGATCCGGCCACCTGCCACGGAGTAGACGTGTCCGCTGACCGCACATTCCTCATGCACGAGATAGGCGACCAGAGGGCTCACGGACTCGGGCGAGACCTTGTCCGCCAGGCTCCCCAAGATGTCCTCGGTCATCCGGGTGGCCGCGATCGGTGCGATGGCGTTGACCTTGATGCCACGACTGGCGCCCTCGAGCGCCAGGACCCGGGTCAGCCCGGCCAGACCAGCCTTGGCTGCGCCGTAGTTGGCCTGACCGAAGTTGCCGAAGAGGCCAGAGGCTGAGCTGGTGTTGACAATGCGACCGTAACCTTGTTCGCGCATCAGGCGATAGGCCGGCTGACTGACGTAGAGGGCTCCCTTGAGGTGGACGTCGATCACCGCATGAATCATGGTGTCGTCCATCTTGTGGAACGCCTTGTCGCGCAGGATGCCCGCATTGTTGACCAACACATCGACACGTCCGAACGCATCGAGCGCGGACTGCACGATCGCCTGTCCCCCTTCGGGGGTGGCCACACTGTCGTGGTTGGCTGCCGCGATCCCGCCGAAGGCGGTGATCTCGTCGACGACCCGGTCTGCGGCGGTCATCGAGGATCCGCTACCGTCCAATGCCCCACCAAGGTCGTTCACCAGGACGTGGGCTCCCCGCCGAGCGAGCTCGAGCGCGTGACTTCGCCCGAGACCCCCACCGGCTCCGGTGATGATGGCTACACGTCCGTCAAAGCGCAAATCAGACATCGTCATACCCCTTTTCGTCGATGACTAGCTGTTCGGCCAGCGGCTGCCGCCCGAACGGACGTACTTGCAGGTGCACTGTGACCCGCCACCGTCGGCACGGACTCGCCGGGCACCACGCCCGGTGACGAGCCCACGAACGACGCCAGCACCGCCAGCAACGCGTGCTTCTGAGAGTCGTCGAGCCGAGGATCCTGGCGAATGGAGTCCTCGGTCTGGCTGGCGCGCCCCGCTGTCTTCGGGGGCGCTATCCCAGCGGCGCGGAGCAGCATCGTCTCGGCCGACACGCTGAGCGCGTCGGCGAGGGCGCTGAGGACCGCGATCGAGGGGAGCGCGAGTCCGTGCTCGATCTGGCTCAGATAGGGGTTGGAGATTCTGGCCAGCTCGGCCGCCTGGCGCAGCGTCAGCTGGGCGAGCTGCCGCTGGCTGCGCACGTACGCGCCAAAGGCGTCGTACAACTGGTCATTCGTCGTGCCACTCATCAGCCCCCCTCACTGTCTCCCCGAAGGGGCGCGAGTCAACCTGCTAGCTGTAATCTAGCAGTTGCTTGGTGGGACTGCATATAGAAACGCCAGTCAGGTTACTGATTCACGCAGTTTCGGTGCCCGAGCGGTGTCAGTGGCTCAGTGTCGGGTATGCGACCCCCCCGTGGCAAGCAATGGTGGCAAGCAATGGTTTGGACTCCTGGACCGTCAGTGGCCGCTCCACGTTGACCTTCCCGCAGAGCGCTCGCGCCCCGACACGGTCGAACAACAGATCCAAGGCCTCCGTCGGGCGAGTCCGGGTCCTCCTTTGTGCCGGCGTGGGCAGCCCGTTCCCAGCCGTCCAGGGTCACCCGGACGTCAGCCCTGCCGCGCAGGTCTTGACGCCGGCTGCCGCCTGCCATCAGCACGAATGAGTCGTCGCTGGACGGATGCCGTCCCATGGGCAAGACGCCCTTGCGGCCCCTCTTGCGGCACCTCACCGTCAACAACATGAGGTTCTTGTCGAGCAAACCATGCAAGGGCGACCCATCACGGTGCTATCGACCCGGATGAGGTTCCGCGGCGGCTCGGCGTCCTACACAGGCGAACTCATGTCGGCGATATTGGCAGATCACCTGCGTCGTCTCAGGCCCCTGTGCACCGCAGGCGAGCACCGCGTAGCCGCAGTTGAGATGGCCTGGTAGCCGTGGTTGCCTGGGCCTGCGAGGATGGGCCCTCGTATGCGCGCCCTACGCAATCCCTTCGGATCCCTGCCACCCGAGGTAGCGGTCCTGACCGCCGTGGCGTTCTCGGTGGCCCTGGGCTTCGGGATCCTCGCCCCGGCCATCCCGCTGTTCGCCAAGGACTTTGGCGTCAGCAACTTCGCCGCAGGCGCTGTCATCTCGGTGTTCGCGCTGGTGCGCTTCGCGTCAGCGCCGGGTGCCGGCAGGTTCGTCAATCGTTTCGGCGAGCGCCTGGTGCTGGCTACCGGGATCGGCATCGTCGGGGTGTCCAGCCTTCTGGCCGGGTTCTCCAGCAACTACGCCCAGCTGCTCGTGCTGCGCGGCATCGGCGGCTTCGGCTCAGCTATGTTCACCGTCTCCTCGTTCGCGCTTCTGCTGCGCGTCGTCGCCCCGGACCAGCGCGGCCGGGCGGCCGGCACCTACCAGACCGGGTTCTTGCTGGGAGCCATCGCCGGTCCCGCCTTCGGCGGCCCGCTCACGGCGTGGTCCCTTCGCGCGCCCTTCTTCGTCTATGCGACCACCCTCCTAGTTGCCGGGAGCCTGGCCACGGTCTTCCTCGCACGCACGGCGCTGCGCGAGCACGAGGTGGTCGCCGGCACTGCCGACCATCCACCCACCCCGCTGGGTACGGCGATGCGCAGCTCGGCCTACCGGGCCGCGGTGGCGAACAACTTTGCGGTCGGCTGGGCAATCTTCGGGGTCCGCTCATCACTGATTCCCCTGTTCGTCGTTGAAGGGCTGCGCCTCGGCCCCGCGTGGACCGGCGCGGGACTGGTGCTCTCGGCCGCGGTGCAGGGGCTCGTCCTGGTCCCGGCAGGTCGGCTGGTTGACGCCCGCGGGCGCCGCCCGTTCTTGCGCGCCGGCGCAGCCTTCTCGCTGGTGGCCGGGGTCACCATGGCACTCGCGGGCGGGGCCCCTCTCTTCCTTGCCGGAATGGCTCTGTACGGCACTGGCTCGGCGCTGCTCGGGGTGTCCTCGGCCGCTGTCGTGGGCGACGTCATCGGCGGGCGAGGCGGCACGCCGGTCGCGGCCTTCCAGATGGCTTCCGACGCCGGCGCCTTTCTCGGACCGCTCGTCGCCGGAGCACTTGCCGACGCGACGTCATTCGAGGTGGCGTTCCTGGCGACGGCGGCGGTCTCCGGGCTCGCGTTCGTGGCCACCTTGGTGATGCCTGAGACCCAGCGAGAACCACACGTCACCTGACCGCAGGCCGCCGAGGCCCTGCTGGGGCCCCCGCCGACCGTTCGGCTGGTCGGTAGAGTCATTGCGTGCCGAAATCGCGGATCAGCGCCCCAGTCGCCAACACCGGCGTCCGCCGCGTGTGGGACCTCCTCTGATGCTTCCCAACGTCGTCGTCGGAGGCGGCATCGTCGGCCTGGCCGTTGCCAAGGCACTACAGGAGCTCGACCCGGGCCGCAGCACAGTCCTGGTGGAGAAGGAGCAGGGGGTTGCCCTGCATCAGAGCGGCCACAACTCCGGGGTCATCCACTCGGGGCTCTACTACGCGCCCGGTTCGCTCAAGGCACGCCTAGCCACCCAGGGCGCCCGGGACCTTGTGGCCTTCTGCACCGAGCACGGGATCCCGTTCGACGTCGCGGGAAAGCTTGTGGTCGCCACCCGGGCCCATGACCTCGTCAAGCTGGACAACCTCCTGGAACGCGGTCATCAGAACTCGGTTCCCGTGCGACGAGTTGGCCTGGACGAGTTGTCCGAGAGGGAGCCCGCCCTTCGGGTCCTTGGTGCCCTCGTGGTGGAGTCCACAGGCAGGGTGGACTTCCGCAAGGTGGCAGCTGCCCTGGCGGACGACGTGCTCTCCCGGGGAGGGACAATTCGATATGGCGAACCCGTGCAGGCCGTCACCACGGTCTCAGGTGAGGTGCGAGTGCACACCGCCAAGGATGTCATCGTTGCCCACCGGGTGGCGCTCTGTGCCGGGCTCCACTCCGACCGCCTGGCCCGTGCCTCGGGGATCGACCCGGGCGTGAGGATCCTGCCGTTCCGGGGCGAGTACAGCGAGCTGGTCCCCGCACGGGCCGAGCTGGTCCGGGGACTGGTATACCCCGTCCCCGACCCTGACCTGCCGTTCCTGGGGGTCCACCTGACTCGAGGCCTGGACGGCGTGGTCCATGTGGGCCCCAACGCCGTGCCTGCACTGGCCCGTGAGGGTTACTCGTGGCGCGAGTTCTCGGCGCGGGACCTCGCTGAAACCCTCAGCTACGGCGGCTCATGGCATCTGGCTCGCAGGTATGCCAGAACCGGGGCCCGCGAGGTCACCCGCTCCTTGTTTGGGCGCTCATTGCTCAAGGACGCGAGGAAGATGCTCCCCGAGCTCAGGGCGAACGACCTGCGCCCGTCGATGTCGGGTGTGCGAGCCCAGGCTGTGGCCAGCGACGGTCGCCTCGTCGATGACTTCCTGTTCCGACGCTCAGGCGATGTGCTGCACGTCCTCAATGCCCCGTCTCCGGCAGCGACGGCCTGCCTGCCCATCGGAGTGCACATCGCCCGAGAGCTTCTCACACCGACCACGGCCGGATAACTCACGCCCCTTGTCGGTCCCAGTGCCGCTGCGCCTACCTCAATGCCGCGTGGCCATCGCGGGACAGATCGGCCCAGTAGCCGATGCAGCCGCCGAGCAGCACCAGGATCACGATGTCGTTGATTCTGCTCGGCGTGGCGACGCCGATCTCGAGGATGTCGGCCACACCCACGAGCAACGGCCTGGGCGTGGCTGAACGCCATCCCTTCTACGCGGTCCAAGCCAGTGCGGCAGCCCCTGCCAGAACCCGGGCAGCGTCTTGGCCCCGCCGATGATCACCAAGGGGGCTGTCCGCCAACGGGTGCTCGGGATTGCGCGGCAGGTTCTGCTGGCGAACGTGGGCGCAAGTAGACGGCGTACAGCCAGGCGATGGGTCCAAAAACGTCCAGTCCGCACCAGAGTGCAACGAGCGCGGCTGGATCTGCCCGCGTGCCGTGCCCCCGGATCCCCCCAGTCGCTAGCTGGCCGCGCGCTCGTCGTCCTGCGGTTTCGGCGGACGGTCCTCGTTGTCCGGCGCCGCGCCGTCCGGGGCGGATCCGGACGCTTCACTTGGAGCATCGGGCGCGGTTCCATCACCTTTGATGCCCTTGTCGATCTTCTCGATCTTGTCCGCGGCGTCTTGCTGCAGCTCCTTGGCCTTGGCCTTGGCTGCCGCCAGCAGACGGTCCTTCATCGAGGTCGCGTACATGTCGACATACTCCTGATGAGACAGGAGCATCAACTCATACATGATCTCATCCGTGACCGAGCGCAGGACGAACCTGTCCTCCTCCATACCCTCATAGCGGGAGAAGTCCAAGGGCTTGCCGATGCGCACCCCGATGCGCATGATCTTGGGGACTCGCTTGCCACTCGGCTGCGCCTTGTCCGTTCCGATCATGGCCACTGGCATCACCGGGCAACCCGCCTGGAGCGCCATCCTGGCCACTCCGGTGCGTCCGCGGTAGAGCCGGCCGTCAGGCGAACGGGTGCCCTCGGGATAGATGCCGAGCAGCTCACCCCGGCGCAGAACCTTCAGGCCGCTGTTCACTGCCGCCTGACCGGCGCGTCCACCGGAGCGGTCAACCGACAGCTGGCCGGCGCCCTTGAAGAAGGCCGCCGTCGCCCGGCCCTTGACTCCACGACCCGTGAAGTAGTCGGACTTGGCCAAGAAGGTGACCCGGCGCGAGACCACCAGTGGCAAGAAGAACGAGTCCGAGAACGAGAGGTGGTTGCTGGCGAAGATCGCGGCACCCTCGGTCGGGATGTTCTCCTCACCCTCGACCCACGGACGGAACAACAACCTCAGAATCGGTCCGAGGATGAGGGTCTTGAGTACCCAGTAGAACAACTCGAAACCTCTCCTTCGGCTGAGAAATCAGACCCATTGACGACCCGTGAATCCTACGACACTATGCGCGGGTCCCGCGTCGTGCGAGGATTCCTGTACAAGGACCAGCATCGACTCTTCGCGAACTCAGGGGTGAACCTGTGGCCATTCTGACCGGGGCCGAACCGTTCAATCATGACGGATCCGACGTCGGGGTGTTGCTGTGTCACGGCTTCACCGGCACGCCGCAGAGTATGCGCCCGTGGGGCGAGTATCTCGCGAACCGGGGATACACCGTGCGCGTTCCCCTCCTACCCGGACATGGAACCACCTGGCAGGAGATGAACCGCACTGGCTGGCAGGACTGGTACTCCTGCGTCGACACGGCATTCCGCGAGCTGCATCAGACGTGCGAACGCGTGGTCGTCGGCGGCCTCTCCATGGGCGCTACCCTCTGCCTGCAGCTGGCTCAGGAGCACGGCCCGCGGATCAGCGGCCTGGTCCTAGTCAACCCCGCGGTCAAGTTCGACGACCCACGCGCCCGCCTGGTCCCTGTCCTGAAGTACCTCATGGGGTCGCTGGAGGCCGTCGGCAACGACGTCAAGAAACCAGGCGTCACTGAGCTCGCATACACGCGGACCCCGCTCAAGGCCGGGCACTCCCAGCTAATCGGCTGGGCGTCGGTCATTCGAGACCTTCCGGAGGTCACCCAGCCGGTGCTGCTCCTGCGCTCGACACAGGACCACGTCATCCCCGCGTCAAGCTCGGCGCTGATCCTGTCCAGGATCTCGAGCCACGACGTCACCGAGATCCTTCTCGAGGACTCGTATCACGTTGCCACCATCGACAATGACGCTCCTCGTATTTTTGACGAGTCCGCCAAGTTCATCGAGCGCATCGCGCTGACGTGAACGATCAAGAACGTCGCCGCTCGCCCGACGGCTTCGATGACGATGCGATATTCGCCGACATCGTGGCTCACCTGAACGATGAGGCATCCGAAGCCGACCAGACAGTGCGGCCCGCGGCCGAGGATGCGGGCCCCCATATCGACACGGCCGACAAGACAACCGACGAGACAACCCCCGACTCGACAACCCCCGACTCGACCGATCTGCGGCCAGGTGACGGGCGGCCAGGTGACGGGCGGCCAGGTGACGGGCGGCCAGGTGACAGGCGGCCAGGTGACAGGCCGCCAGTTGACCAGCGGCAGTGGCCCATCAACCCGGCCCCGGGGCCGCCCACGCCGATCGATCCTCAAGTCGATCCCGGTCCGCAGGTCTGGCGGGCACACGAGGTGGACGACGAGCACGAGGAGCACTTCGAACCACCACCGGTCACTCCCCTCCCGGCCGGCGACCTGCAGTTCTGGGCCATCATCGCCGGCATGACTGGCGGGCCGCTGTTGCTGGTGTACCTCGTGTTCTTCAACCGCAACGCGAGTAGCTACTGGATACTCTTTGCCATCGCCATGTCCGTCGGCGGCTTCTGGCTGCTTGTCTCGCGAATGCCGGGCCAGCACAACGATGACGACGACGGCGCGCGGCTCTGACCATATGAATCGCAGCGAACAGTGTCGGGCCGACGCCTGAGGGCGGAGCCAACCGCCAGTGGTCAAGACGTACCCAGCAGGAGTGCCAGGGTGATCAGTCAGCCTGCCGTTCAGCCGGATAGCGGGCGAGGTCAGCCGCCCCGATCAGACCGGCGTCGTTGCCCAGCTGCGCGACCACGATCCCAGCTTCCGGCCGATATCCACGGCCCGCCAGCTGCCGCCTGAACGTTTCGCGCGCAGAAGCCAACAACAACTCACCAGCAGCACTGACGCCACCGCCGATGACGAACATGCCGGGGTCGAAGGCCGCCGCCAGGTTGGCGATACCGACCCCAAGCCAGTTGCCGATCTCAGCGAGAAGCTCGCGAGCCGTAGGGTCCCCATCACGGGCGGCCTGCGTGATCAGTGGGCCGCTCAGGTTGCCCACAACGCCTTCCACGCTATCGAGCAGGTCGCTGGCAATGGGAGAGTTGGCGGAGAACAGAGAACGCGCTTCTCGCACCAACGCATTCCCGCTGGCGTACTGCTCCCAACACCCGCGGTTGCCGCACTCGCAACGGTGGCCCCCCGGCACCACCTGCATGTGTCCGAACTCACCGGCTATGCCGAATCGACCACGTTGCACCTGACCGTTGATCAGGATGCCACCGCCGATGCCCGTGCCCAAGGTGATCATCATGACGTGGGTCTGCCCCTGCGCTGCCCCGAACTTCCATTCAGCCCAGACCGCGGCGTTGGCGTCGTTGTCAACGAAGATCGGCACCGACACCCGCTTCTGCAGGGCCTCCTGGAGAGGCTCGTGGCGCCACGACAGATGCGGGGCGAAGACGACGGTCGCCCGGTCCGCCGCAACAAAGCCGGCAGCACCGATGCCGACGGCGGCGACGGTTCCGGGCCCGGCGATCTGGATCAGCTCAGTGACGACCTCGACGATTGTCCCTTCGACGACCGCTGGGCTCTTCGAACGGGCAGGTGTGTCACGACGCGCGCGGTAGATCACGTTGCCATCGACGTCCACCACGCCGCCGGCCACCTTCGTGCCACCGATGTCGATTCCGATGGCAAGTCGGGGGTTCACGCGCACGCTCGCGCGGCAAGATCGGCAGCTCCGATCATGCCGGCGTCATTACCGAGGCTCGCCAAGGCGAACCGCGCCTCCGGCCGGTGACCGCGGCCCGTCAGCTGGCGGCGAAAGGCGCCCAGAGCCGGATCCATGAGGAGAGCCCCTGCCTCGGAGACTCCTCCGCCGAGGACGAACAGCTCGGGGTCGAGAATGGCCGCCACCGAGGCCAGCCCCTCCCCGATCCACACTCCGAGATCGGCCAGCAGCTCGACCGCAGCTGGATCACCCTCCACTGCTGCCCTGGTGACGTCCGGCCCCTTCAGCGCCTCGGGATTCCCTCCACACAGCTCAACCAGACGCGCTGCCAGCGGTGTCCCAGTGACGACGAGCTCCCGCGCCTCTCGCACCAGAGCCGTGCCACTGGCATACACCTCCCAGCAGCCGCGGTTGCCACAGCCGCAACGGAAACCGCCGGGAACCACCCGCATGTGCCCGAGCTCGGCCGCCACTCCGAAGGCCCCATGCATCAGAACGCCATCGATCACGACTCCACCACCGATGCCGGTGCCCACAGTGAGCATCACCATATTGCCGGCGTCCACGGCGGCACCGAAACGAAACTCGCCCCAGGCTGCGGCGTTGGCGTCATTCTCGATGGTGACGGGCAGGTCGAGGGCGGACTCAAGACGTTGTTGGAGCGGCTCATCTCGCCAGGCAAGGTTCGGGGAGAAATACACCGTGGACCCCGAGCGGTCGATGAAGGCGGCACAGGCCACGCCGACGGCGTCGACCTTGTGCTCCGCGGACAGCTCCCGAGTCAGGCTGGCCGCTTCCTGGATGATGGCGGCAGGGTCGAGGGCCGGAGTATCCCTGCGCCCCTGGTCGAGAATCGTGCCCTTCCCGTCGACGACACCGCCACTGATCTTGGTGCCGCCGATGTCCAGCCCGATCGTTACGCTCACGGCGTCATCCTTCGCTCTCGTCATCCACGGGAATGTGCTGGACCGGCGCCCGATCAGGATCCGGCGGGCCCCCGGCAGGGGGCTTGGCAGACGACGCCGGATCAGAAACCCGAGACCACTTGGCGACGTCTCTGAGAGTGGCAGCCACAGACATGGCCAGGTCCGCCAGCAGATCCACGGTCTCGGGCCGGACCGAGCGCAACAACCCGATCCCCCGACACAACGGACAGAGCCTGCAGTTTGATGCAGTGCCGTCTCCCGGGGTGCCGTCGTGTTCGGCGCCACACTGGCTGCAGGCATCTTCCGAGGGCTTATCCGTCGCCCCGTGATCCTCCGCCTCGGGACCCTGGGCCGGAGCCGCCGGATCCGGCGTGTGCGGCCAGACAGGTTCCTCAGCCGGCTCACCGGCATACGGGCTGGAGTCATTGCCGCGGCTGTAGGTCGAGCGAGCCATCGTGGCCATGTCCTCGATCAACCGCGCTGCCTCCTGGGCGACGGTGCCGATCTGGGACGGGGGTTGCTCAGTCATTCAGGGGCCACACTCTCTCGCTCGCTTACGGGCCACAGTTTCTCGTCGGGAACGAACCGCACCCGAAGGGTCGCGTTACGCACCACCGCGCCGGTAACGACACACCGGCGCAAGATACTGGGCAATGACAGCACCCGACGATGGTCGGCCACCGCTACGAGCAGTTCGTCGTCACGCCGTTTGAGGTCCACCTCGGCAGCCGTGACCAAGGGCAGCGGCAACGTCAGGAGATAACCTGCACCCTCCTGCCGCACGGTCATGCCCTGAGCAGGCGCAGTGACCAGGACGTCACCGATCGCCCCGGTACACGCCCGGGCAAGTGCGGCGAGTGCGTCTGGGCCAACAGGCTCATGCGGGAGGTAGGGGGCGATGACGATCGGCAGGGGATCGAAGGAGTGACGAACCTCGGACAGACCCCGCTGCTGGGCCTCATTCCAGCCGGCCAGCCACGCATTGTGGCTCGATCCCTGACCCGAGTCCGCCCACTCGACCTCGGGGGCCGGAGCATCAGGGGGTGCAGCGTCGGGAAAGACGCGATTGACCACGATCTGGTCCACCGTCAGACCGTAGAGACGCAAGGAGGTCAGCGTCCGACGTGACTCGGCGATGACCACCCGCTCGGGGGTGAGCACCAATCGCACAGAAGTTGTCTCGGCAGCCAGGATGGACTGGATCTCGAGCAGCGACTCATGCCAACGACGCAGGGTGTCCAGCACCGCAGTCCCGGGCAGCGGAAGCCCGGTCGCTGTCGCGGCGGCGGGACGCAGCGCTCGTAGGAGTCCGCGCTGGGCCGGGATGAGCCGCTCAAGGTGCCAAGCCAGGGCCTCGGGCAAAGCAAGCAGCCGCAACGTCTCCGCGGTCGGCGCACAGTCGAGCACCACAAGGTCCCACGGTCCGGACTCGACCTGTTTTCGCAGCTCGAGCAAGGCGACGAGCTCGTCGGCGCCTGGGAGCTCAGTCAGCTCGTCGGCGACCACCGGGTCGATACCCAGCCCCTTGAACACGGTCAGGAGATAGTCCTGCACCGACCGCCAGGAACGCCGGACACTGTGGGAAGCGCTGAGCTGCAGGGCGCTCAGGCCCGGCTCGATCTCGACCACAGGGTCGGGGTCCTCCGCTGTGGTCACCAGGACGGCACCCAGAGCGTCACCGAGTGAGTGCGCCGCGTCGGTCGACATGACCAGGGTCTTGATGCCCGCACGGGCCGCTTGGACGGCGGTGGCCGCGGCCGTCGTCGTCTTGCCGACGCCCCCTTTGCCGGTGAAGAGGACGACTCTCACGAGATACCCGAACGTCGGTTCAAACCTCGACGCGTCTCTTGAGTTCTTCCAGGGCAGTCTCGATGATGACCTTCTCGGCCTTGCGCTTGAGTATGCCGAGCATGGGTATCTTGACGTCGACCGACAGCCGGTAGCTGACCGCGGTGACGGAACCGCCGTTCTGAGGGGCGGTGTCTACTGGTGTCGTGTCTTCGAGTGTGTACGAGCCATTCATCGCCTTGAGCACCACGCCACTGACCAGGTGCCACGAGACCACCCCTGTGCCGTCTTCGGCTACGTCCCAATCGTACTCTAGGACGTAGGTGTCCTTGATGGCACCGGCGGAAAGGGTGAACTCGACCTGGTCGGCCCATCCGTCACCGTCCTCGGAGATCACCGCCACATGCTTCACCTCGCCAGCCCACTCGGGATAGCGATCGAAGTCGGCAATAATGTCGAGTATCGCCCCGGGTGCTGCGGCGATGACGATGCTGGACTCAGTGCGATCAGCCATGCAGCGAAGGTTACCTTGCGGCGGTTACCACCACGTCAGGCGTGTGCCGAGTGACATGGGGGTCGCCGGCTCTCCCTGGAGTCGCCCCCGCGAAGGCACCTGTGAGATGGGCGATGTTCAGGAAATGTGCTTCATCTTGTCGGTTAGGGTACGCGGGCAAACACCAACAGACTGTCTAAAGGATCCTTCGTGAAACATATCGCGGTTCGACCGCTCGTCACCTCGCAGGTCAAAGGCAACCTCTCGGACCTGCCTGTCCGCAACGCCACCTCCCAGCCTGGCGCAGTGGCATTCTGCAAGCCGTCGTCTGGCACCTGGGTTGACGTCACGAACGCGGAGTTTCTCGCCGATGTCCGCGCCGTGGCCAAGGGGCTGATGGCTTCGGGGGTCGGCCTCGGGGAACGCGTCGCAATCATGAGCAAGACGCGCTATGAGTGGGCCGTGACTGACTTCGCCATCTGGACTGCCGGCGCTGTCTCCGTACCGATCTATGAGACTTCCGCGGCTCTGCAAGTCGGCTGGATCGTCAAGGATGCGCAGTGTTCTGCCGTGATCCTGGAGACGGCGACGCACGCCCGGATTCTGGCCGAGGCACAGGCCGACAGCCCTGAGCTCCGTCAGGTGTGGCAGATCGACGCCGGAGGGCTCGACGAGCTCAGGGCGGCCGGACGCGAGATCACCGATGAGGAGGTCGAGGCCCGGCGCAGCCAGGTCGGTCGCGGCGACGTCGCCACGATTATCTACACGTCGGGGACAACCGGCCGTCCCAAGGGATGCCAGCTCACCCACGACAACTTCATGGCTCTGGCCGAGAACGCAACGGAGTCGCTGAAGATGGTCATCTACGCCGAGGGAGCCTCAACACTGTTGTTCCTACCCCTGGCCCACGTCTTCGCGCGATTCATCCAGGTCGTCTGCGTCCATGCCGGGGTCCGGATGGGGTTCAACTCTGACCTCAAGAGCCTGCTCACGGACTTCGGCACCTTCTCCCCCACGTTCATCCTGTCGGTGCCGCGGGTCTTCGAGAAGATCTACAACTCCTCGGAGCAGAAAGCAGTCTCCGAGGGCAAGGGCAAGATCTTCCGAAGCGCGGCGGCGACGGCGATCGCCTGGAGTCAGACGCAGGAGAACGGCGGGCCGGGGGCCCTGCTCAATGCCAGACACGCCATGTTCGACAGGCTCGTCTACGGCAAGCTTCGCGCCGCCATGGGTGGCAAGGTCGAGTATGCCGTCTCCGGTGGTGCCCCGCTAGGTCCCCGTCTCGGCCACTTCTACCGCGGCATCGGACTCACCGTGCTTGAGGGCTACGGACTCACCGAGACCACGGCTCCAGCAACCTTAAACACTCCCGGCCACATGAAGATCGGAACGGTCGGTACCCCGCTGCCCGGCGTCGCCATCCAGATCGCCGATGACGGTGAGATCCTGGTCAAGGGCAACAACGTCTTCACGGCCTACCGCAACAACGAGGCCGCCACCACCGCCGCCCTCGTGGACGGATGGTTCCAGACCGGCGATATCGGAGAGCTCGACGACGAGGGGTTCCTGAAGATCACCGGCCGCAAGAAGGAGCTCCTCATCACCGCTGGCGGCAAGAACGTTGTGCCCGGGTTCCTTGAGGACCGCCTGCGCGCTCATCCCCTGGTGTCCCAATGCATCGTGGTCGGCGACCAAAGGCCCTTCATCGGCGTACTGATCACCCTCGACGCGCAGATGCTGCCCGCGTGGGCGAAGAACAACAGGTTGCAGAATCTGTCATTGGAGGATGCCCGCACGAACGACGTCGTCCAGGCCGAGCTCGGTCGGGCGGTCGACAACGCGAACAAGGCGGTGAGCAAGCCCGAGTCGATTCGCAAGTTCACAGTCCTTGCCGACGACTTCACAGAGGAGAACGGCTACCTGACGCCTTCGCTGAAGCTCAAGCGCAACCTAGTGATGAAGAACTACGCCTCTGAGGTCGAAGCGTTGTACTCAGGATCCAGGGAATAGCCGATTCACCCTCGGGCTTGGGCCAGAGTCCTCAGGTAGCGCTTCCAACCATCGACAAACTGCGCTTCGCTCACCCCAAAGCTGTGGGGAAAAGCCAACGTCGCAGTCGCTTCGGAGTCATGCTGGGCTGCCCCGCCCGCCGGCGAGGCCGATGCGACGACGCGATAGAACGCGACAACCTTGGCCTGGCCATAGAGATCGACCAGGCGACACACAGCCAGCCAAGACCCCGAGTATGACGGTGCGATCCTGGTCTTGGACGGGTCGAAGTCGGCCTCTCGTGGCAGCGCCGTGGGGCCCTTGCCCGCACGCACGAGAGCGAGTAGCTCGCTGGCCACTCGCTCGCGCGGGAGACCGAGACCGGAGTACCCCACGTAGTCGGCCATACCCTCGGTCAACCAGATCGGGACCGGACTCGTGGTCGATGAACGCGCAGCAACATGGGTCAGCTCATGGGTGATGACCACTTGTCGTCCGAGGGACTGCAGTGCGGTGAAAGCCCTGGGGTTGATGACAACTCGGTCCCCCTGAGCCCGTTTGCCCGACTCGATCACACCTTGGGTGATGGCAGCAACCTGATCGAGTCCTTTGTCGGCAGAACGCAACAACAGCTTGGCGAACTCCTCATTCGTGGACGGCGTCACTATGACCACGTGAGAATTCCAGTCCGTGCCCCACACGCCGCTGACCCGGCGAACCGCCGAGTCGGCAATCGTGCTGTAGTCCCGCATACGCGCCTCGGGCGCGTTGCCGATCACGATGTCGGAATTGCCTTTGATGACTCTTAGTCCTGGCAGGTCCCACATCTGGAACGGGGAGGCACCGTCGGTGTCGTCGGCAATGCGCCAACCACCGAGACGGTGCACCAAGGTGTATGTCACCTCAAAGGATTGTGGCGCCCGGTCGAATCCAGCCAGCGAGTACGTCCCCGTGACCGTGGCAGCCCAGGCGTTAGGCCCCACCGCCTGGACCCGTGTGGCTGCGAGCGAGGGAGCCAGCTGCGACGCGCCATATGAGAACTGGCCGAGCGGGAGCTTGACCAGGTTGTCGAACTCCAGGGACTGACGTCCCCGGAAACTCGAGCCTCGAAGGTCCACCGTGGCCATCCACGCACTCTTGTTCCGGGTCTTCACGGCCGCGGCTCTGGCGGACAGCAGACCTTGGGCAGCCGCCATCCGAGTGGTCTGCTCGTCCACCTTCGGCACCGAGGATGCGGCTTGGTTGGTGCCGCCTCGGTCGGAGGCCCTGTCAGTGGTCTGCCGCAGGCTCCCGATGACCCCCGGCAGGTCCAGGTTGCCATTCAGCTGCCCAGCGATGCCGACGGCGAGCCCGGCGCACAGCGCGATCGCGGCAACGCGCCTGGCTTTGGTCATTGCGCCATCGTAGGTTGCCTCAGGCTCTTTCGTGTATCTGTGCCTGCTCAGCCAACGCGAACGGTCCCCCATTGCTGTACGCCCTCCCGGCGCGCGCGCAGCCTTGCCACAGCCCCGGCCGTGACCAGCCCGGCACTGACGAACATGGACACTGCCCGGTGCTCGGCGGCATCCAGCTGCAGTTCGGGGGGCGATGCGGGTTCAGAGGACAGCCGAAGCTCGGGCGATGCAAGGTGATCGGCCGACCGGAATCCACGCAGCACCGTGACGACACATTCGTCACATCGTTGGCCGCGCACCGGACAGGTCATGCAGTCGATGATCATCACTGGCCCTCCGAACTCATTCCCGGTCCACCTCATCAATGGACTCGACTGGACTCAACCGTCCGGCCCGGTCGGGCCGCCATGTCAGAAACGCTAGGCCCCGGGTCCGACAGCCCTTCTGATCTCTCGCCCGGCCTGCATAGCCAAGGCCCGGTGGCAGCGCGCCTGACGCGCCCTGTCAGCCGCGGCACCTAACGTCGTCACCATGCAAGGCGTCCAAGGCACACTCGACGAGCTCGGCACCCCATTGGCCGAGGTCACCTTCGTGGTCGTCGACCTTGAGACGACCGGGGGCAGCCCGACGGGCGCTCACATCACCGAGGTCGGAGCGGTCAAGATCCGAGGGGGCGAGGTGATTGGCGAGTTCCAGACCCTGGTCAATCCCGCTGAGCCGATCCCGGCCTTCATCTCGGTGCTGACCGGCATCACCGACCAGATGGTGGCCGACTCGCCACGCATAGACAGCGTTCTGCCCGCTTTCCTCGAGTTCGCGCGCCACAGTGTGCTCGTCGCCCACAACGCGCCCTTCGACATCTCCTTCCTCAAGGCCGCCGCCACGCTCACCGGTCACAGCTGGCCGTCTTTTCGCGTGGTCGACACCGCACACCTTGCCCGACAGCTGATCAGCAAGGACGAGGCTCCAAACCGCAAGCTCAGCACGCTGGCGCGGCTGTTCGGGGCTGCGACAACCCCTGATCACCGCGCGCTGCACGATGCGCGCGCCACCGTCGACGTCCTGCATGGGCTGCTCTCTCGCGTCGGCAGCCTCGGAGTGGTGACCCTGGAGGAGCTCAGCACGTTCTCCTCACGGATCAGTTCGGCCCAGCGCCGTAAACGGCACCTCGCACAGGGCCTGCCCTCGGCCCCAGGCGTCTACCTCTTCAAGGACACTGCGGGACGCGTGCTCTACGTGGGGACATCACAGAACATCCAGCAGCGGGTCCGTACGTACTTCACAGCATCGGAGCAGCGCACGCGGATGGCCGAGATGGTCGCCATCGCAGCCAGCGTGACACCCGTGGTCTGCGAGACCACCCTGGAGGCGCAGGTTCGCGAGCTTCGCCTCATCGCAGAGCACAAGCCGCGATACAACCGCCGCTCCCTGAACCCCGAGCGGGCTCCCTGGGTCAAGCTCACCATCGAGGCCTTCCCGCGCCTGAGCATCGTGCGAGAGGTCAAAGCCGACGGCGCCCGATACTTCGGTCCCTTCAACTCCCGTCTGGGCGCCGAGTCCGCGATCGCAGCGGTCCATGAAGTGCTCCCGCTGCGCCAGTGCACCAAACGCCTGTCAACAAGCGGTCGACATGCTGACTGCGCCCTGGCTGAGATGGGGCGCTGTGGCGCACCGTGCACGGGAGGCCAGAGCGTCGAGGACTACGCCCTCGTCGTCGAGCGGGTTGCCCAGATGATCGCGGGCGACTCGCGCGAGGTCGTCGCAGCCCTGCGCCGGCGGATGAGCAGCCTCTCGGGTCAAGAACGTTTCGAGGACGCCGGCGCGGTCCGTGACCGGCTTGGGCACCTGGTCCGGGCGGCAGCACGCGCTCAGCGCATCGCGCCACTGGCGAACAGTGCCGAGATCGTGGCAGCGCGGCCAACGGCCCACGGCGGCTGGGAGATCATCTGCGTCCGCTTCGGTCGGCTCGCCGGCACCACTATGACTCCCCGCGGTGGCGACCCCCGCCTGTTCATCGAGGCCCTGGCGGTGAGCGCCGAGATCGTGGGCCCCTCACCTGGACCCGCTGCCTCCGCCTCAGCCGAGGAGACGGAGAAGATCCTGCGCTGGCTGGACTCCCCCGACGTCCGCATGGTCACCATCGATGGTGAGTGGACCTGCCCCGTGCACGGCGCGGGCGCAGCCCGCGACAGCCTGGATGCTGACCCCACGGCATACCGCGATGTAGTCAGCTTCGACGAGCCCTGCGACCCCGGGCTTCGCCAGCGGCGACCCGCCGTTGTGCTGGTGGGTCCCGAACACTGAGAGCTCCCAAGAGCCTGCGGCTAGGGTGGAGCCGTGATTTCCGCCATCGTCTTGATCAGCGCCGAGGTCGACCGCATACCCGAGGTCGCCGCCGCCATTGCCGACCTCAACGGTGTCAGCGAGGTCTACTCCGTCACCGGGGATGTCGACCTCATCGCCATCGTGCGCGTCCGCCACCACGAAGAACTGGCCGACGTCATCGCCGACCAGCTCAACAAGGTCAGCGGTGTCCTGGGCACCCAGACCCACATCGCATTCCGGACCTACTCCAAGCACGACCTGGAAGCCGCTTTCAGCCTCGGTCTGGACGACGCCTGAGACTTATCGGCCCGGGTGGACGCCCAAGCTTTTTTCGCGCGTCGCGGTGACCCACCGCTGCAGCAGTAACGCGGCGCTTCCGTCATCGATCACCGCAGCGGCTCGACCCATCCCCGTCTGCAACGCGGCGATGAAATCAGCCTGACTGTCGCCCACGTCAGGCACTGTGAGCGCCAGGGCGACCCCTGCGTTGAGCACCACCGAGTCGCGAACAGGCCCCACCGCGCCGGCGAACAGGTCCCGGACGACCTGGGCGTTGTGAGCCGCGTCCGCCCCTCGCAACGTCTCCACGGGGTGGCGTTCCAGTCCCACCGACGCAGGGTCCACGGTGTACTCGCGCACAGCACCGCCGCGCACCCACCAGACCCTTGATGTCGTGGAGATGCTGAGCTCGTCCAACCCGTCGTCGCCGCGGAAGACCGCGGCGTCCTTACCCCGTTCCGCGAACACTCCCGCCATCAGCGGTGCCATCCGCGCGTCCGCCACACCCACCGCCGCATAGGTCGGCTGAGCCGGGTTGGTCAGCGGCCCCAGGAAGTTGAAGGCAGTGGCGATACCCAGGTCACGACGCGCGGCGGCCGCGTGGCGCATCGAGGGGTGGAACTGCTGGGCAAAGCAGAAGGTGATGCCGACCTGCTCCACGACTGCGGCGACGTCCGAGGGGCTCAACGTCAAGTTGATGCCGAGTGCCTCGAGGACGTCGGCAGAGCCGGATGACGAGGAGGCAGACCGGTTGCCGTGTTTGACGACCCGCACCCCGCTGGCGGCGGCCACCAGGGCTGCCATCGTCGAGATGTTCACGGTATGGGCGCGATCGCCACCAGTGCCGACGATGTCCAGGGTGGTCCCGTCAACGGTGATGCCGCTGGCGTGAGCCAGCATCGTGTCGGCCAGTCCGCGCATCTCATCAACGGTCTCGCCCTTGGCGCGCAACGCCATGAGAAACCCGGCAACCTGGACCGGGCTGGCTTCCCCGCTCATGATCTGGTCCATGGCCCAGGCGGACTCCGTGGTGCCCAGATCCTGTCCGTCCAGCAGCGCGGTGAAAATCGTCGGCCAGGTCATCACGTTGGAGGCCGAAGTGGGAACCGTCACCGGCTGGGCGTTGGTTTGGCCGAGGCGCCGACCCTGCGGCCCAGCTCGGCTACCGCGCCTGCCACCGCGATCGGGTCAAGAGGGTGCGGAACAGCCAGATCGGCCTGCGACCACGCAGCGAGCCAGCCATCCTGGGGTCGGCCGGTCAGGACCAGCACCGGGGGGCAGTCGAAAATCTCATTCTTGAGCTGGCGGCACAGTCCGAGACCACCGGTCGGAGCAGCCTCCCCGTCCAGGACCAGCAGGTCGTACTCCCCGGTCTCCACGGCTTCGATGACCGCCGCCGCGGTCGCGCACTCGAGCCAGTCGCTGACCTCCACGTCGCGCGCAGGCCGACGACCGACCGCAACACGCACGGCGTCGCGCGTGGCGATGTCGTTGCTGTAGAGCAAGACGGACAGCTGGTACGGCATACCTGGCGAGGCCTGCTCGGTGCGAGAAGCCGTCGGCGTTGCGTGCGAATCGGTCATGAGGAAGATGCTACCGGTGCCTTTTTCACGGGGCGGGGGGCCCATCCAGGGGCTGCTAGTGCATTGCGAACCCGAATAGGGCAATATTGGCGCTCGTGGCGACCGCATCAGCAGTTAAGTCAGGCACCCCTAAGCCCTCGTCGGGCCCCATCCCGGGTCATGGCCCGGTGACGCGACCCAACATGGTCGCTGTCGGGACGATCGTTTGGCTGGCCAGCGAGTTGATGTTCTTCGCCGGCCTGTTCGCGATGTACTTCACGATCCGATCGGTCTCCCCGGGGTTGTGGGCCGAGAAAACGGGCCACCTCAACGTGCCCTTCGCCGCCGTCAACACGCTGATGCTGGTCATTTCCTCCGTGTGGTGTCAGCTGGGGGTATTCAAGGCCGAACGCGGCCAGCCGGCCCGCACCGGATCGTTGCTGCAGCCCAGGCAATGGGGCATGCGCGAGTGGTATGTCCTGACCTACATCTTTGGCGCGATCTTCATCTCCGGTCAGGTGCTCGAGTACGCCCGTCTGATCCGGGACGGGGTGACCATCTCCTCGGACGCGTACGGCTCGGTCTTCTACCTCACGACCGGCTTCCACGGCTTGCACGTCACCGGCGGCCTGATCGCGATCTTGCTGATCATCGGACGGACCTTCACGACGCGTCGCTACACCCACGCGCAAGCTACCGGCGCCATCGTGACGTCGTACTACTGGCACTTCGTCGATGTCGTGTGGATTGCCCTGTTTTCCACCATCTACCTACTAAAGTGATGAAATCCTTTTCCCGAGGCCTCCGCACCCACGACTGGAACATCCTGTGAATGCACTGGGCTCCCATCGCCGTCACCCGGCAGCGATTCTCATCCTGCTGCTGCTGGGGCTCGTCGCCACCGGGGGGCTCTACTCCCTTCTGGCGCCCCGGCCAGCACAGGCCGCCGTCGGCACGGCAGATGACATGAGCGCCGGCAAGAAGCTCTTCCTGGCCAACTGCGCCACCTGCCACGGCATCTCGGGCACGGGTGGCAAAGCCGGTGCCGTCCCCACCCTGCTCGGCGTGGGCGCCGCGGCGGTTGACTTCCAGGTCGGCACCGGCCGGATGCCGCTCGCCGGGACAGGTCTCCCCCAAGCCCCCCGCGGCAACAAAGTGATGTTCACCCAGACGCAGATCGCCTCCCTGGCCGCGTACGTGGCCACGCTCGGCCCCGGCCCGTCCATTCCCGATAGCCAGTACACCAACGGTGATGGCAGCATCGCCCGGGGCAACGAGCTGTTCAAGGTCAACTGCGCGATGTGCCACAACTTCGCCGGCTCCGGTGGGGCCCTCACCCGTGGCAAGTACGCGCCGAGCCTGCGAAACGTCACCGGGACGCACATCTACGAGGCGATGGCGACCGGGCCCCAGTCGATGCCAGTGTTCAACGACCAGAACCTTTCCCCGACGGACAAGAACGACATCATCAGCTACCTTCACGATCTGGACAAGAACAAGAACCCTGGCGGCCTGAGCCTGGGCAACCTCGGACCGGTCTCCGAGGGGATGTTCGTCTGGATCTTCGGCCTCGGCCTGATGATCGGTGCGGCCGTCTGGCTCGGTTCCAAGGCAGCGTGACCTGATGCGACGCGCGGGCAACGACTTACGACCCCATGACACGGAGCAGAAGCACACCATGGGCCAGAACTGCGAACTGACGGGATCGATCACACCATGAGCGAACACGGCACGGAGTCCGCAGGTGACCAGGTGAGGCAGCCAGGCACCGCGGGGCGCCTCGACCAGGGGCTGGACCAACGCCTGGACCAGGCACAGGTCGAGGGCTCGGGCGGTATACCGGAACGTTTCACCAATCCCGGGCTGCCCCCGCACGTGCCCCGCTCGGCGGATCTCGACGAGAAGGCGGCCCGTCGGGCAGAACGCCAGGTGGCAACCCTTTTCGGTATCTCGATGGTGGCCACCGTCGTATTTCTGGTCGCCTACTTCGCGATCGACCAGAGGACCTACAGCTTCATCCCGGGCATCGGGCTGGCGAGTCTGTCCAACATCGTTCTCGGCGTCTCTCTTGGAGTGAGCCTGTTGTGTATCGGTCTCGGCGCGGTCCACTGGGCCAAGACGCTGATGCCCGACACCGAAGTGACCGAGGACCGGCACCCGCAACGATCCTCCGACGAAGCGCGCCGAGACGCGGTCGAGACCATGGCAGCCGGAGGCGCTGCGTCGCAGCTGGGCCGCCGTCCATTGATCAAGTACACCCTTGGTGGCGCTCTTGGTCTCTTTGCCATTCCGCTGCTCGTGCAGCTGACCGGCAGCCTGGGCCCACTGCCCAAGGATGGTCTGTCAACAACGTTCTGGCGTAAGGGAATGCGGCTAATGCGTGACCCTGAGATGACGCCCATCAAAGTGAGCGACGTCACCTTGGGTTCTGTCTTTCACGTTATGCCCGAGGGCATCGACAAGTCCCCGCATGTGCTAGAGGAGAAGGGCAAGGCTGCGGTCATCCTCATCTCCCTACCCCCCGAAGCGATCAAGGTTCCCAAGGAAAGCAGCTGGGGCCACGACGGGATCGTGGCCTATTCCAAGATCTGCACCCACGTAGGGTGCCCCGTGGGCCTCTACGAGCATCGGACCCACCACCTGTTGTGTCCCTGCCACCAGTCCACCTTCGACGTGACCCAGGACTGCGCAGTCATCTTCGGTCCGGCGCACCGTCCCTTGCCGCAACTACAGATCACCGTCGACGCCGAGGGATATCTGGTGGCGGCCGCGCCGTTCCTCCAGCCTGTCGGCCCAAGCTTCTGGGAGCGTGGATGAGCCCCACAGCCACTCCGAAGGGTGCCGCAGGTCTGCGCGCCAAGGACGTCAAGCCGCAAGAACCGGCAAAGGGCTCAAAGGCCGTGGCAGGCGGCCTGGCGGGCTGGGTGGATGACCGTACCAGCGTCGCCAAACCGACGAGCTACCTGCTCAAGAAAGTCTTCCCGGATCACTGGTCATTCATGCTCGGCGAGATCGCCATGTTCTCGCTCATCATCCTGTTGGTGACCGGGACCTTCCTGACCTTCTGGTTCGTTCCGAGCGCTGGTCGGGTGATCTACAACGGCTCTTATGTGCCACTCAGGGGCATCCCGATGAGTGAGGCTTTCAAGTCCACCGTCGACATCAGCTTCGACGTCCGCGGCGGGCTGATCGTGCGCCAGATCCACCACTGGTCGGCCCTGTTGTTCACGGTCTCGATCACGGTGCACATGTTCCGGGTCTTCTTCACCGGCGCGTTCCGCAAGCCGCGCGAGATCAACTGGGTCATCGGCACCATCTTGTCCCTGTTGGCCATCAACGAGGGCTTCACCGGGTACTCCCTTCCCGACGACCTGCTCTCGGGCACCGGGATCCGGGCGGCTGAGGGCTTCATGCAGTCCGTCCCCGTCGTGGGCTCCTACCTCGCCTACTTCATCTTCGGCGGCGCATTCCCCGGAGAGGCGATCATCCCCCGCCTCTTCACCGTTCACGTGCTCTTGCTGCCCGCCGTCATCATCGGACTGTTCACCGCCCACATCGTGCTGGTGGCCGTGCACAAACACACCCAGTACCCCGGTCCGGGCAAGACGAACGACAACGTGGTCGGCTACCCGATGATGCCGGTCTACATGGCCAAGGCCGGTGGCTTCCTCTTCATCGTCTTCGGCATTACGACCTTGATGGCCGCCCTGGTCACCATCAACCCGATCTGGTTGTACGGCCCCTATGACCCGTCACCGGTGACCGCAGGCTCACAACCGGACTGGTACATGGGTTTCGCCGACGGGGCGTTGCGCCTGTTTCCCGGTTTCACCGAGTTCAACATCTTCGGGTTCACTCTCAGCCTGAACGTCTTCATTCCCTCCCTGATCGTGATGCCGTTGCTGTACAGCATTGCCGGCGCCTACCCGTTCATCGAGTCCTGGGTCACCGGCGACAAGCGCGAGCACCACCTGCTCGATCGCCCGCGCAACGCCCCGACCCGCACCGGGCTGGGCGTCATGGCGATCAGCTTCTACCTCATCCTCTTCCTCGCAGCCGGCAATGACCTGATAGCGATCAAGCTGGGGTTGTCCATCAACGACATCACCCAGAGTCTGCGCGTGCTGCTGATCGTGGTCCCGCCACTTTCCTACTGGGTCACCAAACGGATCTGCATGAGCCTGCAGCGTCGCGATCACGATCTGGTACTGCATGGCCGCGAGAGCGGACGCGTCGTGCGTACCGCTGAGGGCAGGTTCTTCGAGGTTCACGAGCCGCTGCCCGAACACGAGCGTTGGGCCCTCGTGCAGCACGAGACCCTCACGCCGCTGCCGCTGACGGCGAAGGTCGACGCCAGCGGCGTACAACGCAAGAGGAACCGCGGCGAGTATCTGCGCGCCAAGGTCTCGAGCTTCTACTTCGCCGACGGCGTCCACCCGGTGACACCGGCCGATCTGGTCGCGGCCCACCACGACGGCTCGGCACACGAAGCCATCGAGACCGGGCAGGACTCGCAGGATCAAGACTCCGGCGGTCAGCACTGGGTTGGGCAGCTGCACGGAGGCGCCGAAGAGCGCCCTGAGAGGGATGCCTACGCCAGCCACGAGGACGGGGCGGATCGGGGCCCGGGCTCAGCACCCTGAGCTGGCTGGCCCGATTGAATCGCCTCAGCTGCCAAGCAGCTCGACCAGGCGAGCCGCCAGGGCTGGTTCGTCACCGCGTAGCTCCAGCACCTTTGTCCTCGTCGTCAAGCCCGTGACCAGTCCCACATCGGCGCGGCGCAGGCCGAACGCCTTGGCTACGGCCTTCATGACACCCTCGGTTGCCGCGCCATCCACGGCCCGCTGCGCCACGAAGACGATGAGGACCGCGCCCTGGCCACCAGACGGTGCGCCATACTGTCCGCCAACCTTCGTCCGGGAGGCCCCGGGCTTGACGCGCACGCTGACTCTCATCGGGTCACGCTCCCTCTCATCAGATCCTCTGTCATCAGGTCATGGTGTCGTGCCGGGATCACCAAGCCTCTCACCGTGACAGGGTGGCAGATGTGCTGGAGCTGACCAACCAGGAGTTCGACGAGGCCGTCGCCGACGCGCTGGACGAGGTCCCGGCCGATCTGCTTGACCTCATGAACAACGTCGTCTTCCTTGTTGAGAACGAACCACCGTCCGATGATCCGGACATGCTCGGCGTCTACGAGGGAACGCCGCTGACCCAGCGGTATGAAGGCTGGGCTGCCGGATCACTACCAGACCGGATCACGATCTTCCGAGGGCCGACACTGCGCATGTGCCAGACACGCGAGGAGGTTCTGGACGAAGTGGCCGTCACGGTGGTGCATGAGATCGCACACCACTTCGGTATCAGCGACCACAGGCTGCACGAGCTCGGATGGGACTGAGCACCCACACGGCACTGCACGTCCCCAGAACGCGCAGGCTCGCTCATACAGGCTGGGTCCGCCACCGAGGCAGCGCCTTCCAGAATCAAACGAGCGCGCTCCGGGCGCTCCAATCGGCGTAGTCGTAGACCCAGACGCCCAAGCCCTCGGTCGGTTCGAAAACTCGGGTCGAGCCGGTGAACACGACCACGTCACCCACCCTGGAGTTGTTGAACATCCATTCGGCAGCGTCCGGGGCCATGTTGGTGCACCCGTGCGACACGTTCACGGTGCCCTGTGAATTCACCGACCACGGCGCGGAATGGATGAACTCGCCCGTCCAGGTCAGTCTCAGGTTCCACTTGGTGGTGATCTTGTAGTAGTTGGGATCACCCTTGGGGATACCCACCGTCGCGGAGTCCATGACAATCGAGCTGTCCCGCTCGATGATGACCTTGATGCCACTGCGGGTCTCGGTCAGCGGCCCGGGCCTTCCGGTGCTCACCGGGAACGTGCGGATCACCGCGCCATCGCGACGAACCGCCAGGGTGTGGGCATGCATGTCCACGGTGCTCACCATGGACGGGCCCACCGTGAAGCGCGTCTCGGCATCGTCGGTGGCCCACTTCCCGTCCCCGGTCTGCACTCCGTGCAACCGTGTGGACACGGCAACCTTGGTGCCCGGGATCCAGTACTGCTCCGGCCGCCACATCAGCTGTCGGTCGTCGAGCCACCCCCACGCTCCCGGCTGGACCGGAACGGTGGCGACTTTGAGGTGCTTCTCGACCTCGGCCCGCCGGGCCTTGGTCGTCACGGCCGAGTCGAACTGGAGGATCACCGGCATACCGACACCGACAGTGCCACCGTTGGGTGCCAGCGAGTAGGTCGCGGTGACCTTGGGCGTCAGGGTCCTGAAGGTCGAGGAGATGGCTGTCGCCAGGCCGTCAGGTCCGATCGCCGCGATGGTGAAGCTATACGCCGTGGAAGGATGCAGCAGCTCGCTGGTCCCCCAGGTGCCATCCGGACCTGTCTGCCCTTTGACCGTCTCGCCATGGGCATCCACCAGTGTCACGCGGCGCAACGTGCCTGACGACACCCTGACTGTGACGGGTGCGTCGGGCCGGACATCGACGGCCAGATCGGCCGGAGAGACTTCGAGCACCGCCGCAGTGGTCCGGTGGGTGGAAATGGCGGTGGGTGGGCCTTGCTGCGAGTTCGGCTCAGCCGAAGTGGCCTTCGGCGAACTGTTGACGGTCGGGCCCGCCGAGGCGCTGCCCAGGAAGGCAAGCAGCAGGAAGCTGACCGCCAGCAGCATGGTGGCAAAAAGACGGCTCCGGCGGGGCCTCACTGATGTTGTCGCCACCTCAAACCGACTCCCCGAACACGGCCTCTCGGCAGATCGTTGCCGCGCCCCCCTGAGGCCGGCCAGAACACGCCCCAAGCCAGCACAGGTGCGCACCAGTGAGCAACCTCAGCCCTTTGAACCCCGGTCCTACCAACCGTCTACCCACAATACCTCGTGGTCATCAAAGCGCTGAAGACGCAGGGTGTCAGACGGAGTGCTCTCCACGGAAGTACTCGAACGTCCAGCCGATGACCCCGAAGGCAGACAGGAACATGCCGATGATGACCAGCCACCAGCCGACGGCCAGACCAAGGAAGATGACCGCACCGGAGGCTGCCAGCGCCAGTGGCCACCAGCTGTGGGGGCTGAAGAACCCGTACTCCCCCTCGGCGGCCGAGATGAGCGCCGATGGGTCATCCTCAGGCCGGGGGTCCAGCTTGCGGCCGGTCTCCCAGAGGTAGAAACCGATCAGGGCCGCCACTCCGGCACACAGCAACAGCCCGAACGGCCCAACCGGTTCGTTCCAGTGGGTAACCGTGCCGTAGATGAGCCCCACGAGGGTGAAGAACGTGGCGATCGCGACGAACAGCCTGAACTCGACCTTCATCGCGGGTCATCGCCCTTCTCGTTGTCGTCAACGGTGCTGCCGCTCGACCCGGTCCCTTGTCCGCCTGGCCCGCCTGGCCCGGCTTGGCCATGATCAGCCCCGCCCAACAGGGTGTCCAGTACGTTCTTGTCAGCCGCCGGGGCGTCGTACTGACCAACTTCGGGGTGATGCAGGTCGAACGCCGGGCGCTCGGAGCGGATCCGCGGGATGGACACGAAGTTGTGCCGCGGCGGCGGGCACGACGTTGCCCACTCCAGCGACGCGCCGTAGCCCCAGGGGTCGTCGGTCTCGACCATCGGCGCGGTCCGGTACGTCTTCCACACGTTGTAGAGGAAGGGAATCGTCGAGGCGCCCAGCAGGAAGGCGCCGACACTGGAAAGCTGGTTCATCCAGGTGAAGCCGTCCTCGGGCAGGTAGTCCGCGTAACGTCGCGGCATGCCCCTGATGCCGAGCAGGTGCTGGATCAGGAACGTCATCTGGAAGCCGATGAACAGCATCCAGAAGTGGATCTTGCCCAGCTTCTCATCCAGCATCCGGCCGGTGAACTTGGGCCACCAGAAGTAGAAGCCGGCGAACATCGCGAACACGACAGTGCCGAACACCACGTAGTGGAAGTGCGCCACCACGAAGTAGGAGTCTGTGAGCTGAAAGTCCAACGGGGGACTGGACAAGATGACGCCGGTGAGCCCGCCGAACAGGAAGGTCACCAGGAATCCGACCGCCCACAGCATCGGCGTCTCGAACGTCACGGACCCGCCCCACATGGTGCCGATCCAGTTGAAGAACTTCACCCCTGTCGGCACGGCTATCAACATGGTCATGACGGCGAAGAACGGGAGAAGCACCTGGCCGGTGGCATACATGTGGTGCGCCCAGACGCTCACCGACAGCGCTGCAATCGATATTGTCGCGAAGATCATGCCCTTGTAGCCAAACAGGGGTTTGCGGGAGAACACCGGCAGGATCTCGCTGATGATGCCGAAAAATGGCAGAGCGATGATGTAGACCTCAGGGTGGCCGAAGAACCAGAACAGGTGTTGCCAGAGCATGGCTCCGCTGTTGGCCGGATCGAACACATGCGCCCCGAGCCGGCGGTCTGCCCCCAGTGCCAGCAGTGCCGAAGCCAGCACCGGGAAGGCCATCAGGACCATGATCGAGGTGACCAGGATGGTCCAGGTGAACAACGGCATCCGGAACATCGTCATGCCGGGGGCACGCAGGCAGATGATCGTGGTGATGAAGTTGACCGCACCCAGGATCGTGCCGAAGCCACCAAGGGCCAGACCGAAGACCCACAGGTCACCGCCCAGGCCCGGGCTGTATGTCACATCCGAGAGCGGCGCGTAGGCGAACCAGCCGAAAGAAGCCGCGCCCTGGGGGGTGAGGAAGCCGCCGGCCGCGATCAGACCACCGAACAGGTACATCCAGTAGGCGAGCATGTTGAGCCGCGGGAATGCGACGTCCGGCGCGCCTATCTGGATCGGCATGAGGGCATTGGCGAACCCGGCGAACAAGGGCGTCGCGAACAGCAGCAGCATGATCGTGCCGTGCATCGTGAACAGCTGGTTGTACTGCTCCGGGTTGTCCACGACCTGTAGGCCGGGGGCGAACAGCTCGGTCCGGATGAGCAGCGCCAGCAGTCCACCGATCATGAAGAAGGCGAACGACGTTATGAAGTAAAAGTTGCCGATGACCTTGTGGTCCGTCGTGGTGACCCACTTGACCACGGTCTGGCCGCGAGAACGACGACGTGTTGCGGGTTCGAACCGCACGGCCACGCTCGGCTTGACTGTGGTCATCAGTTGCTCCCCGGGGTCGGCAGGTACTGCTGTTGGCCGGGTTGGATCTTCTCACGGCTCAGGCTGTTGGAGAGCATACCGATGTTGCCCTTTGCCCTGAGCTCGGCCATATGCGCCTGGTAGTCAGCCATGGACACGACCTTGACCTGGAACAGCATGGACGAGTGATAGGCCCCACACAGCTCGGCGCACTTGCCCTGGAAGGTGCCGATCTCGGTGGGAACGACCTGGAACCGGTTGACCTTGCCCGGTATGACGTCGAGCTTGCGAAGGAACTGCGGCACCCAGAAGGAGTGGATGACGTCACGAGAGGTGAGAACGAACTCGACCCGCTGGTTCACGGGAAGGTAGAGCGCCGGCAGCGTGGCGGCAACTCCTGGGTCGCCGGTCAGCGTGACCATGGTATTGGTCTCAAAGGTTTTAGCCTCGATGTAGTTGAAGTCCCAGTTCCACTGCTTGGCGACGACGTTGATGGTGACGTCCGGCCTCGCAGAGACGTCCATCTCCGAGGACTCGATGCGAGCGGTGTAGAAGAAGAGCACCGCGACCATGAACACGGGGACGATCGTGTACAGGATCTCGATCGGAACGTTATAGCGCAGCTGCTCGGGCAGTCCGACGTCGTCCTTCTTGCGGCGGTAGGCCACCACGCACCACGCGATCAGCCCCCAGACCAGGACCCCGACACCGAGAGCAGCCACCCATGAGCCGTTCCAGAAGTTGGTGATGCTGCCGCTCTCACTTGTCACCCCATGAGGCAGGAGGCCGCGTTTGATCGACTCACCACAGCCACTGAGGGCCACCGCGCAGGTCAGAGCCAGACCCATAGTAACAAGTGCGCGCCGTTTGATGCGCGCAGAAGTGCCGTCGTGCCGAGGCAAGGTGTGCGCCTTCCGATAGTCAGTGACCAGCCAACGGCGAAACCCTACTATGCCGTAAAGCTTTCGTGGTGTCGGAATGGACTAACGTCGGTGCGTGGCACAACACCGAGCTGGCGATGTGCCGGCGCGAGCACCTCGGGTTCTGCTCGATGCGGCCAGTTCGCCGATGCTGCCGGCCGCCCGAACAACGCTTTTGGCCGCACTTGACGCGGGCTGGGCGGACCCGCGACGGCTGTACGCCGAAGGCCGTGCGGCTCGGGCATTGCTGGACCAGGCGCGTGAGGTGCTCGCCCACGGATTGGGTGCACGCCCGGGCGAGGTCTCGTTCCTGCCCTCGGGTCCGGCAGCGCTTCGCGCCGGTCTGGAGGGACTGCGGTATGCCGGCCGGCGACGTGGAGCCCGCTTGGTGGCCACCGCCGTCGAGCACTCCGCGATACTGACCACCGGCCGCTACCACGCCGCTGCGGCGCAGGATCCATCACTGTTCGCCGAGGTGCCGGTCGACCCCTTGGGACGTGTTGACCTCTCAGCCCTTCAGCAGGCTGTCCTAGGGCCCGGCACGGTGCTGGCTGCGGTTCAGTCCGCCAACGGGGAGATCGGCACGCGTCAGCCCCTCCAGGGGGCACACGCGCTGTGCCGGAGCCACGACGTGCCACTGCTGGTGGACGCCATGGCATCCCTGGGACGTGACGCCACCCCCGAACACTTCGACGTCATGGCAGGGGACGCGAGATCCTGGGGTGGCCCGAGCGGTCTGGGGGTGTTGGTCGTCCCTGAGCGCACACGGTGGCGCCGTCCTGGCCCGGTCAGTGAGGTCGAGCACGGACGCACCGACGTGGAACCGATGGTCGCCCTGGCGCTGTCCGCGGCCGAGGCATGGCAGCAGACCCAGGCCAACCACGTGGACCAGAGCGCCTCGTCCTTCGCCCTCGTCCGGCGACTGCGCGCGGCGGTTGGCGACCTGCGGGACGTGGATGTCGTCGGTGACCCCGACGACCGGCTCCCCCATGTGCTGACGTTCTCCCTGCTCTACGTCGATGGCGAGGCCCTGGTGATCGAGCTCGACCGTCGGGGCTTTGCTGTCGGTTCCGGCTCGGCCTGCACCTCGAGCACACTGGAGCCAAGCCATGTCCTGGCCGCGATGGGAGTGCTCACCCACGGCAATGTTCGCGTCACTTTGCCGTTGAACACGATCGCCCCGACGATCGATGAGGATGTCAGCCGTTTCATTGCCGAGCTGCCCGACGCTGTCGCTGCCGTCCGGGCCCACCTAGGGGCCTCAGATCTGTGAACCGGCCTCACCTGTGAACCCCATCGAGATCGACGCGCGCGGGCTTCGCTGCCCTCTGCCGGTGATACGGCTCGCCGAGGCCGCCCGGGCCGCCCCCGCCGGCGCCTGGATCGTCGTGCTGGCAAGCGACCCGGCTGCCCGTTACGACATCCCGGCGTGGTGCCGGATGCGCGACCATGCACTTCACGAGATAACCGAGGTCTCGGACTCGTCCGGTTCGGCAGGCCCGCCGGGCGAGAGTGACCCCCCGCCGTACCTGCGCTTCGTCGTCCAGATCCGCCCTCAGCGCTCGAAAGCCGGCGGAGCCGGCAGCGGGAGCGAACGCTCGAGCCGGGCGAGGTAGTCATCGCGCGAGATCTCGGTGACCCCAAGGCTGCCCAGATGGCGGGTGACCCACTGGACGTCGATGGTCCGGCGCGGGTCCTGGTCCTCGAACACCAGATCCGCCAGGCCCACCAGGGCGCACTTGGACGCGTCGGTCGCGCGGTGGAACATCGACTCCCCCGCGAACAGCCCACCCAAGGCCAGCCCGTACAGTCCGCCGACAAGCTCACCGTCACGCCACGCCTCGACCGAGTGGGCCCATCCCAGCTCGTACAGACGGGTGTATGCCGCCGTGATCGCCGGCGTGATCCAGGATCCGTCTCTGGAGGGGTCAGCGCAGCCCGCCACGACCTCCGAGAACGCCGTGTCGACACGGATGTCGAAGTGACGCAACGACCTTCGCAGAGAACGGCTGATCCTGACGTGGCCGGGCAACAGCACACCGCGTGGATCCGGCGACCACCAGCCCGTCGGCTCGTTGCCCTCTTGGCCCAGACCCATGGGGAACAACCCGGCCCGATAGGCCGTGAGCAGGGTGCCCGGCTCGAGATCGGCGCCGACACCCACCAGGTCGTCCCCGGGCGTTGCCTGGCCCAGATCCAACTGCCAGCGCGAGGTTGGGGGCTCGATCGGCATCCGGGTCAGGTCACCCGGTCAGGGGCGCGGGCAGGTGAGGTGGGGCTCGATCTCGGTGCAGGCTTGTGCGCCGTATGCGTGCGTGAACCGCTCCAGGAACCGGCTACGGCCCAGCTCGTACTCCTGGGTGCCGACCGTCTCCACGACGTAGGTGGCCAGCATGGAGCCGATCTGCGCCGAACGTTCTTGACCCAACCCCCAGGCCAGACCGGTGAGGAACCCGGCGCGAAAAGCGTCTCCCACCCCGGTCGGGTCAGCCTTGCGCACCTCATTGGCGATGGCGACCTCGAGCGGACGCTCGCCGCGAGTGGCTATGAGGACACCGTTCTTGCCCTTGGTGATGACCCGCGTCTGGACACGCTCAGCGATCTGGTCGCTGCTCCAACCGGTCTTCTGCTCGGTCAGCGCCGCTTCGTACTCGTTGGTGAACAGGTAGGTCGCCCCGTCGATCAGCTCACGGATCGACTCGCCATCCATGAAGGCCAGCTGCTGGGATGGATCGGCGGCAAACGGGATATCGCGGGTCCGGCATTCCTCCGTGTGACGCAGCATGGCCTCCGGGTCGTTGGAGCTGATGACCGCAAGATCCAGTCCCCCGACCCGGGCTGCAATCGGACCCAGCTCGATCTCGCGGGCCTCACTCATCGCACCCGCATAGAACGTGGCGATCTGAGCCATGTGCTCATCTGTGGTGCACACGAAACGGGAGGTGTGACGGGTCTCGGAAATATGCACGGAGTCACAGTCGACACCGTGGCGCTCCAGCCAGGACCGGTACTCCTCGAAGTCCTCTCCGGCGGCTCCGACCAGAATCGGTTGCTGTCCGAGGTTGGCCATGCCGAACGCGATGTTGGCGGCAACCCCCCCGCGATGTATCTCGAGGTCCTCGACCAGAAACGACAGAGCGATCTTGTCGAGCTGGTCGACGACCAGGGAGTCGGCAAACCGGCCCTTGTAGGTCATCAGATGGTCAGTGGCAATGGATCCGGTCAGAGCGATATGCACCCCGGCAACTTACCCCGTGGGGCGGTGATCAGGTTCACGACCCCGCCACAACCCCGCCATTGTTACTGGTCAGTGTTACCCGGCGGTACCGCTTTCGCCCGTTTCACCAGCGAAATAGAGTGAGGCCATGATCACTTCGATGTCCTTTCCTGGTCCCCGAGATGGCCTTGACGAAGGCAGCCTGGCCGAGTTGGCCCAGGACGGTCGTGAGATCGAGGTGGATGCTGAAAGGCCCCGGCAATCGGTCCCTTCAACCTTCGGCCCGATCGATGTCCCGGACGACGCCTCCGCCCTCATCGACGGGCTCGCGGCCTACGGCGCGTAGCTCCGCGTCACCATATGAGGAATGAGCGCATGGGGTATCACGACCCAGCTGTCCTCGCTGGTCAGTACAGCTATCGGGTGACGGAGACGGTTACGGGTGCGAAGTTCGGGATCTGGACCGAGACCGAGGTGACAGTGGCCGACAGGGGCGGGTACTCCGACGTCATCCGCACCGGGTCGGGGCCCACGTGGCTCGGGAATCTTGAGCAGACACAATAGGTGTCTATCTTCGCGTCCATCGTGTCTACGGCGTAGGTCTTCTGGCCCACCGGGTCGACAAGGTGTACCGCGTCGGGCCATGACCGGACACCGTCGGTTGTGTTCAGTGTCAAACCCTGAACTGGGATGTCGGTGGCCGAGGACAGCTGCCAGGTCAGGATGGTCGACGCGTCGCCGGCCCGCACTGAGATGATCTCGGCCGTGGCCGGTACGGTCGCAGGCTGCGGTATCGGGCGATCGCCCAGCTTTCCTTCGGTCTTGGCCACAGGTGTCGGAGGCGTCCAGCCCAGCACTGCTTCGGACTCGTCCCTCATCGCGCCGGATGAGCCCGACGCCGCTGTCGACCCCGGCGACGCCTTCGGGGTGAGCTTGCCATCACCGGCGCACCCGGCCAGTGAGAGAGCCAGGATCGCTACCACAGCGATGGAACCGGTGAGATTGCCAGAAGTCGCACGACGCAGGCGGCTCACTTGGCGCCTCCCTCAGGGGCGAAGACGATACTGACGCGGCGGTTCAATGTCCGGCCCTCGGCTGTCGTGTTGGGGGCCACCGGATCGGCCTCGCCCTTGCCCGAGGTCGGCAACTGGACACCCGCCTCAAGCAGCGGCTTGATGGCGGCAGCCACGGCTGCCGCTCGACGCTGGGACAGGTCGACGTTGTGCGATGTGGAACCTGTGTCGTCGGTGTAGCCGACAACTTGCAGAATGCCCGTCCCACCGGCGGTCTTGACATCAGCCGCAGCCCGCTGAAGCACAACCTGCGCCTTTGGCGAGAGGGTGGCCGAGTCGGTCGCGAACAGGACGTCCGAGGCCAGTGCGACACTGATCTGCTTCGGGGTCGCCCGGGTGATCACCGTCTGTTCCAGATCGGCGACCGAGGTGGTGAGGTCGATGACCGATTTCGCTGGTTCGACCGACGACGCCACGGCCGACTGGTCGATCTTCGGCCAGCCCATGCCCACGAGAACGGGCTTGCTGGGGTCAACCTCGGGCGTCATCGGCCCGTTGTCGACCTTGACGTTCCCGATGACCTGACCGGAGATGAACACATCGACCGACTTCACGGAGTCCGGCATCGGGGCGACCACCTGGTAGATGACTCTTGCCTGGCCGGAGTGGTAGTCGCTGAGGCCGGCGCTGTCGCTGCAGATGCAGTCGGAATGGCCGCTGATCCATGAGGTGTCACCCGCCGGGATCAAGCTCGTGTAGACCTTCTTACCCGCCGTGTCGACCAACATATTCTTAGCGAGCGAGGTAGTGGGATTCGACCGCGAATAGGCCGGCGAGTATTTGTCGAGACCCACGATGAAGGTCGACGTGTCCTTGGTCGAGGCGGGGTAGCCAATCGAGAAGTAGATCACCGTGCCGCCCGGGATCCGACGCACGCCATGCAGGGTCGCCACCGCGGCGGATTCGCCGGTCTCGGAGTTGTTCTTCAGCGCCACCTGTCCCAGGATCGGCACAGAGGGCATATTCGCTGCCGGAAGCGGGGACGACCTCTGACGCGCGGGTCGGGCTGAACTTCAGCCCGTCAGCCAAGCACAACGGACGAACCCTGCAGCCGGTGGGTGAGGTGACCTTGGGCACAACGACGGACTGACCCACCTGCTGCAGGGGCCTGCTCGCCGCGTGCACCGCTATCGGCGGGGGACACCCTGGGACTAGTCGGCTTCGCCATCCGGCGCCGCCGGCCCAGGCATTGATGCACAGGGCTCAGTCCGCCAGCACAATGGGCAGATGAACGAGGACGCGGCCCGACGAAGGTTGGCAGCAGCGCGCGTGGGTCGACTGGGCACGGTAACCCCCAGCGGCACGCCGCACCTGGTCCCCGTGGTGTTCGCACTGGTCGACGATGTCCTCTACTCCGCTGTGGACGGCAAACCCAAGACCACCCTGGCCCTGCAACGCCTGGCCAACATCGACGCCACGGGCCGGGCGAGCCTGCTCGTGGACGAGTACGACGAGGACTGGTCAACACTGTGGTGGGTCCGCGTCGACGGCTCGGCCCAGGTCCTCACCGCCGACAACAGCCAGCGTGGGCGGACGATCCGAAGGCGAGGCCGCCCCGAGCAGGTAGCTATCGCGCTCGAAGCCCTGACCCGCAAGTACCCGCAGTACGTCAGCAGACCGCCCGCTGGACCTGTCATCGCCGTACGCCTGACGCGATGGCATTGGTGGGAGGCGACTCCTACCCCGTGAACGTGCTGTGGCCGGCACACCCGCTCATCGGGGCATACCGGCCACCTCAGCCCGTACTCAGCTGAGTTTGACCCTTCAGCCAGCTCAGCTGAACAGTGGTCGACTCAGCTGAACGAGTCGCCGCAGGCGCACGAACTGCCCGCGTTGGGGTTGTCGATGGTGAAGCCCTGCTTCTCGATGGTGTCGGCGAAGTCGATCGACGCCCCGTCGAGGTACGGGGCGCTCATCCGGTCGATCACAACCTCGACAGAGCCGAAGTCCACGACCAGGTCTCCATCCAGGTTGCGTTCGTCGAAGTAGAGCTGGTAGACCAAGCCGGAGCAGCCACCGGGCTGCACCCCCACCCGCAGACGAAGGTCATCACGACCCTCCTGCTCCAGCAGGCTCTTGACCTTGACGGCGGCAACATCGGTAAGCAGCACGCCATGCGCCGGTTTCTCGACCGAGGCCTCCTCGGCAACGGCGTGCGCGAGGCGGGTCTGGGTGTCGTCCTGAACACTCATCTGGGTGCGTCCTTCAAGTAGTTGGTGGAGCATGTGTTGGTCGAACCAGTGATGGTCCCGCATGTTGGTGATCGTGCAGATGGCCGTGCAAGAGTGCCAACCCACAGGCGCCAGGATGTGTTCCCAACTCGACAAGGGTACGTCAGGTATGGCGGTGGCGGGGGGACCATGTGGTTGCGACTCGCGCGGCGCGGGCGCTGAGGGTTCCCGCGGGGTCGGCGAGGGCGGCTGCGATCTGACGGGGGTTTTCCGCCACGGCGTAGGTACCGCTGATCCCGAGCGCCATCGTCTCGCGACGCCCAACCAATGTCTGGCCCGCGATGACGACCGTCGGTTTCGCGCTGGCGAGAGCGGCTTGGGCCACCCCAGCGACGACCTTGCCGCGCAGACTCTGAGCGTCGAAGGTGCCCTCGCCGGTGACGACCAGGTCGGTGGCCGCCACCAGCGACTCAATGCCGACCGCGTCCAGTACCGCCTGAACTCCGCTCACCCGACGACCCCCGAGCAGGATCAGGGCGTATCCGAGCCCGCCGGCCGCCCCTGCGCCGGGTTGGCGCTCGAGTCGCATCTGCGTGCCCGTGAGCAAGTCCATGCCGCCTGGGACGACCCTGCTGACGACCTCGGTGAAGCGCCCCATGGCTGACTCGAGCTGCTGGGCCATCTCGGGGGTGGCGCCCTTCTGCGGCGCGAACACCGCACTTGCGCCGTGAAATCCAAGCAAGGGCGAGTCCACGTCGGTGGCCAGGACAAGATCGATCGCCTGCAGGCCTTCACGGACCGCCCTGAGTCCCGCAAGGGCGTCGTCGTCCAGATCCTTGAGCTTGGCTCCCCCGCCGGCCAGCGCATCCCGATCCCCGGCCCCCAGAGCCGCGAGCAGGCCAGCCCCGCCGTCATTGGTCCCGCTGCCACCGAGTCCGACCACGACGCACGTGGCGCCCTCGGCCACCGCAGCCGCGAGCAGCTGCCCGACCCCGTACGTGCTGGCGACCATGGGGTTGCGCTCGCCTTCGGAAAGCAGGTGGAGACCACAGGCCTGGGCAGACTCGATGTATGCCGTCCGTCGGCCACCGACGTCAACCATGAGAATGACGGCAGGGACCGGACGTCCGAGCGGGTCGAGCACGGTGACCGAGACAGTCGCCCCGCCAAGTGCCCTCGACATGACGTCGGTGAAACCGGGCCCTCCGTCGGACAGCGGGACGAGGGTGAGGTCATCCTGCGGCGCGCTGCGTCGCCAGCCCTCGGCCATCGCCTCGGCAGCCTCGCCGGCGCTGAGAGTTCCGGTGAAGCAGTCGGGAGCAATGAGCACGTGCACGCGCCCATGCTGTCAGGTACGAGTGTCGGGCCGAGTCTCAGGCCTCAGGTGCAAAGTGGTGGTCAAGTGGGACGACCAGGCAGGGACCTCCGCAGCAGACGCCTCCGTCGACCGCCAGTACCCGGCCTGACGCGTAGGAGAACGGTCCACTGACCTCGCTCAGGTCCTGTCCGGTGAACGTCGTAATGATGCTGTGACCGTGGACGATGCGTTTGCCACCGAGCCGGTGGAGCAGGTCGGCGGCAACGTCCTCACCATCGACTCCAGCGAAGGCGTAACGGGTCGTCAGCCGGACCCAGCACTGCCACCACTTCTCGATGTCGTCACCGGCCAGCACCTTGCGCACCGCATTGTTGATCTGCTCGGTCGTCTCACCCCAGCGGAGGTAGTCGGTGGTGTCGGAGTGCAGTAGCAGATCGGATCCGGCCAGGACGACGGAGTCGAGACCGGACAACCACCTGATGTGTTCGCCGGTCAGGCTCTGCTGATCCCGGACCTGGCCACCGTTGAGTGCCCAGCTGCGGGCGAAGCTGCGCCCGCTCCAGATATCTGAGGGCACATGCTGGCCGCCGAACCGACTCATGCCCAAAGCCAGGATCTCGTGGTTACCGATCACGGCATCGACCCGGCCACCGCTGGCAGCGGCTTCGTCCTGCAACCGGCGAACCAGGTCGACGACCGCGACGCCGTCCGGGCCACGGTCGAAGTAGTCGCCCAGGAAGGTCAGCCGGGCCTGACCCCCACACCACGAACGGTCCGAGTCGAGCAGTTTCGCCTGCCGGAGCGCGGCGACGACAGCTTCGCAGCGCCCGTGCACGTCGCTGACTACATAGTGCATCTGCCAAACCTAGGCACTGTGCGGGTCATTCGGTGTCAAACCCGTGGGGCTCTATGGCTTATAGGTGCCAAACCTGGGACGGTGCGGCATCCATGTTGACCGATATCAAGATGCCCGCGTGCGGGTCTTCATCGAGTCGGCCAAACTCGACGTAATCTGAAAGGGGCAGTCTCAGACCTCCGGGAGTAGGTGACCAGCGGCCCTGTGACCAGGGCTTTTTCTTTGCGTCATGTCATCGGAAATCCGTTGAGATGTGGTAGTCTACGGGAGTGGATCACGCCGAGCTGGACGGAATGCCGGAACCGGTTGTGCTGGCTCTGGTGGTCTGCGACGGGCGGTGTCTGGTGTCCGTCGGCCGGTCCCTGGTGTACCGCTTCGCTGTCGATGACATCGGGATGCGGAACCTGGCGATCGTGGCGTTGACCGACGCCGGTCGGCGGGTCGACGAGGTGGCCGCGCTGTTCGGGTTGACCGCGACATATGTCTCGATGCTGCGTGGCCGGGCCCGCGCGCAGGGGTCGGCGGGGTTGGTGCGCCGCCGCGGCCGGCCGCGCAAGCTCTCGGACCGGCAGGTGAGCCAGGCCCGGGTGTGGTCGGGGCAAGGTCAGACCCAGCAGGTGATCGCCGACCGGCTCGGGGTGGCCCAGTCGGTGATCAGTGACCTGCTCGCGCGGTTGGCTCCGGTCCCGGTGCAGGAGCCCCTGCCAGCCACCGACGCCACCGAGCCCGCTGACGGCACTGTGCCCCCCGGGTCGGTGATGGCCGCCCCGGTGGCGGCGCAGCCGCACGACGACGACGTGGAAGCGATCATGGGCGAGGTCGAGCCGGTGGGCAGCGAGCCGGTGGGCACGCCGCCTAGTACACCGGTGGCCGGGTTTGCCGGTTCGGCCCGGATCGCGACCGGTGCCTACCGGTGTCGTTACGCCGGGGCGATGCTGCTGTTCCCCTACCTGCATCGAGTCGGCGCCGAGGCCATCTTCGGCACGTTGACCGGTGGGCCGGCCCGCCGTTACGACGACCTCGCGGTGCTGAGCACCGCGACGATCAGTTTCGCGTTGGGCACCGGCACCCTCGAGGGGACCAAGCACCTGCGCCGGGCCGAGGCCGGCGCCGCGGTCGGGCTCGCGATGGTCCCGGAGCTGGCCACGCTGCGCCCGAGGCTGTCCGCGCTGGCCGACGGGTCGGATCCGCTGGGACTGCAGCGGGCGTTTGCCGCCGGGATGCTCACGGCGGACCCCGCCGGCGAGGCGGTCTACTTCGTCGATGACCATTTCGTGCCCTACGCCGGCGCCCGGCCGGTCGCCAAGGGCTGGAACACCAAACGCCGCCACGCCGGGCCCGGCCGGGACGACACGCTGCTGGTCGACGCCCGTGGCCGGGCGATCGTCTTCGGCTCCGGCGAGCCGACCGGGCTGAGCTCCACCCTGCCCGGTGTGCTCACCCAGCTACGGCAGGTCCTGGGCCCGGACGCGCCGGTGCTGCTGGGTTTCGACCGGGGCGGGGCCTACCCGGCCGCGTTCACCGCCTGCCGCCAGGCCGGGGCGGACTGGGTCACCTACCGGCGCGCCCCGCTGCTCGAAGCGACCGCCGCGCCCCGGGCGTCCTGGACGCTGCGCGACGGGAAACGCCTCAGCGTGACCCTGGCCGATGAGAGCGTGCAGATCAAGGGTTACGGCGCCGCCCGCCAGCTCACCTTGTTCGAGCACGGCGCGGCGGTGCTACAGGTCCTGACCAGCGACACAGATGCCACCGGCGCGGCCTTGCTGTACTGGCTGCGGGCCCGCTGGCGGATCGAGAACATGTTCAAGTACGCGGCCGAGCACAACGGCATCGACACCCTGGCCGACTACGCCATGGACACCGGCCCGGACACCCGCATGGTCAAGAACCCGGCCCGGCTCGCGGCCCGCAAGACCGTCGCCGCCGCGGAGGCCGAACTCGCCACCGCCGAACGCGCGCTACCGCAGCTACTGGCCGGTCCGGGCACCCCGAAGCAGATGAACGCCAAGCTGCCCGGAGTGCACCGGCGGATCGAGGCAGCGACTCGTGCCGTGGAGGCGACCAAGACCGCGTTACGCCCCGTGCCGGCCAAGATCTTGGCCACCGAGCTGGACCCGAACGCGAAACGAGCCCGCCCACGCCTTGCCCGCCGCGGCCTGCAGATGGTGCTGCGACTGCTCGCCTTCAACGCCGAGGCGTGGCTGGCCGAACACCTCAACGCCTACCTGGCCGACCCGAACGAATACCGGGCCATCGCGCGCAACCTGCTACACCTCGGCGGGCACGTCGACTACACCACCCAGACAATCACCGTCACCCTCGACCGGCCAGACAGCCCACGAGTCGCCCGCGCCCTCCAACTGCTCACCGAAGAACTCAACGCCACACCAGCGCGCCTGCCAGGCGACCGCCGCCCCCTGACCTACCAAGTCGCAGGGACGTGAATCTCAACAGTGATCTTGTCCCTACTTGCGGAGGTCTGAGCCTCGCGCGGGCGACGCGTTCAACGACCAGAGCCCGAAAGCGAGTCTACGCAGGCGACCGGAGCGGTCAGGCGTGCACAACGCCTCCCCGTGCCGCACCACCGGGCCCAGATAGCCATGTATTTGGCCGAGCGGACCGCTTATGTGGCAGCAGCTGTCGCGGCTCTTCGGACTTAACGGGGCAACTCGGGTCGAGGGGCGCTGACGTAGGACGCCCGTGACCTCGTGATCATGGCTGTTGTCAAGACAGTATTCATGATCAAAGTGAGGCCACGGGCTTGTCTCAGCGTACGCGAATTCCCCATGGCCAAAACGATTTGGGTGCGGCTCTCGTGGAGGGACGTCAGGCAGCGGTTGGGATTGTCATGTCGGCGTAGCGGGTTTCGTGCACTTGGTGCAGTTCCTGGTTGAGGTGGAACGTCCAGTACTGCTCGAAGTCGCCGTTGCTGCGTAGGGCTCGGAGCTTCAGGATGGCTTCTGCGCCGTGGAGTCCCCAGCGTGCGCCGGTCAGGTCTAGTCGGTCTTTGACCAGGTGTCGGCAGGCGCCTTCGATGATGCCGGTCGCGATCGGCCAGCCTTGTTCGAGGGCTTGCGGGTAGTTGAGGTAGTTCCGTTTGGCGAGCAGGTAGTCGGCGCAGCGGTCGGCGCCACGTCGGGTG
>Ga0207927_1000042_pt1 | contig 48756 bp, 41 predicted proteins | sample NGESurdeep072012_2_FD_184456 | JGI IMG/M metagenome (GOLD analysis project Ga0207927, IMG submission 184456) | Arctic peat soil microbial communities from Barrow, Alaska - NGEE Surface sample 210-2 deep-072012 (SPAdes) | ecosystem: Environmental > Terrestrial > Soil > Wetlands > Peat ... | reverse complement strand
GACACGGGCGCGCGACTTCGGGTCTACTCCAGCCGTTATGATTTTCGTTGCGCGCCACTGGCACGTGCCTCACAGCTGAGCCGGCCGCGCTTCGCGCCGCCGGCCCATTGAGGTCCGGAGGCGCGCGGGTTTTCCAACGAGTACCCCCCAACCCCCTTCGGCCCGGAGGGGGTTTCGTTTTGGTCCTGACCGCTGGGAAAACGCTTCTCGTCGCGTCCTTCGCGCCGGCTTCGAACGCCGAGGCGCTAGGGAAGCGCGCGGCTCTCGCCGGTCTGCCTCCTTCGGCCGCGGTGGAGCTGCGCCTAGACGCGATGACCGAAGAGCCCGCGTTCGGCGCGCTGCGCGCGTGCTTCGAGGGTCGGACGCTGATTGCCACCGTCCGATCCGCTGCTGAAGGAGGAGCCTTCCGGGGCAGCGAGGAAGAGGAAAAGCGCCTCCTCGGAGCCGCACTGGCGGCGGGCTTCGATCTCGCCGACGTGGAATACCGCGGCGGGGTGGGCGCCACGCTGCTCGGTCTTCCGCCTTCAAAAGCGATTCTCTCTCTGCATGACACGGAAGGCATCCCTGCCGACGTGAACGCAGTCGTGGCCCGGATGCTCGCGACACCGGCGCGCTTCGTGAAGGTCGTGGCGACGGCGAACGATTCCGGCGATGCCCGCCGCCTTCTCGAGCTTCAGGCCGCGAACCCCGGGGGACGCCTCGCGACGTTCGGCATGGGCGAGGCCGGGATCGCCACGCGCGTCCTCGCGCCGTATCTCGGCGCGGCGCTCGCGTACGGCGCGCTCGTCCCCGGGCGCGCCACGGCGCCCGGCCAGCTTCTCGCACGCGACCTCGCCGAGATCTACGGCGTCGGCCGCGCGCGAAAGGTCTCGCGGCTCTTCGCGCTTCTGGGCGGCGTCGTCTCCCACTCCCTTTCGCCGGCGCTCCACAACGCGAATTTCGAAGCTCTCGGCCAGGACGCGCTCTACGTCCCGTTCGCGATGCGGATGCTCGGGAGGGAGCTCGAGCCGCTCGTCGCCTCGCTCGATGCGCTCGGTCTTCCTCTTGCGGGCGCCTCGGTGACGATTCCGTTCAAGGAGGAGGCCGCGCTCCTCTCGGGCTCGGCCGAGGACGAGACGGCGGTCAACACGCTGCTGAGGTCGAGCGCCCCGGGCCAGCCGCTCCATCTGCGCGCAGAGAACACCGATCGTGTGGCATTCGAGGCCGTGATTGAAGATGGTGGCGTCGCTCTCGTCCTCGGGGCGGGCGGCACGGCGAGGATCGCCATGGATGTTCTTGGAAGGAAGGGATATGAAGTCTTTCTGATGAACCGAGGCGACGAGCGCGGCGCGGCGCTCGCGAAAGCCAAGGGCGCCCATTATCTTTCTCAGAAATCCTCAAGGGCCTTTCCCCAGCCGGATGTCCTCATCAATGCGACCCCGCTTGGCCTGAAAGAGGGCGATGCTCTTCCGTGCGAGCAGAGTCTTCTTCGCCCCGGGATGCTCGTCATCGACGCGCCCTATCGCGCCGGCGGAACGGAGCTCGTCCGGGCGGCGCGCGCCGTGGGGGCCCGCGTCGTGGACGGCCAGACCCTGCTCCTGCTTCAGGCCGCGGGCCAGGCAACGCTCTTCACCGGGCGGGACACGAGCTCGCGGGAGCTGCTCTTGCGTCTCGCGCCGCGCCTTCGTTCCCTGTTTTCTTCCGTCGAGGAATTTCTCCCGTGAAGATCGAGCGGCCCGACCCGAATCTGCCGCGCGGCGTGCAGGCTTTTCTCTTCGACGCGGCCGAGCGCCGCCGTAAGGCGGAGGATTCCGTCGTGCGCAGGCTTCAGGACGCCGGTCTCCGCGAGGTGATCCTTCCCGTTCTCGATTTCGCGGCCCCCTATGCCGGCGTGACCGCCGAGGGAGACGAGCGCCTTTACCGGTTTCTCGACCGGCAGGGGAATACCCTCGCGCTCCGGGCGGACTTCACGCCGATGGCCGCCCGCGTCGTCGCGCCGCGGCTCGGCGCGCTCTCCGGAGCCGTCTCCCTTTTCTACCGCGGGGACGTCGTGCGCGACGAGGAGACCGGCGTCGGTCGCCGCCGCGAGTTCGCGCAGGTCGGCGCCGAGCGTTACGGCGACGGCCGCCCGGAGGCCGACCGCGAGATGCTCGCGCTGGCCCTCTCGTGCCTCGGCGACCTTCCGGCCACGCGCCTCAGGCTCACGCTCGGCTGGGCGGGCCTTCTCGAACGTCTGCTCACGACGCTCGCGCCGGGGCTCCGAGAGGACCGAGCGGACGGCGCGGCCGGACTCGCCGGGGCCGTGTCGGCCGCACGTGCCCGGCACGTCACGGAGCTGGAGACGCGGCTCTCTGCTGCGGGCGCCGCGCCGGTCGCCGCGGCCGAAGCCGCCCGGGCCCTCCTCGTCGGCTTCGAGCCCGCTTCGGATCTCTTCCGCCCGCCGGAGCTCGCGGGCGCGGCCGCGGAGCTCGCGCGCGCGGTCGCGATCGCGAAAGGCGCCCGGCCCGGCCTGCTGGTCGTCGTCGACCTCGCGGACGCGCCCCAGGCGCCGTATTACACGGGGCTCACGTTCAGCGTGGACGCCGCGAACGGAGGCGGCACGATTGCCGGAGGCGGACGGTACGACGGCCTCCTCGGGCGCTTCAGCGCGGCGGCTCCCGCACTCGGCTTCTGCATCGGCCTCGAGACTCTCGGTGCCGCCACGGAGGCCGGCGACACGGGCACGCGCCCTCTGCGGATCGCGGTGGGGAAGGGCCGGCTCCTGCCGAAGGCGCTCGAAGCGCTCCGTGCCGGAGGCGCCTCGTTCGGCGAGCCCGACGGCCGGCGCCTCCTCGTGCCCTCTGCGGACGGCGCGTTCGAGCTGCTTCTCCTCAAGGACGACGACGTCCCGACCTATGTGGCCCAAGGCGGAGCCGACCTGGGGATCGTGGGCAGCGACCGGGTCGCGGAAAGCGGCGAGGACGTGACCTCCCCCGTGGAGCTTCCTTTCGGCGCCTGCCGCCTTTCCCTCATCGGCCGGGCGGGGGAGGCATTCCGCCCGAACGGCGCGCCCGTGCGCGTGGGCACGAAGTACCGCCGCCTCGCGGCCCGTTATTTCGACGAGCGGAAGATCGCCCACGAGATCGTCCCTCTCGCGGGTTCGGTCGAGCTCGCGGCCGCCCTGAAGCTCACGGACGTCGTCGTGGATCTCATCGAATCCGGGTCCACGATGGCCGCGAACGGCCTCGCCGAGATCGAAACCATCCTCACGAGCCGCGCGACGCTCATCCTTGGACGGGCTTCGCTCGTGGCCCGCCGGGCCGAGATCGCGGAGTTTGTCGAGCGCCTCAGGGCTCACGCGGGGGGGCGGGCATGATCAGGATCGTCGACGCGGAGGCGCGCGCGGGAAAGAAGGAGCTGGAGATTCTGCTCGCGGGCCGCCGAGGAGCCGCTCCCGACTTCGCCACGCTGAAGCAGGTACTGCCGATCGTCGAGGACGTTTTGCGAAGAGGGAAACCTGCGCTTAGGAAATACGTGACGCGCTTCGACCCGCCGGCCGTCCGCCGCAACGCCCGTGTCGACGAGGAGTTCGCGCGCGCGTTCCGCGTCGCGCGGCGGCGCATCGAGGCCTATCACCGCAAGCAACTCGTCTCCATCTCCTCCGAGTTCTCGTTTCGGGATTCTCTCGGCGTCTCGTTCGTCGAGAAATCCGCGCCGTTCGACTCCGTGGGCGTATACGTGCCCGGAGGCCGCGCGTTCTATCCGTCCTCGCTCCTCATGGGGGTCGTACCCGCGCGCGTCGCGGGCGTGCGGCGAGTCGTTGTCGCGACGCCGCGCGGGGCGTGGGCGTCCAGCCCCGAGCTCCGCTGGGCGGCTCGCGAGCTGGGAGTCGACGAGGTGCTGCGCGCGGGAGGGGCCCACGGCATCGCCGGCCTCGTCTCCGTCTCCGGCGTCGCGAAGATCGTCGGTCCCGGAAACCGGTTCGTCGCGGCGGCGAAGCACCTCGTCTCGGGCCTCGTGGCGGTCGACATGCCGGCGGGCCCGTCGGAGGTCTTGATCGTGGTGTCAGCCGACGCCGACCCGGCTCTCGTGGCGGCGGATCTTCTCGCACAGGCCGAGCACGACCCCGACGCCAAGTGCCTGCTGTTTACGGACTCTCGGCGACTCGCAACCGCCGTGCAGGATGCAATCGCCTTGCAATTGGAGACGTTCGAAGAGACCGGTTCTTCGAAGGTGATGAGAGCGGCCCTCCGCCGCGGCGGGCGGGTCTTCCTATTCAAGGAAATCTCACGCGCCGTGTCCTTCGGTTCTGCATTTGCCGCCGAGCACGTCCAGGTGTTCGGAAAGGCCGCCGAACGCCTCTCGCCGCGGCTCCTTCCGACGGCCGGCGCCCTCTTCATCGGCGCGTCGACGCCGACCGCGCTCGGAGACTACGTTCTCGGCCCGAACCACGTGCTGCCCACCGGCGGCGCCGCGCGCAGCTTCTCGGGCCTTTCGGTGCGCGACTTCCTGCGCTGGGGCCGTTCGGTGAGCGCGCCCCCGAAAGCGGCGCGCCGCCTCGCGCCCAAGGCAGCGGTTCTGGCGCGATTCGAGGGCCTCGTGGCCCACGCGAGCGCGCTCGACCGGAGGGCCCGGTGACCGGCCGGCCCATTCCGGTCCGCGAGGAGATCCGGGCGCTGCGCGCGTATCGGCTCCGGCCCGAGGACGCTCCGCCTCTCCGCGCGAAGCTGGACTTCAACGAGTCGCCGTTCGACGTGCCGGAGGAGATCCGCGCGGAGGTCCTCGGACGCATCGCCGCGAAGAGATGGGGCCGCTACCCGGAGTTCGGCGCCCCGCGCCTGAAAAAGGCGATCGCCGAGGCGATCGACCGGCAGCCCGAAGAGATCGTGGTCGGGAACGGGTCGGGTGAGGTGATTCTCGCGGCGGTCTCCGTCTTCGCGGGGGGCGGCTCTCTCGTCCTTCCGACGCCCACCTTCTCGCTCTACGGACAGATCGCGGCGATCGCGGCGGCTCGGATCGTGGAAGTGCCGCGCACGGGGCCGGACTTCGACGTCGCCCTGGAGGCGTTCCTCGCGGCGGCGGCGCAGCCGGGCGCCGTTCCCCTCGTCTGCTCGCCGAACAACCCGACGGGCGGCGTCGTGCGGCGGGAATTCCTGGAGCGGCTGCTGGAGGCCGCCCCCGTCGTGCTCCTCGATCAGGCCTACGTGGACTTCGCGGGGCCCGGCGACGACGCCCTTTCGCTCCTCGACTCCCGCCCGAACCTCGTCGTCTTCCGGACGCTTTCGAAGGCGTACGCGGCCGCAGGATTCCGGATCGGATACGCGGTCGCGCCGCCGGAGCTCGCGCGGGAGATCGAGAAGGCCGTCCTGCCGTTCAGCGTCGACCTCGCGGCCGAGGAGCTGGCGGTCGCCGTCCTTGCGCGTCCCGACGTCGCGCGTGCCCATGTGGGCGAGATCGTGGCCGAACGGGGGCGCGTGGCCGAGGCGCTCACGGCGGCCGGCTGCCTCGTGGCCTCGTCCTCCGCGAATTTCCTCTTCGTGCGGCCGCCGGGCGACCATGCGGGGCGCGTGCGCCGGGCGCTACTCGACAGGGGAATCCTCGTGCGCGACATGACGTCGGTGGCGCCCGGGCGCCTCCGGGTTTCGATCGGGTCCCGGGCGGAGAACGATCTCTTCCTCGAGGCGCTTGCGGAGGTTTTATGAGCCGGACCGGAACGGTCGAGCGGAAGACGAAGGAGACGTCGGTGTCCCTGTCGCTGACGCTCGATGGAACGGGGCGAACGGACGTGGAGACGTCCGTCGGGTTTCTCTCCCACATGCTCGAGACGATCGCGAAGCACGCGCGCGTCGATCTCACGGTCCGGGCGTCCGGCGACGTGCACATCGACGCCCATCACACCGTCGAGGACGTCGGCCTCGCCTTCGGCGAGGCGCTGGATCAGGCCCTCGGATCGCGCGCGGGAATCGAACGCTTCGGCGCGAGCCTCGTGCCGCTCGACGAGGCTCTCGCGCGGTCGGTCGTCGACCTCTCCGGCCGGCCGTACATCGTTTTCGAGTCGGTGGTCGACAAGGAGCTCCTCCTCGTCACGAGCGACTTTCCGTTCGCGCTCGTCGAGGAATTCTGGAAGTCCGCCGCGTTCCGGGGCAAGTTCAACCTCCACGTGGACGTGATCCGCGCCCGGAACGGCCATCACGCTGCCGAGGCGGTCTTCAAATCGGCCGCTCGGGCGCTGCGCCAGGCCATGGCGATCACGGGTTCCGAGGTCCTCTCGACGAAGGGGACGCTGACGGCATGAGCGAAGCTTCGGCGCCGGCGGTCACGCTCGTGGACTATGGGGTCGGTAACACGGCCTCCGTCGTCCGCGCGTTCCGCCGGCTCGGCGCCGAGGTGGACTTCACGGCTGATCTCGACCGGGTGGCGTCCGCCCGCCGCCTCGTTCTGCCCGGCGTCGCCGCGTTCGCCCCGGCGATGAACCGGTTGCTCGAGACCGGCCTCGAATCGGCCGTGCGGGCCGCGGTGAAGCGGGGCGGACGCCTCCTCGGGCTGTGCCTGGGGTTCCAGCTCCTCTTCGAGGAGAGCGAGGAACACGGCGTTCACAGAGGACTCGGCCTCGTGCCGGGCCGGGTCGGCCCTTTTCCCGGTGGCGTGCGAACGCCTCATGTGGGCTGGAACCAGCTCCTCGCGCGCCGTTCGGACGGTTTCGTCGAGGGGCTGGCGGAAGGGAGCTTCGTCTACTTCGTGCACTCCTACCGTCCCGAGGGCACCGAAGCCGCCGACGTGGCCGCGGCCTGCGACCACGGCGGAGAGTTCCCGGCGATCGTGCAGCGCGGGAACGTCTGGGGCTGCCAGTTCCACCCGGAGAAGTCGTCGGAGAACGGCCGGCTCCTGCTCTCGAATTTCCTCCGGGAGGACGCGGCGTGAGCGGCGGCCGGCTCGCGCTATGGCCCGCGATCGACCTCATGGGTGGACGCGTGGTCCGGCTGCTCCAGGGCAAGCGCGAGGCCGTTACGTTCTACGACGAGCCGCCGGCCGAGGCCGCGAAGCGATTTGCGGCGGAAGGCGCCGACGGCATTCACGTCGTGGACCTCGATGCCGCTTTCGGAGCGGAAAACAACCGGAACAACCGGAAAGAGATCGAAGAAATTCTTTCTGTTTCGGAGGCTTTCGGGATGGCAGTACAGGTTGGGGGAGGTTTCCGGTCGCAGGAGGCAGTGGAAGATTTCTTAGAAGGGGTGAGTACCGCTCGGGCTGTTGTCGGCAGCTTGCCATTCCTCGACCGCCCCGCCTTCATTCACCTTCTAAGAAAATCTTCCTCTCCTTCTCTGGCGTCCCGCATCGTCGTCGCCCTCGACTGCAAGGATGGCCGCCCGACGGTGCGCGGATGGACCGAGGACGCGGGAGCGGGCGACGCCGTGTTCGTGGCACGTTCGTTCGCCGCTCTCGGTGTCAGTACGCTGCTCGTCACGGACGTCGCGTGCGACGGAGCGATGACGGGCCCGAACCTCGAACTTCTCTCCGCCGTGCGCGGCGTGTTCGCGGGCGAGATCCTGGCGTCAGGCGGCATGCGAGGCGAGCAGGATCTCGCAGCCGTAGACCGCGCGCTCGCGGGCGGGCCGCGCGGCGCCATCTTCGGCCGCGCGTTGCACGGCGGAGCCACGACCGTGGCGAAGCTCAAGGCGGCGCGGGATCTCGTGAGGTCTTCATGACCCTCGCCGTGCGCGTCATTCCGTGCCTGGACGTGGCAAACGGCCGCGTCGTGAAGGGCGTCTCGTTCGAGAACCTCCGCGACGCGGGGGATCCGGTCGAGGCGGCCGCGCGCTACGAGGCCGAGGGAGCCGACGAGGTGGCCTTCCTCGACATCGCGGCCGCGCAGGAGAAGCGGGGGACGCTCGTGGAGCTCGTGGGGCGCGTGGCCGAGGCGCTGTCGATTCCCTTCACCGTGGGCGGCGGCGTGCGCTCCGTGGAGGACGCGGACGCACTCCTGAGAGCCGGCGCCGACCGGGTCACGGTGAACACGGCCGCGGTCGAGGACCCCTCCCTCATCACACGCCTCGCCGAGCGCTTCGGGGCCCAGTGCGTCGTCGTCGCGATCGACGGAAAGCGGCTGCGCGATCCGAACGGCCTCGCGGTGATGCGCGTGACGACCCATGGGGGGAGACGTCCGGTCGACCGCACCGTGACGTCCTGGGCGGCCGCGGCGGCCGCGGCGGGTGCCGGAGAGATCCTGCTCACGTCGGTCGACGCGGATGGCACGCAGGCGGGGTTCGATCTCGAGATGCTGCGCGCCGTGCGCTCCGTCGTCGACGTGCCGGTCGTGGCCTCGGGAGGCGCGGGCCGGCTCGACGACTTCGCGAAGGCGGTTCTCATCGGGGGCGCCGACGCCGTGCTCGCGGCGTCCGTCTTCCACGACCGCGTTTTCACGGTCGGCGCGGTCAAAGAGGCGATGCGGCGGGCCGGCCTCCCGGTGCGTCCCGCGCCGGCCCACGCGCGCACGCTGCTTCCCCGCTACGACCAGAACGGGCTCGTTCCAGTGATCACGCGGGACGTTGCGACCGGCAAAGTCCTCACGCTCGCGTGGGCGAACGCGGACGCGATCGCGAAGACGCGCGAGACTGGCCTCGCGCATTTTTACAGCCGGTCCCGGAAGGCGCTGTGGCGGAAGGGGGAGACCTCGGGGAACATCCAGCGCGTCGCGGGAATTTCCATCGACTGCGATGCCGACGCCGTGCTGTACGACGTGCGCCCGTCGGGTCCCGCCTGCCACACGGGAGCGGAATCGTGCTTTACGCGCGTGGAGAGCTTCGACGCGGTCGACCTTCCGGAGGCGACCTCTTTGGACGCCGATGGGCTCGACCTCACCGAGCTCTTCGCCGTCGTTAGGGACCGGAAGGAGTCGCCCGTCACGGGCTCCTATACGAACAGGCTCCTCGACGACGGGGTCGCGCGCATCGCCCAGAAAGTGGGGGAGGAAGCCGTCGAGACGGCGCTCGCGTCGGTAACGGGCGACGGCAACGCCCTCGCGGGAGAGGCGGCGGATCTTCTCTATCATCTCGCGGTCCTTCTCACGGCGCGCGGGGTCGCGCCGGGCGATGTCGCCGCGAGACTCGCCGAGCGCCGAGGCGCCGCCAGGCGCGAGAAGCCGTGAAGCGCCTCCATCGCCTCGTCGTGGTCGAGCGGCCGGCGGACCTCACGACTCCAGTGGCCCTCATGCGCGGCCTTCTCGCGGGAGACGGGCCGTGCTTCCTTCTCGAATCGGTCGAGGGCGGCGACCGCGTGGCGCGGTGGTCCTTTCTCGGGGCGTCGCCCTCGGGAGAGATCTCCGGCCGGGATACGGACCCATTCGCCGCCCTCAGGGCGCTGCCTCGCGACGAGGCCGCGAGCGGGGAAGACGACCTTCCGCCCTTCACCGGAGGAGCGGTCGGGTACGCGGGCTACGACGCCGTGCGGCGCCTCGAGCGTCTCCCGGCGACGAACCCCGACCCGATCGGACTGCCGGACGCGTGGTTCGGGATCTTCGACGCGGTCATCGCCTTCGACCACGTGCGGCACCGCCTCCTCTTCGTCACGCACGCTGCGAATGGCGACGAAGCCTCCGCGCGCGCCCGTCTGAAAGCGCTCGAGAAGCGGGCGCTCACCCGGAGCGGCAAAACGCGCTCAAAGCCTCTGTCTCCTCTTACTTTCGAAGAATCTTCTCCCCGTGCTTTCTACCTCGCCGCGGTCGAGCGAGCGAAAGAGCACATCCGCGCGGGCGACGTCTTCCAGGTCGTCCTCTCACGCCGCTGGTCCGCGCCCTTCGACGGCGACCCGTTCGCGGTCTACCGGGCGCTGCGGTCTATCAGCCCGTCGCCGTACCAGTACTTCCTGAGGACGCCGGACGGCACGATCTTCGGGGCCTCGCCCGAGCGTCTCGTGCGCGTCGCGGCGGCCCCCGGCGGCGCAATCGTGGAGACGATCCCTCTCGCGGGCACCCGCCCGCGCGGCGCGACGCGTGAAGAAGACCTCGCGCTTGAGAAGGAGCTCCTCGCCGATCCGAAGGAGCGCGCGGAGCACGTGATGCTCGTGGATCTCGGGAGAAACGACCTCGGCCGCGTCGCGAAGGCCGGGAGCGTGCGCGTGAAAGACTTCTTCCGCGTCGAGCGCTATTCCCATGTCATGCACATCGCCTCGCGCGTGACCGGCGTTCTCGCCGAGGGGAAGGACGCCGTCGACGCCCTAGTGGCGACGTTTCCGGCCGGGACGCTGACGGGAGCGCCCAAAATACGCGCGATGGAGATCATCGAAGACCTCGAGCCGGTGAGGCGCGGAGCCTACGGCGGCACAGTGGGCTACCTCGACTTCGCAGGAAACCTCGACGTGGCCATCGCGATCCGGACGGCCGTCGTCGCGAACGGCACTCTCCACGTGCAGGCCGGCGCCGGCATCGTCGCCGACTCGGACCCGGAGGCCGAAGCCACCGAGTGCGAGAACAAGGCGCGCGCTCTCATGCGTGCGGTGGAAGAGGCGGGGACGTACCGATGATCCTCGTCGTCGACAACTACGACTCCTTCACCTACAACCTCGTCCAGATCCTCTCCATGTTCGACGGCGACGTGCGCGTCGTACGAAACGACGCGCTCACCGTGGACGCGGTCCTTGCCGCGAAGCCGGATCGGCTCGTCGTGTCTCCGGGGCCGGGCCGGCCGGAAGACGCGGGAATCTCGTGCGAACTGATCCGCCGGAACGACCGCATCCCGCTGCTCGGCGTCTGTCTCGGCCATCAGGCCCTCGGGGCCGTGTTCGGCGGAACGGTTTCCCGCGCGCCGGTCCTCATGCACGGCAAGACCTCGGAAATCGCGCACGAGGGGACGGGGATCTTCGCGGGGCTCCCGAACCCTTTCACGGCCACGCGATACCACTCCCTCATCGTGGAGCGGGATTCGGTTCCGGCGGCGCTCAGGATCACCGCCACGACCGAAGACGGGCTCGTGATGGGCCTCGCCCATCGGACTCTCCCTCTCGTGGGCGTGCAGTTCCATCCCGAGTCGATTCTCACGAAGGAGGGGGAGCGGCTCCTGAAGAACTTCGTGGACGGGCGGCTCGCATGACGACGGCCGCCCACAGTGCGCTCCGGACGGTGGCGCGCGGCGCGCGGCTGACGCGAGCGGAAATGCGCGCCGCCGTGTCGGCGCTTCTCGACGAGGACGTCCCCGGGACGATCGTGGGCGGCCTCCTCGCGGCGCTGGCGGCCCAAGGCGAAACGATCGAGGCCGTGGCGGGCGCCGTGGACGTCCTCCGGGCGCGGGCGATGCGGCCGCCCGTGCACGAGGAGCTGGCCGCTCGCTCCATCGACGTCTGCGGAACAGGGGGCGACGGGCTCGGCACCTTCAACGTCTCGACCGCCGCCGCCTTCGTCGTCGCGGGCGCGGGGACGCCCGTCGCCAAGCATGGAAACCGCGCCGTCTCCTCGGCATGCGGCTCGGCCGACGTCCTCGTCGCGCTCGGCGTGGACATCGAGATGCCTCCGGGCCGCGCCGCCGAGGCGCTCGCGCGCGCGAACGTCACGTTCTTCTTCGCGCCGCTCTACCACCCCGCGATGAAGAAGGTCGGCCCGATCCGGCGCGAGCTGGGAGTCCGCACGGTATTCAACCTCGCCGGACCCCTTTCGAATCCCCTCGGCGTCACCCGGCAGATCGTCGGGGTGGATCACCCCGAGCGGGTCCCCGTGATCGCGGGGGCCCTCGCGGAGCTCGGCACCGAGCGCGCGCTGGTTTTCTCTCACGAGACCGGCGGCGACGAGCTGCTGCCCTTCGGGCGCACGTTCGCGGCGGACGTGCGCGGTCCCCATGTCCAGCTCCTCGAGCTCTCCGCCCTGGACTTCGGCCTCGAGGAGGGGAGCCCCGATCCCCTGAAGGGCGGGGATGCCGGCACGAACGCGGAGATCCTGCGCGCGATCCTCGGCGGTTTCCGGCGCGACGCGCGGGACGTCGTCCTGATGAATGCCGCCGCCGCGCTCGTCGTCTCGGGGCTGGCCGCGGACTACCGGGAAGGTGTCGCGCGGGCGGCGCGATCGATCGACGAGGGGAAGGCCCGGGAAGCGCTCGATGCGCTCGTCCGGATCTCGAAAGGGGGCGCCTCGTGAACGCGCCCGAGAGGAAGATTTCTTTGAAAGGGAAGAGGGCGTGAGCGGCTCGATTCTGGGGGAGATTCTCGCCGCCAAGAGGCGCCGCATCGCGGCGGGCGAGTTCACGGCCGAGACCGCGCGCGCGCGATCTCGCGCTGGGGCAGGCCTGTTCGCCGCTTCGCCGGATGGCGCATCCTTCACTGCGGCCCTCTCTTCCTCTTCGAATTCCTTTTCTAAGCAGAATCTTCTGCTTTCTTTTCTTTCTGAAATAAAGCACCGCTCTCCGAGCGCGGGGCTGATCCTTCCCGACGCGTCCTCGCGAATCGAATCCGTCGCGTGCGCCTATCGCCGCGGCGGGGCGTCGGCCCTCTCCGTCGTCATCGAGCAGGACTTCTTCGGCGGCGATCCGTCGTGGCTGCCCCGCGCGAAGGCGGCGTCGGGGCTGCCCGTTCTCATGAAGGACTTCGTCGTGGACGAGGTCCAGCTGGACTTCGCCGCGGCCCTCGGCGCTGACGCGGTGCTGCTCATCGTGTCCGCTCTCGACGGCGAGACGCTCTCGCGGCTGCATGGGGCCGCGCGCTCCCGCGGCCTCGCGGTCCTCGTGGAGGCGCACGACGAGACCGAGATCCGGCGGGCGCTGGCCGTGGGCGCGGAAGTCGTCGGGGTGAATGCGCGCGACCTCGGGACGTTTGCCGTCGACCTGCCCGGAATGGCCCGTCTCGGTGCGCTTCTGCCTCCGTCGGTCGCCCGCGTGGCCGAGAGCGGCATCAAGACCCGAGCGGACGTGGAGACCCTCTCCGCGGCGGGCTACGGAGCCTTCCTCGTCGGCGAAACGCTCCTCCGTGCTGCGGATCCGGCGCGCGCTCTGCGCGAGCTGCGCGGCGAGAACGCGACCGAGATCAAGATTTGCGGCGTCACGCGCGAAGAGGACGTCGACACGTGCATGGAGCTCGGCGTGGACTGGATCGGGCTCATCTTCGCGGCGCGCTCACCGCGTCGGTTGACGCCGGAAAGAGGGATTGCTTTGAAGGAAAGAGCGCGGACGGCGAAGGGTATCGTCGCCGTCTTCGCGGAGAGCTCCGAGGCGGAGATCCAGGATGTTCTCGATCGCGTGCGCCCCGACGTCATTCAAATGCCTTTTCCCCCTCTTAATCATTCGAAGAAACCGTTCTCTTCGGACCTTCCATTCTGGAACACCATCCGCGTCGGCCGAGACGAGATCGCGGAAGCGGGAGATCGGGAGGGTGACGCCTTACACTTCGATACGTCGGTGGCCGGGGTGAGCGGCGGCACCGGCAAGACCTTCGACTGGACTCTCCTTTCCGCTGTCGATCGATCGCGCCCGGTAATTCTCGCGGGCGGCCTCAAACCCGAGAATGTGGCGGACGCCGTCAGGATGGTGAAGCCCGACGTCGTGGACGTGGCGTCGGGAGTGGAGTCCGCGCCGGGAATCAAGGATCGGGCGAAAATCGCCGCGTTCGTGAGGGAGGTCCGTGGTGTCTGAAGCGACTGGATCCAAATTTCGCCCGCCCGAGGCGGACGCGCAGGGGCGCTTCGGGGCGTTCGGGGGGCGCTTCGTCCCGGAGACGCTCATGGCGCCCCTCGAGGAGCTGACGCGCGCCTATAAGGACGCTCGCCGCGATCCCGCTTTCCGGCGCGAGCTGGATGGACTCCTGAAGACATACGCGGGCCGGCCGACGCCCCTCACGTATGCGAAGCGCCTGTCCGAGAGTCTGGGCGGCGCGAGGATCTTTCTGAAGCGCGAGGACCTCCTCCACACGGGAGCGCACAAGATCAACAACGCGCTCGGGCAGGCCCTCCTCACGAAGAGGATGGGTAAGACGCGCGTCATCGCGGAGACCGGCGCCGGACAGCACGGCGTGGCCGCGGCGACGGCGTGCGCCCTCCTCGGCCTCGAGTGCGTCGTCTACATGGGAGCCGTCGACATGGAGCGGCAGGCGCTGAACGTCTACCGGATGAAGCTGCTCGGCGCGACGGTCGTGCCCGTGACGGGCGGCACGCGCACGCTCAAGGACGCGATCAACGAGGCCATGCGCGACTGGGTCGCGACGACCGCGACGACGCACTACATTCTCGGGTCGGTTCTCGGGCCGCATCCGTTTCCGACCATGGTGCGCGATTTCCATTCCGTGATCGGGCGGGAGGCCCTCGCGCAGAGCCGCAAAGCCCTCGGAAAGCTGCCCGACCTCCTCGTAGCGTGCGTGGGGGGGGGCTCGAACGCGATCGGCCTCTTCCGGGAATTCCTGCCGTTCCCGGGCGTCGAGATGGTCGGCGTCGAGGCCGGGGGGCGCAGCCTTGCGCCCGGCGAGCACGCGGCCCGTTTCGGGCCGGGTTCCGTCGGCGTCCTCCATGGCACGCGCACCCTCATCCTGCAGGACGCGGACGGACAGGTGCTCCCGACGCATTCCGTGTCCGCGGGTCTCGACTATCCGGCCGTGGGACCCGAGCATGCGCGCCTCGCCGAGCTCGGACGGACCCACTACGTCTCCGTGAGCGACGAGGCGGCGCTCGCGGCGTTCCACCGCCTCGCCGAGACGGAAGGGATCATCCCGGCCCTCGAGACGGCGCACGCCGTGGCCTGGGCCATCGAGGAGGCGCGCCGCCGCCCGAAGAGCGCCACGATTCTCGTGAATCTCTCCGGCCGCGGCGACAAGGACGTCGTCTCGGTGGCGCGGCGCGAGGGCGTGGAACTTTGAATCCTGTGAATCGAATCGGGCGGGCCTTCGCGAAGGCTCGGGCCTCCGGACGGGCGGCGCTGATCGTCTTCGTCGAGGCGGGCGATCCCGATCTCGGCACGACCAGCCGGCTTCTTCCGGAGCTCGCGGAGGCGGGGGCCGACGTGATCGAGCTCGGGATCCCGTTCAGCGATCCGCTCGCGGACGGGCCCGTGATCCAGCGCGCGAGCGAACGCGCGCTCGCCGCGGGAACGACGCTTGGAGGCGCGCTCGGCGTCCTCGCCGAACTGCGCGCCGCGCGCTTCGCGACGCCCGTCGTGATCTTCAGTTATGCGAATCCGATCCTCGCGATGGGGGAGGCCGAGTTCGCGCACCGGGCGGCGGAGGCGGGCGCGGACGGCGTTCTCGTGACCGACCTCCCGCCGGAAGAGGGCCGCCCCTTCGCGTCGGTTCTGAAGAGCGCGAAGCTCGATCCCGTCTACCTCGTCGCGCCGACGTCGCCGGACGAGCGCATCCGCAGGGCCGGGTCGCTCTCGCGCGGCTTTCTCTACGTCGTATCGCGGGCGGGCATAACGGGCGCGCGCGCGGCCCTGCCCGAGGGGCTCCTTGCTCTCGTGTCCCGCGTGCGGCAGCAGGTGCCGCGTCTCCCGGTCGCGGTGGGCTTCGGCGTCTCGACGCCGGAGCAGGTCGGAGAGGTCGCCTCACTCGCGGACGGCGTCGTCGTGGGGAGCGCGGTCGTGGCCGCGATGGAAGCGGCCCGCGCGGCCGGCCGGGATCCCGTCGAAGCGGCGGCCGCCTTCGTCCGCGCCCTCGCGGCGGCCACGCCGAAAGGCTGACGTGTCCGGGGACGACCCGGGGCGGTCTTCCCGGATCTCGAGGGCCGGCCGCAAGGCCCTCGCGGCGCACCCCCTCACGCCGCGGCATGCGGCGCTGCGATGCCTCGAGGATCTCCTGTGGCGCGACCTGCTGGACGTCGGCCGCGAGGCGCGCACGCCTCCGCCCGTGCGGGTCGCGGCGAACCGCAAGCTCGAAGAGGCGCTCCGGTTTCTCGCCGTCGGCGAGAAGATCGCGGTGGCCCGGTTCGCTTCGTCCGCGCTCTTTCCGGCTCTCCTCGACGAGCCGGACATCCGCGTTCTCGAGGCGGTCCTAGCGAACTCGAGGCTCACGACCGAGGACCTTCAGCGCTGGCTCGCCACGGGGCATCCTCGACCGGAAGCGCTCGCTTTTCTCGCGCGCGACCCGCGCTGGGCGAGCCGGCCCGCGATCCGGATCGCGCTTCTGACGCATCGCGCGACGCCCCGTGGAGCGGCGCTTTCGCTCCTGACGTCGGCCTCGCGCGGCGAGTGGCGGCGGCTCGCGGAAGACCCGAACGTCGACGCTCTTCTCTCCGCCTGTGCGCGAGATTTGCTCGAAAACGGCCCCTAGTCCGTTGACAGGAGCGGTAAGTCATCTTAAGCTAACACGTTACGGGGATTCGGGTGACTGCGGAGACTGCTCAGGAATTCGGCGAAGAACTTCGCCGCGAACGCGAGCTTCGAGACGTGAGCCGGGAGCAACTCTCGGCCGCGACGAAGGTCTCGGTGCGGCACATCGCCGCGCTCGAGTCCGGCCGTTACGCCCAGCTTCCCGCCGGCGTTTTCTCGAAAGGCTTCGTGAAGGTGATCGCGCTGCATCTCGGTCTCGACGCGGAGCGCGCGGTCGCCGCCTTCCGGCACGTGCACGCGGGCTGGGAAGAGGACTGCGTGAAGCGTCAGCGCCAGGCGCCGACGAGCACGGCCGGTCTTCGCCTCTCGACGCCGCGGCGTGCGGTGTCGTCCTCGACGACGCTTCGCGGGATCGCCATCGCGCTGGTCCTCGCCGCCGTGACGGGCGCCGCGGCGTTCCTCAGGACGCGCAGCGTGGATCGCCGCAGTCCTGCCGCCTCGGCGGCCCCGGTCGCGCGCGCCGAGAGCGGCCCGGCATCCCTGGCGCTTCCGCCCATGGTTGCGGCCGCGACGGTGGCCCTGCCGGCGGGCACCTCTCTGCCGAGCGCCTTCTCCTCCGCGGCCCCGTCGCCTGGGAGAACGCTTTCCCTCACCTTTCGTGACGAGTGCTGGGCCGAAGTCCTCGTGGACGGAAAGCTCGTCGTGCGCGGGCTCTTCCCGAAAGGTTCGCGCCGCGAGTTCTCGAATGGCGGTACGTTCACGCTCACGCTCGGAAACGCCGGCGCGGTCGACGTCGTCGTGGACGGTCGTTCCCTCGGCGTGCTGGGCGGCGACCACGAGATCGTCAAGAACTACGTCATCGACGCGGCCCGGAAGGGTTGACCCGGGCGGAGCGCCGAAGGACCGGGCGTAAGCTCGACCCGTGACCGACGCCGCCCCCGAAAGTGACCTCCTCGACCAGATCGAGCGGGGCGAAGCCGCGGCGCAAATTCTCGATTTCGCGGCGCGGGGGATGGTCCCCCTGCCCCCCGAAGAGCTGGTCCGCGCGATCGCCAGCATCATGGCGTCGGGCGACGTCCGCCTGGCCGCCATCGCGGCGGAGTCCTTCAAAAAATTCGACGCAGGGTCGCTGAAGAGCGCTGTTCTGAGCCCGGGGGTTCGGGCTGAGCAGCTCGCTGCCGTGGCGCAGCACACGGAGGACGCGTCTGTGTTGGAACCCCTCATACGGCACAAAGCCGTTTCGAACGAGACTCTGGCCTGGCTCGCCGAACGCGTGGACGCTCCGCTCCAGGACATCATCGTCACGAACCAGACGCGGCTGCTCGCGGCTCCGGTCATCGTCGAACGGCTCTTCGAGAACCCGAAGCTCTCGCCTGAGATCCGGCGCCGGGCGGACGAGTTTCTCGAGGAGTTCTTCCTCAAGCAGGAGCGCGAGCGGGACGCCGCCGGGGAAACGGGGGAAGTGGCCGAGGCGGAAGCCCCGGCGGCCCCGGCCGCGCCCCTGGAAGTGGACGAGGCGGGGCTCACGGAGGCCGCCAAGCGGAGCCTTTTCGCGCGGGTCGCGACGATGGCCGTCGTCCAGAGGATTCGCCTCGCGTATCGCGGCAACAAGGAGGAGCGGATGTTTCTCGTGCAGGACCGCAATCGGCTCGTCTCGGCCGCGGTCCTGAAGTCTCCGAAGACCCGGGATAGCGACGCCGAAACCATCGCGAACATGAAGAGCGTCTCGGAGGACGTTCTCCGGGGTATCACGTTCCGGCGCGACTGGATGCGCCACTACGGGATCATGCGGAACATCGTGAAGAACCCGCGATCGCCGATCGACGTCACGCTGGCGCTGGTCATTCGCCTCAATGCGAAGGACCAGAAGGTTCTCGCGGGCGACCGGAACGTCCCCGAGGCCGTCCGGGCCTTCGCGCGCCGCGAGGTCTCCCGCCGGGAGACGTGATCCGGCTCACGGATTGTTTGAAATGGGGCCCCCGGTGTGAGAATCTGAAGCGTGCCGATAATGATCGTGCGGGCGGGGCGCCCCTCGAGGTTTCGTTGACGAGTTACTACGACGTGCTCGGGGTTCCTCGCGACTCTTCCGAGTCGGAAGTCCGCGTGAAGTTTCGGCTCCTGGCCCGCGAGGGCCACCCCGACCGTTTCCGGGACGTTGCCGAAAAGAAGGCCGCCGAGGAGCGCTTCCAGCTTCTGACGGAGGCGATGAACGTCCTCACGAATCCGGCGCGGCGCAAGGCCCACGACCTCGAGCTCGAGAAGAACCGCCCCCTGTCCCAGGATCCGGCGGCGCTCGCGCGCCTCTATCTCGCGAAGGGGGTCAAGGCCTATCGCGAGGGCAATTTTCCGGATGCCATCACGCAGTTCGACCTCGCCGTCAAGCATTACGACAAGGACGCAAAGGCGTTCCACTATCTCGCGCTCGCCTGTATGAAGGTCGTCGGACAGGTGCGCCGGGGCGTCGATGCCATCGAGGCGGCGATCAGGCTCGACGGCAACAACGCCCTCTTCCATCGCGACGCCGGCAAGCTCTTCATCCTGGCCGGACTGAATTCGAAAGCCGAGCGTCACCTCGAGCAGGCCCTCTCGTGGCTTCCTGAGGACGCCGAGACCCTGAAGCTTCTTCAGGACGTGCGACCGAAAAAGGGGCTCAGTGGGGAACGCAAGACTCCGAGCGGCATCTTCGGGCGGAAGGGATAATCGCGGCGTGAGCGTCTCTGCATTCGGACTCACCGACGTCGGCCATAAGAGGCGACACAACGAGGATGCGTACCTCCTCGACGCCGAGCGCGGCCTTTTCGTCGTCGCCGACGGCATGGGGGGCCACGCGGCCGGCGAGGTCGCCTCGCGGATCACCGTCGAGGCGATCCAGGAGTACATCGCCGCCACCGAGGAGGAGCACGAGAGCTCGTGGCCCTTCGGCTTCAACAGCCGGGTGTCCGTCGAGGGAAACCGGCTGACGACGGCCGTCGAAAAGGCGAACGAGAAGGTCATGCGCGCCGTGCAGAACAAGCCCGAGCTGAAGGGTATGGGCACGACGGTCGTGGCGGCGCTCTTCGACGCCGATCGCGCCACGCTCGTCCACGTCGGCGACAGCCGCGCCTATCTTTTTCGCGACGGGGAGCTGCGGCGCCTGACGGACGATCATTCCTGGGTTCAGGAGCAGGTCAACGCCGGCATCCTCAGCGAGGACGAGGCGAAGAGCCACCCGCTCAAGAACGTCGTGACGCGCGCGCTCGGCGGCGCGGCACACGTCTCCGTCGATCTCATCGAGGTTCCCGTGCGTCCGGGCGACCGGTTCCTGCTCTGCTCCGACGGCCTGACGGGCATGGTTCCCGACGAGGATCTCTTCGCCCACTTCCGCTCCGACGGGCTCATCGAGAAGACGGTGCGTCAACTGATCGACACGGCGAACGACCGCGGGGGCGTGGACAACATCACGGCGATCGTCGTCGAGGTCCTGGGCGACGCCGCGGGCAAGGACGAAGGCTCCGCCGGCACCGAGTCGATCCGGCGGCCCACCCCCACGTCCGGGGCGAGCACGGCCGTCAATCTCGAGCCGCCGGGAACGCCGCCCCACGATTTCGGCTCCGAGCCGAAGAGCTGATGCCCGTCTCCGGGCGCTGATCGCTCGCGTCGTCGCCGTTCCGCACGGGAAGCTCGCCGGTCTTCACACGAGCGAAGAATTCCTTCGTGGCCTGGCCGATCTCGATGCAGGCGAGCTCGCTGGGGTCGTCGAGGTACCAGTCGGCCGGCAGGTAGCGGCTGTAGGGCTCCTGGAGGAAACGGCGGCAGGCCAGGACGACGACGCCGGTATCGGTCCCGGACCGGATGAGGCGTCCCGCGCTCTGGACGACGCGCGTCATGCCGGGAATGACGTAGGCGTACTCGAACCCGCGCTCGAACCGTTCCTCGAAGTAGCGGCGCATGCGCTCCTGCTCGAAACGGACCATCGGCAGGGCGGGCGAGACCACGACGACGGCCTGGAGCATTTCGCCGGGATAGTCCACGCCCTCGGCGAAGGCTCCTCCGGAGACGGCGAAGACGAGCACGGGGGCGCCGCCGTCGCGCATGGCCGCGAGAACCGAATTCCGCTCCAGCTCGGTCGAGCGGTCGGAGGGACGAAGCACGCGGCGGCCCGGGAGCGCGGGCAGGTGGGCGCGCACCTCGTCGAGAAACCGGTACGACGGAAACAGGGCGAGCACGTTGCCTGGGCACGCCCGCGCCACGTCCGCGACGAGCGCCGCGAGGCGCGGGGCGCCGCGCCCGCGCGCCGCGTACGTCGTATCGATGTCCGGAGCGATGAAGACGGAACGGTTCTCGCGCGGGAAGGGCGAGGGCAGGCGGAGCACCGTCGTGCGGTCGGGATCCAGCCCGAGGAGGTCGCGGTAGAACTCCGGCGGGGAGAGCGTCGCCGACATCGAGACGGTCGCGGCGGCCGCGTTCAGCGTCTCGCCGAGGAGCTTCGACGGGTCCTTGCAGAGGATCGCGAGGCGCGCGCCGCTCCTTCCGCGTGCCGCGAGGACGTCGAAGGCGGGATCGGGCCGCCCCTCCGCGGGCTGCGCCCGCTTGCTCACGTCGTGGAAGCGCGCGAACGTGAAGTAGAGGTCGAGGACGGGATCGTCGGGCACCCGTTCGCCTCCGGCGCGCAGGTCCGCGAGGTGGCGCACGAGAAGCGACTCGAAGTCGAGCCGCAGGTCGTCGAGGCGTGCCTCGTCCAGCGTCACGAGGTCCACGGGCTCACTCTCCTCGTCCGAGAGGCCGGCGGCGGCGTCGGCGACGAGCCTGCGCAGGCGGCGCGCGGCCTCGCCCGCGTCCCACGCGGTCTTCGCGTTCGAGACGCCGATCCGCTTCTCGAGCGTCGCGAGCGCGGCGTCGGAAAGTTCGGGCGAGTAGTACCCGCGTCCGCGTTCCACGAGGTTGTGCGCCTCGTCCACGAGGAGGAACGATTGCGAAAGAACCGACGGGTCGCGCGCCCCCGCGAGCGCGACGACCGGGTCGAAAACGTAGTTGTAGTCGCCGATGACTACGTCCGCCTCTTCCGCGAGCTCGAGTGAGACCTCGAAGGGGCAGACGACTTCGTTGCGCGCCTCTTCGAAGATCGTGTCCGGGTCGAGGTGACGGTGGCTCTCGAGGAGCCGCTCGCGGAGGCCCGAGGCCTCCATCTTGGCGCCATAGTCCTTCGCGTACGCGCAGTGGTTCTCGTGGCAGAGGACGACGTCGTTCGCGCACATGCGCTCTTTCGCGCGGAGGCGCACGGAGCGGAACGACTCGCCGTCGATGGCCGCGAGCGTCTTCATGTAGATGTCCTGCTGCGTCGTCTTGGCCGTCAGGACGAAGAGGCGACGGTGGGATTCGAGAGCGCCGACGAGGAGGGGAAAGAGGGCGGCGGCGGTCTTTCCGATCCCGGTCGGGGCCTGGGCGAGAAGGTGTTCGCCCTGCGCGGCCGCGCGGGCGGCGGCAGCGGCCATCTCCCGCTGCCCGGGCCGGAACTGCGCGTGCGGGAAGACGAGCGTCGCGGCCTCGGCGGCCTTCGCCTCGGCGAGAGCTTGCTCTTCGAGGAACGCCTCGAGGAGGATCCGCGTGCGTCGCACGAGGTCGTCGAGCGTCTTCTCGGGCTCGTGAGGCACGTCGAGGAGCTTCGTCGCGCCCGTCTCGATGTCCGCCAGGACGAGGCGGCCGTGCACGGGGCGGCCCTCGGCCGCCGCGACCGCCTGCATGTACCAGCGGAGCTGGAGCTGGAAGCGTTCGAGGCGCGGGGATCCCGGCAGCTTCGCGAGGTCCTCGGCGAAATGCAGCGACTTGACCTCGTCCACGACGACGCGCCCGTCCTCCTCGAAGCGGCCGTCGAGGCGGCCCTCGAGCACGGCCGTGAAGTCGTCCACGGCGTACGTCAGGCGAATGGATTTCTCCACCGCGTAACCAGGGACATTCGCGAGGTGCTCGCCGAGCACGCGGCGGTGCACCGCCTGTCCGATCCAGAGCCGCTCGAATCCCTCGCCCCGGTCGAAGCCGGCCCGCCGCGCGACGCCGCCGAGGAGCGCCCCGGGAGAAAGTGCGATCGTTTTCTTTTCGAGATCAACCGTGAGCGCCACAACCGATTGTAGGGTCGCCCCCGGTATCCAAGAACGCGTTGTTCAGCTAAAATGCACCGATGTCACGGGTTCCTCGGCTTCTGGGTGGCGCGGCCGTCGCCTTCGTCCTCTCATGCGCGATGGCCGCTCAAGTCGCGCATGCGGCGAAGAAGTCCGCGAAGCCTGCGCCGCCCCCGACCCTCGAGCAGCGTCTGAACGCCTTGCTGCGCAAGGGCCCCGTCCGGCGCTCCGAGATCGGCGTCGTCGTCACCCGGATCGGCGAGGCGACGCCCCTCGTCTCCTTGAACCCCGCCCGGCCGCTCATCCTCGCCTCCACGACGAAGCTCTTCACGACTGCCGCCGCGCTCGACCGTCTCGGGCCCGACTACAAATTCAGGACGCGCCTCTATCGCGACGCGAACATCGGGGAGAACGGCGTCCTGCCCGGGCATCTCGTCGTCATGGGAGGCGGTGACCCGGGAATCTCCGGCCGCTGGTACGACGACGATCCGCTCGCCGTCTTCCGGCCGTGGGCCGCCTCGCTCGCGAAAAAGGGCCTCCGCAGCGTCCGGGACGGGCTGCTTCTGGACGTGTCGTTTTTCGACGACGTCCAGTCTCATCCCGATTGGCCCAGCGAGCAGGAGCAGCGGTGGTACCAGGCGCCCGTTTCGGCGCTGTCCTACAACGACAACATCGTGCTCGTGCGCGCCTCGGGAGGCCTTCGGCCCGGAAGCCCGGCGCTGCTCGGCTTCGACCCGCTCGGGCCGCCCCTCCTGAACCTCATCTCGAACGTCGTCACCGCCGCGCAAAGGACGTGGGTCGGAGTGCGCCGCGAGGCCGGCAGCCACACGGTCGTGGCGGCGGGACGCGTGGGCCGGAACCGGACGTGGGTCGGCGACGTGACCGTGCCCGACCCGCCCCTTTATTTCGCGGCGGCCCTTTCGCAGGTCCTGCGCGAAGGCGGCATCCGCGTCGACGCCCCGCCGACCGTGAAGACCGAGCCCGCGGCCGTGCCTCCTGCGTTTTCGGGGCGCGTGCTCCTGCACACACACGAGACGCCCCTCCTGTCCGCGCTCACCGTGTGCAACAAGCGCTCGCAGTCCTTCTTCGCCGAGGAGATCCTGAAGACGCTCGGCGCCGAGAAGCGCGGCCGCGGCACGTGGGAGAACGGGAGGGCCGAGGTCGCCGCGTTCCTCTCCTCGCTCGGGCTCGACGCCTCGCGCTATCAGCTCGTTGACGGATCGGGGCGCGCCCGCACGAATCGCGCCTCCGCGGCGGCATACGTGGATTTCCTCACGGCGCTCGCGACGCGCTGGAAGCACTTCGAGGCCTTCAAGGGGACGCTCGCCGTTGCCGCGGAACCCGACGGAACGCTTCGCCACCGCCTGCAGGGGGACGCCACGGCCGGGAAGGTATGGGCGAAGACGGGCTACGTCGACGGCGTCGTGACCCTGTGCGGGTACGTGCAGGCGCAGAGCGGGCAAACCTATGCCTTCAGCATCCTCCTGAACGGCGGCTGCGAGGATTCGCGCGGCCATGCCTTCCAGGACCGCTTCGTGAACGAACTGGCGAGGTTCGGTTAACCGGGATTCAGCCGGTTACACTGGGCCGATGGACTATCGACTCCTCCTGAAAAACGTCGAGAAGACCCTCGAAGCCATCGAGGGTGGCGAGGACGTGCTCGTCACGATCGTGAGCGTGGGAGAGGCGATCGTCCGGAACTTCCGGAGCGAGCTCGGGATCCTGGGCGGGCGACTCTACGTGCGGCGCGAGAACCAGTACGTCCTCGAACGGGGCTTCGGCCGCTCGCGCCGCGTCCAGACGGGCATCTCCGTTTCCGCCGAGTACGGCCCCATCCGGCGGGCGGAAGAGGACGGGATGGCGCTCGCCGATCTCGACGATCCGTCCGTGGACCGGGAGCTCGAGAAGAGCCTCGGCGTTTCGCGCTTCGCCGCGGTCTCCTTCGGCGAGGAACGCTATCTCCTCTCCTTCGACGTCCATCCGAAGGCCCGTGAAGAGGACCTCCTCCTCGCGCTCGGCATCATCCGGACCGTCGTCGACTCGAAGGTGCGCACGGAGCGCCTCGAGGGCCTTCTGCAGGACGCCCGGCGCATCCAGCAGTCGATCCTTCCGCGCGCGATTCCGCAGGTGGGCGACTTCGAGCTCTACGGGCTGTCGGTTCCGGCCGAGGCGGTCGGTGGGGACTTCTACGATTTCATCCCGCTCGGCGACCTCAGCTTTGGCGCGGCCATTGCGGATGCGTCGGGCCACGGACTTCTCGCGGCGCTCCTCGTGCGCGACATCTACGTCGGCCTCCGGATGGGGATCGGAAACGACTTCAAGATCGCCCGCACGATCGAGCGGCTGAACCGCATCCTGAACAAGAGCCGCCTCACGACGAAGTTCGTCTCCCTCTTCTATGGCGAGTTCGAGACGAACGGCGACGTCGTCTACGTGAACGCCGGGCACCCGTCACCGCTTCACCTGCATGCCGCGACGGGCGCGTTCAGCGAGCTCGCGTCGACGGGAATGGTCCTCGGCCCCGCGCCCGACGCCGTCTACAGCCGGCGGGCGGCGCACATGGAGTCGGGCGACCTGATGCTCCTCTACACGGACGGCGTCGTCGAGGCGCACGATTCGAAGGACCGCGAGTTCGGGATGCCGCGGCTGAAGCGTTTGCTCGTCGAGGCGCGGCGCGAATCGGCGCGCGAGGTCGTGCAGCGCGTGGTCAACGCGGCGCGCTCCTGGTCGCACGGAGCCCCCGTGGACGACGACATGACGGCCGTCGCGATCCGGCGCGTGCCGCAGCGCGCCGGCGCACCTTCGCGCGTCAGGCCCGAGACGATGCCTCACGGAACCAAGCCGCGGTCCGGCTGAGGCCGTCCGGAAGCGGTACGAGGCCGGTCAGGCCGAGGACGGTGCGGCTCTTCGTCACGTCGAGAACGCTTCGCCTCTGCTCGCCGGGCTTCGCCGGCCCGCGCACCGCGGGCTGGGACGCCCCGCACGCGGCGGCGACGAGCTCGTAGAGACGGTTCACGGACGTCTCAACGCCGTTCCCGATGTTGACGACGCCGCCCAACCGGCGCGACACGGCGGCGAGATTGGCGCGCACGACGTCGCCCACGAAGACGAAGTCACGGGACTGCGTGCCGTCGCCGTTGATAAGGCATTCCTCGCCCGCGAGAAGCTTCTTCATCCAGATGCCGATGACGCCGGCCTCGCCCCGCCCGTCCTGGCGCGGGCCGTAGACATTCGCGTAGCGGAGGGCCGTCACGAGAAGGGGGGTGCCGTGCGCGAGACCGAAGAGGTACTTCTCGCCGGCCAGCTTCGCGACGCCATAGGGGGACACCGGATTCGTCGCGTGGCTCTCGTCGGCGGCGAAGCCCTCGGGGTCGCCGTAAATCGCGCCGCCGCTGGACGCGAAGACGATCTGCCTCACACCCGCCTCGAGCGCGGCCTTTGCGATGCGGATCGTGCCGAGGACGTTTACCTCCGCGTCGAAGACGGGATTCTCGACCGACTTGCGCACGTCGATCTGCGCGGCATGGTGGACGATCGTGTCGATTTTCTCGGCCTTGAGGAGTGCCGCGACGTCGAAGTTCCGGATGTCGCCTTCCACGAATCGGGCACGGCCGGGGAGACGCGACGCGTGGCCCGTCGAGAGGTCGTCGAGGATGACGACCCGTTTGTCGTCGGCCAGGAAGGCGTCGGCGAGATGGGAGCCGATGAAACCGGCCCCGCCGGTGACGAGAACGGAACGCGTCTCGGGCATCATGCCTCGAGAGGATAGCGTGCCCTGCCGCCGACCGCTCCCCGCCTCCTTCTATCGCCGCGACACCGAAGTCGTCGCGCGCGATTTGCTGGGCTGCCGTCTCACCCGGCGGCTACCGGACGGGAGCACGCGGTCCGTGATCCTGGTCGAGACGGAGGCCTACCTCGGCGTGAAGGACCGCGCGGCGCACACGTGGAACGGCCGCCGCACCGCCCGCGTCGAGCCCATGTGGGGGGAAGGCGGCTACGCCTACGTCTACTTCGTCTACGGGATGCACTTCTGCCTGAACGTCGTGACACGGCGGGCGGGCGTGCCGGAGGCCGTGCTGCTCAGGGCGGGGGTTCCCGAGGAGCTGTGGAGCGAATCGCGCCGGACCCCCTCTTTACCTTCTAAGAAAATCCCCGGTTTTCTCCTCGCTGCCGGCCCCGCGAAGCTCTGCGAGTACCTTCATGTCACGAAGGAGCTGACCGGAATTTCTCTTTCCGGCCCGGAGCTCATTCTGTCCCGCGGTCCGCGCGCGCGATTCGACGTGCTTACCGGGTCGCGCGTCGGCGTGGACTACGCGGGAGAGACCGCGGCCTGGCCGCTGCGCTTTGCGGTGGCGGACTGTCCGGCGGTGACGTGGCGCCGCCGGTTGCTTATTCCTACAGCGTCTTGAGGTCGGCGATCGCGGACGCGGTCACGAGGCAGTTCTTGCCGCTGCGTTTCGCCTGGTAAAGGGCCTGGTCGGCGCGCTCGATGAGGAGGCGCTTCGTGCCCGCATCTTCCGGGAAGCACGAAAGACCGACTGAAATCGTCACGCCGAGAGCGTGATCGAGGTCCGGAGTGACGAAGAGACGCCCGGCCACGCGATTGCGAAGGCGGTCGGCGACGACCCAGGCCTTCGCGGGCGTCGTTTCGGGAAAGATGAGCGCGAATTCCTCTCCGCCGTACCGGGCGACCGTGTCCATCTCACGGACGCCCTTCGTCAGCTCCTCGACGAGGCCGCGCAGCACGAGGTCTCCGACCGGGTGTCCCCAGCGGTCGTTGATCTTCTTGAAGTCGTCGATGTCGAGCATGACGAGGGCGAGCGGCTGCCCGCTGCGCTCGTGGCGGGCGAGCTCGCGCGAGAGCGTCTCCTGGAAATAGCGGTGGTTGAACGCCTCGGTCAGGGAGTCGCGCACCGACATCTGTCGGGTCGTCTCGTAGGCGCGCGCCGACTGGATCGCCGTCACGGCCTGGTTCGAGAAGATCTCGAGGGCCTGGACGTCCTCGAGGCGCGGCACGAGTCCGCTCCGCGGCTGGTTGACCTGAAGGGCTCCGACGAGCTGGTCCCCAGCCGTGAGCGGAACGAAAAGGAGGTCGTTCGGGTGCCAGGCGCCCGTGGCCGTGCTGCGCCGGCGGCGTTCGATGCGGCCGGAGTCGTCGACCGCGTTCACGTCCTTGCGGTCGAGGTAGCTCACGAAGTACGACTTCGAGATCCGGTAGCGCTCGCCGAACCACCGCGCGATTTCCTCGCGCGGGACCTTTCGCGGCGGGGCGCCCGGCGACGAGTCGTCGAGCCCCACCTGCGCGCGGCGCTCGAAGACGTTCTCGGCGGGATCGAAGAGAGAGAGCACGACCACGCGGTAGCCGAGGCTGTGATGGACGGCCTGCACGATGCTCTGCACGAGGTGCTCCAGGGTCAGGTGCGTCTTCAGCTCGTTGGAGACTTCGAGGATGCGCTGGAGCATCTCGGCGCGCCCCTGGAGACGCTCGTTCACGGTCTGCATCTGTCGCCTCAGGTTGCGGTCCTGCAGGGCGAGGGCCACGTGATCCGACACGACCGAGAGCTCCTGCAGCGTCTGAGGCGTCACGAGCGCCGGGTCGTCGGATTCGGCGATCAGGACGCCCGCGATCAGGGCGGGAGTCTGGAGCGGCAGGAACACCTGATGGGAGAAACGCGGATTGAGGACGAGATCGCGGTCGGGACCGCTTGCGACGCGCGGAGTGGGCGAGGCCGAAAGGAACGGTGACTCGAGGTCTTTCTGCGCGGCGAGCCAGTCGAGGAAGGGCCGCCGTTCGAGAGTCACGTCGCCGCCGAACGACACGAGCGCCTGCCCGTCCGGGTCCTCCTCGTACGACACGGCGGCCAGCGCGCGGATAGGCAGCGCCTGACGCAGCGCCTCGAAGAGTCGCGCGAAGATCTCTTCTCCGGCCGCGACGCTCGAGACGATCGCGGTGAGCTCGCGGAGCGTCGCGAGCTCGCGGTTCTTCCGCGAGAGCTCGGCGGCGCCGGAACGGGCCTGCGCGAGCTTTCGCGTCACGACGATGACCGTGACGAGGAGTCCGAGCGCGACGAACGTGATCAGGGCGGGCCGGAGATCGAGGCTCCACATCACTTGAAGGTGATGACGCCGCTCTTGTGAAGCTTGTGGAAGATCCGGGTCACCTCGGCCTCGGGGAAGGGCGAGATGCGGCCGATCGAACGCACGTCCCAGGTCCCGTTGATACGCGACACGATGAAGGCCTCGGGAGGCGTGAACGGGAAGTCCATGAGCTCTTCCATGGGCTTGCGGAGGACGGGGATCGACCCGGCGGGGATTCGGGGCAGGGGTTCGGAAAGGGGAGCCGCGGAAAAAGGCACCGCGACGGTTTCAGCGGCCGGAGCCGGGGGCGGCGCCTTGACGGCGGGCCCCGGCGCGGGAGGCGTCTCGGTCCGAACGGCCTTCTCGGTCTTCTCGGTCTTGTCGGGTTTCACGTTGGGCAGCGTGTCCGCGCTGTCGGCGGGCCGCGGAGCAGGACGCCTCGGCAGAGTGGCCCCGGAATCGCGCTTGAGGAACTGGTTGAAGTCGGTCGGGACGGGCGCGCGCGGCCCGGGAGGAGGGAACCGGAACTCTTCCCCCTGCGCGGCGGGAAGGGCGCTCGCGGGGATCGTGTGCAGATCGCCCGACATCAACGGGTCGAACGAGGACGAATCTTCCTCGATCGGCTCGACCTCGGCGAACACGGGCTCGGCGGTCGTCTCCTCCCGTTCGCCCACGAGCATCACGTGGCCCGTGAGCATGAGGTCGTAGATCAGCTTGGCGACGTGGAAGTCCGGATTGTGGGTCTCGAGGGCGATCTGGTCGATCGCGCGCCGGCCGTTCGTCGCGCCGAGGATCATCTTGTCGCGCTCGGGCAGCTCTTCCTCGACGGGCATGACCACCGCGGGAATGGCCCGCATGGTGGGGATGCGCGTCTTGATGCGTTGCCACTCGTCGTAGCGGCGCAGGCCCTCCATCACGATGCCCGTGACGTCGGAGGAGATCGGGACCATCGGAAGGCTCGGGATCTCGCCGTCGATGAACGCGAAGGAGCCTTCGGTCCACAGGAACATGTCGTAGATCGTCTCGGCGGCCTTCAGCCGGACGAGGTTCGCGAGCTCCTCTTCCTTGATGGCGCCGATCATCACGAGAATCTTGCCGAGGAGGATGCGGGACTCCTGCTGGACTTCCAGCGCGCGGATGAGCTCTTCCTCGGTGATGAACCCGAAACCCACGAGAAAACGGCCGAGGTGCTCGCGCTCGAGAGTGGACGAGGACGACGTGACTCGGCCGCTGTCGAAGTAGATTCGCTTCTCGCCGGGTGCGCCGCGCACGACGAGCGTGCCGGTCTTGAGGCCCGCCGAGAGCCATTGGAGCAGCTCCGACAACTGCATCGTGCGCAGATTTCCTGCGATGGCCATGCAATGCAATTGTAACTCGTAAGAGCCTGACGGGAGCGGATTTACTCCATTGGCGGGTTGTAGGAGGGAATCCCCGTTACGGCCTGGCCGAGCACGAGCGTGTGGATGTCGTGCGTGCCTTCATACGTGAAGACCGACTCGATGTTCGCGAGATGCCGGAAGACGGGATACTCGCCGACGATCCCGTTCGCGCCGAGGATCTCGCGGGCCAGCTTCGCGCATTCGCGCGCGACCCACACGTTGTTTCGCTTCACCATCGAGACGTGCTCGGGTTTCATCGTGCCGGCGTCCTTCATCCTTCCCAGCCTGAGCGCCAATAATTGACCCTTCGTGATCTCGGTGATCATGAACGCGAACTTCGCCTGCACCAGCTGGTGCGACGCGATCGGCCGGTCCTTGAACTGCTTGCGGCTCTTCGCGTAGTCGAGCGCGCACGTGTACGTGGCCATCGCCGAGCCCAGGGCGCCCCAGGAGATACCGTACCGAGCCTGCGTCAGGCACGAGAGCGGGCCCTTGAGGCCCAGGGCGCCCGGCAGGACGCTGGCGGCCGGCACGCGAACGTCCTCGAAGGCGAGTTGCGACGTGACCGAGGCGCGGAGGGACATCTTCATGCGGTGCTCGGGCGCGGAGAAACCCTTCATGCCCCTTTCGACGAGGAAGCCGCGCACGGGGCCGTTCACGTCGCCGACCTTCGCCCAGACGACGGCCACGTCGGCGATCGAGCCGTTCGTGATCCATGCCTTGGCGCCGTTCAGTATCCAGTCGCTCCCGTCCTTCTTCGCGACGGTGCGCATGCCCCCAGGGTTCGAGCCGAAGTCCGGCTCCGTCAGGCCGAAGCAGCCGATCTTCTCGCCCTTCGCAAGGGCCGGAATCCAGCGGTCCTTCTGCTCCTTCGAGCCGTACGTGAAGATCGGGTACATCACGAGAGACGACTGGACGGACACGAACGAACGCAGGCCGGAATCGCCGCGCTCGAGCTCTTCCGTGATGAGCCCGTAGGCGACGTTGTTCAGTCCCGGCAGGCCGTACTCCGAGATCGTGGACCCGAAGAGGTTCATCGCGGCCATCTTCGGGATGAGCTCCTTCGGGAACCGCCCCTCGTAGGCGCACTGTTCGATGATGGGAAGGACGTCTTCGTCCACGAAGCCGCGGACGAGGTCGCGCACGGCCCGTTCGTCCTCGGACAGCATGTCTTCTATCCCCAGAAAATCGACTCCGGAAAAGCCCACAAGTCCTCCCGCGGCCGAAGAGTACCGTCTCCCGGTGCTAATGTCTCCGCATGGCGAATCCCGCATGGAAGGTGGCGGCGGACGTGGCGGACGGTTACGTCTCGCTCAACCCGGTGGTCCTCAAGAAGTACGAGAAGCACGAGGTAGACACGCTCCTCAAGGAGCTCGAGAAGCTCACGCGGGACACGCGCTCACAGGTCGTTCCGCAGGACGACGCCGAGGCGAGCGCGACCCGGAGCCGCAGGCTCCTCCGCCTCTCGCAGGCGAACGTCGTCCTGCAGAGCTGGAGAATGAGGATGCTGAGGTGATGATTTCCGAACTGCCCGGCCACGTGGGCGAGACTGTCAGTCTCAAGGGATGGCTCTACCACTGGAGAAAGGGCGGGAAGATCTGGTTCCTCGTGCTGCGTGACGGCAGCGGGTACCTGCAGTGCGTCGTCTCGAAGGCCGACGTGCCCGAGGCCGTGTGGGAGGCGGCGACGGGCGCGACGCAAGAGTCCACGCTCGAGGTGACCGGTCTCGTGAAGGCCGACCCGCGCTCGCCGGGCGGCGTCGAGCTCGGCGTCACGGACGTGAAGATCCTCGACCTCTGCCACGACTGGCCCATCACGCCGAAGGAGCACGGCGTCGACTTCCTCATGTCGCAACGCCACCTCTGGCTGCGCTCGTCCAGGCAGGTCGCCGTCCTCAAGGTGCGGAGCGAAGTCGAGAGCGCGATCCACGATTTCTTTTACACCCGCGGCTACACCCGCCTCGATTCCCCCATCCTGACGCCGGCGGCGTGCGAGGGCACGTCGAGTCTTTTCGAGACACAGTACACCGAGGACGAGAAGGCCTACCTCTCGCAGTCCGGCCAGCTCTATCTCGAGCCCGCGGCCGCGGCGCTCGGCAAGGTCTACTGCTTCGGCCCCACGTTTCGCGCCGAGAAATCCAAGACGCGGCGGCACCTGCGCGAGTTCTGGATGGTCGAGCCGGAGGTCGCGTTCCTCGAGATCGACGGCCTGATGGACCTCGCCGAGGAGTTCGTGAAGGAGCTCACCGCCCGGGTTCTCGACCGCCGCAAGGAGGACCTCAAGCGGCTCGAGCGCGACGTCGCGAAGCTCGACCCCGTCGCTTCCAAGCCGTTCCCGCGCATCTCCTACCGCGAGGCCGTCGAAATCCTCCAGAAGAAAGGCTTCCCGGTGAAGTTCGGCGACGACCTCGGTGGAGACGAGGAGACCGCGCTCACGGAGGGCTTCGACACGCCCGTCATGGTCACGCGCTACCCGTCGTCGATCAAGGCGTTCTACATGCAGCCCGACCCGCAGAACCCGGACGTCGCCCTCTGCCTCGACATGCTCGCGCCCGAAGGCTATGGCGAGATCATCGGCGGGTCGCAGCGCATCCACGACCACGACCTCCTGCTCTCGCGCATCCAGCAGCACAACCTGCCGCTCGAGGCCTTCCAGTGGTACCTCGACGTGAGGAAATACGGCACATTCCCGCACTCGGGCTTCGGCATGGGCCTCGAGCGCTTCGTCGCCTGGATGTGCGGCGTGCCGCACCTGCGCGAGTGCATTCCGTATCCGCGGATGCTCTACCGGATCTACCCCTAGATCTTCAAGCCATAGATCTTCAGGCGATCCCCTTCGGCCTGCGCCGGTGCCAGTCCGTCTCCTTCTGATACGCCTTCGCGGCGGCGAGGCAGAGCGACTCGTTTCCGGCGGCCGCCATGAACGTGATGCCCAGCGGGAGCCCGGTCGCGTCGAAGCCGCAGGGCACGCTCACCGCGGGCAGGCCGCACAGGTTGCCCGGCGCGCCGAGCGGATCCGTGGGGAGCGCGTACCACGTCTCGAGGTTCGCTTCGATCGGGCTCGCGGAGCTTGGAAAGCTCGGTCCCGCGACGACATCGACCTTCGTGAAAAGCTCTGCCATCGCGCGGATCGCGAGCGAACGGCGCCGAAGCGCGTTCACGTAGTCGGCAGCGGGAATGGTGGTCCCTGCGAGAAGGCCAATTTTCGAGAGCGGGTCGACGAGCTCGAGATGGCGCCCGCTCGAGATGAGCGGCTCGAAGGTCGCCGACGCCTCCGACGCGAGGATCGTGCCGAGCACCGCGTCGAAGGGAAAGTTCGGGAGTGTGACAGGCACGAGCCGGTGTCCCTTTGCCTCGAGCGTCTTCAGGGCTGCCGCCCCGAGCGTCACAGCTTCTTTCTGATATCCGTCCCAGGTCTTGTCTGGAAGGATTCCGATCCGAAGCCTTTCGGGAGCGGGAGAGCCCTTCCACGCGCCGCGCAGCGTCGAGGGATCGGCTGGATCCTCGCCGGCGATCGCGTCGAGCACGGTTTCGAGGTCTTCGGCCGTGCGCGCGAGAAGGCCGATCTTGTCGAGCGTGAAGCAGAGCGGCATCGCGCCGTGCCGGCTGACGCGCCCGTACGTGGGCCGGAGCCCCGAGACGCCGCAGTAGCTGGACGGGCATACGATCGAGCCCCACGTCTCCGAGCCGAGCGCGAAGGGCACGAGGCCGGCCCCCACGGCGGCACCCGAGCCGCTGGAAGAGCCGCCCGTCCAGTGTTTCGGGTTCCACGGGTTGCGCCCTGGGCCCTGCGCCGAGGCGGACGCGAACCGGTAGCCCGCGCCCCCGGCCAACTCGACCATCGCGAGCTTGCCGACGAGGATGGCGCCGGCCTCGGCGAGCCGGGAGATCGCGGTCGCGTCGGCCGACGGAACGCGGTCTTTGAAGAGCGGAGAGCCCCACGTCGTCGGCACGCCCTTCGTGTCGAGGAGGTCCTTGGCGGCATACGGGATCCCGTGCAGCGGCTGGCGCGGGATGCCCGACTTCCGCTCCGCGTCGGCGCGCCGCGCGGCGGCGAGCGCGCCGTCTCGCATGAGCGTCGCGACGGCGTTCAGTTTCCGGCCCGGCCCGTCGAGGCGCGCGAGGCATTCTTCCGTGAGTGCGACGGACGTCGTCTTGCCCGAGGCGAGGGTCGCGGACAACTCGGGGATCGTGGCGAAGGAAACTCCGGCGAAGTCGCTCACGGCTTCGCCTGAAAGACGGTCGCGGGATCGACGTCGTAGCCGAGGCTCGCCCGCCGCGCGTCCGCGAGCGTCTTTTGCGTATCGCGCACGGCGCGCCTCACCTCGAGGCGCTGCTCGGGGGAAAGGCGGGCGGGTGTCGCCGAGAGCGCCGCTTCGACGAGGGCGTCGGTATGCCCTTCGGTACTCTGCTGAGAAGGTAAGACGGGCTCCTCAGCCGCGGTTACCGATGCGGGCAGCATCGCGGCCGCCGCGGCGCCGCTGATTGTCCTGGCCAGAGAACGCCGCGTGAGACCTTCATGCCTCGTTTGGGAATCACTCATACCCTTATCCTATTCGAGGTAGAATTGGTGGGTTCTATCGCGCAGGGTGTGCTCGCGCGCGAGGCTCCAATCCCTCTTACCTTTCGATGAAAAACTCTCGTCCTCTTTCCCTTCCCTCCGTGGGCATCGTGTCGCTCGGATGCCCCAAGAACCTCGTAGACACCGAGGTGATGCTGGGGCATCTGCAGCGTGGAGGATTGACCCTGACGGATCCGGAGAGATCGCGCGTCGTCATCGTGAACACCTGCGGCTTCATCGACTCGGCGAAGGAGGAGTCCGTCAGCGCGATTCTCCGCGAGGTCGCGCGCAAGGAGGCGGGGGAGATCGATCGCGTGATCGTGGCGGGCTGCATGGTGCAGAAGTATGGGAGAGAGCTCGCCGCCGAGATCCCCGAGGTCGATCACTTCATCGGCCTCGACGAGCTGGAGAAGGCGCCGGCCGCCGCGCTCGGCCTCCCGTCGCTGCCGCGCTTCAGCGACAAGCCGCTTGCGACCCGGCTCTACGACGACCTCGCGCCGCGCGTCCTCACGCACCGCAAGGGCTACGCGTATCTGAAGGTGGCCGAGGGCTGCAACAACCCGTGCACGTTCTGCACGATTCCCCAGATGCGCGGCCTCATGCGCTCGCGCACGATTGCGTCGCTCGTGAAAGAAGCGCAGAGCCTCGAGGAGAGGGGCGTGAAGGAGCTCGTCCTCATTTCGCAGGACACGACCCGCTACGGCGAGGACCTCGGGCTCGGCCGGACCGGGCTCACGGCGCTCGTGACGGCCCTTCTCGCCGAGACGTCGTTCCCGTGGGTGCGTTTCCTCTACGCGTACCCGAAGACGCTTCACGCCTCCGTGTTCGAGCTGATGTCGAAGTCGCCCCGATTCGTCCCTTACGTCGACATGCCGCTCCAGCACGTCTCGAAGAAGATCCTCACGGCGATGAAGCGCGGCGGCGACCCGGCGAGCTACCTCAAGCAGTTCGCCCGGATCCGTGAGGTCGTCCCGGACATCGCTCTTCGCTCGACGTTCATCGTGGGCTTCCCCGGGGAGAAAGACGAAGATTTCTTAGAAGTGAAAGAGTTCCTCGAGGCCGTGCGCTTCGACAACGCGGGCGTCTTCACATACTCACCGGAACCGGGCTCGGGCGCCGAGCCGCTCGGAGACCCAGTTCCTTTCGAAGAAAAATCTTCGCGCCGCGCGGTTCTCATGGAGCTCCAGCAGAAGATTTCCCTTTCGAAGAACCGCGCGAAGCGCGGCAAGTCTTTCGACGCCCTTCTCGAAGGGCCCTGTGAGGAGACCGAGATGCTCCTCGAGGCCCGCCTCGGGAGCCAGGCCCCGGAGATCGACGGGCGCGTCCTCATCAACGAGGTGCCCGAGGGTTGGACGCCGCGCGTCGGGGAGATAGTGCGCGTGAAGATCACCGAGGCGCACGCCTACGATCTCGTTGGACGGGTCATCGCCCCGGTCGCTTAAGATCCGTCCGCTTGCAGGTCGTCAAGGATCCCTTTCGCCCCGTCGACCTTCCGCGAGGTGGCGTCGTCACCGTCGGTAACTTCGACGGCGTGCATCGTGGTCATCAGGCGATGCTGAAGGCCGTCTCGACCCGTGCCCGGGAGCTCGGCGCGCCGAGCGTCGTCGTAAGCTTCGATCCGCATCCTCTCAAGGTCCTGCACCCCGAGCGCGCCCCGAAGATGATCCAGACGCTCCGCCAGCGCGAGGAGGCGATCGAGGCCTCGGGCATCGACGCTCTCGTCCTCGTGCCTTTCACGCGGGACTTCTCGCTCACGCCGGCCGAGGTCTTCATCAAGGAGCTCCTCGTGAAGCGGCTCGCGGTACGGGAAGTGCACGTGGGTGCACGTTTCATTTTCGGAAGAGACCGTCTCGGAACGCTGGACCTCCTCCGCGCGGCCGGTGAGGCCGCGGGATTTCGCGTGAGTGGTCTCGGGGACGTGAGTGACGCGGGCGGTGCCATTTCGTCGACGCGCATCCGAAACGCCCTCCACGATGGAGACGCCGTCACGGCGCGGGAGCTGCTGGGGCGACCTTACGCGATGGACGGGATCATCGCGAAGGGCGACCGGATGGGGCGCAAGATCGGATTCCCGACGATGAACCTCATGGCCGACAACGAGCTGTTTCCGAAGGATGGCGTCTACTTCACGTCCGTTCGGATCGACTCGTTCGAGCGTACCTTCCCCTGCGTGACGAACATAGGGTGCCGGCCCACCGTGTACGAGGAGTACGCGACGACCATCGAGTCGTACATCCTCGATTTTTCGTCGGACGTTTACGGCGAGCGCGTGCGCGTGTCGTTCTACGGCCGGGTGCGCGACGAGCAGACCTTCCCATCCATGCTGGACCTCACGGCCCAGATCCGACGGGACGTGGAGGCGACGCGCCTCTATTTCCTCAGGAATCCACTGCCATGACCGCGGAGGTCGTGCTTCGGGTCACGGCCGTCGTGCTCACTCTCCTCCTCGCGAGAGGAGCGCGGAACCGGGCCGCCGCCTTCGCCATGGGCGCCCTCGCCGGATTCGCAGTCTTCGGATGGCGTGCCCACTCGATGCCTTTCGCTGGCGGCGCCGCACTCCAAGCGGCCTGCCTAGTGGCCCTCGGCGCCACCGGCGCCGCGCGCGCCTGGCCCCCCATCACCGGCGACGGCCTGTCGGCGGGCACGCTGGCCGCGACGGGCGCCGCCTGCGCCGCGGCCGTTTCGGGGCGCCACCTGCCGGGCTGGCAGGAGCCCGCACTCGTCGCGATCGTTCTGGTCGTCGTTTCGGCCTTCGCCGCGGAGGCCACGCGCGCGAGCGCGGAGGCCGGCTGGCGCGAGTGGATCGCCTGGACCTCCGCCCTACTCTTGCCTGTCTTACTTGCCGCCGCCCTCGCGGGACTCTTTTCCGGCGTGCCCCGTCGGTTCCAGCCCCTCGCCGTCGCGGGGATGCTCGTCGTCGCCGTGCTCGTCTGGGCGCCCGCGGTGCTCGCCGAGCGCGCGCGGGTCTCGCGCGAACTCGCCGAGGAAGTGACGCTCGGACTCCTTCCGGAGGAGGACGCCGTTGCGCTGCGCCTCCCCTGGACGCGCGGCTTCGAGAAGAGATTCGGCCGGCCGGTCGAGCGCCGTGAATACGTGAGGAGCGCGCTTCTCCTCGCGGTCGCGCGTCACCAGCAACGGCACCGCACGGGAGAGGCCGAGCGGCTGAGGCAACTCGAGGTCCTGACGTTTCGGACGCGGCTTCGAAGGATGCAGGATGCGCGGGCCTCCCGGTTCGACAGGCGGGAGCCGGGTGAATTCGGGGAGGCGCCGGCGCCGGAGAGCCCGGGTTCGCTTTAAGGCGGGAGGGGCGGCGCGCCCGTCACGATCGCGGGCCGTCCGCATCCCAGAGCGTCGTTTCCCCGAACGACTCCAGGACGGGCCGGATCAGTTTCGCGTCGCCGACGGCGGCCAGTATCCCGGTCGCCGGGTCGAAGAATTCCTGGGCGGTCAGGAACGCCTCTTCTCGCGACACGTCGTTGACGCGGTCCCGCCACGTGGCCCACTCGTCTTCGGGCAGTCCGTGGAGGAGCCTCGTGATCTCGTCCTGGGCAACGCCGCCCGGGGTCTCGCGCGGAATGGGAAAGCTGCCCAGAAGATATTTCCGCGAGCGGTCGTGTTCCTCGGCCGTCGGCCCCTCCGAGGCATAGGCGCGGATCAGGTCGAAGAGTCCGGCACAGGCCTCGCGCGTCACCTCGGTCCGGCAGTCGATCGAGGCCCCGAACTGCCCTCCCGCGACGCGCGCCGAAACGGAAGAGTAGGCGCCGTAGGTGAGGCTGCGCTCTTCCCGAAGGACGTGGAAGAGGCGCGAGGACGCGCCCCCTCCGAGTGATTGGTTCGCGACGAGAGCCGTCGTGAAGCGCGGGTGTCGGCGGGCGAGCGCGGGCCTCGCGAAGAGCAGATTCGTCTGCACCGAGCCGGGCCGGTTCACGAGGTGAATCGAGAAACCGGGGATGGCCGGCGGGGGAGGAACGGCGGCGGGCGGCGAGAGGATCCCGGCGGGAAGGCCCCCGAAGGCGCGCTCGGCCGCGTAGAGGAGCGCGTCGGGATCCGCGGCGCCCGCGAGGATCAGCGTGGCGTTCGCGAGGGAGAAGCGCGAGGCCGCGAAGGCGGCGATGTCGCCCTGGCTGAGCGACGCGAGGCCTTTTTCCGTCGACGTGAGGCGCCCGTACGGGTGGCCGGGGTAGAGCCGGTCGAGGAGGCGCTCGCGCGCGAGGAAGTCGGGCTCGGAGCGCTGCTCGGCCAGCACGTCGATCTGGCGCCGGCGGTTCTTCTCGAATTCGTCCTCGGGGAACGTGGATTCCGTGAGGACCTCGGCCAGGAGGGCGAGCCCTTCGTCGAGATCCTTCTCGAGCACGAAGAGGCGCGCGACGGACGAATCGCTCCCGGTGGAGACCTCGAGGATCGCGGCGAGGTCGTCGAGCGCTTCCCCGAGCTCGCGCGCGTTGCGCCGGCGCGTTCCGCCGAGAAACGTGTCGCCGGTGATCTCGGCCATGCCCTCGCGCGCGGGCGGATCGGCCGCGCTGCCCGCTCCGGGAAAGAGCACGGCGACGGCCACCGTGGGACGGCGGCCCCAGCGGGCCGCACGCACGGCGACGCCGTTCGACAATCGCGTGCCGGTGAACGTGGGCAGAGAGAAGGGGAGCGGGGCCCTAGGCGGCGGGGGCAGGCGCCTCGCGCTCATGCGGCCTCCTGGGACTCTTGGGGCACGACGGTGACGACCGACCGGCGGGCGGCCACGAGGAGGCGCGCCGCGGCTTCCCGGACGGTGGCCGCATCCAGCGCGAGGATGGCTTCAACGTCGCGGGGAAACAGGCCGGAATCCCCGTCGTAGAGGCCGTACTCGGACAGCAGGAAGGCGATGGCATGCGTCGTCTGCGTGGCGCGCACGGCACTCGCGAGGATCATGCGCCGGGTCCGCTCCATTTCGCGTGGCGTGGGGCCATCGGCGGCGAAGCGTTCGAGGTCGAGAAGGATTTCCGCCTCGAGGCGCTCGAGCGTGACGCCGGGCCGCGCGAGCGCGAAGACGCGGAAGAGCGAGGGACCGCGGCGCTCGTCGAGTGACACCGACAGCGACAGGGCGAGCGATTCGTCCTTCACGAGACGGCGCCAGAGCCGGCCCGATTCGCCCGCGCCAAGGATGCGCTCCACGACCGCGAGCGCGAAGAAGTCGGGGTGGCGGCGCTCTTTCACCTTGAAGTTGACGTGCAGGGCCGGCATCGCCGCATGCTTGTCCGTAACCTCGAGGCGCCTCTCACCGGTGGGGGTCGGCTCTTCGAACGCGAAGTGCGGCGGCGTCTCCCGCGCGGGAACCTCCTCGAACGCGATCTTCACGCGGCGGAAAGCGTCGCCGGGGTCGACGTCGCCGACCACGGCGAGAAGCGCGTTTCCGGGAGCGTAGTAGCGGCGGTAGAAGTCCCGCGCGTCGTCGAGAGAGGCCGCGCCGAGGTCGTCCATCGACCCGATGACGGGGTGCTTGTATGGAAACGCGTCGTACGCGAGGTCGTCCGCGGCCTCGAACGACGCGGCATAGGGCTGGTTGTCCACGCGCATCCGCTTCTCTTCCTTCACGGCCTCCCTTTGGTTGTCGAGCTTCTCCTGCGTGAGGACGAGAGCCCGCATCCGGTCGGATTCGAGGAAGAGCCCGAGGTCGAGACATTCGGCCGGAAGCGTCTCGAAATAGTTCGTCCGATCCTCGGACGTCGTTCCGTTCATCGAGCCGCCCGCCTCGGCCACGAGCCGGAAGTGCTCGCCCTTGCCGATGTTCTCCGAGCCCTCGAACATGAGGTGCTCGAAGAGGTGCGCGAATCCAGTCTTTCCGGCCGGTTCGACCCGGCTTCCGACGTCGTAGGTCACGTCCACCGTCACGAGAGGGATTCCACGCTGCGGAGACACGACGACCGTGAGCCCGTTCGCGAGGCGCTCGACGTGAAACGGAATTTCGAGATCGAGGGAAGAACTGATGGGAACCTCCTGCGGTGAAACCCCTCGCGGGACTCGTTCGTAATATAACGATTGTGTTGAGGTGCCGTGCTCTCGCGCTTTCCGCGCTCCTCGCCGTGAGCATCTTCCCCGCCGCGCGGGGACAGGAAGCGAGCGTGAAAACGGATTCGGACCTCCCGAAATTCCGCGTCGAAGCGGTCCTCCTCGATTACGAACCGGTCCCGGAAAGGCACGAAAGATTCGCGGAGTTCTTCTATGGCGCACTTTCGGCGGAATGGGCCCGCGGCGATTTCGCCGCGAAGGCCGAGGTGCGCGGCCGTGGGGAGCGATTCCGCCCGTTTTACGACGGGTCCGTGTGGCTGGAAGAGGGTTGGGCTTCTCTCGCGACACCGATCGGCGCCGTGAGGGTCGGAAAGCTCGAGCGGGACTTCGGACTCCAGGACGAGTCCTTCCTCGGCACCCTCTTCACCGCGAACGGCGTCACGCGCAACCCCGACTGGGGCGCGGGTCTCGCGGGCGAGAAGCGGCTCGGGTTCGACACGCTCGGGTGGAGCGCCCGCTACTACGGCCAGAACGACCACGTCTCGTGGGAAGACGACGGCCGCGGTGTGGAGTCGGACCCGCTGCGCGTCCTCAGGGACGGCCTGGAGGCACGGGTCTTCTATCTCGTGAACAAGGGCCTCTGGTCGCTCAAGCCGGCGGTCTCCGTCGCGTCCGCCGCGCTCGATCAGAGGGACGGCCCGGCCTCCTTCCGAAGGACGGACGGCGCCCTCGACGTCACCGCGACCTTCGGGCCGATCGCACTCCTCCTGGAGGGCTTCACGAGGTCGGGAGAACGCTGCGTCGCGGGAGCGCCCTGTCGCCTCGGCTACGACGACGCGACGGCCGGCCTCGTCGGGTTTCGCGCCGAGTTCCCGACCGTCACCTATCGCTATCTCTATTCGGTCTGGCGCTATCGCGGAGCCGAAGCCACTGAGCAGCTTCATCTGCCGGGTGTCGTCTGGACGCCGCGGAAGGGTCTGGCGGCCACGATCGAGTACAGTGCCCGGTCGATGAAGACGCTTTCGGGCACGGCGGTCGTGAAGGCCTTCCAGCTCGGCTTGTCGGTGGCCTTTTGAGGCCTTTCTCCGTCAACGCAATCCTGATTTCTCCGTCTCACGCACTCTCGAGGAGCTCATGAAGAAAAGGGTCCTGATCATCGGAATCGTCGTGGCGGTCGCCGCTCTCGTCGGCGCTTTCTTTTACACGCGCCGCGGTTCGGCCGAGCCGAAGTTCCGCAAGGGGAAGATCGACAAGGGCGACGTGGTCGCGACGGTGACCGCCACGGGGACGCTGTCGGCGGTCACGACGGTCAAAGTGGGCAGTCAGGTCTCGGGCATCATCGCGAAGCTCTACGTCGACTTCAATGCGACGGTCAAGAAAGGGCAGCTCCTCACCGAGCTCGATCCGACGCCGTTCCAGCAGACGGTCGACCAGCGTCGCGCGGATCTCGAAAAGGCGAAGGTCGAGCTTCGCAACGCCGAGATCTCACTCACCCGCTCGAAGAATCTCGCGAAGCAGCAGCTGCTCGCCCAGTCCGATCTGGACGGCGCGCAGACGGCGCGGGATTCGGCCGCGGCCGCCGTCGCGCAGTCGCAGGCGGCGCTCAAGCAAGCCGAGACGAACCTCTCCTACACGCGGATCACGTCCCCCATCGACGGCGTCGTCGTCGACCGGCAGTACGACGTCGGCCAGACCGTGGCGGCGTCCTTCCAGGCCCCCGTCATCTTCACGATCGCGCAGGACCTCACGAAGATGCAGGTCCTCACGAATATCGACGAGGCAGACGTCGGCCGCGTCAAGGTCGGTCAGGAGGCGTCCTTTTCGGTCGACGCCTTTTCCGACCAGCCTTTCAAGGGAGCCGTCTCGCAGATTCGCCTCTCGCCGCAGACCGTGCAGAACGTCGTGACCTATCCCGTCGTGCTCGACGTCGCGAACCTCGACCTCAAGCTGAAGCCCGGCATGACCGCGAACGTGCAGGTTCCCGTCGACGTGCGCAAGGACGCCCTGCGCGTCGCGAATTCGGCGCTGCGTTTCCGGCCGGACAACTCGGATCTCGTGGCCGAGGTCCGCAAGGACAAGTCGACAGACGCGGGGAAGGGCGGGACGGCCTCGTCCGCGCCGCCGGCGCCCGGTTCTGCGGCGCCCGGAACCGGGGCGGGAGCCCCGGCGACTTCCGTGCGGACCTCTCCTCCCAGATCGGGCGCGCCCGGCGCGACGGGCGGACGGCCCGGCGCCGGCGGCGCACGCCCCTCGGGCGGGACGGGCACCCTCTATGTCGAGGTCCCGAATACGGGCGGCAAGCTGAAGCCCGTCACGGTGCGGACGCTGATCACCGACGGAAACCTTACGGCCATCCGCACGGACGAGCTGAAGGAGGGCGACGAGGTCATCGTGGGTCTCGCAACGGCCCGGGCCGGCGCGCCGAGCAGCGGCGGCCAGGCCGCTCCCGGCGGCGGACGCCGCCCGTTCTGAAAGCCGAACACGTGACACGCCCCGTCATCGAGATCGAGAACCTCACGCGCGTCTACCAGATGGGCGAGACGGAGGTGCGCGCGCTCGACGGCATCTCGCTCACCGTCGAACCGGGCGAATTCCTCGCCGTCATGGGCCCGTCCGGATCGGGCAAGTCCACGTTCATGAACATCGTCGGATGCCTCGACCGCCCGACCGCGGGACGCTACGTGCTCGAAGGCGTCGACGTGTCGGGTCTCGACCGCGACCAACGCGCGAGCATCCGGAACGACAAGATCGGTTTCGTCTTCCAGAGCTTCAATCTGCTCTCACGGACGAACGCGCTCGAGAACGTCGAGCTGCCGCTCCTCTATTCCACGAAGTCGAAGATCACCGAGGAGCAGGTCCGCGCGCAGGCGATGAAATGCCTGGAGCGCGTGGGTCTCGGCCCCCGGTGGGACCACACGTCCGCCCAGCTCTCGGGCGGGCAGCAGCAGCGCGTCGCCATCGCGCGGAGCCTCGTGAACGACCCCGCGATCGTCCTCGCCGACGAGCCGACGGGCAACCTCGACTCGAAGACGTCCGTGGAAGTCATGGCGATCTTCCAGGAGCTGAACGACGAGGGAAAGACCGTCGTGCTCATCACGCACGAGCCCGACATTTCCGAGCACGCTAAACGCGTCGTGATGTTCCGTGACGGGAGAATCCTCTCGGACGTTCCCGTGACGAAGAGGCGAGTCGTGGCCCGCGTGGCGCGGGCGGCGAACGCGGGTGGCCCTTCATGACGAAGACCGGCAACATCCTGAAGGTCGCGTTCCGCGCACTCTCGCGCAACAAGCTGCGCTCGCTCCTGACGGCTCTCGGCATCATCATCGGCGTCGCGTGCGTCGTCGCGACGATCGGGATCGGGGAAGGGGCGCGCCTGCAGGCGGAGAACCAGCTCAAGTCGCTCGGGACGAATTTCCTCATGATCTTCCCGGGCACGACGACGTCCTCCGGCGCGAGGACGGGCTGGGGCGGCAGCTCGCGCCTCTCGGGCGATGACGTCGAGGCGCTCAAGCGCGAGGTCTCGACGGTCGCGTACGTCTCCGCGACGATCCGCACGGTCGCGCAGGTCATCTACGGCAACCAGAACTGGTCGACGTCCATTCAGGGCGGCGAGGTCGACTGGCCGCTCATCCGGTCGTGGAACCTCTCGGGCGGCCAGTTCTTCACGGATCAGGACAATCGCTCGGCGAGCAAGGTGTGCGTGCTCGGGCAGACGGTGAAAACGAACCTGTTCGGCGACGAGGACCCGATCGGCAAGACGATCCGCATCAAGAACATCCCGTTCAAGGTCGTGGGTGTCCTCGAGTCCAAGGGCGGCTCCACGATGGGACAGGACCAGGACGACATCGTCATCGCCCCCTACGAGACCGTGCGCAAGAAGATCATGGGGACGACGGCGGTGGGCGCGATCCTCGCGTCGGCGTCCTCGAACGAGCTCGTCGGACGCGCCCAGGAGGAAATTACGGCCCTCCTCCGCCAGCGGCACCGCATCAACAAGGCGACCGGCCAGGACGACGACTTCATGATCCGCTCGCAGACCGAGATGCTGGAGCAAGCCAAAGAGCAGAGCCGCACGATGAGCGCGCTCCTCTGGTCGATCGCGGGCGTGTCGCTGCTCGTGGGCGGCATTGGAATCATGAACATCATGCTCGTCTCGGTGACCGAGAGGACGCGTGAGATCGGCGTTCGCATGGCGATCGGCGCCAAGGGCGGAGACATCCGCGCGCAGTTTCTCGTCGAGGCCGTCGTTCTCGCAGTCACCGGCGGCGCCGTGGGGATCGGACTCGGGATCGGGATCCAGCGCACCGTGGCCCGCTTCGCGGGATGGCCCGTCTCCGTGCAGCTGAGCGCCATCTGGCTCGCGTTCGTGTTCTCGGCCCTCGTCGGAATCGCCTTCGGCTTTTATCCGGCCCTGAAGGCCAGCCGGCTCGATCCCATCGAGGCCCTGCGATACGAGTGAGCCCAAACCGCGCTAACCTTTCCGGGTGAATCCGGACATCTCGGACATCTCGGACCCGAGCGCCGCCGTCTCCGGCCTAATCCGCTCGGGCGAGACGCAGGCCGTTCGGGATGCCGGAGCGTGGAACCCCCGCCGGTCTCTCGTGGCGCGGCTTCTCTGGTACGTCGTTCCGGTCGCGCTCGTTCCGGCAGCCGTCTACTGGCTCTCCGTGGACCGTATCGGCCGCGAGCAGCAGCAGAGTATTCGCGCCACGCTCCTCAGCGAAGCGCGCCACCACGAGGAGCAGGCGCTTTCCGAAGAGGCGGCCGATCGGCTTCGGCAGATCGCCGACGCCACGCGCAACGTCGTCGTGATCGCTCACCGCGCGGCCGAGCACGCGCGGCGCGCACTCGAAGACGGTCCGGACCCGAAGCTACCGGCGGAGCCGCTCGTGGAGGACCCGAGCGGGTTGCTCCACACGACGGGGCACGGGGTCAGCGCCGCGATGGTGAGCCGCGCGACGGGACTCGGGGCCGAGGCGCGCCGCGACCTCGCCGCGACCCGACGCCTCGAGGCGCCGTTCGTCGCCCTCGGTCTCGGTCCGGTCGATCTGTCCGGGCTCTCGATCCGGACGGCCTCGGGCGTCCTCAGGGTCGTACCCGGCCTCGACCTGAGTCCGGGCGGAAAACCCGTCATTGAGCCGGCCTTCCGTTTCCCGAGCGCCTCGGCGCGGCCGCTCGTGGATGGGGCCTCTGGAGCGGACCCGCCGACCTTCATCTGGTCCGACGCCTATGAAGACTCCTATGCCGGAAGGGGCAACATCGTGTCGGCGATCGTCCTCGTGAAGGGGAGGGACAGCCGGCTTCTCGGCGAGGTCGCCGTCGACTGGGTTTTCCCTCGGCTGTTCCAGGGGTCGGAGGATCCCAAGCTGCCGGACGACGTCGAGTTCGTGTTCACGGCGGACGGCAAGGCGGTCGTCTCGGCGCCCGCGAGGCGGACGACCCCCGAACAGGTCCACGAGGTCGGCGCGGTCGTGGCGAAGCGGGGCGACGGCGTCCTCGAGACGAAGATCGGGGGCCAGGCGTTTCTCCTCGTCGTGCGCCGTGTGCCGGAGCTTCGGTGGACGTACGCCAGGATCACGCCCCGAGCCGCGCTCGAAAGAAGGGTCGCCGGCCAGATCGATCCCATCTTCGTGGCGGCGGCGCGCAAGCGGGACGAGTTGCGACTGCTCTATCTCGCCCTCGTCGGGGTCTTCGCCGCCGCCGTCGTCGTCGCCATGCGCCGGGCTCTCATGCCCCTGCGCCGCGTCGCCCGCGTCGCCGACGCGATCGCGTTCGGGCAGCCGACGCCACGCCTCCCCGAGGGGGATCGTCTCGACGAGGTGGGCCGGCTCTATCGCGCCATGACGGACCTCGACCGGCGCGTGCGGTGGCGCATCGCCTCGATGGAGGGAGTCCACCGTCTCGCGCAGACGGCCGCCCTCATGACGCGCCCGGAGGAGACCTTCGCGCAGATCACGTGCCAGATCGCGGCTCTCGTCGGCGCCACGAAGGCCTGGATCTGCCTCTGGGAGCCCGAGACCCGTTCTCTCGTGCTGACGCCTCCCGGGTTCGGCGTGTCCGACGACGCGCTTCGCGGCCGCCGCCTCGGGCTGAACGATGAGAGCCTGGCGATTTTCTGTTACCGGACGGGGGAGACGTGCCTCAGGAACGACGTGTCGGCGGACCCAAGGCTGTCGGAGGCCCTCGTGGGCGCACTCGGCATCGAGAAGAACGTCGTCTTCGCGCCGCTCAAGGCGGAGGTCGGGATCCTTGGAGTCCTCGCGGTGGCCGACAAGCCCGGCGGCTTCGACGCCGAGGATCAGTCCGCGATCGACGGATACGCCGGCGAAGCGGCCCTTCTGCTCCGGAACGCGCGCCTCTACGAGGAGCTGCAGCGCAGCTACGAGAGGCTGCGGGACGCGCAGCGGAACCGCAATTACTTTCTCCAGAACATCAACCACGAGCTGCGCACGCCGCTCACGGCCATCCTCGGATGGAGCGAGGTCCTCGCGGAGGACCGGCCCGACCCGGAGACGGTGAAGATCGCGGTCGACCAGATCAACCGCTCCGCGCAGTTTCTCCTCGCCCTCATCGGCGACCTTCTCGACCTGTCCCGGTTCGAGGAGGGGCGCACGCGTCTCGAACCCGAAGTGGTGGATCTCGGCCTCCTCGTCTCGGACTCCGTCGAGCCGGTCTCCGTCATGGCCGAGGCCAAGGGAATCCGGATGTCGCTCGTGGTTCCGACCGAAAAGACGCCCGTCCGGCTCGATCCGCTGCGCATCCGGCAGGTCCTCTGGAACCTCGTTCACAACGCGGTGAAATTCACCCCGAAGGGGGGCGAGATCCGCGTGGAGGCCGAAGCCGACGATCGCGAGATCTCCTTCTCGATCGCCGACAACGGCGTCGGCATCGACGCGAAGGACCTTCCTCTGATTTTCGAGCGCTTCCGCCAGATCGACGGGTCGGCGACGCGCGCCTATCGCGGCATGGGGATCGGCCTCGCGCTCGCGAAGGCGTTTGTCGAGCTCCACGGCGGCACGATCCAGGTCGACAGCCAACCGGGTCGGGGCACCACGTTCCGCGTCCGGCTGCCGCGCATCGCATCCGGCCCCGAGGCGCCGCCGACCGTCGCGTGAGCGGCGGTCAGGCGGCGGGCGGCCGCGCCTTGAGGCGATGCGCCTCCGCGGCCTTCCGGTGGCCGAGGCGATCCTCGATGGCGGCGAGCCGCTCGTGGGCGCGTGCGACCCCGTTCCGAGCCCACGCGTTCGCCGGGTCGGCCGCGGCGACGGCCTCCCGCAGCCGTAGAGCGCGCTCGTACAGGTCGCGGCTCGCCGGGAGGTCGCCCTCCTCGAGGAGAAACGCCCCGAGCGACCCGAGGCTGAACGAGAGGTCCATTTGCGGCTCGGGCGAGGCCGGGTTCGCCGCCGCACGCGCCTCGTCGAGCGCGAGCGCCTCGCGGTAGAGCGCGAGCGCCTCCGTCCGTCGGCCGGTCATCTCGAAGAGGGCGCCGAGCGTCTTGTTCGACAGTGCGAGGTTGCGGCGATCGTTGTCGGTCGCGGCAGGATCCTGTGCGATGTCCCTAAAGAGGTCTCCCTCCTTCTGCCGGAGTTCGACGGCCGCCGGCCAGTCCTTTCGTGCCGTGTGGAATCCTGCGAGCGCGCTGGCGCTCATCGCGAGGCCGTGCCTGGCGTCGCGGGACGAAGGGTTCCGCTCGAGGAGCGCGCGCCGGATGACGAGGGCGCGCGTGTGCATCGGGAGCGCCTCGGCGTCCGCCGGCCCGAGGATGCCCCCGAGCGCGTTGAGCTCGGAGGCGAGGGCGGCTCGATCCTCGTCGGCCGCGCCGGGCGCCTCCGCGAGGGACTCGAGGAGCCGGATCGCGGCGCGGTGGCTCCGGATCGCGCCGTCCTTGTCGCCGAGCGTCGCGTTGTCGCCCCCCTGGACGCGGCCGAGGCGAGCGTAGCCGGCCGCGACGTCGCGCGCGAGCGCCGGATCTCGCCCCGCCTCGGCGGCGAGCGCGTCGAGATAGCGGAGGGCGGTCGACACGAGCGTGGCCCGCGCCTTCGTGGAGCCAGGCAGGGGCGCGATCTCGTCGTGGAGCTCGAAGAGGACCGTCTTCGCGAGCGACCGGACGTCCTCGAAACGCCTTCGCGCGATCGCCTCGCTCGCTCGCGCACGCCCCGCCTGCCAGAGCGCGACGCCTGCGCCCGCGACGAGGGAGGCCGCGACGATCGAAGCCGCCGCGACTCCGAGCCGGTGCCGTCCCACGAATTTGCCGGTGCGGTAGGGGAGAGTGTCCTTTCGCGCGAGGACGGGACGGCCGTCGAAATGGCGCTGGAGGTCCTCCGAGAGCTTCTCGGCAGTGGCGTAGCGGCGCTCGGGCTCCTTGCGGAGCGCCATCAAAATGATCGTGTCCAGATCTCCGGCGAGGAGGCGCGCCTTTCTCGAGCCCGTGGCTCCCTCCGCCTCGATGACGGCCCGGCTCGGCGGCTCGGGCTGGGTTTCGCA
>Ga0207927_1000041_pt1 | contig 48825 bp, 44 predicted proteins | sample NGESurdeep072012_2_FD_184456 | JGI IMG/M metagenome (GOLD analysis project Ga0207927, IMG submission 184456) | Arctic peat soil microbial communities from Barrow, Alaska - NGEE Surface sample 210-2 deep-072012 (SPAdes) | ecosystem: Environmental > Terrestrial > Soil > Wetlands > Peat ... | reverse complement strand
CGGCGTCGCGCACGCGCCGCGAGCCAGCCGATGGCGACTATGACCAGCCCTCCTGCCACGGCGATCCCCACGATCAACGGCAATGCGACTTGCATTCCGGCCACATGATTGTCGAATAAAATGATGGATCCGATGATGAATGCCGCCAGACCGCCGACGCCCAGGGATCCAAATGCCGGCATGAAGAATTCCGTAACGATCAGGCCGATGCCGAGCGCCATGAGCGCGAGTCCCGCGTAGTTGACCGCCAGCAACTGCAAGCCGTAGAGACCCAGCAACAGCGACAGCGCTCCGGCGACACCCGGCAGTACCGCTCCGGGGTTGTAGCCCTCGAGGAGCAGGCCGTAGATGCCGACCAACAGCAGCCCGTAGGCGATGGTGGGATGGGTCAGCACCAGCAGCACACGCGTACGCCAGTCCGGCGCAATGCTCCGCACCGCGAGTACCCGGGTATCGAGCACCGTTTCCTGATCCGCCGCTTTGACCTTGCGCCCCTGAAGCTGCTGCAATAGATCCGGCACATCTTTCGCGACGATTTCTATCACATGCTGCGCGAGCGCGTCGTCTGCTGATAGGCTCGCGGCCCCGCGTACGGCGGCTTCGGCCCACTCGGCATTGCGCCCGCGCAATTGCGCCAGCGAGCGGATGTAGGCGACGGCGTCGTTGACCCCTTTGCGCTCGCTCGCCGAGCCCGCGGGAATCGTCTCCGCGCCTTTCTGTTTCTTTTCGTCGGTGGGGTTGCCCGCCGGCGGCACCGGCGGCGTGTTTGGCTCGCCGCCGATCGCAATCGGTGTCGCTGCGCCCAAGTTGGTCGCCGGGGCCATCGCGGCGACGTGGCTCGCGTAAAGGATGTAGGTCCCGGCGCTTGCCGCCCGCGCTCCACTCGGTGCCACGTAGGTCACCACCGGCACCGGCGACGCCAGTATCGCCTTGATGATATCGCGCATGGAGGTGTCGAGACCGCCGGGCGTGTCCATCTGGAGAATTACCACGGCGCTATGCTGGTTGCGCGCGTCCGCGAGCGACTGCTCGACATAACGACTCATCGCGGGCCCGATCGGGCCGTTGAGCTCGATCAAGGTTGCAAAACGGTCAGCGCGCGCGAGTACCTCGGTACTTCGACTCGATGCCGAACCTGCAATCAGCAGGGCGATCGCAAGCCACTGCGCGATGCGGCGCAATTCAGTGCGCCTGGAACGAACCTCGCTCATTGCCGGGCCCCCTTGGCGGTGGCCGTATGTCGCCAACTACGTAATGGTAGCTTGAAGCGGGCCGCGCGTGTTAATCCTCGGCCGCACCCGGCGTTCAGGGGGCGGGCTGGGCTCGCTGCATGCCCTTGGAATACACCACCGTGCCATCGAGCTTGACGATGATCGCATCGATGTCTTCCAGCCGATTGTAGATTTCCATCGCCTTCTCCGGACCGAGCACGAACGCGGTCTTGGATAATCCGTCGGTGCGGGTGGCGTACGGTCCGATGACCGTCGCGCTGCGCACTTTGCTCGCCGAATGGCCGGTGTGCGGGTCGATGATGTGGTGGTAGCGAACACCCTTTTCTTCGAAGAACCGTTCGTAGTCCCCGGAGGTGGATATCGCGGCGTCGACCAGCGGAATTCGCGCGATCACATTGCCCTCGCCTTTTCTGGGATCGCGTATGCCCACCACCCATGGCTTACCGAATCGGTCGCCGATGATCCGGCTGTCGCCGCCGGCACCCACATAGGCGCGCGTGTAGCCGAGAGATTTCAGCACGTCGATGCCGCGATCCACGGAATAGCCCTTGGCAATGCCGCCGAGATCGATCCGGACTCCCTTCTGCGAAAAAAGCACCGTTTGATTTTGCTGATCGAGGATCACGTGGCGATAGTCGATGGCCGGCAAAGCCTTGGCGATTTGCTCCTCGTCCGGTCGTTGGTGTTTGCGAAAGTCATAAAGATAGCCGACGCTCGCGTAGGTAATGTCGAAGGCGCCGTCGGTGATGACCGAGTACTCCTTGGCGGTCGTCAACAAGTCGAACAGTTCCTTGCTGATGTGCATAGGTCCGTTCGCAGCCTTGTCGTTGACCTGGGATACTTCGCTGGTGGGCTTGTAGGTGCTCATCGAGTCGTCGATATGACGCATTTCGGCGAGCACGGCCTCGATGGCCCGATCCGCCTTCGCCGGATCCTCGGCCCACAATTCCACCGTGATCCGCGTGCCCATGATGCCGTCGGTGACGCGCCGCACCCACTCCGCGTGCGCAGGCCCCGCCGCGCATACCAGGACGCACAGACACAGCCAGGGTTTGACGAACTCTTTCATGGGTGAATAGCCTATCGCACGCCGCGCGCCCGGCGCCATTGCATCACGGTAAATCCGCTGCCGATCATGCCGCCCAGGTGCGCGAAGTGCGCCACGCCGGAAAGACTGCCGGTTACCCCCAAAAAGAGCTCGACACCCGCGTACAGCGTGGCGAAGAGCCACGCCGGCATCGGAATCGGAGGTATCAACGGCACGACCTTGCGATTCGGGAACATGAGAGCGTACGCCAGCAGCAGCCCGAAAACGCCGCCCGAAGCGCCAATCGTGGGCGCGGGCGCTGAGCCCAGCAACGGCGGCACGATGATCTGGGTCAAGCCGGCGGTGACCACCGATGCGAAGTAGCAGGTCGCCAGGCGGCGCGGCCCGACGTAGCGTTCGATTTCGGCGCCGAACATCCACAGACCCAGCATGTTGAATAGCAGATGCGTGAGGTTGCCGGTACTATGCAGGAACGCGTAGGTAACGATCTGCCAGATATGAAAAAAGGATTGACCGTCGATGGGCTGCACCGGCCACAGCGCGAACAAATCCTCCATCCTGCCGTTCGATACGCCTTGCAACACGAACACTACGACGTTGGCTGCGATCAAAGCTTTGACGGCGGAAATTTTCATGTGTAGCGGTTCATTGTAACGCGATGCGAGCGGTATTCCTGGACTACGACACGGTCTCCAATGGCGACCTGGACCGATCGGTGTTCACCCGGGCGGTGGCAGCGGTCGAGTATTTCGGCACCACCGAACCTGCGCAGATCGGCGAGCGCATCGGCGATGCCGAGATCGTGCTGCTGAACAAGGTGAAATTGGCGCGCGGTCAACTTCAAGAAGCCCCCAAGCTCAAATTGATCGCAGTTGCCGGCACCGGTACCGACAACGTGGACCTCGTCGCCGCCCGGGAACGCGGCATCGCGGTGTGCAACGTGCGGGGCTATTGCACACAATCGGTGGTGCAACACGCATGGTCGATGATCCTGAGCCTCACGCAGCATTTGCCGCAGTTCTCGCGCCTGACCATGGACGGATCTTGGGTCAAGAGCGAGGCGTCGACCCTGTTTGCGCACCCCATTCGCGAACTGGCCGGCTGCACGCTGGGGGTGGTGGGATGGGGCGATTTGGGCCGCGGGGTCGCCAAGATTGCGGGCGCGTTTGGGATGCAAGTGATCATCGCCAACCGACCGGGCGGGGTCGCTGAGCCCGGGCGAGTGGATCTTGAGCGGCTGCTGGAAACGGCCGACATCGTGTCGCTGCATTGCCCTTTGACGCCGGCGACCCGCGGCTTGATCGGTGCGCACGAACTCGCATTGATGAAGCCCGGGGCCTTGCTGATCAATACCGCGCGGGGCGCGCTGGTGGATGGTTTCGCACTCGCCCGGGCGCTGAAGGATCGGCGCCTCGCCGGCGCCGGGATCGACGCGCTGACGCAGGAACCGCCGGTCGATGGCGACCCCCTGCTCGATCCCGACATTCCCAATCTGATCGTCACGCCCCACATCGCATGGGCCGCGCGCGAGGCGCGCCAGCGCTGCCTTGCGGAAATGGCGGCCAATATCGAGGATTTTTCGCGCGGCGGCCGGCGCGGGCGGGTGGTGTAGCCCCGTCCGTTAGGCGCTGCTCAGCCCCTGTTTTGTTTCTTTTCGCGTTTCGCGGCGCGCTTTTCCTCCAACGTCTTGGCCGGTTTCTTTTTCTCTTCTTTCTTTCGATCCATGCCCTTGCCCATGGCTGACTCCTCGCGTGTTGACAAAAATCTCAATCAACTCTTCGCCGGCCGCCGGCTCAGCAATTTGCGCGCGATGTGGCGGTCGGCCGGATTTCGCGGCGGCTTGGGCGGCTTTTCGGCGACCTTGCTGATCTTGAGCTCGCGGCCCGCCACTCGCACTTTCTGCAACGCCTTGAACACCTGCTTCGGCATGCCTTCGGGCAAATCGACAAAGCTGTAGTCATCGCGAATATCCACGCGCCCGATGTGCACACCCTCGATTCCCGCCTCGTTGGCGATCGCACCCACGATGTTACCCGGCTTGATTCCATGCGCCGAACCCACTTCGATGCGAAACGTCTCCATGTGGCCCGCGGCGGTGCGCGCAGGAGATTTTCCTTCCCGATCAGGCGCCCGCGGGCGCTCGGGGCGCGATCGTTCCGCGTGCGGACGTGCGGCGGCACGCGGCGCGAGAGGAACATGCGGCGGCGTGTCGGCGCGCATCGGGGCCTGGGCGCGCGGCGCCTGCCGTTCGACCTGCGCACGTTCTTCGGCGACAGGCGCCTCCTTGCCCCCCAACAACAGCGGCGTCGCGCCTTGGCCTAAGCTCGCGAGCGCAGCCGCTATGTCGATGAGCGGCAGCCCGGTTTCCGCCTCCAATTGTTCCAATATCGGGCGGAACGCGTTCGCTTCGCCCTTGGCCACGGTCTCCGAGACCCGCAGCTTGAACTTGGCAATGCGCAGCGCATTGACCGCATCCACCGTCGGCAGATTCATCGGTTCGATGACCTGGCGAGTGGCGCGTTCGATGATGCGCAGCATGTTGCGTTCGCGCGGTGCGATGAAAAGAATGGCCTCGCCCTTGCGTCCGGCCCGCCCGGTTCTACCGATGCGATGCACGTAGGATTCGGAGTCATACGGCACGTCGTAGTTCACGACGTGGCTGATGCGCTCGACGTCGAGTCCGCGCGCGGCGACGTCGGTGGCGACGACGATGTCGATTTGTCCCGCTTTCAGGCGCGCAACCGTCCGCTCGCGATCCTTTTGAGGTATGTCGCCATTGAGCGGCGCCGCGGCAAAGCCGCGCGCCTCGAGCTTTTCGGCGAGTTCGACGGTGGATTGCTTGGTGCGCGTGAACACCAGCATGCCGTCGAAGATTTCGGTTTCCAGGATGCGGGTGAGCGCATCGAGTTTGTGCATGCCGCTGACCAGCCAGTAGCGTTGTCGGATGTTGGCTGCGGTGCTGGTCTTGCTCTTGATGGTCACTTCGACCGGCGATCGCAGGTGTCTTTGCGCGATGCGGCGAATCGGTGCGGGTATGGTGGCCGAGAACAACGCCACCTGACGCTGCGGGGGCGTCTGCTCGAGAATGCTTTCGACGGCGTCTATAAAACCCATGCGCAGCATCTCGTCCGCTTCGTCCAATACCAGCAGGGTCAGGTTCGCGAGCTTCAAGGTGCCGCGGTTCATGTGATCGATGACGCGTCCCGGCGTACCCACCACCACGTGCACGCCGCGCCGCAGCGCATTCAATTGCGGCTGATAGCTCTGGCCGCCGTAAATCGGCAGGACGTGAAATCCCTCGAGGTGCGCCGCATAGCGCTGGAAAGCTTCGGCCACCTGCAAGGCGAGTTCGCGGGTAGGCACCAACACCAGTACCTGGGGTTCGCGGCCGGCGAGATCGATACGTGTCAGCGCGGGCAAAGCGAACGCGGCCGTCTTTCCCGTGCCGGTCTGCGCCTGGCCGAGCATATCGGCGCCGGACAGCAACACCGGAATCGTCGCGGCCTGGATGGGCGAAGGCGATTCGTAGCCGACGTCCACGAGCGCTCGCAGGACCGGCTCGCACAGCGCCAGATCAGCGAAGCTCGGGGACTTTGGGGATTCGTCCGCTGGGACTGCGATCATAGGGCATGCCTTGGAGAAGTTGCTTCAAGTCTAGCGGTTTGACCGCGTATTGCTACCATGCGCGTGGGGAAGCCACCGAATCTCCAAGGCAGGACGATACATCATGGGACGCATATTCGAAGTCAGAAAACACGTCATGTTCGCGCGTTGGAACCGGATGGCCAAGCAGTTCACGCGGGTGGCCAAGGACATTGCCATCGCCGTCCACGCGGGCGGCGCGGATCCGGCCTCCAACCCGACGCTGCGCCGGGTGCTGCAGAATGCGCGCGCCGTCAACATGCCGAAGGACAAGACCGATGCGGCGATTCGGCGCGCCAGCGGCAAGGAAGCGGCCAATTATCAGGAAATCATCTACGAAGGCTACGCACCGCACGGCGTTGCCCTGTTGGTCGAAACCGCCACCGACAACCCCACGCGCACCGTCGGAAGCCTGCGCAATATCTTTACCAAAAATGGCGGTAATCTCGGCACCACAGGCAGCGTGAGCTTCTTATTCAAAAAAATGGGGGTATTTCGCCTCGATCCGGCCAGCGTCAAGGACCACGATGAACTGGAGCTGGACCTCATCGACTACGGCCTCGAGGAGATGGGCGAAAGCACCGGGGACAAGGGCGAGCCGCAATCGGTGATCCGCTGTGCGTTCAACGACTTCGGCAAGCTGCAGGAGGCGCTGGAAGCGCGCCAAATCACCCCGCTGTCGGCGGAACACGAATACATCTGTTCGGTACCGACCGAACTGCCCGAAGCGCAGGCCGCGGAGGTCTTGACGTTGATCGACAAACTGGAGCAGGACGATGACGTCCAGAAGGTGTTTCATACCTTGGCTTAAGGGCACCGCACGGTTCGATACCGCAATATCCGCGTCGGCGGCGAGGTGATCGGCATCGGCAGGGGTGTCGTGACCCTGGACTAGGCTCCTAGGGCTGATTCGCGCTCGGAGCAGGCGCTGCCGTCATCGCAACGCGATTGACGATGCCATACGCCCATTGAAGCACCGGCACCAGGCGCGGGCTCACCATCTCGAGCGCTTTGTGGTAATCCATCCAGCGCGCTTCATGGTGCTCCGCCACGCCGAGTTCCGGATTCACCGGAAGGCGCACCTCGGTCTGTTTGCTGCGAGCAATGTAGTAGCGGGCAATCTTGCCTTTGTTATAGGGGCCGGTCTCCATGCAGACCGCGCCCCAGTCGAATGAGATGTCGTCCAGCGTGGTTTCTTCGCGGACCTCGCGCAGTGCCGCCTCGATCGGCGTCTCGCCCGCTTCGACCAGTCCCTTGGGGAAGTCCCAGTTCCGATAGGCGCGCAGCAGCAGGAACTTCAATTTATGGTCGGACACGCTCACGATCACGACACCGGAGGACAATCTTGTGGGCAGCGCGGCACTGGACATAGGGATGCTCTGTAGCGTGATTGCCCTCCCATTGTACTCGCCGCCGGCCGCTTAGGCGGCCGCGGACAGCGGTGAAGTGAAATGCATTGATATTATGGTTATCATAGATGGTGTCTATGTCGTTGCAGATACGGGTTCAGCACAATGAATCTCAAGGATCTGAAATATTTGGTGGCGCTGGCGGACACCGGCCACTTCGGCCGCGCCGCCGATCGTACCTTCGTCAGTCAGCCGACGCTGTCGGCGCAGCTCAAGAAATTGGAACAGTACTTGGGCGTGAAGCTGGTGGAACGCCAGCCGAAGAACGTGCAACTCACCGAGGTCGGTAAGCAAATCGTGGTGCATGCGCGGCGCATGCTGGACGAAGCGAACCAAATCGTTGCGCTCGGCCGCAACAGCACCGACCCGTTTTCCGGCAGGCTCAAAGTGGCGCTCATCCCCACCATAGGGCCCTACCTATTGCCTCGCGTCACGCAAAGGATCCGCAAGGCGTTGCCGCATCTCGGGCTCATGCTGTACGAACATCGGACCGAAGGCTTGTTGAAGCGCCTGCACGAGGGCGAAATCGATATGGGTATCCTGGCGTTGCCGACTGCGCTCGGCGGCTTGGAGTCGCGAACCCTCTATAAGGAATTTTTCACGCTTGCAGTTCCGAATGGTCACATTCTGGCGGGCAAATCGACCGTCAAGGTGCAAGACCTCAAGGACCAGACCGTGTTGCTGCTGGAGGACGGCCACTGCCTGCGCGACCAGGCCCTGGAAGTCTGCAGTCGCGTGGACGTGCGTGAGGCCGAGGACTTTCGCGCTACCAGCCTCGAAACCTTGCGGCAGATGGTGGTGGCGGGGTTCGGCATCACCTTGCTACCCGAATTGGCGGTCGAATCGCCGTTCGGTTCGCAGCGCGGCCTGACGGTGCGGCCATTCGCCAAGCCGGCGCCCGCGCGCACGGTCGGCGCGGTATGGCGTAAATCCAGCACGCGCACCGCAGCCATATCCGCGGTGTGCGATGTGCTGGCCGAAGTCATGGCCGTACGCAAGCGCTGAAATCCGGGCGCGCCCCATGAAGCAACAAAATGCCGCTGCGAACCGTGCCGCCGGACGCCGTTGCGCGAAACGCCGCGGCGCACGCGGTTCCGGCGCCGACGCGCCCGATTGGGCGTTTCAGGCGGACGACGCAGCGGTGTTCGAGGCGCTGGCTGCAGGAAGGCATAGCGAGAGTCTGCGGGAATATTTCGGCATGCCGGCGTACCAGCAATTGTGCGTGCTGGCGGCAAAGGCGAAAAAGCGCGAACGCGCCGGCGGACCACCGGTGCTCATCATCCCGGGCATCATGGGATCGAGACTTGGCGAATCAAACCTTCGCGGGCAGAAGGGTCTCTCGCGGTCGGTGTTGTGGATAGATCCCATGCGCATCGCCGCCGGGCGGCTCATCGACCTCAAGCTGCCTTCGGTCACACCCATACGGCCGATAGGTGTGCTGCTCCTCTCCTACGCGAAACTGAAGCTTCGGCTCGATATGGCCGGCTTCGATGCCAAGTTCTTTCCATACGACTGGCGCCTTGGGATCGACGAGCTCGGGGCGACACTCGCCTCACGCATTGCCGCGGACGGCAAACCCGCCATGCTGATCGCGCACAGCATGGGCGGTCTGATCGCGCGGGTGGCGACCAAGCTGCTGCCCAAGCGGTACGTGCGCAAGCTCATCCTGTTGGGCACCCCCAATCGGGGCTCGTATGCCCCGGTGCAGGCGCTGCGCGGCACATACCCCTTCGTGAGAAAATTGGCGCGGCTCGATCTGCACCATACGCCCGAACAGCTCGCACAAAAAGTGTTTGGCACATTCCCGGGGATCTACCACCTGTTGCCGCCGCCGAGGCCGGGATCGCAAGTCAATCTGCTCGATTCTCGCTGTTGGCCACGCCCCGGCCCCAAGCCCGACGCCAAGTTGCTCGCACGGGTGGCCGCGGCACGGGCGCAGCTGGCGGCCCCGGACGCACGAATGGTGCATATCGTCGGCGTCAATCGCGAAACGGTGATCGCGGTGCGCCGCACTGCAACCGGCTTCGAATACCGCTTGAGCGCAAACGGCGACGGCACCGTGCCCGTGGCCTTGGCGTTGTTGCCCCGCCTCAAGACCTACTTCATCGACGAATTGCACGGCAATCTTGCCAACAACCCGCAGGTCATAAGCGCCATCGTCGAACTGCTGCGGCGCGGACGCGCCCGCGAGCTGGCGCGACGCTTCGTACCGCGGCGCTCTCGCACGACCCGCATCGACGACGCGCGGCTGCGGCTGATCGGTGCAGGCAAGATCGATTGGCGGCGCCTCGATTCGGCGCAGCGTGAAGCGGCGCTCATGGATCTGGACGCGACCGCAGACTAGCGTCGAGCGGCGCCGGCGGCCGGGGGTCCCCAGCCCAGCCCCGAAAACCCGGCTTTTACGACGTAGTACGCTGAATTTGCAGTCTTTTGCTGCTGCTTTTGCCGAGTATTTCACATCTTGCGCAGGCCGGACCCGGCAAACTGGTTGCCCAGAGAAATGCCGGTCATGAACGCCCCAACAACTACAGCAGAAAACTTGAAGACGCCGACACGGCGCTTCGATGCCCAATTCATCGAGGAACATCGGCTGATCGAGCGCTACCTCGAAAACAAATTGCCGTACAAGGGCGCGCGCGATCTCGAGAACTGGTGTCGCGAGCACCCCGAATACCTGAATAATCTCAAGCTGTCGGAGCGTGCGCAGGCCAGCCTCAAGCTGCTGGAAGCGAGCGGCCAGGTACAAGACCTGCGCGAGCCGTCGCCGCCATGGTGGAAGACTCCGTACACATTGATCGGCTTGGCAACGGTGGCGCTGCTGAGCTTGGTGGCATTCTGGTTCCTGATGGGCAAATACGTGTTGTTGCGCAGCGAACTGCAGGATACCCGCGAAAGAATGCAGCAGGGGTCGCTGGTGCAGCCCGCAACCGAAAGGGACCTGCGTATAGCGCCGGATCGCGCGCCCGGCCTCGACCGGGCACGCATCGTCGTCAGCCGCGCGGTGCCTCAGTTGATCGATGTGCACATCGATATGAGCTATTCGAAACTGATGCAGTTCCGCATGTTCGTGGACAAACAGGATCAAGGGCGCGCCTTGGTTCTCAACAATGTCCTTAAGGATTCGAACAATGAGTTGCGCCTCACGATCAATACCACGGGGCTCGCGGCCGGTCTATACACCGTGCGCATTGAGGCGCTGCCGCCGCGCGACATCCCCATCCCCGAAGGTTGGCTGATCCTCGAAGTGCACTGACGGGAGGCTACTCGTCGCGCAACGTGACGATGGGCGGCGTATTCACCACCCGCCACGTGGCCAGAGTGCCGCTGACCCCCACGAGTATCGTTCCGCACACCAAGCCGAGCACCCACACCCACGGGTCGAAGGTGAACTGCAGCCCGAACAGCCGGCGCGCCAAAATCCAGCCGACGCCGCTGGCGCCGAAGGCTGCCAATGCGCCCGAGAGAAATCCCAAGGCCGAGAATTCGGCTGCGACCCCCTGCAGCACCGTGCGTCGACTCGCCCCCAAGGTGCGCAGCATCGCGCTTTCATAGCGGCGCTCATCGCGAGTCGATTGCACCGCGGCGAGCAGCACCACGATGCCGGCCACCAACGTGAACAGAAACACGTATTGCACCGCCAGGGTCGCGCGGTCGATGATGGCGCGGATCTGCCGGAGGATGGCATCCACGTCGAACACCGAAATGGTCGGGAACTGCCGTACCAGATCGACCAATGCCGGACGCTGCTCGGGCGTGAGATAGACGCTGGTCATGTAGGTGCCCGCCGCGCCCTCCAGCAGACCGGGCGGAAATACCAGAAAGAAATTCGGCTTGAAGCTGTCCCAGCGCACCTTGCGAATGCTGGCGACGCGCACCGTGAGATCCTCCCCGGCGATATCGAAGCGCAGCGTATCCCCGAGTTCGAGCTGCAGCGCCTCTCTGTACTCGGAGGAAATGGACACCAGAGCTTTGCCGAAATCCGCCTCCGTCCACCAATGTCCCGCGACCAATTGGTTGTCGTCCATGAGTCGCGACGCCCATGTCAGATTCTGCTCGCGCTCGAGGAAGCCGCGCGCGTTGTCCGCCTTGAACTTGAGCGACTCGCTGGGCTTTGAATTGATAGCCGTTATGCGCGCCCGCACCATCGGGTACATCGGCGGATCCCCGAAACCGTGCGACTTCAGGAATTCCTCCAATGGGCGGCGCTCATCGGGCTGAATATTGATCAGGAAATTATTGGGTACATTGGCAGGCAGGCTGCGGCGCCAGTCCGCCAACAGGTCGCCGCGCACCACCGCGAGCAGCAACAGCATCATGAGACCGAGACCGAAGGCCACGATTTGCACCACGCTCGCTCCGCCGCGGCGCGAAACGTTGGCGAGACCGTAGCGCCATGCCACCCCCACCGCGCCGCGCAGGCGGCCGGTCACCCGCACCAGAGCGTAACCCGCCAGCGTCAGCAACAGCCCCACGCCGAGCACGCCAGCGAGCACGCTCACCACCAGTTCGCTGTCGCGCACCAGGATCCACAAGATCGCAAACAGTGCCGCGAATGCCAGCACGTACGAGAGGCCAAAGCGCAGCGGCGGAGCAGTCGCCGTTTTGCGCAACACTCTGGCGGGCGGAGTGCTTTTCAATTGCAGAAGAGAGGGCAGCGCGAAACCGATCAACATCGACAACACGGTGACCAGCGCTATGACCAACGGCGCAAGCGACGCGCCGGGCATTTCCGTGCGTATCAGATCGCGCAGCAGCCGCGCGAGCCCGAGTTGCGCCGCATAGCCGAGCACCGCGCCCGCGGCAACCGCCGAAAGTGCCAGCAGCGTCAACTCGATGATGGAAATCGCCAGCACGAAGCGCTGCGATGCGCCCATGCATTTCATCAACGCGACGCTATCGACATTGCGCGATGCATAGCGGCGGGCGCCCATGGCAACGGCGACCGCCGCCAACAATACCGAGGCGAGGCTCGCCAGATTCAAAAATCGGCTTGCCCGATCGACCGCGGAGTTCAATTGGCGGCTCGATTCATCCACCTCGCGCAGCCGCTCACTGGCCCCTTTGGTGGCGATCACATAGTCGTGAAATTGGGCCACCGCCGCCGCCGCCCCGGCAAACAGCGCGGCATAGGTGGCGCGGCTGCCCGGCTGAATCAACTGCGTCGCGGCGAGGTCTTGGTAGTTCAGCAGCACCGCCGGTGCCAGGTTGACGAAGCCCGTGCCCTGGTCGGGACGGTAGTCGAGCACTTCGGTCACGCTGAACGAATGGGCGCCGATGCGCAGATCCGCCCCCAGCCGGATCTTCAATTGCGCAATGATGCGCGCGTCGACCCACACTTCGCCCGGGCCGGGAATGCGCTCCGTGATGCGAGCGGCGCCGAACGGCGTGTCGGCGATCCGTACATGCCCGCGCAGCGGGTAGTCAACCGTCGCCGCATTGAGCGCCGCCAATTGGCTCGCGTCGCCGTTCAAGATCGCGGTCGGAAACGACACGACCAGCGCGCTCCTGAGGCCGAGGGTGCGGCTCTTTTCGAAATAGCGCGCTGGAATGGGATACGGCGATTCCAGGCGCAGATCGGCCGCCAGCACCTCGGTCGCTTGTGCGCGCACCCCTTGCGCGATGCGGCCGGTGAAGAAGCCGACGGCGGTCAGCGACAGCACCGCCACGCACAGAGCAAGCAGCAATACCGAAAGCTCGCCGGACTTCAGGTCGCGCCACAGATTGCGCAGAGCGAAACGCAGGATCTGCACCCGGTCAGCCCACCGCGCGGCCCGCGTCGAGTTCCAGGATTCGACTGCAGCGGCTCGCCAGCTCTCGATCGTGGGTCACCAAAACCAAGGTGCTGCCGGTACTGCGGTTGAGCTCGAACAGCAGGTCCGTGATGCGCTGGCCGGTGTGGGTATCCAAATTGCCGGTCGGCTCGTCCGCGAACAGCACGTCCGGATGCGTCACGTAGGCGCGCGCGATCGCCACGCGCTGCTGTTCGCCGCCGGACAATTGCTTGGGATAATGGGCGCTGCGTGCCGTCAGCCCGACTTGGGCAAGCGCTTGCGCCGCCGTCTCGCGGGCATCGCCGCGGCCGCGCAGTTCGAGCGGCAACATGACGTTTTCCAGGGCGGTAAGCGAAGGGATCAAGTGAAACGACTGGAACACGAAGCCGACATGCCGGCCGCGAATAGCGGCACGGCCGTCTTCATCGAGTTCGGTCAAATCGGCGCCGGCGATCAACACGCGCCCCGCGCTCGGTGAGTCCAGCCCCGCGAGCAGCGCCAACAGCGTGGATTTCCCCGCGCCCGAAGCGCCGATGATGGCGAGCGTCTCGCCGGTTCGCACGCTGAGGCTGACATCGGCGAGAATGGTGAGCGGGCCCTCCGGGCTCGGCACGGTTTTCGAGACATTCCTCGCTTCGAGAACGAGTTGATCTAGCATCGGGAGCATCCGTGAAACGGTTTTTAGTCCTTTTGGCGATTTGTTTGACCGCGGTCCCGGCCATTGCCGCGGCGCCGGTGATCCTGGTGTTCGGCGACAGCATCAGCGCCGGCTATGGGTTGCCGCGCATGGAACAAGGCTGGGTGGCATTGCTGCAGGCGAGGCTCAAGGATCAAGGGTACGGTTACCAGGTCGTCAATGCCAGCGTCAGCGGCGAAACGACCGAGGGAGGGCTTGCGCGACTGCCGCGCGCGCTCAAGCTGCACCGTCCGGCAATCGTGGTCCTGGAGTTGGGCGGCAATGACGGCCTTCGCGCCCTGCCGGTGGCGCAAATGCGCGCCAATCTGTCGCGCATGGCCGAGCTTGCGGAGGCGGAAGGGGCGAAAGTTGCGCTTCTGGGGATGCGGATGCCTCCCAACTACGGGCCGCAATACGCCGCACAATTCACCCAGGCGTATGCCGACTTGGCGCGCGACAAGAAGCTGCCCTTGGTACCCTTTGCACTGGCCGGCATCGCCCTGTCGCCCGAACTCATGCAAGCCGATGGCATTCACCCCAACGAGGCCGGCCAACCGCAATTGCTCGACAATGCATGGCCGGTTTTGAAACCGCTGCTCAAGCGCTGATCACTGGCGCCGCAATCGCACTAATGAGCGGCGTTGATGGGCAACAGCGTGATCACGTGCATCAAGAAGCGTGTGTGTTCATGGCCTGACGTCGACCCGAACAGGGTGCCATTGACGCTGACCAGGGAATCTTCCACGACGTTCTGCGGAAACTCCGAGACGCCCACGAGCTGCAATTCCTCGGCAGCCAGGCAGCTGAAGCTCTGCGACGGGGAGTACAAATACGCCGTGTGATCGAGAGCGAGCACCGGCACATTGTCGATTCCGTCTGCCGCAGGATAGGAGCGAAAGTGCACACGCCCGGTCAGCGTATGCTTGACCGGCGCCATGAACAGACAAGCGCCGTAGCCGGGGACGCACCCGGCGGACGCCAGACAAAAACCCAATAGGCAAATTCGCCAGATACTCACGTTGACGGCTCCGCGGCACCTGCCGCTCATGCGCTCCCAGCATACTCCGTCGGCGAACAACGTTGCTGGCGTATTGAACCGGTGCTATACACGCGTGACTTGGATGAGGAGTCGTTGCGCGTGGATCGTATATGGTTAAAACACTATCCGGCCGGTGTGCCGGCCGATATCGACCCCGATCAGCATGCCTCGCTCACCGAGATGTTCGACAGGGCCTGCGCCGCCTACGGCAATCTGCCCGCTTATACGAATATGGGCGCGACCTTGAGTTTTGCCCAGCTCGATGAGCTGAGCCGCGCGTTTGCCGCCTGGCTGCAGCACAAATCGGGCCTGCGGGCGGGGGATCGCGTTGCCCTGATGATGCCGAACATTCTGCAGTACCCGATTGCGCTGTTCGGCGTGCTGCGGGCGGGCATGGTGGTGGTGAACACCAATCCGCTGTATACCGCGCGCGAGCTCGAACACCAGCTGAAGGATTCCGGCGCAAAGGCGATCTTGGTGGTCGAGAATTTTGCGCACGTGGTGCAGCAGGTGCTGCCGCACACCGGCCTCAAAAACGTGTTGGTGACCCGCGTCGGCGACCTGTTGGGATTCCCGCGCGGCACCCTGGTGAATTTCGTGCTGCGCCATGTGCGCAAGCAGATTCCGGCTTGGCACATGCCCGGCGCCTTGACCTTCAAGAGCGCGCTCGGCGCTGGTTTCGGATTGAAGCGCGATCCCGTCGCACTCGGACCGCAGGATATTGCGTTCCTGCAATACACCGGCGGCACCACCGGAGTGGCCAAGGCGGCGATTCTCACGCATCGCAATATGATCGCCAATGTGCTGCAGGCGAGCGCTTGGATCAAGCCCGCGCTGCAATCAAACACGGGCCCGAACGCGAGTCGGATCGTCATCACGGCGCTGCCGCTCTACCACATCTTCTCGCTTACCGCGAATTGCCTGCTGTTTCTGCGCCTGGGTGCCCACAACATCCTGATCACCAATCCGCGCGACTTCCCGGGTTTCGTCGCCGAGCTGAAGAAATACAAGTTCTTCTTCATCAGCGGCGTCAACACGTTGTTCAACGCCCTGCTGCACACTCCGGGATTCGAATCGGTGGACTTCCGCGCATTGCGTATAACCCTGGGCGGCGGCATGGCGGTGCAGGCGGTGGTGGCGGCCCGCTGGAAAACGGTCACGGGCAACGTGCTCACACAGGCCTGGGGATTGACCGAAACGGCACCGGCTGCCTGCATCAATCCGATAGGTCTCGATTTCAACGGCTCGATCGGCTTGCCCATTCCCTCGACCGATGTCTCGATTCGCGACGACAGCGGCAGGGAATTGGCGACAAATGCCGTGGGTGAGATTTGCGTCTTCGGGCCGCAATTGATGCGCGGCTACTGGAACCGGCCCGACGAAACCGAGAAGGTGATGTTCGGCGACTGGTTGCGCACCGGCGACATCGGCCGCATGGATGCCGCCGGCTTTGTCTACATCGAGGATCGAAAAAAGGACATGATTCTGGTCTCCGGCTTCAATGTGTATCCGAACGAGGTCGAGAGCGTCGCGGCCGAGCATCCGGGCGTGCTGGAGGCTGCAGCCGTTGCCCAGCCGGATGAAAACTCGGGCGACGCGGTCGCCTTATTCGTGGTCAAGAAAGATCCCAATCTCACCGCCGCAGCCTTGATCGAGCATTGCCGTACCTCCCTGACCGGGTACAAGATGCCAAAGCACGTGTATTTTCGCACCGAGCTGCCGAAGACCAACGTGGGCAAGGTCATGCGCCGCGAGTTGCGCGACGAGCTGCGGCGCTAGAGCTACCGTGCGCCGGAGCTACCGTACGGCGTAATTGCGCACCGTATCGACCAGCAAGGCAACGCGCTCCGGATCGACGTCCGGCGTGATGCCGTGCCCCAGGTTGAACACGTGCCCGCTGCCGGCGCCGAAACTTTCGAGCACGCGCAGCGCTTCCGTGCGCAGCGTTTCGGGCGGTGCGAACAGAGCCGAGGGATCGAGATTCCCTTGTAGCGCTGCTTGGTCAGCGACTGTGCGCCGGGCGGTGGCAAGATCGGTGGTCCAATCCACGCCGACGGCGTCGCAGCCGATGGCGGCGATTTGCGCGAGCCAAGCGCCCCCACCCTTGGTGAATACGATATTCGGCACGCGGCGTCCCCCGGCCTCGCGCGTCAAGGCATCGATGATCTGCGCCATGTAGCGCAGCGAGAACTCGGCGTATTGCGCCGGCGTCAGCACTCCGCCCCAGGTGTCGAACAGCATCACCGCTTGCGCGCCGGCGGCGATTTGCGCGTTGAGATACAAAATGGTCGCTTTGGCGAGCAGGTCGAGAAGCCGATGCAGTTCGCCGGGGGCTTGATACATCATGCGTTTGATGAGCCCAAAGCCCTTGCTGCTCCCGCCCTCCACCATATACGTACCCACCGTCCATGGGCTGCCCGCGAATCCGATCAGAGGTATGCGGCCGGCGAGCTCGCGCCGGATGAGCGCCACCGCGTCGACGACGTATTTGAGTTCGCGGCCCGGATCGGGAACCCAGAGCCTGTCGATGTCGGCCGCCGAGCGCACCGGACGCGCGAACTTCGGGCCCTCGCCGGACTCGAATTCAAGCCCCAAATTCATGGCGTGCGGGATCGTGAGAATATCCGAGAACAGAATGGCGGCGTCGAGCGGATATCGATCGACGGGCTGCAGGGTGACTTCGCAGGCGATATCGGGATTGGTGCACATCGCCAGGAAGTTCCCCGCCCGCGCGCGGGTCGCTCGATACTCCGGCAGATATCGGCCCGCCTGGCGCATCAGCCAGATGGGCCGCCGCGGCGTCGGTTGACGCAGCAAGGCCCGCAGCAACAGGTCGTTTTGCAATTTTTCGTTCAAGTTCGTGCACTCGGGTCAAATAGCCGGCGGTGTTCCAAGATGGCGTAGCGGTCCGTCATGCCCGCGATGTAGTCGGCGACCGCGCGCGCCCGGCCGGCCGGCCCCTGTCCCGACTCCAAGCGCGCGGCGTTCGCTTGGTGCTCTTCCGGCATCAAGCCCGGATCTTCGAAAAACGCTTCGAACAGGGCGCTCACGACGCGACGCGCCTTGGTCGTCATACGGCGGACTTTGTAGTGCTTATACACCCGCTCTCGCAGAAATTTCTTGAGGGCGGCGTTCAGCTCCCGCGTCGCCTCGCTGAAGCCGACCAGGGGTGCGGGCGCCGACCTGACGTCGGCCGCCGAGACGATTGCGGCGGTGCGCAGCCGCGCAGCCGAGGAATCGATCAGATCCGTGACCAGGTGATTGATCATGCGGCGCAAAATCTCGAATACCAGCCGGCGGCCCGCGAGTCCCGGGTAGCGACCGCGGACCGCGGCGTGATAGCCCGCGAACAGCGGCACCTCGAGCAATTGCTCGACGCTGATCAGGCCCGCGCGGATGCCGTCGTCGACGTCGTGATTGTTATAGGCGATTTCATCGGCGAAATTCGCCAGCTGCGCCTCCAATCCCGGCTGCTGCCGGCGGATAAAGCGCTCGCCCAATTCACCCAGTTCGATCGCCTTGCTGTGGGAACAATGCTTGAGAATTCCCTCGCGGCATTCGAACGTCAGGTTCAGCCCGTCGAATTCCGCGTAATGCTCCTCGAGTTCGTCGACGACGCGCAGCGACTGCAGATTGTGCTCGAAGCCGCCGTAGTCCCTCATGCATTCGTTCAAGGCGTCCTGTCCGGCGTGCCCGAACGGCGTGTGCCCCAGATCGTGGGCGAGACAGATCGCTTCGGAGAGCACTTCGTTGAGCTTAAGCGCCCCGGCAATGGTGCGCGCGATCTGCGCCACCTCGAGCGAATGCGTGAGGCGGGTGCGGAACAGGTCGCCCTCGTGATTGACGAAGACCTGGGTCTTGTACACCAAGCGGCGAAACGCCGTGGAGTGAACGATCCGGTCCCGATCGCGTTGATATTCGGACCGGTAGGCGGGAGCCGGTTCGGCATGGCGCCGGCCGCGAGATTCGGCCTCATGGGCCGCATAGGATGCGAGGCCGCTCATTCGAAATTCTCGCGAAGCGCCGCATCGAGCGCGCTCTGCAGATAGGTGGACGTGACGATCGCGCGCCCGGGTTTCTCCAGCAGCACCAATCGTAACTTGCCCGACAACACTTTTTTATCCATTTGCATGAGCTCGAGAGCGCATGCCGCTCCGATCTTGGGCGCATCGGTCGGTAATCCTGCGCGGGCCACCAAGTCGTGCAGCCGCGCCTTGACCGCGGCGTCGATCATGCCCAATCGGCACGACAGATCGACGGCAATGAGCATGCCGAGAGCCACCGCTTCGCCATGCAGGTATGTTTTGTAGGCGGTGGCCGCTTCGATGGCGTGGCCGAAGGTGTGGCCGAAATTCAAGATTGCGCGCAGACCCTGTTCGCGTTCATCCTGCGCGACCACGTTCGCCTTGATCTGGCACGACTGCGCGATTGCATGGCTGAGGGCGGCGGCATCTCGCGCCAGAAGCTTGCCTACATTGCGCTCCAGCCAATCGAACAGCAGCGGATCCGAGACGCAGCCGTATTTGATCACCTCGGCAACGCCGGCGGAGAGTTCACGGTCGGGCAGGGTTGCCAGTGTGTCCGTGTCGGCGATCACGGCAAGGGGCTGATGAAAGGCGCCAATGAGATTTTTACCGCCGCTGTGATTGACGCCGGTCTTGCCCCCGACCGACGAGTCCACCTGCGCCAGCAACGTGGTTGGGATTTGCACATAACCGATGCCGCGCTGATAACAGGCGGCACAAAAGCCCGCGATGTCTCCCACTACGCCGCCGCCCAGCGCCAGCACGGTCGCATCGCGATTGAGCTTGTTCTCCACCAGGGCGTCGAACACCCGGCCAGCGGTCTGCAGGGTTTTGTGCTGCTCGCCATCCGGCAGAACACATTCGGCGACGCGACGCTCACCGAGGGCTTTGCGCAATGCGGGCAGGTACAGGGGCGCCACGGTGGTGTTGGTGACCACCATGAGATCTCGCCCCGGAATCTGTGCGTCGAGAAGTTCGCGTTTGGTCAGCAACCCCGAACCGATCGTGATGGGATAACGCGAATGCCCGACATCTACCTGGACCGTTTGCACTAGGAGATTTTATACGAACCTTGAGGCCATCGCGTCCGCCTTAAGGCCCTCAGCCCGCCTTGAGGCCCTCAGCCCGCCTTAAAGCCCGCATGCCCGGCCATTACGGCGCGCGCCCCCGGTGCAGCGCCTGGTAGATCTCCTCGGCCACGAGCTGCACGCGGCGGCCGTTCGTCGATACGGTCAAATCGGCGATTTCTTTATACAAGGCCGCCCGCCGCAGCATCAACTCCTTGAGCTTTTCCTGCGGGTCCGTGTCGTTCAGCAGCGGTCTATGACGCCCGTGACGGGTGCGCTCGAGCTGCTGATCGACGGAGGTTTCCAAGTACACCACGGTGCCGCGTTCGGCGAGCACTCGCCGGTTGTCGGCATCGATCACCGCGCCGCCGCCGGTGGCCAAGACCACGCCGTCCAAGCGCGTCAAGCGCTCGACCGACTCCTTTTCGCGCAGCCGAAATCCGGCCTCGCCCTCCTTATCAAAGATATAGGCAATATCGACCCCGGTCTTGGTCTCGATATCGGCATCACTGTCGTAGAAGGTGAATCGCAACAGCCGCGCCAGCTGCCGGCCCACGGCGGACTTGCCCGACCCCATGGGGCCGATGAGAAAGATGTTGGGCTTGGATAGCATGGCCGCATTTTGCAGCGAACCAACTTAAATGACGAATCCCGGCGCCACAAGGGAGAAACCGCCCGAAGGCGGTTTCTCGATGCAAGGCCCGTGACCTGTGATCGTTAATTAACGATCGGGATCGTATAGGTCGCGATGGACACGACACCCCCTTTCGAGGTGATCGTCAGGTAAAGCGTTGCATTGCTGCCGGCAACCGCTGCGGAACCGATGGCGGTGCTGAACGCATACGTTAGCGGTTCCGTCGTGCACGGATAGGTATACGACGTGGGGGCGCCGGGCGCCAATGAAACACCCGTACCCGACACGCTGGCAGCAACCGTCGTCCCCGCGGCCATCGGGTTGTCGTTGAGGTCGGCAACATCAAAGTAATAGGTCGCCGAGCCCGCGGCAATGCTCGCAGCGGTAAGCGTCGACCCCGCCGCGGGATTGAGCAGATCGGGCGTGCTGCCGGACATAATGATCAGATTGTTGACCCCTATGCCGGTCGACTCCTTACCGGCCTGGCAATGCGCCGGATCATTGCACAAGACGCCGTTGAACAGTCCGTCCGCGCCGTCGCGCACGCCATTGTTGTTGAAGTCGTAGAAATATTCGCCGACGTCGTACTTGCCGTTGCCGTTGTCGTCACGGTACCGCTCGCCTAAATCCGTCCAGGTTTCTCCCGGATCGAACGCCCCGTTGCCGTTGGCATCAACGAAGGATTCTTCGCCAATCGCCATTCCAATGAGGGTCGAGCGTCCCGGCCTGCCGTTTGGCAGGGGAAACTTAGCGATCCAAGGAGACGCCGGGTCCGGAGGTAATCCGATGACCGGATGCGGGTTAGCGCTCACCCATTGCACCGTGCAATACCCGCTTTCGGTCGCGCTAGTGATGGTCGTGCACTGCGGCTGTATGTGCCCGCCTTCGGTGTTGAACTGAACCGCGGTACCGTCGGCCACCGGATTGCTGAATCGATCGGCGAGTCGCGCAGTCACCGCGACAGTCACCCCATCCGTGTCCCAAGCTTCGACGTTATGGCAGGACACGGCCATGGAGAATGCGCCTTGCGTGGGTATTCCGGTCGATACCGACAATTGATTCGACTGCGTCGATATGGTTGGTGTGGTGTTGAGCACCGTCGCCGTTACGCGCACCGGTGTCGCCACCGTGCCGGCCTGTACCACGGTCGTCACATTGCCGTTGGCATCGCTCTTGACGGGGCCCGCATTGACGCTGACGCCGCCCACCGACGTATCCAAGGTGAATGAAACGCTCGCGCCCGGGGAAGGCCCTCCGGATTGATCGAGGACTTGAAATACCATGGTCGAGGTTTCGGGATGTGCAGCGGTACCGCTCCCCTTGAGGGAAATGATGGTGTACGTTGCGGACTTGTAGACGATCGATCCCAAGCTCGGCTTAGCCACGGTCAGCGTGCCGCTCGCCGACAGGGAATTCGTACCCACGATCGCGGTGGCGGTGATCGTGTCACTGCCGCTGCAGCCTGTAGCCGCGTAGGTCGCGGTGGCCACGCCGGTGTTGGTGGTCACCGGCGAGGTGATGGTCGCAAGGTTCTGTGCGGCGCAAGTCGAATTGAAGGTAACGGTGGCCGGCTGCGAGTACAGCGTGCCGTCGGATTGCTGCAGAGCCACCGTCAAGGTGGTGCTGCCGCCAGCCGAGAGACTGGTGCTGGAAATGCCGATGACCGAGGGCTTGAAATTCGCGCCGGCCGGACTGCCCATTTGCACGCTCGTCGACGTGCTACCGGAGACCACTTGCACGGTGGCGGTACCGGTCTTGCCGCTGGCTGCCGCCGCCACGGTGATCGTCCGCAACGTGCCGTCGCCCGCCGTCGATAGCGTCGCCTTGGCGGCGCCGCTCGTATCGGTGGTTGCTTGCGTGACGGCGACTCCGCCGGAACTTGCCGTGAACGTGACCGGCACGCCGGCAATGAGGTTGTTGGTCGAGCCAACAACCAGAGCTGTGATCGTCGCCGTGGTGGAGCCGTCCGACAAGATCGACGGCGAACTCGTGGTTACCGTGACCTTGGAGACTGACGGGACCGCGCCCGTGCCGGTGCCGGTACCCGTGCCGCTGCCGCTGCTGCTGCTGCCGCTGCCGCTGCCGCTGCCGCTGGCGGTGGCGGCCGCGAGATTGCCGTTGCCGCTGCAGCCTGCGAGCAGCGCAACACTGGCGCACACGATGATCAATAATAATTTATGCATGTTTCGTCCTCGCTCGGGCAGATGCCGGCGTCAATAGAGATTTGACCCTTCACGCAAGATCTTTGGCGTGATGAAGATCAAGAGTTCGGATTTGTTGTCGATGTTGGTGGTGCTCTTAAAGAGATGCCCCAAAATCGGGATATCCCCGAGCCAAGGCACCTTATTCGCCTGATATGACTTGGTGGTTTCCAAGATGCCGCCGAGAACCACGGTCTGCCCGTCGCCGACCAGCACCTGCGTGATGACCTGGCGGGTGTCGATCGAGGGCACGTAGCCGCCGGTGGCGCTCTGCACGTTCTGACCGACCGAGTCATCGCTGACGTCGAGATCCAGAATCACGCGATTATCCGGCGTAATCAACGGAGTCACCTTGAGCGACAACACCGCGTTTTTGAATTGGGTCGTGGTAGCTCCGCTCGAAGCCGATTCCTGATAGGGAATCTCGACGCCTTGCATGATGGTCGCCTGCTTCTGGTTGGCGGTGATGACCCGAGGCGAGGAAATTATTTCGCTCTTGCCTTCGTTTTCCGCGGCCGAAAGCGCCAGGTCGACCAAGTAGCTGCCTCCCAACAAGGCGATGCCGATGCTGCCGTTGGTATTCGCAGCGGGCAGGTTGACCATATAGCGATTGGCGAGGGCCGGTGTCGCGACCGGAGTGACCGGATTGCCGGCACCCACATTGGCGAGCCCCGACTGCACCATGGTGTCCGTGCCGACGCCGTTGCCGGTCACCGCCAACAAGCCGTGCGTGCCGTTGGTTTGAGCGCTGGTGACGCCGAATTGGGCGCCCAAATCACGTTCGAAAGTATCGCTCACGATCACGATCCGCGCCTCGATCAGCACCTGCCTCACCGGCACGTCCAGGGTTTGCACCAAGCGGCGGATCTCCATCAGGTTCTCCGCCGTGTCCTGCACCAGCAAGGTGTTGGTGCGCTCGTCGATCGACAGGCTGCCGCGCGCCGACAGCAGCGAATTCTTGCCGCCGGCGCCGCCGGCGCCGCCCGCGACGGGCCTGATCATCTTCGCGAGGTCAGATACCTTGGCGTAATTGACCTGCAGGAATTCCGAATGTATCGGCGAGAGTTCCTGCACTTCTTTGCGAGCCGCGAGCTCGGCTTTTTCGCGCGTCGCAAGCTCTTCGGTCGGCCCGATGATGATGACATTGTCCTGACGGCGTTTGTCGAGACCCTTGGTGCGCAGCACGATGTCGAGGGCTTGGTCCCACGGCACGTTCTGCAGGCGCAAGGTCAGGTTGCCGGTAACCGAGTCGCTGACGACGATGTTCTGTCCGCTGGTATCGGCGAGCAGCTGCAACACCGACCGCACGTCGATATCTTGGAAATTCAAGGTCAACCGCTCGCCCGTGTATTCCTTCTTCTCGTCGGCGGCGGCGCGCTTCAGCGACGGCTTGATTTCCACGGTGTACTGGTTGTCGGACTGGTAGGCGAGTTGTTCAAAGTCGCCCTGGGCGCTGATCACCAGGCGCGAGCTTCCCTCCACCCGTATCGCATCGACCGTCTGCACCGGGGTCGCGAAATCCATGACATCGTAGCGGCGCATGAGGTTTTTCGGCATCAGGGTGCCGGCAAAGTCGACCACCACCTGATTGCCTTCCTGGCGCACGTTGACCGGTGTACGCGGATCGGTGAGCTGCACGATCACGCGGCCTGTACCGTCGGTACCGCGGCGAAAATCGATGGTCTTGATGGCTCTTTCCACCGGCGGCGCTGCGGCGCCGGATCCTGCGCGCGGCGCCGGCGTGCTCGCCAACGCATCGCCGGCCTGGCGGCCCAAGATCACCGTGATGGTGTTGCCGTCGACCTTGGTGGTGTAGGGCATCAAGACATCCACGTTGACGACCAAGCGCGTGCGCCCGTTCGCTTCGGCCGCGAGCACGGTATTCACGCCCCCGGAACGCACGTCGATGCGCCGCGACGCCAGCGCGAGTGTCGTATTCGGCAAGTCGAATGCTATGCGTGCCGGCTTGTCGATCGTGAACGGCAGCGGCTCGGGCGCCGGACCGTTCATGCGCAGCTTCAGCTGCACCTGCTGGCCGGACAGCGTTTGTACGTCGATGGCCTCGAGCTTGATTGGGTCGGCGGCCTGCGCCTTCCATGCAAACGTCGATAACGCGACGAGCGCCAATGCCCCGATCATCGCCGTTCGAATCTGAAATCTGATCATGCGTTGCTCTCCCTGTGGCCTCAGTCAGTCAATGACAACGAGGCCGGTCGCTCGATATAGCCGCCGAGACCATCCGGTATGATTTCCACGAGTGTTATTTTGCTGCCCGTAATCTCGGTAACCTTCCCATCGTTCTGCCCAAGGTAGTTCCCCCGCTGAATCTTGTGCACCAATCCGTCTTTCGACTGCACTAGTCCGTAAAACCTTCCACCCACTTTGAGGGTGCCCACCATCTTCAGCGTATCGAGCGAGAAACCCTCGAGGAACTCGCGATTGTGCTGAGAGCTCGGCCGCAGGCCCGCTTGGCCGCCGCCCAGGCTCGGTCCCGCGGGTTGAAACGGCGAGCGAAGATTGCCGGCCGCGTACACGAAACTTTCGTACGGTTTCACCTCGGGCAGCGCTTGAATCCGCCCGCCGGGCTTTTTCTTGGTATCGGCGATCCACTTCTGCAGATCGGATTGCCCGCCCGAGCAGCCCGCCGCGGCGCAGCTCGCGAGCACGACCGCGCAGATCACGCGAGCCCCCGCTGTGCTCTTCACGTCGCGCCTCCTGTCTTCTTCTTGGGCGCCGCATGGCCGCCTTCATCTTCGATATAGCGATAGGTCTTGGCGGTCACGTCCATCGTCAAATTGTCATATCCGCCGTTCTTGTTATCCGTAACCGGCGTGATTTGAATGTCGTGCAGCGTGACGATGCGCGGCAGTGCGGCGATTCCGCTCACGAAATTGCCGAATTGATGATAGGTGCCCACCAGCTTGATCTTGATGGGCAGCTCCGCGTAGAAGCCGTTGCTCTTTTCGCTGCCGGGCTGAAACAGCTTTTCCTGCAATCCGGCCGCGAGCCCGGTTTGGGATATGTCGACCAGAAGACTCGGAACCTCGGTCTTGCCGGGCAGCTGCCGCAACATCGTGCCGAAGCTGCGCTCCATCTCGCCGAGTTGCGCTCGGTACGCATCCAGATTCGCGGCGCGCTGCTGTTTGTTTTCAAACTGGCTGCGCAAATCCCTTTCATCCGCTTCGGCCTTCTGCAGCACCGGCCGGTCTTGGTTCCATACCAGCATGTACCAGGCGAACCCGGCGCACACGACGAATACCAGGGCGACGAAGAAACCGCGAACCGCGAGCGGCCAGCGGCCGGGATCGCGACGGTCTAACGCGCGCAGTTGATCTAGAAGCTTCATTTTGCCGCAACCTTTTTCACCGTTGATTCGCCGCCATCCTCCAGATTCACGCCGACCGTATCGGTGAACAGCGTGAAACTCGAGCCGCCCGTCGGAGAATCCTTCGCGGTCTCGACCACCTGCAGCACGGGGTTATCCATCCACACCGAGGAATCAATATTGCGCATGAAGGTCGACACGCGCGTGCTCGATTGAGCGACACCGCGAATTTCGAGCTTGTTGCCGTTCTGTTTGATGGCCGCGAGATACACGCCGTCCGGTACGGTACGCACCAATTCATCGAATTGATGCACGATTTCCGGGCGCTTGCGCTGCAGTTTTTCGATGATCTCCATGCGCGCGACCAGGCGTTGCTTGCGGTTCTCGAGATCCTGAATGTCGGCAATCTGCGCATCGAGCTTGACGATTTCTTTCTTCAGCAGATTGTTTTTCTCGATTTGCGCATCGGTCCAGCTCGAGTAGACGAGCTTTGCGCCCAAGGCGAAAATGATCGCGGCGATCACGGCGCCGCCCGCGGCAACGCCGAATTCACGACGACGTACTTTGCGTTCTTGTTCGCGCCAGGGAAGTAGGTTGATACGCGGCATGGCTACTCTTTAGTCAAAACTTCGCAGCGCGAGGCCGCAGGCGGTTAGTAATGCCGTGGCATCTCGGCCTACGGCCTGTGCTTTGGCCTTCGACGACACTTTCATGTTGCCGAGAGGGTCGCCCTTGTCGGCGGGCACGCCGACACGGCTCGAAATGACATCCGCGACGCCCGCTATGTTGGCGCAGCCGCCGCAGATCAATATTTGATCCGGCTGCGAGCGGCCGCTGCCCGACGCCAAATAAAACTGCAGTGAGCGGCTGACCTGTTGAGTCATGTCGTCGATGAACGGATCGAGCACCTCGGGTTGGTAGTTGCTGGGCAGTCCGCCCTCTTTCTTGGCGCGGCCGGCTTCTTCCATGCTCAATCCGTAGGTGCGCATGATCTCTTCGGTGAGTTGCTGCCCGCCGAATGCGAAATCGCGCGTGTAAATCACCCTCATGTCGCGCAGCACGCTGAACATCGTGCTGCTGGCACCGAAGTCGACCACGGCGACGGTACGGTCCATGCCGCCGTCCGGCATCTGGTGGCGCATCAAGGCGCAGGCGTTTTCCAGGGCAAATGCTTCCACATCGACGATGTGCGCGGTCAATCCCGCGGCCTGCACCGCCGCTTGGCGCTGCTCGACGTTCTCGGTGCGAGTCGCGACCAGCAGCACGTCCAGCATGTCCGGATCCTTTTCCGAGGGACCGACCACTTGATAGTCGTAGCTGACCTCTTCCATCGGGAACGGGATGTATTGATCCGCCTGCATCTCGACCTGGCCCTCGAGTTTGTCTTCATCGAGGCTTTTAGGCATTTGGATCACTTTGGTGATCGCAGCATCGCCGCTGATCGCGATGGCGGCCAAGCGGCTTTTCGCTCCCGAACGCTTCACGGCGCGCCGGATGGCCTCGCCCACGGCTTCGGCATCCACGATGGCCTTTTCATTGATGGCGTTATGCGGCGTCGGCTCCGCCGCATAGGACTCAACGCGGTATTGCCCCCCCGACATAGTGAGCTCGATGAGCTTCACCGACGAGGTGGTTATGTCCAGCCCCAACAGCGGGCGATATCTTTTGCCAAGCGACCACACTAGATTTTTCCTTTTAGCTCAATACCTTGGAGGTCGAAGTAATTGCGCAAGATTAGCTATGCCAGGCAAACTTAGCAAGAATCTGTTAAATAGAGCGTGAAACTAATCACGATAATCGCGGACGAGCAGCTCGGGGATCGCAAAGTGCGAACCAAGAAGTGTTCGCAGCGAAAATCGATGAAGACGTTGACTCATCCATTCAGACCTCTGATCACCTCAGATTCGCTAGGGCGATTGGTTAAGCTTGGTCTGGCAACCCCGCTGTCCTAGGCTTTAAACCCTTAGACCGGTGGCTTTGCGTCCTCATCTTTCGATGAGTATGCCTCTGTAAGCAGCGCTAATATGCATGCCTAAGTTTGCCCGTGCAATAAGTTAGAACGGTTTTCTGTGTCCAAACGTTACCTAGTTCTCATATCCCGCATTTGCATGGTCCTGACGGGAGCAATCGCGCTGATCGCTTTTGCCAATGTCTGTGCTTATGTCTATTTGAAGCCGGCGCTGCCCGACGTCGAGAGCCTGCGCGAAGTGCAGCTGCAGGTTCCGCTTCGCGTCTACACGCGCGACGGCCGGCTGATCGCATCCATCGGCGAGCAACGGCGCATCCCGGTGCGCTACGACCAGCTTCCGCCCAAACTCATCCAGGCATTTCTCGCCACCGAGGACGATCGGTTTTTTCGGCATCACGGAGTTGATTGGCAAGGCATTTTGCGGGCTGCCGTAGCCAACGCACGGGCGGGAGGCATCCGCCAGGGAGCCAGCACCATCACCATGCAAGTGGCGCGCGACATGTTTCTCACGCCGCGGCGCGACATGAAGCGCAAGATGAGCGAAGTCTACATTTCGTTGCTGATGGAAGCCGAGTTCAGCAAGGAACAGATCTTCTCTCTGTACGTGAACAAGATCTTTCTGGGGCAGCGCGCCTACGGCGTCGGGGCGGCTGCGGAAGTTTATTTCGGCAAGACCCTGGATCAATTGAGCATCGCGGAAATGGCGACGCTGGCCGGAATACCGACCGCACCGTCGACGGTCAACCCGGTTGCGAACGCCGAGGCGGCCACGGTTCGCCGAGCGCATGTCCTGGGAAGAATGCTGGAACTCAACTACATCACCCCGGCCGAGTTCGAAGCAGCCAAATCGGCTCCCATGGAGTCCCGATTGCACGGGCCGTCGATCGAGGTGGGTGCGCCCTATGTCGCCGAAATGGTGCGCAATGACATGCAGACTAGGTACGGCGACAGCACCTACACCGCCGGCTACCGCGTGTTCACCACCATCGATTCCCGCCTCGAAGCGGCCGCCACCGTGGCGCTGCGCACCGGGTTGTTGAAATACGATCGCCGCCACGGCTGGCGAGGCGCGACCGCGAAGGTGGACCTGTCAAAGACCTCCTCGAATGCGTACCTCGAGTCCGAACTCGAGAATTTCCCGGTCGTCGGCGGCCTGCGGCCCGCCATCGTGCAAAAGGTCGAGACGAAGAGCGCCCGGATCTACGTCAAGGGTTTGGGCTCGGTCAATCTGCCTTGGGAGAAATTGTCATGGGCGCGGCGCGCGCTGCCGGACGAAAAGGTGGACCGCTCACCCGCCCAGGCATCGGAGATCATGAGCCGCGGCGACGTCATCTATACGGTGGGCAACACCCCTGAATTGCTGCAATTCGTGCAGATACCGCAGGCGCAGAGCGCCATGGTCGCCCTGGATCCGAAGGACGGCGCCATCGTCGCCCTGGTCGGCGGCTTCGATTTCTATCAGAGCAAATTCAATCGCGTCACCCAGGCGCGGCGCCAGCCCGGTTCGGGCTTCAAGCCATTCGTATACGCGGCCGCGTTCGACAAGGGATATACGCCGGCCAGCGTCGTGATGGACGCACCGATCGTGATCGATGAAGCCGGCATGCCGCAGGCATGGCGGCCGAAGGATTTCGAGAACGATTACGCCGGGCCGACTCGCTTGCGCGAGGCGCTGGTGCATTCCCGCAATCTGGTCTCGATTCGACTGATGCAGGAAATCGGGCTTGATTACACCTGGGACTACGTTCAGCGCTTCGGCTTCGACAAATCGCAGCTGCCGAAGAATTTCACATTGGCGGTCGGCACGGCCGAGTTGAGCCCCCTGCAGGTCGTCACCGGCTTTGCGACCTTCGCCAACGGCGGTTTTCGCGTGACGCCCTATTTCATCGATCACGTCGAGGACGCGAGCGGCAAAATGCTATTTACGGCCGATCCGCCCTTGGCTTGCTTCGCATGCGGCCGGGTGACCGGCCCTTCAGCCACCGCTCTGGCGAAAGCTGCGGACGGGGCGCCCGTCGCGCAGATCGAGGCGGGAGTGCGTGACGGCAAGACGTTGATTCCCGAAAAGAATCTGGCTCCGCAGATCATAAGACCACAAGTCGCCTATCTGTTGTCCGACATGATGGCCGATGTGATTCGCCGCGGAACCGGCGTCGCAGCGCGCGTACTCAATCGCGACGATTTGGCCGGCAAGACCGGTACCACCAACGAGTTTCACGATGCCTGGTTCTCCGGCTTCAACGGCGATCTGGTGGCCACCGTGTGGACCGGATTTGATCAGGATCGTTCGCTCGGCGACGGCGAGCAAGGCGCCCGCGTCTCGCTGCCCACCTGGGTGTATTTCATGCATGAGGCGCTAGCCGGTGCGCCGCGGCGCATGCCGCCCGTGCCGGAGGGTATAGTGACGGTGCGCATTTCGCCGGACACGGGCTTGCTCGCCGGAGCCGACAATCCGAACGGCATCATGGAAAAATTCATCGAGGGCAATGTGCCGAAGTCCGAATCCTACGAAGGACCCAATAATTCGAACCCCATGAACGACGGCGACAAGCCGCTTTTTTAAGAACATGCCCAAAAGACATTCGCAGCGTACCGAGGATCTGCGCCGCGCCCTGGCTCAGGAAGCCGCCCGCATCATGGCCGAGCACGGCATCGGCGATTTTCTACAGGCCAAGCGCAAGGCCGCCGACCGGCTCGGCGTGAACGATGTCGCCGTGCTGCCCAAAAACGTCGAGATCGAAGCGGCATTGCGCGCGCATCAACGCCTGTTCGGCGCCGATGCCCACGATCACACATTGAAGGAGCAACGCAGCATCGCACTCGACACCATGCGCTTGCTGGACGAGTTCCAGCCGCGGCTGGTGGGCTCGGTGCTCACCGGAACGGCGACCAATTACAGCGATATCAATTTACATTTGTTCGCCGACAGCTCGGAGTCGGTGGCGATTCGGCTGATGGAAATCGGCGTCCCGCATCAATTCTACGAGCGGCGGGTGAAAATGGACGCCGAACGCAGCGTCAATTATCCGGCTCTGCGTTTCGATGCCAACGGCCGCAGGGTCGACGCCACGGTGTTCCCCATCGACGGGATTCGGCAATCGCCTTATTCGCCGGTGGACGGGCGGCCGATGAAACGCGCCGATGCACGGGAAGTCGCCGAATTGGTCGAAGCGAGCTGAAGGCTCGCCCGGCGCCCGCCCGCAGGCGTCATGCGGCGGCCGCGGCCGCGGCAATGGCGTCATACACCACGCTCAAGTCATCCTCTGTCACGCAATAGGGAGGCATGACGTAGATGGTGTTGCCGAGCGGCCGCAGCAACACGCGCGCGTCCCGAAAGCACTCCTGCAACCGTGGTCCGATGTGAGCGAAATAGCCCGCGTCGCCGGTTTTCAGATCGAGCGCCGCGATGGTGCCGGTCTGACGGACATTCTCGAATCGCGGATGCTCGCGGAAGCGGTCCAATTGCTTCCTCTGCAGCGCCGCAAGCGCTGCAATGCGCGCAATCACGGGTTCCGATTCCCAAATTTCCAGGTTGGCGAGCGCCGCGGCACACGCGATCGGATTGGCGGTGAAGGAGCTCGAATGAAAAAACGTGCGCCGGCGGTCGCTTGCATAGTGCGCCATGAATATCTCGCGGCGGCACAGCGTCACCGCAAGCGGCAGCGAACCGCCGGTGAGTCCCTTCGAATAGCAGGCGATATCGGGCGATACCTTCGCCTGTTCGCACGCGAACCGCGAGCCGGTGCGCCCCCATCCGGTCATGACTTCATCGGCAATGAACAGCACGCCGTGATCCGTACAGATTTGGCGAAGGGCGGCCAACACGGCAGGCGAATACATTCGCATGCCGCCCGCCCCGAGAACCAGCGGTTCGACGATGAGAGCGGCCGCATCGCCGCGGCGGCAAAGGGCCTCGAGCGCATCGAGCGTAGCGCCTTCCCGGCCGGTGGCGGGGAAGGGAATGCTCTCGACATCGAACAGCAGCGGTTGATACGGATCCGTGAACGGGCCGCGCGCACCGACCGACATCGTGCCGATTGTGTCCCCGTGGTAGCTGTGCTCCATGACGAGAATGCGGTGGCGAGGATCGCCGCAGTGGCGCCAGTACCCCAGAGCCATCTTTAGCGCCACTTCGACGCTGGTCGAACCGCTGTCGGAGAAGAACACGTGCTCGAGCTCCGAAGAAGCGAGCGCGATGAGCTTGGCCGCAACTCGCTCGGCCGGTTCGTGGGTGTATTCGGCGAAGATAATCTGGTCGAGCAGCTCGGCCTGCGCCTTGATGGCGGCTACGATCTTTGGATGGCAATGGCCATGCGTTATGACCCACCACGATGAGATCGCATCGATGATGCGCCGCCCGTCCACCGGCATGAGGTAAGCGCCCTCGGCTCGAACCACCCGTGGCATCGTTGGCCGCAGCGCGTGCTGGGTGAAAGGGTGCCATATCGGGGAATTCGGCGGTCTACTCATTGCGCGCCACCCGTGGTAAACATCTCGCGCTGAAACGCCGCCGCAAACGCGGCCTTGAGGGTTTGCGGCGTCAGCGGATCGAGGCGCGGGAGCCAGCCAAGCATCGGCACGCCGCCGAAAGCGCCCAAAGTGCGTTGGTTGTCAGGATGAGGGTCGCCGATCAGCGCGACGCCGAGGACGGCAATGCCGCGCCGCTGCAATGCTTCCAGCGACAGCAACGTGTGGTTAAGGGTGCCGAGCCCGGTCCTCGCGCACAGCACCACCGGCACACCCCACTTCGCGAAGACATCGATGAACAAGACCCGGCGCGTGAGCGGAACCATGAGCCCGCCGGAACCCTCGATAACGAGCGGACCCGCCACCTCCGGCGGCACCAGCGCGCCGGGATCGATGGCCACGTCGTCGCGCTCCGCGGCCCAGTGAGGAGAGGCCGGCGTGCGAAGTCGCCAGGCTTCGGGAAGAATGCGTCCCTCGGGCAGGCCGGATAGGCGGCGAACGACGGCGGCATCCGTCTCGCCGTCTAGGCCGGCTTGTACCGGCTTCCAATAGACGCCATCGAGGTACTGCGTCAATCCGGCGGCGAACACGGTTTTGCCGATGCCGGTATCGGTGCCGGTGACGACAATGCGCAGCGTCAAACCGCGATGTCCCGCAACTGGTCGGCCAGAGCGTCAAACAAACCCGCGATCGCCTGCTCATCGACATTCAGGGTCAGCGAGATCCGCAACCGCGCCGTTCCGGCCGGCACGGTCGGCGGCCGAACGCCTCGCACGTCGAATCCGCGATCGCGCAGTGCGGCGGCGATCCGCATCGTGCGTCGATCCTCGCCGATGATGACGGGCAGTATTTGCGAGCCGCTCATCGGCACAGCGCATCGCCTGATTGATTCCGCGCTCGCGTAGGCGACCAGGCGCGCCAGACGCTCGCGCCGCTCCGGCTCATCCTTGAGAATCCGGATCGATTCGAGCGCCGCCACCGCCATCAATGGCGAGGGTGCAGTGGAAAAGATGAACGGCCGGCAGCGATTGACCAGAAAGTCGCGCAGCACCCGCGGGACACTCACCAATGCGCCGGCTCCGCCCAAAGCTTTGCTGCAGGTATGCACGACCACGATGTTCTGGCGGCCCTCCAGCGATGCGGACAATCCGCGGCCATCCGGTCCGAAGACCCCCGTCGCATGCGCCTCATCGATCACCAGAAATGCCTCATGCCGATCGGCGATCGCCGCGAGTTCATCCAAGGGGGCGCGATCGCCGTCCATGCTGTACAGGCTTTCCACTGCGATCCAGATCCGGCCGACGCCACCCTGGGTGCGCCAGGTGCGAATCCGCGCCTCCACCGCATGGGCGTCATTGTGCGCTACCTCGACCATTGCGGCTCGCCCTGCGCGGACGCCCTCGCGCGTGCTCGCATGAACGAACTCGTCCAATATGACGAGATCGTCGCGCTGCGGGAGCGTGGAGAGCGTCGCAAAATTCGCCAGGTAGCCGCTACCGAAGAAAAGCATGCGCTCGGCGCGGAAAAAAGTCGCCGCCGCGGCTTCCAATTCCTCGTGCTCCGGCGCATTGCCGCGCAACAACCGAGATCCGCCGGCGCCGATCGGGGATCCCCGGGCGATTGCCGCGGCCAGCGCACCGGCGAGCCGCTCCGATGCGGCAAGTCCCAAGTAGTCGTTGGACGTGAAATCAAGACCGGACCTGGGCTCCAAGGTCCGCAGCCGGCTCTGATCGGCGAGATCGCTCAATGCGGACTGATAGCGTTCGAGATCCGCCGGACGTGTCACGCCTCGGGCAACCCCATGGGGACAATGCCGAGCCGCCGGAACAGCGCCGCATCTTTGTCCTCACTCGGATTGCCGGCGGTCAGCAGCGTGTCTCCTACGAAGATGGAGTTCGCGCCGGCGAAAAAGCACAAAGCCTGCATTTCATCGCTCATCGCCGTACGTCCCGCCGACAGGCGCACAAGGGACCGCGGCATCAAGATGCGCGCGAGCGCGATGGTGCGGACGAACTCGACGGAGCCGACCGGTTCCGCGTCCGCCAGCGGCGTGCCTGCGATCGGCATCAGGCTGTTGATGGGCACGCTTTCCGGCGGTTCCGGCAGATTGGCGAGAGTCACCAGCATCGCGACCCGATCGGCCGCCTGCTCCCCCATGCCGATGATGCCGCCGCAGCAGACCTTCATGCCGGATGCGCGGACATGCGCGAGAGTCTCCATACGGTCGGCAAAGGTGTGCGTCGTGGTCACCTTCCCGTAGTACGACTCGGACGTGTCGATGTTGTGGTTGTAATAGTCGAGACCCGCCTGCTTCAAGCGGTCAGCCATCTCGCGGCTCAGCATGCCTAACGTCATGCATGTCTCGAGGCCCAAAGATTTCACACCTGCGATCATGGCCGCGAGCCGCTCCACGTCGCGCACCTTGGGGCCGCGCCAGGCAGCCCCCATGCAATAACGCGTCGCCCCCCCGTCCCGTGCCGTGCGGGCCTCGGCAATGACCTGCTCGACGTCCATGAGCGAGGAGGATTCAAGGCCGGACTGGTGGTGAGCCGATTGGCTGCAATACCCGCAATTCTCCGGACATCCTCCGGTTTTGATGCTGAGCAGCCGGCTGAGCTGCACCTTATTCGGATCGAAATACCGCCGGTGCACGGTTTGCGCCATGAACAACAGATCACTGAACGGCGCATCGTAGAGAGCCTGCGCTTCGGCGATGGTGCATGGTCCGCTGTGCGCGGTCCCCCCGAGCGGCGGCGCAAAGCGCAACGCTGCACTATCCGGCTCGCCGTTTCTGGCCCTGGCGCTCATGATCGGTTCGGTCAATGCTCTTCTCCGGTGTGAATCGCCCGCGCAGCCGCTGCCGGGCGCTCTTCGATATCGCGGGGCAAAAGTGTACCGCGTCTCACGTCCTCCCCGGCGGCGGAAATCACCTGCGATCGGAAAGGGCCGCAGCTTCGAGGTCTGCGGTACAGTTCGGCCGGTCGTGCAAATCGCGCGCCGCACCCGTTAAATCCTTGGACACCGCTGCGGTCCCGTATTGGGCTCCACACGAGACTCATACATTTGAGCCACGAAATAGCCAGCGTAGCTGTTATTTCCTAGGTTCGGCATGTGGGGAAAAGGCAACACCTGATGGGGATTGGAATGCATTCGAATGCGATGAAGTTCTGCTTGTTACCGGTGGCAATGCTGACCCAACTCATGCTGCCGGCCCTTTCCCTGGCGGCTCCCGCCGATGCCGAGACGGCGACCAGCGCCAGCCAGCTCAGTCCGACGACCGACAATCTCTACTTCGGGCGCGGCGTTCGGCCCCGGACCATCGGTCTGACCGCCACCTATCGATATTGAAACCAAGCCGTCGGGGGAGCCGCAAGGCTTCCTCGCCGGCGCCTTGCCGCCGGAAGGCGCCGATGCGGCCGATTAATTTGCAGCTTTCCCCTGCCACACGGCCAGGGTGTCGGGTGATCCCTGGGCCCGCACGCCGTTGTCGGTCAGGATCTCATCGGTGGTGGCCATGATCGCCTGCCGCGAGAACACCAACGCTTCCCCGCCCTTTTGATCGAATTCGAAGGTCACGAACGGATCCTTGAGGTCACGCAGCAGAGCCACCATGTGGCGCAGGCTGCGAATACGCGTGCCGTTGACCGAGTAGACCACCGAGCCGGCGGGATTTGAGTAGCCGTTGGCGAGCTTGTGCGGGAAGAACGGCGAAGAGACGACGACCAGTTCCTCGAGCTCGGCATCCGGGGGATCGAGAGCTCGGGTCACGAGCGGGCTCTTGACGAAACCGAGCACACGCATCATGCCGGTGTTGCTTTCGATGCTGGACACCAATTGCCAAGTGGCGGTGGAAAACACCACCGGTCCGTAGATGAAATACGACGGGTAGCTGCCGCGCAAATCGCTCACCAGCGTCGGATGCTGCGCCGATACCGGTAATTGAATCTGCTGCGCCTTGCCGGCGCGAACCACGGTCAACGGCAATTGACCCTCTTTGGCCAGCCGCTGAATCAAATAGCTGAAATGGACGCGCAAATCCTTACCGAGCTTGATCATTCCCTGATTGTCGATCGGCGTATCGCCGATATGCGTGATGACATCCCATTCCTTCAGCGGATACGAGGCGTCGGTCTTGTACGGACGGTGAACCACCATGCCTTCGACCGACCTGTCCAATTTCAGGTACTCGCGCAGCGCCGGGTTCTCGAGCGTCTGCAGCTCGTCATACATCGCCGGCTTGCCGTGGTAGTGGCCGTCGGCGATGTTCTTCAAGAAAAGATCGACTTCTTCGTTGGGGATGATGTAACCGATGTTCTGCGTGTCCCCGCCGAGCTTGCTGAAGGCAAGGCCGATCATTTTGTCGCCGGCAATCGCAGGCCCTCCGCTATTGCCCGGATTGATCGCGGCGTCGACCTGGATGCGCAGACCCGATACCGGAAAGTTGTAGGACACGAACTCGATCCGCGAGACGATTCCCTTGGTGATGGACAGCGACGTCCCTCCCGTGGGATAGCCGTACGCCAGCACCGCATCCTTGATCTGCGGCAGCTCACTGGCGCGCACCACTGCCGGATGGGTGTCGAAAAAGGCCGGATCGTCGAGCTGCAAAACGGCCAAGTCGATGCCGGGGGCGACCGCCACCACCGTGGCGGGCAGCTTGTCGCCGGCCGCATTGGCTTGGATCTGCACCTGAGTCGCGTACAAAACCACGTGGGCATTGGTCAATATGCGCTTGCCTTCGATCACCACGCCCGAAGCGGTTACCTCGCTCGGCGCCTGTTTGGTCCAAGGTTTGAAGGGATCGGGGTAGCGCATGGTCGCAAACACCTTGACCACGGAATTCTCGATCGGCGAGACCGGGTCAGCGGTCGGGCGGGCGGCGGCGCGCACCGGCGCCGGCAGGTAAAAGCACGCGGCGATACCGATACCGCAAAGCAAAAGGGGAAGCCGTTGGGATGGTGTCATGGAGATGCCCGTGAATGCTATTTGCCGTCGACCGAGAATGCGAGCAGAACATTGCCCGGTTGGCCAACGTGCTGGCCGTCGCGCGGGCCAGAGCCGGAATTGACGTAAACCACGCCGTTGACGATTGTGGCTCCGCCCTGATCCAGCGATCCGCCGCTCGCTTTGACGCCATTGACGGTCGCAAAATCCTTTGCGGTCTCGGTGTCCCACAGGATCTTGCCGTCGATGATCGAATACGCTCTCAAATGGCCGTCCATGGATCCGGAGAAAACCACGCCGGGAATAACGGTGACCGCTTGCGCCTGCGCATGTGCGCAGCCTTGCGCGCCCCAGGTGCACTCGGGCGCCGGTGCCGGCGTCTGCCAACGCTTCGCGCCGGTCTTCATATCAAGCGCCGTCAGACTGCCCGAAAAGTCCATGGGTTCGGCGGTAAGGCCGGAGAGCGCGACGTAAAGGTTGCGGTGGTCGGCGGCCGCGCCCCATTCGACGCCGCCAACCGCGTTGCCCTCGGATATCTTGGTTTGCCAGAGAACCTCACCGGCCCGATCGGGATCGAGGCTCACGATGAGACCGGATCTTTGTCCCGCCAGAATGGCTTGTCTGCCGTTGCTTAAGGTGCGCAGGATCGGCGACGAGTCGAACCCGGCGGCTCCCGCCTCCTGCGGCGCCGTCTTCTTGGCCCAACGCAGGCTGCCGTCGACGAGGCTGAGCGCGACGATGGCATCCGCCAGCGGCTGCTCGATCGCGGTATACGAGCTGCCGGTGGCCACGTACACCAGGCCGCGGCCGACATCGACGGTCGGCGAGGCCAGAACGGGCACGCCCGCAGGCCCGAATTCTTGAATGCCGGCTGAGGTTTTGCGGTACGGCCGCGGCTCTTCATTCACCAGGTAGGATTTCCACAGCATCCGGCCGGTGGCGATATCGAGCGCCGCGACGCTGCCGCGAAAAGTGCAGCAAGCGTAACTCGCGTCGCCTGCCGCGCTCGGCTCGCTCGACGCGACGGCGACGTACAGCCGGTCTTGGTACAGCGTCGGCGCGGCCTGTATGCGGGCCATGGGATGCGCGTCGACCTGCGTCTTCCACAGCAATGTGCCTCTTTGAGCGTCCAGCGCGTACACCGCGCCGCGCTCGTCGCCAAAGAACACCGCGCTCGGCGCCTTCTGCACATCGAGATGCGCGAGACCGAGTTTGTGCTTGGATTTCTTCGGCCGCGGCACCTTCTGGGCAGGCCCAAATTCGCCGATCGAGACGGCGGTGCGCACGCCCGCAGAGGCATCGTAGGTCCAATAAATACATCCGCTCTTCGAGTCGAGCGCATAGATCCGGCCGGCGGCGCTGGTCACAAACACCCGATCATCGGCGATGGTCGGTTGACCGGCCGCTGCGCTGCCCGGATAGCCAAACGCCCACTTCAGGGCAAGCTTGGGGACGTCGCTCGCACGGATTGCGGGTTCCGGTTGGTAGCGCGTGTTCTCGAAACCCCGCCCCCAGCCGTTCCATTGCGCACTGCCGAGCGCCACGGGCCCGGCGGACTCGGCACAGAGTTTTCTATCGGGCAGCGCATCGCCCGAAGAGGCCGTGGCCGCCGCGCTCGCCAACGCGCCGGCGGCGGTCAATGACAGTGCCGCCCGTACCAGCGATCGGGGATGAACCGGCGCCGGCATGATCAGCGCTTTGCGATCGGCAGGTAGTCCCTCTTTACGGACCCCGTATACAGCTGGCGCGGCCGGCAAATTCTCATGTTCGGGTCGGAGACCATTTCCTGCCAATGCGCGACCCATCCGGCGGTGCGCGCAATCGCGAACATCACCGTGAGCATGGAGCGCGGAATCCCGATCGCGCTGTAGATGATCCCCGAGTAGAAATCGACGTTCGGATACAACTTGCGGGACACGAAGTACTCGTCGTGGAGCGCGATATCCTCGAGTTTCAACGCCAGCTCGAACAGCGGATTCTCGCTCTTGCCCAATTTCTCGAGCACCCGGTAGCACATGCCGCGGATGATCTTGGCACGCGGATCTAAGTTCTTGTAGACCCTGTGTCCAAAACCCATCAATCGCACGCTTTCGGACTTGTCTTTGACCCGCACCAGAAACTTGTCGATATTCGCCGCCGAACCGATGCCGTCCAACATGGTCAGCACCGCCTCGTTCGCTCCGCCGTGGGCAGGGCCCCACAGGGCGGACACTCCCGCGGAAATGGCGGCATAGGGGTTGGCACCGGTGCTTCCCGCCAGGCGCACCGTCGAAGTGCTGGCATTTTGCTCGTGATCGGCGTGCAGAATGAACAATAAATCGAGCGCCTCGGCGACCACCGGATCGATCGCGTACGGCTCGCAGGGAACCGCAAAGAACATGTTGAGCATGTTGGCGCAGTAGCGCAGATCGTTGCGCGGATAAACGAACGGCTGGCCGAGCGTGTGTTTGTAGGCCGCGGCGGCGATGGTCGGCAATTTGGCAATGATGCGATGCGCGAAGATTTCGCGGTGACGCGGATCGTTGATGTCGGTCGTGTCATGGTAGAAGGCGGCCATCGACGCGACCACCGCCGAGACCATCGCCATAGGATGCGCGTCGTGGTGAAACCCTTGGAAGAAGCGCAACAAATGCTCGTTGATCATGGTGTGTCGCATGATCGATCGATGAAATGCGTCGAGCTCTGCCTTGGTGGGCAACGCCCCGTTGATCAATAAGTTGGCGACTTCCAGGTAGCTGGATTTTTCGGCCAGTTGCTCCACCGGATAACCGCGGTACAACAACTCGCCCGCCTCTCCGTCGATATACGTGATCTTGCTGTCGGTGCTGGCCGTGGCCATGAAACCGGGGTCGTAGGTGAATACCCCGAGATCCCGGGTCAAGTGCGTGATATCGAGAACGTCGGGCCCGATGGTTCCGGAGAGGACATTGAGTGGAGCGGACTTTCCGGTGGCGAGATCTTTCAGTTCGTATTTGATGCTCATGCGCTTTTCCGACAGCAAATGGGTTCCATTAATTTATGGACTCGCAGCCTTGCACGGCCATTGAGCGGAATCAAGCACATAGGCCATGCGCAGCATCACGCCATGCGCAATGTGACGCTGTGCGCAACGTCACGCTGCGCACAAAATCGCGGCACGCGAAGTCAATCGGCCGGAAGTTGGGGCTGCGAACTCGCGCCAGGGAACTTTAGAGATGGAACGCTTAAGCTATGCTTTCGCAGCGGCCGTCGCGTACTTCTTGCGAAATTTGTCGACACGGCCGCCGGTATCCACGATTTTCTGCTTGCCGGTGTAAAACGGGTGGCAGTTCGAGCAGACTTCCACCTGCAAGTCGTGTCCGATAGTGGAGCGAGTCTGGAACTTGTTCCCACAGGTGCAAGTGACGGTGATGTCACTGTATTCGGGATGAATGCCGGCTTTCATAGAATCCTCGTATGTCTTCGACGGCAGAATCGATGTGTTCTTTAATTTCCGAACAGCCACATCGCAACGCCAGTTACCCTGCCATAAACAGGGTCGCGTACGATATCTCAAACCCATGGGTTCAACAAGCGACACGCCATCGGCCTCGGCGCATCCATTCCCTGATCGATTTGTCCACAAAATCTGTGGATAAATCTGTGGACGGGAGCCAATGCAGGCGCGTCACACGGCGGAATTTCGCATAAATGTTAACTTGGTCAAAAAATAGACAAGTCAATTTTTATATGAAATTCAAATACTTAAGGTGCTCACCTGACGTAACACAAATGCAATGTGCTGTAGGTGCCCTTTTGCCCGGGGTTCGGACCGCGGTGTGCATAAACTCAAGCGAGAAAACTCGACTGCAGATCGTTTAAGAATCTGGCGCCAAGGTCGGTCGGCCGCCAGCGACCGGCTCCGGCCTCGATAAGACCCCGATTGCCTGCACGGCGCAGCGCGGGTTCAATCGAGCTCAGGGTCAAGCCTGTCCGGCGCTCAAAGTCGCCGATTGCGAATCCCTCGTTGAGGCGCAGCGCGTTCAGCATGAATTCGAACGGCAGATCCGCGGCGGCAATGTATTTGCGCTCTCCGATGGGTGCAGGGCAACTTGGCGGCGTCGGGGCCGCCGGCGCCGGTGAAGCGCGCAGCCGGCCAAGATAATCCCGCGGCTGTTTGGGTTTTTCGGTTCTCAAGATGCGATCGGGCACCCGAGCGCTGATCTTTCCATGAGCGCCCGCACCCAAGCCCACATAATCGCCGAACAGCCAATAGTTGAGATTGTGCCGGCAGCGCGCACCGTGCTTCGCATAGGCGGAAACCTCGTATTGCTCGAATCCGTCAGCCGCGAGTATTCGTTGACATTCGGTTTGAATCGTCCAAGCCGCATCCTCATCCGGGAGCGCCGGGGGGTGGGCGTGAAATACGGTGCCCGGCTCGAGCGTGAGCTGATAGTACGAGATGTGCGCAGGGCGCAACGCAATGGCGGTGCGCACATCGGCGATGGCTTGGTCGAGTCCCTGCTCCGGAAGGGCATACATCAAATCCAGGTTGAAATTATCGATGCCGGCGCCGCGCAGCTCCTCCACCGCACGGTGCGTGTCCTCGGCCGTGTGTATGCGTCCCAGGCGCTCGAGCGCACGCGGTGAGAAGCTTTGCGCGCCGAGCGACACTCGATTGATGCCCGCAGCGCGGTAACCGGCAAACAGGCCGCGTTCTACGGTTCCGGGATTGGCTTCCAGAGTGATTTCCGCGTCGCCCGCAAACGCGATTCGTTGCCGTAATCCTGCGAGCAGACGCGCGAATTCATCGGGACGGAACAGGCTGGGCGTGCCGCCGCCGAAAAATACGGTGTCGATCCGGCGGCCCTCGAGTCCCGGCAGTTCGCCGTCGAAATCGCGAATCAACGCATCGATGTAGTCGCTTGGCGGAGACGCGGATTTGAGCTGGTGGGAGTTGAAATCGCAGTAGGGACACTTGCGCACGCACCATGGCATGTGCACGTACAGCGCGAGCGGCACGGCGGCGGAATTCATGTGCGCGCCGCAAGCTGCTCACGCAGCGAGCGCAGCGCCATACCACGGTGGCTGCGCCGGTTTTTGTCTTCCGGCGCGAGTTCCGCCGCGCTCCGCTCGAGATCGGGCAGCCAGAAATAGGCATCGTATCCAAAACCGCCCGAGCCGCGGGGCGCACCGAGAATGTAGCCTTCCCAAACCCCTTCTGCTGACAACGGATCGGAGTCATGCGGCCCATCGACGAACACCATGGCGCATCGATAGCGGGCCCGGCGCTGCGCCAGCGGCACGCCTGCGAGCGCGGCGATCAGCTTGGCATTGTTAGCGGCGTCATCGGCAGCGGCGCCGGCGTAACGAGCCGAACGGATCCCCGGCTGGCCGCCAAGCGCATTCACCTCCAGGCCCGAGTCGTCCGCGATCGCCGCCGCACCGGTCGCGGCCGCGGCGTGCCGCGCCTTCAACAGAGCGTTAGACAGAAAGCTCGACCCGGTCTCTTCCGCCGGCGTTATAGCGAGTGCCGATTGGCCGTAAACATCGAACGGCAAGTCGGCAAGCAACGAGCGAATTTCACGCAACTTACCCGGATTCGCCGTGGCGATGACGAGTTTTCTACGCGGCGCGGGCACTCTGCTGTGCTTCATGCAGTTGCGCAATGCCCCGCGTTGCCAGGTCCAGCAACTGGTCGAGTTCGTGGCGCCGAAAGGCGTGTCCCTCGGCGGTGCCCTGCACCTCGACAAAGCCGCCGCCGCTGTTCATCACCACGTTCATGTCGGTCTCCGCATTGGAGTCCTCATCGTAGTCAAGATCGAGAATCGCTACGCCGCGGTATATACCCACCGAAACGGCGGCGACCTGCCCATGCAGCGGATTGGCACCGAGCACACGCTTCTTGATCAATGTATCGATGGCGTCGGCGAGCGCCACGAACCCGCCGGTGATCGCCGCCGTCCGGGTGCCGCCGTCCGCCTGCAGCACATCGCAGTCGATGGTGACGGTGCGCTCGCCCAATCCCTTCAGGTCGACCGCCGCGCGCAGCGCGCGTCCGATCAAGCGTTGAATCTCCTGCGTACGGCCGGTTTGCTTGCCGCGCGCTGCCTCGCGTGCCGAGCGCGTGTGAGTGGCTCGAGGCAGCATGCCGTATTCGGCGGTAACCCAGCCCTGCCCCTTGCCGCGCAAGAACGAGGGCACGCCTTCCTCGATACTGGCGGTGCACAGCACGCGAGTGGCGCCGAATCCGACCAGCACCGAGCCCTCGGCATGCGCCGTGTAGCCTCGCACGAAGGACAGCGCCCGCAGCTCATCGGGCTCCCGGCCGCTTGGTCGCACGCTCATGCCGCGCGCCAGCGCAGCGCGGCGGCGCTGGTGTTGTCGCTGCAGGGAGCGGCCGCGGCGACCGCCTGCGTTCCGAGCTCCGTGAGCGAATCCCGCAGGGATGTGCCCGCCGCTTGCGCGAAGCGCACGAAGTCCTTATCGCGCAGGTTGGCCCACAAGCCGTCGGTACAGAGCAGCAACACGTCGCCGGCCTTCAGGCGCCGGCGAGTCGATATGCTCATCTCGGGCAACGCGGCGTCGCCGCCGAGACAACATTCGACGTAGTTGCGCATCGGGTGGCCATGCACTTCGGCCTCCGTGATCAGACCTTCGCGCAACAACACCTCGACATGACTGTGGTCGCGGGTACGCTCCAGCACCTCCGTCTGGCGCAATTGGTAAACGCGGCTGTCGCCGACGTGCGCCCAATAGGCGGCGGCGCCCTGCACCAAACACACCGCGCAGGTGGCGCGCGGCCGCGCTTCGACGCTCAAGCCCACTCCCAACTTGACCACCTCTTCATGCGCCCGGCCCAGCGCCAAATGCAGAAATCCCAGCGGATCGAAAATAGGATGCGGCGTTTCCCAGAATGCTTCGAGCAGGGTCGCGAGTGCCGTCTCGGCGGCGCGCGCTCCCTCGGCATGGCCGCCCATGCCGTCGATGACCGCCAGGAGCACCGACTGATCCGCAGCCGCCACCGCCACCCGGTCCTGGTTTTCCTCGCGATGGCCGATCAGGCTCACATCCGCGGTCTCGATCTGCAATGACACCTCCTAAGGCTTTCCGATAGACTCGATCTTGGATTATGGCTGATTATGGCCGATTTTCTTGGCGCGGACCCCTATGATTCGTAGCATGACCGGCTTTGCGCGGCGCGAACGGCAGTTCCCCTGGGGGCTGCTCGCTTGGGAGTTGAAGACGGTCAATCACCGGTTTCTGGAAATCGGCTGCCGATTGCCCGAGGAATTCCGCAGCGCCGAGGCGGATTTCCGCCAGACGATCGCCGGCGCCGTGCGGCGCGGCAAGGTCGAATGTACGCTGCATTTTCGCCCCGCCGCGGTCGCGACCTCACTGGAAGTCGACGCCGATGTGCTTGCCTCGCTGGCGTTGCGCGCCCAGCAAGTCGCCTCGCAGTTGGGCGGGGCGGCGCGCATCGACGTCATGGATCTGCTGCGTTGGCCCGGGGTGGTCCGCGAGCAAAGCCGCGATGCCGCGCCCCTGATAGCGGCGGCGCACTTCTTGCTCGGCGAAGCCCTGGCCGAGCTCGCACGTTTTCGCGACAGTGAAGGCGGGCGCTTGCGGGACGCTTTGGAGCAACGCTGCGCGGGACTTCAGGATTTCGCCGCACGGGTCGCGGAGCGGCTGCCGGAGGTGCATGCCCGCATGCGCGCGAAATTGATCGAGCGCATCGCACAGCTCACCAGCGAAGTGGATCATGAACGGCTCGAACAGGAACTCGCGATTCTTGCGCAGCGACTCGACGTCGATGAAGAAATCGACCGGCTGCGCGGCCATGTGGCGGAGGTTCGCATGACATTCGGCGGGCAGGAGCCGGCCGGCCGGCGCTTGGATTTTTTGATGCAGGAGCTGAATCGCGAGGCCAACACGCTGTCGTCGAAATCTCAGGACATCGAAACGACTCGGGCGGCGGTCGATATGAAAGTGTTGATCGAACAGATGCGCGAGCAAGTGCAGAATATCGAATAACGTTTTCGGTTGTCCTCGGCTGTCGCGGGTTGTCCACGAAAAGCGGTTGAAACCCCTGCAAAACTAGGATTTGGCGACAGTTATTGTCTCTGGACGTTTCCCCTCGTCGGGGCTAGTGTTGTGGCTGGGTGCGTAGCTGAATGCGTAGCTAGATTTTCTAGCTACGCGGCTTTCACGAATTACACGCTGCCCTTCACGGTGAACGCCGTGACACCGACGCTCTCGTCGGTACTGCCCAACACGGGTAGCGTTGGAACGGCTCCGGGGCCGTGCGATCAAATCAAAGCGACCTGCAAGTCTGCAGGCTTCGTCGGCGATGTCAGCGAGCCGCGGCGGCGCGGCGCGGGGTTTGAGTCTCCGGCGGGGCGAACACCTGCAGATAGAGCTTTTCATCGAGCTCGGTGATTTCGCGCTGCGCCGCGGTCATCAGCAGTTCGGCCGCCATGCCGATGAAGATGCGGTAATTGCCGGCGGCGTGATCGCACAGCGTATGTCGCAGTTGTTTGGTCATCAAGCTGGCGTTGCCGGCGGTGGTGAGCAGATGCTCGAGGCAGGCCAGGAGTTCCTCGCGGGTGGCGACGCCGGTGCCGAGGCGTGTACGGATGCGCGAGCCCAGCGGGATCAGTTCCTCGCGGCGCAGTTTGTCGAGGAGCCGCGCATCGCCGGAGAGGACCACACACAACAGGGATTGCGAGTCGAAGCGCGCGCTCGCCAGGAGACGCAGTTCACTCAAGACCATGGGCGTCATTTCCTGTGCCTCGTCGATCAGGATGACGGGCCGGCGGCTGGCCGAGCCCAGATGATCGAGCCAGCGGGCGCGCAGCGCCTTGAACCCGCCCCAACGGTTGCTCACCCGCACGGAGATGCCGAAGATATCCCCGAGTTCACGGTAGAAGTCGCTCAAGTTGCTCTGGGGATGATGGATGACGCCGACCGAGAGGTCCGCCAGACGTGCCAGACGCTCGGCGAGCAAGCGCATGACGACGCTCTTGCCGGAACCGGGGTCGCCGTGGATCAAGGCGAAGCCGCCCTCGCGCAGGTGCGCCTGCTCAATGCGCCAGCAGAAGTTCTCGACCTTCGGCGGCACGTAGAGTGCCTCGGTCGGTACCTCGGGGGTGAAGGGGTTCCATTTGAGGCCATACAGGGCCAGCAGTTTTTGGTTCATACAGGGTCATCCTTCTCGGCGGTGGGTAAATAGGCGGGCGGTAAGCCGGTGGCGGCGTAGTCGGCGATCATCTTCTTCAGCAAGGGCGCGATGCCGGTGGCCGGCATCGCGCTCGTGTCGATCGCGCTCGGATCCACGCGCCGGCGCAGCGCATCGGCATTGGCCGCTTTATCGAGGGGGCGCACCGGACAGAGGACCTGACCACTGCGGGCATCGATCAGATCCACACGGCTGAAGTCCCAGCGGGCGTAGCGCAGATGGATCTCATCGAGACGCCGATACCGGGACGGGATCTCGAAGCGCTGGCCATCGAGACTCACCGTGCCGTCGGAACGGCGTTGCTTGCGTTTGATCTCGATGCGGAAGGCGGCGCGCAACTGCTCGCTCCCGGGGCACTCGCGGCCGACGTTGGGGCCGGCGAGGTAGCGCTGCATCGGCGTCGCACCGAGCTCACTATGCACGGTACGGTGATATTCCTGCGTCACCCAGGCCTGGGTCGCGACGTTCAGTTGCTCGAGCGTGAGACTGGCTTCCCCTTCAAGCATCGCCAGCAGGCGCCCCTCGACGCGACCCCAGATATTTTCCTGCTTACCGTTCACATGAGGCGAGTACGGCAACGTGGGCAGATGCAAAATACCGAGCTGATGCAACCCGGCGGTGAACTCCCCGGAGATCATCGCCGAGCCCCGATCGGTCATCAGCGAACGCGGCAGGCCCACCTTCTGCAACGCTTGGCACAGGCCGTGGACCAGCTCTTCGGTGCCTTCGCTCGTGTACCACTGAGCATGGCACAAGAACCGCGACCGGTCGTCGATGAAGCCGACCAGAAGCGGCTTGACGTACGCGCCGCCGCGGGTCAGGACTTTGCGTGAGCCGTGATGGAAGTCAAGATGGAGGAGCTGCAGAACATGCTCGACTTCGTAGCTGCGCACCTCGCGTTGTTCGAGCCGCTCGCGGGCAGCCAAGGCGCCGTCGCTCGCCCGGCGCAGCGGACGCTGACGCAGCAGTCCCTGCGCTCTCAGATAGCGGCGTACGCTCGGATAGGACGGGCACTTCAGGCCGGCGGCGCCAAGCATCACGCGCAAGTTGTCGTGGTGCAGCTGCGCGGTCCAGCCCGGGTGCTCGCGGTATTGCGTGGTCAGCGCCTGCACGGCCTCGACCGACAGACTCGGGAAGCGACCGATGTCGCCGCGTACTTGATTGCGCAGCGCGTACACCGGATCGGCGGCCCTCTTCGCGGCGTAATACCACCGTTCGAGCGTCGAGACGGCGAAGTGAACATCAAGACCGGTGAACGGATGGCGCCAGGCCTTGGCGGCCAACGCGTTCAAGGCCTCGTGTAACTCGCCGGCCGCCGGCGGCGCGGCCAGCAGCGGTCCGATGATCGCGAAGCGCAGCCGCGCCCAGCGATCTCGTTGCGGTAGATCGTTCTCGTCACTCACCCTCGCTCCCTCTGTGACGCCATCCTCGGCGTCGCTGATGGGAACGAAGGCTACAAAGTCCTCTGATCAAGGGCTATCGGCATCCTCTGCGGGTGCGTCGCGACCTTCGGATTACGTGGTCGTAGCGCGCGTGCTCAAGGGCGCGATAAAGCGCAGCAGTTGCGCCACCCGATCCGCCATCTCGTTGGCATCGAAGCGTTCCAACAGACTGTGCGGCAGCTGCTCGGTGACGACCGGCGGCATGAACCGTTCGCGCATCGACTGCCAGAACGGCGTCAATGGAAAATCCTTGCGCCACCACGTCCGCCAGCGCTTCAACGTGCGCCCCGGAATGCTCAGCAGATCGCACAGCGCTTGACCCGACGAACTGCCCGGCGGTGAGGCCAACATCAACACCACCGCCAGATACACACGGCGCCCCGCGAACCGTACTGACGGCGATGTCGCGCGGCCGTCGCACCGTCCGCAGGTGAAGCTCAAGCGCCAGGAATAAGCTTCCCGCACAGCGGCCGGACACCCGCGGGGTTTACGAGGGAAATCCGCTACATGCAGCGGCCCTGCACATCCGGGGCAACGCCCCAGACGGGTCGCGGCCGCGAACTCTTCATCAATGCGGGTGAGGAAATGAAAAAAAGCGGGATCTTGCAATACGCCGTGGCACACTTCGGTTGTCTCCTGTCTTGGTAAACCGGAGACTCCCCGGAGGGGATCTTTTAATCAAGATCCCCGATGGGGATCCATATCAAACCATCACGCAACTTGACCGACAAAGGCGGA
>Ga0207927_1000040_pt1 | contig 50151 bp, 44 predicted proteins | sample NGESurdeep072012_2_FD_184456 | JGI IMG/M metagenome (GOLD analysis project Ga0207927, IMG submission 184456) | Arctic peat soil microbial communities from Barrow, Alaska - NGEE Surface sample 210-2 deep-072012 (SPAdes) | ecosystem: Environmental > Terrestrial > Soil > Wetlands > Peat ... | reverse complement strand
GTCGACGGCCGCTACCGCCGCGACGACGTCGCCGACGCACCGGACTTCTTCGCCTTCGGCGACGAAGCAGGGCCAGTCGTTGTAGATCAGCCCGTACCAGCGCTGGCCGGGGACGTCCGCGGCCGTGACGACCGCGACGACGCCCGGGTGCGATCGCGCGCGTGTGGTGTCGATGCGCCGCACCCTGGCGCGCGCGTGCGGCGACAGCAGGACGGCGCCGTGCAGCAGGGCCGGCCGCGTCATGTCGTCGACGTACAACCGATCGCCCACGACGAGCTCGGGCGCCTGATACCGCACGAGCGACGCGCCGACGCCGCCCGCGTCAGACCGCGGCGGCACCGCCTCGCCGCGCCTGGTTCTGGCCATCAGCTCGATGGCGTCGATGATCTTGACGTAGCCGGTGCACCGGCAAAGGTGGACGTCGATGGCGCGCGCGATTTCCGCGCGGGTGGGCGTGGGATTGCCTTCGATGAAGTGAACCGCTCTGAGCGCGATGCCAGGAATGCAGAAGCCGCACTGCACGGCGGCGGAGGCCGCGAACGAGGTCGCGACGAGCTCGCGGTCGGCGGCGGCGACGCCTTCGAGCGTGAGGATGGTCTTGCCGGCGGCCTTGTCGGCCGCAATGGCGCAGGTGACTTTCGGCTGTCCGTCGACGAGCGCCAGGCAGCAGCCGCACTGTCCCTGAGGCTGGCATCCGTCCTTGAGCGACACGATCCCGCAGCGCTCCCGCAACGTCTCGAGCAGCGACTCGCCGGGCCGCACGTCGACCTGCCGCGCCGCGCCGTTCAACGTGAATTCAATCCGCATGGGGGCCCCGAGCTCAGGCGATCGTAGATCGAACCGGATTATTCCCTGAGTTACCTGTTCAGCACGAGTGCCGTCAGGCGGCATGCGGTGACGTCGGTCGGGTTCGCTGAACAAAGGGTCGCGCTCCCGCCGCTTGCCACGTTGCCGACGCTTGATGCAGACAACGACGCGTAGACGAGGATCGAATGCGTCGCGGGCGCGGGCGCCAGGCCCGTGAGCGACGTCGTGAAGCTCCAGACACCGAATGCGACGTAGTGCCCAGATTCGTCCGTGCGGGAAAACGTCCGCCTGATGAGCTTGAATGAGCCGCCGTCAACCACCAGCCCGACGTCGACGAAAACCTCGACGTTCAGCGCAGCGGGACCCGGAACGAAGCCGCCGTCGAACGCGAGGACGAGGACGCTTGTCGTTGCGGGCACGGTGATCGTCGTCGACCCGATCCGAACGCCGACCGCGGCGCAGGCGGATATTCATCTGCAGCCATTTCCCGGCAGCGACGCGGCGCTGGCGTTTGCGCTGCTCCACGTGATCCGTCGCGACGGACTCGTCGACGAGGATTTCATCGCCGCACATGTGCTCGGTTGGGAAGAGATCGAGCCCACGATTGCGGCGTGCGATCTTGCGAAATTGAGCGCACTCACCGGTGTCCCCGCCGCGCTCATCGAGCAAGCGGCTCACCTGTACGGCGCAGGACCATCGCTGCTCTGGTTGGGCCAGGGGCTGCCGCGGCAGGCGACCGGCGGCAACGTCATGAGGGCCTGCGCGCATCGCGCCCGTAATAGTTGGGGTAATCGGCGCTCAAGCCCTTGAAGCGCCGGTGCACCCACAGATATTGTTCCGGTGCTTTGAGGATCTGCTGTTCGAGCAACGCGTTCAATCGCTGGGTGTCCTCGAGCGGGTCAGGGCCGGGAAAATTCTCGATCGGCGCACTGATGACGATCCGGTAGCGGCCCGATTCGAGCCGCTGCGGAAAGTAGGTCATGACCCGCGCTCCCGAAATGCGCGCCAGGCGGGAGGTGGCGGTGTTGGTGGCGGCCGGGATGCCGAAGAAATCCACCATCGCCGCGCCTTTGTTGCGATAGCTCTGGTCCGCCGCGTACCACACGGGTTCGTTCCTCTTGAGCGCACGGACCATCGCACGGATGTCATCGTAGGCGATCGGTTTCCCATGCCTCTGGAAATTGCGGAACATGATGTCGGTGAGCAATGCATTCTTGCTCGGCCGAAAGATGATGTTGAGCGGCACCACCGTACCGAGCATGCGGGTGGTCAGTTCCAGGGTGGTGAAATGGCCGCCAAGCAGAATGGCGCCGCGTCCCAGCTCGAGCGCCGCCTGCAGATGTTCGAGCCCCTGCACCTCGGCGAGCTCGCTCACCCGCGCGTCCTTGCTCCACCAGGTCATGGCCGTCTCGCATATCGCCAATCCCAAGCTTCGGCAGTGCCGGTCGAGCAGCCGCTCGCGCTCCGTAGCCGACAGATTCGGCAGGCACAGTTCGATATTGCGTCGCGCGATGCGCACGTAGGCGAGCGGCAGATGGCGGATCAGGAGCCCGAATGCCGCGCCCACCCGGCGCTGCAGCGGCACCGGCAGCAGCTCGACGCCGCGCATTAGCGACAACCCCAGCCATGTCGGCCAGAATCGCGGCCGCAGGAATTCTAGCCGCATCGCACCGGCCCGCGCGCCCTCGACGCCGCCTGGTCCGAACGGCGGTTCACGCGTGGCTGCCTGGTTGCGACGATTTCGATCCGGTCAATGCGAATGGGCCCAATCCTACCAATGGGCGCGCCGTGAGGGCGCGCGAATGCGCGCAAAGAATAGCCGCCTTGAGGAGCCGTTACCAGGCGCAGCGCCAGGCGATCGCCGGCCGATGCTGCGAAGCAGCATTGAGACTTTGCGCTCTACGGCGCTATGAGCATGCGTCGGCGCGCGTGCCGCAGCCCTTGGGTTCGATGCAACCCCGTCTTTGCGAAATATTCGTGCTAATCAGCAATTTGCTGTAGAATCCGCCGCGGTTCGTGAATTTCTACTTGGTCCGTTTCTGGTCACCGCGCCGCTCCGGCGTCACCTTGGCCACAACCCACAAAGCAGGTTTCTTCGACCCAGGTGGCCGGCATTCCGCTCAACTTTTGGAGCACGCGTGACTGGCCGATAGTTTCTTTTTAGTAGGTATTCTTCACATGACGAAAATGTATGTTGGCAATCTCCCGTTCTCGATGGACGAATCCGCGGTACGCGCGCTGTTCGAAAAGCACGGCGCGGTACAGTCGGTGGCGTTGATCAATGATCGCGACACCGGTCGGCCCCGCGGCTTTGGCTTCGTTGAAATGGCAAGCGCGGATGCCGCGCGCGCCATGCAGGCCTTGAATGGTCACGACGTAGACGGGCGTGCGCTGAAGGTGAACGAGGCTCAGGAGCGCACCGGCGGCGGCGGTGGTGGTGGTGGTGGTGGTGGTGGTGGATCGCGGGGTCCGAAGCGCTGGTAATGCGCTTGTTGGATTGAGCGAGCACTGGGGCCGCAGCGATGCGGCCCCAGTCGTTTCTCGGCGATTGATCCCCTAATCAGGGTTTACGCTCAAGGCGGGTTTGCCTATAATCGCGGCCCGTAGGCTTTGGATCGGAGGCGAGCCTCGATTCTTAGCGGACGGTTCTCGAGGGACCGTACGGATGAACGCTTGTTGCGGAATGGGCCCCTCGAAGGGGCCTTTTCATTGAAGACTCAGGGGGCCGATGGGCCCCTTTTTTGTTTGGAATTGCGCTTCATGGCGAAGCGTCGTTGACGAAGGGTTTTAGACCGATGCGCGAAGCCTTGATGCGTTTATTGGAGCCGCCCATAGAGGCGCTCGGTTTTGAATTGATCGACATCGAGTTTGCGCAGGCGGGCCGTGGCGGGGTTTTGCGAATCTATATTGATCGCGGGGCCGGCAGCGGTCGCGGCGCGGGCGCTGAAATCGGCGTGCACGAGACGGAGTTGAACATCACGGTGGATGACTGCGCGACGGTGAGTCATGCGGTCAGCCGAGTGCTCGAGGCCGAAGATCCGATCAAGGGACACTACACCTTGGAAGTTTCTTCGCCGGGGTTCGACCGGATATTGCGCAAGCGCGCGCATTTCGAGCGGTTCGTGGGTGCGCGGATTTTTGCCGAGTTGAAGCTGCCGATCGACGGGCGGCGGCGCTTCGTCGGGTTGTTGAAATCGATCGCAGGCGACTCGATTGTGATTGAAGTGGACGGACAGGCTCACGGCCTGCCGCTCGAGCGGATACAGAAGGCAAGGCTGCGGCCGGAGTGAAGGAGTCTTGGGATTATGAATAAAGAAATATTGATGGCGGTCGACGCGGTTTCCAACGAAAAAGGCGTCGATAAGGAAATCATATTCGACGCGCTCGAGGCGGCGCTCGCTTCGGCGACACGCAAGAAACACGGCGAAGAATTGGACGTGCGGGTCTCGATCAATCGCAAGACGGGCGGCTACGACACTTTCCGCCGCTGGAAGGTATTTGCCGACGATTCCACCGAGCTCGAGGTTCCCGAGCGCGAGTTGCGCATGGACGACGCGCGCGACATCGATAAGGACGTGGAGCCGGGCGGGTTCGTCGAAGAACCGATGGAATCGGTGCCGTTCGGGCGGATTCTGGCGCAAACCGCCAAGCAGGTGATCGTGCAGAAGGTGCGCGAGGCCGAGCGGGCCCAAGTGGTGGATGCGTACAACGATCGCGCCGGCACCCTGGTCAGCGGCATCGTCAAGCGCGTCGACCGCAACGGCGTGTTCGTCGATCTCGGGGCGAACGCGGAGGGGTTCATCGCGCGCGAGGAATTGATTCCGCGCGAGCCTGTGCGTTCGCAGGACCGGATCAAGGCGTACCTCAAGGAAGTGCGCAGCGAACCGCGCGGTCCGCAGCTGTTCTTGTCGCGCACCGCGCCCGAGTTTCTGATCGAGCTGTTCAAGCTGGAGGTGCCCGAAGTGGGCCAGGGCCTGATCAACATTCTGGCGGCGGCCCGCGATCCGGGTGTGCGTGCCAAAATAGCCGTGCGCAGCAATGATCCGCGCGTCGACCCGGTGGGCGCGTGCGTCGGCATGCGCGGCTCGAGAGTGCAGGCGGTCTCCAACGAGATCGCCGGTGAGCGTGTGGACATCATTCCGTTCGATGCAAACGCCGCGCAATTCGTCATCAATGCCATGGCGCCGGCCGAAGTCACCTCGATCGTGGTCGATGAGGATTCGCACTCGATGGACATCGCCGTTTCCGAGGACAAGCTCTCGCAGGCCATAGGGCGCGGCGGCCAGAACATCCGACTGGCGAGCGAACTGACCGGTTGGGAATTGAACGTGATGAGCGAATCGCAGGCGGAGGCGAAGAGCGAGACGGAGTCCCTGGCGCTTCGCGAAACGTTCATGAAGCAGCTCGACGTCGACGCCGATGTCGCGAGTATCTTGGTCCAAGAAGGATTTTCGACCATCGAGGAGATTGCCTACGTCCCCGCAAGCGAACTGAACGGCATCGAGGAGTTCGACGAGGAAATCGTCAAGGAACTGCGCACCCGGGCGCGCGACGTGTTGCTGACGCAAGCCATTGCCAGCGAGGAATCAATGGATGGCGCGGAGCCGTCGGAGGATCTGGTGGAATTGGCGGGCGAGCCTTTGAGCAAGGCCCTGGCTCGCAAGGGGGTCAAAACGCGCGAGGACTTGGCCGATCTGGCCGTCGATGAGTTGGTCGAAATGGGCGGTATCGACGAGAAGAAAGCCGCCGAATTGATCATGGACGCCCGCAAACACTGGTTCGCGGAAGAAGTTAAGGCTTAGGAGCAGCACAATGGCAGATGTAACCGTCGCGCAATTCGCCGAGGTGCTGAAGGTACCTGTCGATCGGCTGCTGCAGCAGCTCGATCAGGCCGGGATCAAAGTCGACAGCGCGGAGGACATGATCAGCGAGGATGCGAAGCACGAGTTGCTCACGCACCTGCGCCGCAGTCACGGGCATGACGACGCGCAGGTGGATTCGGCGCCGCGAAAGATCACGTTGCGGCGCAAATCGCAATCGGAGCTCAAACTGGCGAGCCCCCAGGGCCGTGCACGCACAGTGAACGTGGAAGTGCGCAGCAAGCGCACTTACGTGAAGCGCGAGGTGCTCGAGGATAAGGCGCGGCACCAGCAGGAGGAGATCGACCGGCAGCGCGAAACCGAAGAGCAGGCGAAAGCCGCGCTCGAGCGCGCCGAGCGCGAGCGGCTGGAAAAGGAGCGGATCGACCGCGAACGGCTCGAAGAGGAGAGCCGGCGCCGCAGCGACGAGGAAAATCGCAAGAGAACGGCGGAGGAGGAAGCCCGGCGCCAGGCCGAATTGCAGGCGAGGGAACAAGCCGAGCGCGAGCGTAAATCCGCGGCTGCGGCCAAGCCGGGCAAGGCGGCGCGCGAAGTCCCCGACGACAAGACCACCCGCTATGGCCGGCAGGAACTGCACATAGTCGGCGACGTCAGCTCGCGCCATAAAAAGAAAAAGTCCCGCGACGGCCGGCGCCGTTCGGTCGGCGGCGAAGGCGACACCAAGCACGGTTTCGAAATGCCGACGGCGCGCGTGGTGCGCGAAGTCCCGATCGGCGAAGCCATGACGGTGGGCGAGCTCGCGCAGAAGATGGCCGTGAAGGCCACCGAAGTCATCAAGGTCATGATGAACATGGGAGTGATGGCGACGATCAATCAAATGATCGAGCAGGACACCGCCGTGCTGGTGGTCGAGGAGATGGGCCACACCCCGGTTCTGCGCAAGGAAAATGTCATCGAGGACGACTTGCAGGGCGAGGCGGATGCGTCGCTCGAAGTATTGCCGCGGCCGCCGGTGGTGACCGTGATGGGACACGTCGACCACGGCAAGACCTCACTGCTCGATTATATTCGACGCACCAAAGTGGCGGCGGGCGAGGCGGGCGGGATCACCCAGCATATCGGTGCCTATCACGTGGAAACCCCGAAAGGGATGGTTACCTTTCTCGATACCCCGGGCCACGCCGCGTTCACCTCCATGCGCGCGCGCGGCGCGCAGGTGACCGACATCGTCATTTTGGTGGTCGGCGCCGACGACGGCGTCATGCCGCAGACGATCGAAGCCATACAACACGCCCAGGCGGCCAAGGTGCCGATCGTGGTGGCGCTCAACAAGATCGACAAGCCGGAGGCCGATCCGGAGCGAGTCAAGCAGGAACTCACCAAGCACGGCGTGATACCCGAGGCATGGGGCGGAGAGAATATCTTCGTGCCGGTATCGGCGCGTACCGGTCAGGGTGTCGAGCAGCTGCTCGACGCCATTCTGCTGCAGGCCGAGGTGCTCGAATTGAAGGCGCCGACCGCGGGTCTCGCCGCAGGCTATGTGATCGAGTCCAGTCTCGAAAAGGGCCGCGGCCCGGTCGCCACCGTGCTGGTGCTGCGCGGCACCCTGAAGCTCGGCGATCCGCTGCTGATCGGCCAGGAATTCGGCCGGGTGCGGGCGCTGTTCGACGAGGCCGGCAAGCCGGTCGATTCGGCCGGACCCTCGATTCCGGCCGTGGTATTGGGCCTGTCGGGCGCGCCGAACGCGGGCGATGAGCTGCTGGTGGTCGAGAGCGAACGCAAGGCGCGCGAAGTGGCCATGCATCGCCAGGCCAAATCGCGCGACGTCATGCTCGCGAAAAAGAGCGCGAACATGCAGGACGTGTTCTCCAGCATGGGCGAGATCAAGCCCAATGTGGTGCAGCTCTTGGTCAAGGCGGATGTGCAGGGCAGCGTCGAGGCATTGCGCGATTCTCTGAACGGCTTGTCGACCGCCGAAGTCGCCGTCAACGTGGTGGCTTCCGGCGTCGGCGGGCTCACCGAATCGGACGTCACATTGGCTGCGGCATCCAAGGCGCGAATCATCGCGTTCAATGTGCGCGGCGATGCCGCGGCGCGTGCCGCGATCAAGGACCACGGCGTCGACGTGCGCTACTACAGCATCATCTACGAAGCCATCGACGATATTCGCGCGGTCCTCACCGGCATGTTGGCGCCCGAGGTGAAGGAGCAAATCGTCGGCCTCGCCGAGGTTCGAAGCGTGTTCCGCTCGAGCAAATTCGGCACGGTCGCCGGCTGCATGGTGATCGACGGCTACGTGCGGCGGAATTTTCCGATTCGGGTATTGCGCGACAATGTCGTCATATTCGAAGGCGCGTTGGAATCGTTGAAGCGCTTCAAGGACGACGTGAACGAGGTGCGGGCCGGGACCGAATGCGGCATCGGCGTGAAGAACTACAACGACGTGCGGGAAGGCGACCAGATCGAGTGTTATTCGCGGGTGGAAGTGGCGCGCTCGCTATAGGGCGGCGCACCTTGGGCGGGAAGCATGGCGAAGGACAATCCGCGCGCTCGGCGGCTGGGTGAGCAGATCCAACGGGAGCTGACCGACCTTTTGCGGCGCGACGTAAAGGACGAGCGCATCGGCAACGTCACCATCACGGCGGTCGACGTCACCGGGGATTTGCGCTCGGCACGCGTCCACTATCTGGTGTTCGGCAAGCAGGGCCCGGATCCGCAAGTGCAGCGCGGATTGGAAAGCGCGGCGGGTTTTTTGCGCAATGCGCTGTCGCGATCCCTGATGATCCGCTACACGCCCACATTGAGCTTTTCACTCGACACCTCGATCGAGCACGGAGTGCGCTTGACTCAGTTGATCGACGCGGCCAATAAGCGCGAGCCGGGCGGCGGGGCGGAGTGATGCCCGAGGATATTCACGGCATTCTTTTGCTCGACAAGCCGCTCGGCGTGAGTTCGGCAGGAGCCGTGGCGCGCATCAAGCGGCTGTTCAATGCGCGCAAGGCCGGCCACACCGGGTCGCTCGACCCGCTTGCCTCGGGCATGCTGCCGATTTGCTTCGGCGAAGCGACCAAGTTCGGTGCGCAGCTACTCGATGCGGACAAGAGTTATCGTGTCACGGTGCGTCTCGGAGAGCGAACCGCGAGCGCCGATCAGGAGTCGGCGGTGATCGAACGGCGCGAGCTGCCGCACTTTTCCCTGCAACGGATGCTGCAGGCGCTCGAGGAATTCCCGCGCGAATACGCGCAGGTTCCGCCGATGCACTCGGCAATCAAGCAGGACGGCAAGCCCTTATATGAATATGCGCGCGCCGGGCAGTGGCGCGAGCGGCTGCCGCGCGCGATAGTGATTCGCGAGCTGCGCCTGATCGATTGGCGGGCGCCCGACCTGTGGTTCGATGTGCGCTGCACGAAAGGCGCGTACATACGGGTGTTGGCGGAGGATCTGGCGGCGCGTCTGCAGACCATCGCCCATGTCGTCGGCCTGCGCCGATTGGGGGTGGCACCGTTCGCGAGCGAGCCGCAATGGACCTTTGAGGCCCTCGAATCCATGCCGCTCGCGCAGCGTTTAGCGGCTTTGCTGCCGGTCGATGCGGCCCTGACCGACTGGCGGCGATTGGATTTGCCGGCGGACGGCGTCAATGCGTTCCGGCAGGGCCAGACCGTTCCGCTACCGGTCCCGCTGCCGGGCATTGAGCGCGCGAATCGGCCGGAAAATGTGCGCGAAAATGTACGAATATATGCCGCCGGGCTCGGATTTCTGGGGTTGGGGGCGGTCGAGCCGGCGGGCCGATTGGTGCCGCTGCGGCTGATTTCCGCGGCTAGGAGCCTGTCTGAGGATTCCGCATGAGCCGCGTTGCGCTCTGCAAGGATGCGGATGCAAGGCGCGAGGCGCAGCGCGTAGCAACGCCTACGCGCAAGCCTCGCAACGCCGCAGACGCGCCTTGCAGGCGCAACCCTGTGGGGCCGGGTGGATTTGCGCTTGGGCGTCGTTGGTCCCTCCTCATTTGGATCTACCAAACATCGTCGGTCCCGCCTCGCCCAAGCGCAAATCTACCTCGGCCGCGGCCATGTGGAATCCTCAGACAGGCTCCTAGAATCGAGCTTGAGGGCGAGTGCCGCGACGCGTACAATGCGCGGCTTCCTAAAGGGTCTAAGTTATTGATTTTGAGGATTGATTATTTCTATGCCACTTACTCGCGAAGAAAAATCGGGCGTGGTCGGTAAATTCCAGCGCGGCGCGCAAGACACCGGCTCTCCCGAAGTTCAAATTGCCTTGTTGTCCGAGCGCATCAACGGCTTGAGTCAGCATTTCACCACGCACAAAGCCGATCATGCGTCGCGTCGCGGATTGCTCATGATGGTCAATCAGCGGCGCAAGCTGCTCGATTATCTGAAGAGCACGACGCCGGACAAGTACACGCAATTGGTCGAACGTCTAGGGTTACGCCGCTAACAGGCGCCGCCGCCGGCCTGCACTGCAAGAGGCGAGGGCTGGTGCATTACATTTTTTTCCGACTAAGGGGCCTATGTGAGCCATCCTAAGAAAAGTTTTCAATATGGCGACCACACCGTAACGATCGAAACGGGCGAACTCGCGCGTCAGGCGGACGGTGCGGTGCTGGTCAGCATGAGCGATACCGTGGTGCTGGTGACCGCGGTGGGCCTCAAGAAGCCGACGCCGGGTCGCGATTTTTTTCCTCTGACGGTCAACTATCAGGAAAAGACCTACGCCGCGGGACGCATTCCGGGCGGCTTCTTCAAGCGTGAAGGCCGACCGACCGAGAAGGAAACCCTCACGTCGCGTTTGATCGATCGGCCCATTCGGCCGCTGTTCCCGGATGGTTTCACCAATGACGTGCAAGTCGTAGCCTCGGTGCTCTCGGTCAACTCCGAAGTGGACCCCGACATTGCGTCGCTGATCGGCGCTTCCGCGGCGCTGGCGATTTCCGGTATGCCTTTCATGGGACCGATCGGCGCCGCTCGTGTCGGTTACCAGGACGGGAAATACATTCTCAATCCCACCGCGACGCAGCTCAGCACCTCCAAGCTCGATCTGGTGGTTGCCGGCACCGAAGAAGGCGTGCTGATGGTCGAATCCGAAGCGAGCGGGTTGGACGAGGAAATCATGCTTGGCGCGGTGATGTTCGGGCACGAACAGATGCAAACCGCGATCCGGGCGATCAAGGAGCTTGCGGCCGAGGCCGGCAAGCCGAAATGGAATTGGTCCATACCCGTGGAGATCGGCGATCTGAAGCTGGCCGTCAGCGCCTTTGCCGGGAGGGATCTGACCGCGGCATATGCGATCACCGAGAAGCAGCAGCGCCACACCAAGATCGGTGAAGTCAAGAGCGCGCTGCTCGAGGCGCTGGCGGGAGGCGATGCGCCGAAGTTCACCAAGGAGGAAGTCGGCACGGAATTCTTCAACCTCGAACATCGGCTGGTACGCGAGCGAATTCTGGCGGGACATCCGCGTATCGACGGCCGCGACACCAAAACCGTTCGTCCCATCAATATCCGCACCGGCGTTTTGGCGCGCACTCACGGATCGGCGCTTTTCACCCGCGGTGAAACGCAGGCGTTGGTGGTGACCACGCTCGGCACCGGGCGCGATGCGCAGATCATCGACGGCTTGACCGGAGAGCGCAAAGAGCCGTTCATGCTGCACTACAATTTCCCGCCGTTCAGCGTCGGCGAAACCGGCATGATGGGATCGCCGAAGCGGCGCGAGATCGGCCACGGCAATTTGGCCAAGCGCGGCGTCAAGGCGGTGATGCCCGGCTTGGAGAGATTTCCCTACGTCATTCGCGTGGTTTCGGAAATTCTGGAGTCCAACGGCTCGAGTTCAATGGCCTCGGTGTGCGGCACCAGCTTGGCATTGATGGACGCCGGCGTACCGATCAAGGGGCCGGTGGCGGGCGTGGCCATGGGCTTGGTCAAGGAAGGCTCGCGCTTTCAGGTGCTCACCGACATTTTGGGCGACGAAGATCACCTGGGCGACATGGATTTCAAGGTGGCCGGCACCAAAGACGGCATTACCGCCCTGCAAATGGACATCAAGATCACGAGCATCACCCGCGAAATCATGAAGGCGGCGCTGGAGCAGGCGCGCGCCGGCCGGTTGCACATCCTGGGCGAGATGAACAAGGTGCTCGCCAAACCGCGCGAGAACATGTCCGAGTGGGCGCCGACCATCATCACATTGAAGATCGATCCGGAAAAGATTCGCGACGTCATCGGCAAGGGCGGCGCGGTCATCCGTCAGATCACCGAAGAGACCGGCACCTCGATCGACATCGAGAACGACGGCACCGTGAAAATCGCCTCGGTGCAAGGTGCGGCCGGCCGCGAAGCGCAACGGCGCATCGAATTGATCACGGCCGACGTCGAAGTCGGCCGCATCTACGAAGGCAGAGTCGCGCGCCTGATGGACTTTGGCGCGTTCGTGACCATACTGCCGGGCCGCGATGGTTTGGTGCACATATCGCAGATATCCGAGGAGCGCGTGGAGCGAGTGGGCGATAAATTGAAGGAAGGCGACGTGGTGCGCGTCAAAGTGCTCGAAGTGGATCGGCAGGGTCGTGTGCGCCTGTCGATGCGCAATGTCGACGCGGCCTGACCCTCGGCACCTAATCTTTCGCGCAGCTCTGCCTCATTTGGTGAGATTCGTTTCGTCGCGATCCATCTCGGTGTCGCGGATGCGCGCCGGGGACAGCGCCTTGTAGCCTTCGTCCGGGGTGCGCGGCCGCGGCGGCGCCTCCGCGACGCCGAACCCTTTGGCGCGTTCACGGGGTGGCAGGTGCTGGCTCAGGAACTGCCTCATGGTCTGCTCCAAGTGAGTGCTCACCAGGCCTTGCACGCCGCTGCCGTACGAGCGAATCACGCCGATCAGAAAGTCCTGCGTCAGAAGCGGTTCGGGCAGATGCTCTTGTTCGGCAATGACCTGCAGCAAGATGCTGCGCGTGATGTCCGAGTTGCTCTTTTTGTCCACGACGACGAAGTCGATTTTCTCGACGACCAACCGCTTCACGTCCGCTAAAGTGATGTACCTGCTTTCAACGGTATCGTAGAGGCGGCGATTTGGATATTTTTTAATCACTCGCGGATCGCTCATAGGGCTCCTCGCTCGTGTGGCCGACGCGGTGCCGGAAGATGCCGGTTCGTGCCTGGCTACCAATGACCAATCCTTGGCTACTGAACTCAAAGGATAGCGCAATGCCCGGCTAAGGCAAACCGGCATTATCGGCCGAACCGGCCGCCGCTGTTGACCCCGCCAACGGCAAGGTCAGGCGTCTGGGCGTGAGCCCGATGTCCCAGCGCTGCGTCGCCCAGGCCCACACCGTGCCTATGCTGGACGCGTCTCGAGCGGGAGGTGTCCCAAGGCCCAAAAGCTCGAATACGCGCAACAGCTGCGGCAGCGCCGAGTCACCGTCCACGCGCACGCTGCGGGCCGATTTGGCGAGCTTGCCTCCGCCGGCTTCCACCAGCACCGGAACATGCGCGAAGACCGGTGTCGGCAATCCGAGCAGCCGCTGCAGGTAGATTTGCCGCGGGGTGTTGTCCAGAAGGTCGGCGCCCCGTACGACGTGGGTGATTCCCGCGTCGGCATCATCGATCACCACCGCCAATAGGTAGGCAAATAGCTGATCTCGACGCTTGAGAATCACGTCGCCTACGGCAGCCGCCACGTCTTGGCGATAAGTACCTTGAATGCGGTCCGAGAACTGGACGTAGCCCGGATCGACCCGCAGACGCGTGGCTGTCGCCGCGCCCGGGATCAGCGGGCCCTCGCGGCAGGTGCCCGGGTAGCGGTCCGATTCGGCCAGACTGAGGCGGCTGCAGGAACACTCGAAGGTCAAGCCGCTTGTGCGCAACCGGTCAACGGCAGCGGCATAGTGTGCCGTCCGATCCGCTTGCCGGACGATCTCGGCATCCCATTCGAATCCAAATGCCCGCAGCGTTCGTACGATGTCGGCGGCGGATCCGGGGGCCTCGCGCGGTCGATCCAAATCATCGATCCGCAACAGCCAGCGCCCGCCGTTGGCCCGCGCATCGAGATAGCTCGCTGCCGCCGTATAGAGAGATCCCAGGTGCAAATCGCCGGTGGGCGAGGGCGCAAACCGGCCGACGTAGCCTGGAATGGTCCGGGCTGTATGACCCCCCGCGCTAGCGGTATCTGTCGTCGCGGTCGCCGTACTGCTTTTCGCGGCGTTCGCGCCGCTCCTGCGCTTCGACCGAGAGCGTTGCGACCGGTCGCGCCTCGAGGCGCTTGATGCCGATCTCTTCGCCGGTTTCCAGGCAGTAGCCGTACGAGCCGTCCTCGATTCGCTTCAACGCTTCGTCGATCTTGCGAATCAATTTGCGCTCGCGATCGCGGGTGCGCAATTCGAGGCTGAATTCCTCTTCCTGGGTGGCTCTGTCATTCGGGTCGGGAAAATTGGCCGCCTCGTCCTTCATGTGCAGCACGGTGCGGTCCACCTCCACCATGAGATCGCGCTTCCAGTTTTGCAGTATGCGAGCGAAGTGCTCCAACTGCTCCTTGTTCATGTATTGTTCGCCGCGGCGCGCGATGTAGGGTTTTACGTTGCGCGGACCCGCCAACAGGCTGGCGGAGGTTCCAGGCTCGCCCTCGGCTTCATCGTCGAGAGGCACCGCGCGGCCCGGCATCATCAGCGGCCGGGTATCGAATTTGATCGGAGCGGACTTCCCGGGGCCAGCCTTGCGGGCTGCCGGTTTCGGCTCGGCCCTGGGGGGTGCGGGGGGCGATTTCGCGCGTGCCGAAGCGGCAGCGGCCGATTTAGCCGCCGAGGGCGTGGCCGCGGTCTTGGCCGCGGGTTTTACTGCGAGTGCGGACTTTGCGGCGGGCTTGTGCGATTTCACCGATGGCTTGGATGTGGCCGCCGTAGCCCGGGCGCTCGCCGAGGGCCGCGCCGCCTTGGCAGAGGCGATTTTGCGCGTCGCTTTCTTCGGGCTGGCCTTAGCCGGCTTTTTAGCCGTCCTATTCGGTTTTTTCGAGGGCATATGCAGTTTCCGCCTCCTAACGAAAGAGCGCGCGATTATACCGACGCAAGGCCGCCTGTACAGGCCGTCGAGGCAACATCCACTAACTTTATTTCGATTCTCTAACTCTATGATTGGAAAGAGTATCGGCAGAGACGCCAGGTCTGCGCGGGGGATCGTCGCAGGCGCTACGGCAGCGTGACCGACGCGGGGCCCAACCACCCCGGCCGGCGGTGCTCGGCCATGATCGTGGTGCAGATCCCGCCTCGGATATTGAAATCGGCCGCCAGGCGCATGAACCGGGGCGCCGTCGCGGCAACCAAATCGGCCAGAATTTCATTGGTCACCGCTTCGTGATAGGCGCCGCGATTGCGGAACGACCAAATGTAAAGCTTCAAGGATTTCAACTCGACACAGCGTTCATCGGGAACGTATTCGAGTTTCAAGGTGGCGAAATCCGGCTGTCCGGTCTTCGGACACAGGCAGGTGAACTCCGGGATGGTCATCCGGATCGTATAGTCCCGCTCAGGCGTCGGATTTGCGAAGATTTCGAGAGATGTATTCATCGCGTCGGGGCGGGTGCTCACTGCGTCAGGGGTTTACGAAAGTGGCGTTTACTTTACACTACGCGCCACATTCATGGCCACGCGCCTCAGGTCACGCAACTCGCAACATCAGGGCCCCAATAACTCGAGGTCGATCACAACCGATGCGCCTAACGAAACTGAAGATTGCAGGCTTCAAGTCCTTTGTCGATCCGACAACGGTCGGCTTTCCCAGCAGCCTGTCCGGCGTAGTCGGACCGAACGGCTGCGGGAAATCCAACATCATCGACGCGGTGCGCTGGGTGATGGGCGAGATATCCGCCAAGCACCTGCGCGGCGAGTCGATGGCGGATGTGATTTTCAACGGCTCGGTGGCACGCAAGCCGTTGGGTACCGCTTCGGTGGAACTGGTGTTCGACAACTCCGACGGCAAGATCGGCGGTGCCTACGCAAGCTACAACGAGGTCGCCTTGCGCCGAGCGGTGAGCCGCGACGGCACCTCGGATTATTTCATCAACGGCACCAAGGTGCGCCGCAAAGACATCACGCAGCTGTTCCTCGGTACCGGCTTGGGTTCGCGCAGTTACGCCATCATCGAGCAGGGCATGATCTCGCGGGTGATCGAGGCGAGGCCGGATGACTTGAGGGCTTTCTTGGAGGAGGCGGCCGGCATTTCACGCTACAAGGAGCGGCGCCGCGAGACGGAAAGCCGCATCGGCCAGACGCGCGAAAACCTCGATCGATTGAACGACTTGCGCGAAGAGGTGGAGAAGCAGATTCGCCACCTGCAGCGCCAGGCCGCCACCGCCCGGCGCTACCAGGTACTGAAGGAAGATGAGCGCAAATTGCAGGCGGAATTGTTGGCGCTGCGCTTGCAGGGTCTGGACCTCGAGGCAGGAGTCCGCGACTCGGCGACCGCGCGCTGCGAGACCGCGATGCACGCGGTGCTGGCGGATCTGCGCGCCATGGAATCCGCAATCGAACAGATCCGGGTCGACCAGTCGGCAAAGACCGACGCCCTCCGTGCCATCCAGGCGCGCTTCTACGAAGCCGGCGCCGAAGTCACCCGAACCGAACAAAGCATTCAGTATGCGCGTGAACTGCAGCAACGGCAGCGTTCGGATTTGGAACAAGCCGAGGTTCAAGTTCAGAATCTGACCGGCGTGATCCAACGCGATCACGGACAGCTCGATGCGCTGGCGCAGGAGCTGGCGACCATGATTCCCAGTCTCGATTCGGCGCACGACCAGGAACGCGAGGCGCGGCAAGTGCTGGAGAATTGCGAGCGCGCACTCGCGACCTGGCAGCTCGCTTCGGACGCACACGCCCAATCGGTCGCACTGGGACAACGCGAGACTCAGGTCGAACGCGCTCGAATCGAGCAGCTGGAAAACCAGCAGCGGCGCCTGATGCAACAGCAGGAGCGGGATGAAAGCGAGCGTGCAGCGTTCGAGCAGCTGCAGCCGGCGGTGGCTTTGGAGACCCTGGCCTCGCAGTGCGACCTGGCGCAACAGGCGGGCCAGAAGGCGGCGGCCGAATTGGCCGATGTGCTCGCCGAATTGTCGGTCGCCCGCGAGCGCGAACGCGAACAATCGCAATCGCTTGAGGCGCTGCGCGCCCGTTGGCAGCAGGCCCTCGGTTCGCAGGTATCCACCGAAGCGCTGCAGCAGGCCGCACTCGGTAAGGTGTCCGGCAAAGTCACGCAATGGTTGAAAGCGCATGAGTTAGACCAGCAGCCGCGGGTCGCGCAACAACTGCGCGTGGAGCGCGGCTGGGAGCGGGCGGTAGAGACCGTGTTCGGCTCGTACCTCGAGGCGGTGTGCGTGGACGGCCTGGATGCGGTGACCGGTCTGTTGGACAGTTTCGACGGCGGCCATTTGTCGGTGGTGAGCCCGAGTAACGAGGGGCCGGTAAGTTCCGATGCCGCGAGCCTGCGGGCGAAAGTGCACGGCGCGCCCTATTTGAGCTCGATGCTGTCGTCGGTGTTGACCGCCGAGTCGTTGGCTGAGGCGCTCAAGATAAGGCGCGGATTGTCCGCCGGCCAATCCGTCGTCACACGGGACGGCATCTGGATGGCCGGGGACTGGTTGCGCCTGTCGCGCGATCGCGAGCCGCACACCGGCGTGATCGAACGCGAGGAATCGCTGCGCGCGCTGCGCGCCGAGGTGAGCCGGTTCGCCGAGGAGGTCAAGAACCTCGAGCATGAACTCGGCATCACCCGCGATCGGGTTCGCGATCGCGAAGATCGGCGCGATCGAATCCAGGTCGACGTCAACCGGTTGCATCGCGAGCATGTGGACCGGCGGGCGGAACTCGATGCGGCTCAAGCGCGCAAGGAGGACGCTGCGCGCCGTATGAGCCAGCTCGAGGCGCATCTGGCGGAGGTGCGCGCCGACCTTGCGCGTGCCGAAGCCGAACTCAAGGTCTCCCGCGGGCGCATGGAGAAGGCCATCGACGGACTGGTCGCCCTCGAGCCGGCGCGCCTGGAACTCGAACAGGAACGCGAGCGCATGCGAACCGAGCTGGCGGCGGCCCGCGCCGCGGCGCAGGCGGCGCAACAGCGAGCCCGTGAGCTCGCGCTGCAGGTTGAATCACGCCGCTCGTCGCACGCCTCGCTGCAGACCGCGCTCGAGCGCCTGGAGAAGCAGCTGCAGGAACTGACCCAGCGCCGCGACGAATTGGCGAGACAGCTCCAGGATGGGGAAGCCCCGCTCGTGGCGCAACTCGCAACGCTCGAACAGGCGTTGCAGGTACGTGCACAGGTCGAGAAGGAGCTCCAAGCTGCAAAAATCGCCAGCGATGAACTCGAAGCGCTGCTGCGCGAGCGCGAGGCGCAACGCGCGTCGCTCGAGCAGCGGGTCGAGGAGGCGCGCACGGCCATGGACGAGGCGCGGCTGGCGGCGCAGCAGGTGCGCGTACGCCGCGAGGGAGTCGCCGAGCAATTGGCGAGCACTCATTTCGAATTGCCCGCCTTGCTCGCGGGGCTTGCGGCCGAGGCCACGGTGGAAGGTTGGGAATCGCAGCTCGAGGAAACGAAGGGCAAGCTCGAGCGCCTGGGTCAGGTGAATCTCGCGGCAATCGGCGAGTTCAAGGAGCAATCGGAGCGCAAGGAATACCTGGACCGCCAGTGCAAGGATCTGACGGACGCTCTGGAGACGCTGGAATCGGCGATGCGCAAGATCGATCGGGAGACCCGCACACGGTTCCAGGATACGTTCGACCGGGTGAACGCCGGGCTCAAGGAAAAATTCCCGCGCTTGTTCGGCGGCGGGCATGCTTATCTGGAACTGACCGGCGAAGAGCCCGAGGCGGCCGGCGTGTCGGTGATGGCGCGCCCGCCGGGCAAGCGCAACAGCACCATCAGCCAATTGTCGGGTGGCGAAAAGGCGTTGACGGCGGTGGCGCTGGTGTTCGCGATTTTCGATTTGAATCCGGCGCCGTTCTGCCTGCTGGACGAGGTCGATGCGCCGCTCGATGAGAACAACGTGGGCCGCTTCTGCGATATCGTGCGAGAAATGTCGCGCAGCGTGCAGTTCATCTTTGTCACTCACAACAAGACCACAATGGAAATGGCCTCGCAGCTGATCGGCGTCACCATGAGCGAACCGGGCGTGTCGCGCCTGGTGGCGGTGGATGTGGACGAGGCCGTGCGCATGGCCGCGATGTAAGGACACGATCAGTTGGGCGAGTTGCGCTGGATATTGTCGGTCCTGGGAATCATGGCGCTTGGCGCCATTTGGTGGTGGACTGCACGCCGATCCGCTCAAACCCCGGGAAATCCCGAACTTCGCGAATCGGCCGCGCCGCCGCCGCAGGCGTTCGGCCCGGTCGCCGCCGAATCCGCAGCCGCCGAAAAGCGATCCCACCTGAGCGGTATTCGCGACTGGGGCGTGCCGCCGTTGGAGCCGCTCGACATCCGCACCGCCGACTTCGAGCCGGTACCGCTGTTGGATGATGAGCCGATGATGACGCAGGCCGATCCGCTGGATCTGACCATCGATATGGAGGCGGCAGATCTCGAGCGGCAGCGGCAGTCGGCGCCGCCGCAGGAGTCGCCGACGGAGCATCAGCCGCCGCCGAGGTCAGCGCCGGCGCCGAACGCCGAGAACAGCGACCGTCTGGCCGCGCCCCCGGGCCCGAATGCCAGCGAGGCGCAGAAAATCATCACGGTGCGGGTTTGCGGCGTCGGCGATTCGCGTTGGTCGGGAGCGGCGTTGATGGCGGCGCTGGAGCTGCACGGACTGGCGTACGGGCGCTACAACGTTTATCACCGTAAACACAGCGACGGGCGCAGCATATTCTGTGTTGCGAGTCTGGTCGAACCCGGCGCTTTCGATTTGCAACGCATGCCTGAAGAGGAATTTCGCGGCGTGACTTTGTTTGCGGTGTTGCCGGGGCCGCTCGAACCGTTGCGCACCGTCGATGCGCTCATGACCGCTGCGCGTGATTTGGCGCGCGAACTTTCCGGAACCGTGCAGGACGCCCAGGGAGTGCCATTTTCGCCGCAACGGGTCGCGGCGCTGCGCGAAGAGGTGGCGCGTTTCCAGGCCGGTTTGTCCTAGGAGCGTCATGACCGCAAAGCGCAAGGCGGACGCGACCAGGCGCGCAGCGGCGGCACGAGTCGCCGAGGTGCGCGAACTGTTGGACCGCTACAACTATCAGTACTATGTCCTCGACAATCCGGAGGTGCCGGACGCCGAGTACGATCGACTCATGCTCGAGCTGCGCGAACTCGAGAGCCGATATCCCGAACTGCTCACCGCGACCTCCCCGACGCAGCGCGTCGGTGCGACCCCGGCCGCCGCATTCGGGGCCGTGCGGCACCGTATCCGCATGCTGTCGTTGGAAAACGCCTTCAGCGAACAGGACGTGCGGGATTTCGAGCGGCGAATCCGTGAGCGCCTGCCGCTTGAGGAACCGATCCGTTACTCGGCCGAGCCCAAAATGGACGGTTTGGCGGTCAGCGCGCGCTACGAGAACGGGGTCTTCGTGCAGGGAGCCACCCGCGGTGACGGCGAAACCGGCGAAGACATCACACAAAACCTCCGGACCATCGGCTCGCTGCCACTCAAGTTGCGGGCGGCGGATGCGCCGCGGGTGTTCGAAGTGCGTGGCGAAGTGTTCATGCCGCTGGCCGGATTCGAAAAGTTGAACAAGGAGGCGGTGGCTCGCGGCGAGAAGGCCTTCGTCAATCCGCGAAATGCTGCGGCTGGCAGTTTGCGCCAGCTCGATCCGCGCATGACCGCCGCCCGGCCGCTCGATCTGTTCATCTACGGCATCGGTCAGGTGGAGGGCGGCAAGGTGCCTGCGCATCACAGCCAAGTGCTGCAGTTGCTGCGCCGTTGGGGGTTCAAGATCTGTCCGCAGTCCCGCGTGGTCGAGTCGATCGACGGGTGTCTGGAGTATTACCGCGAAATGGGCGCCGCACGCAGCAAACTGCCCTATCAGATCGACGGCGTGGTCTACAAAATCGATGACATCGAATTGCAGCGGCAATTGGGGTTCGTGTCGCGCGCGCCGCGATGGGCCATTGCACATAAATTTCCGGCCGAAGAGGCGCTGACGACGGTGCGCGACATCGAATTTCAGGTGGGACGCACCGGCGCACTGACCCCGGTGGCGCGGCTCGAGCCGGTGTTCGTCGGCGGCGTCACGGTCAGCAATGCCACTTTGCACAACGTCGACGAGATGACCCGCAAGGACGTGCGGCCGGGCGATACTGTGGTCATCCGGCGCGCCGGCGATGTCATCCCGGAGGTGGCGCGGGTATTGGTCGAGCGCCGTGTCTCGGGCGCGAAACTGGTCAAGCTGCCGCGACACTGCCCGGTGTGCGGCTCTCCGGTGGTCAGAGAGGCCGAACAAGCCGTCGCGCGCTGCACCGGGGGCAGGGCGTGCGCGGCGCAGCGCAAGGAAGAAATCAAACATTTCGCCTCGCGCCGCGCGCTCGACATCCAAGGGCTCGGCGACAAGCTGGTCGAACAGTTGGTCGACCAGGATTTGGTCCGGACGCCCGCGGATCTGTTCGGCATCAAAACAGAGCAGCTTGCGACGCTCGAACGCATGGGCGAGAAGTCCGCGCAGAAATTGCAAGCGGCCATAGCCGCCGCGAAACGCACCACCCTGGCGCGCTTTTTGTATGCGCTCGGCATACGCGATGTCGGGGAGGCGACGGCGCTCGCGTTGGCGCAGCACTTCGGCAATCCCGCGGCGTTGCGGGCTGCATCGGTGGAGGACCTCCAGCAAGTGGCGGATGTGGGTCCGGTGGTGGCGGGACACATCTGCGCCTATTTCGGCAACGCCGAAAATGCGAAGCTCGTCGATCGCTTGTTGGCGAGCGGTATCACGTGGCCGGCGCCGGTTCGGCCGGGCCGGTCGCCGTTGGCGGGCCGGATTTTGGTGCTGACGGGAGCGCTGGCCAACATGACGCGTGAGGAGGCTGCCGGGGAGATCACGCAGCGCGGCGGCAAGGTCAGCGGCAGCGTTTCGAAAAAAACCGACTACGTGGTGGCGGGCGAGGATGCGGGCTCCAAACTCAAGAAGGCTCGCGAGCTCGGCGTTGCCGTGCTCGATGAGCAGGCGTTCTTGAAATTGCTGCGAGCCTAGCGGGTCCTTGCGGACCCGCTAGGCGAGCGCATCGATCAGAGCTTCTTTGTCTATAGCTTCTTTTCTATTTTGGCGTTTTTCTTCAAATCCTCGACATAGGCCTGCAGTTTCTTGCGAATCACCGAGTTGACAAGCTGCGCCTTGACTTGATCGAACGGCGGCGGAGCGGCCTCGCGGGTGTCCTCGAGCTGAATCACGTGCCAGCCATACTGGGTCTGCACGGGCTCCGGGGTGATTTCGCCTTTCTTCAGGGCTTTGACCGCATCGGCAAACGGCTTGACCATGCGTGGGGTGGTAAACCAGCCCAGGTCGCCGCCAGTCGCCTTGGAGCCGGTGTCGAGGGACTGAGTCTTCGCCAGATCTTGGAACTTCGCGCCGCCCTTGAGCTTCTTGATGATCTGCTCGGCCTGATCCTTGCTCGCGACCAAAATGTGCCGCGCATGATATTCGGTCTTGTCCATCGAGACGACGGCGGTTTCATATTCGGCGTGTAATTGCGCATCCGTGGGTTCTTGGCCTTTCATAATCTTTTGCGATGCCGCGTCGGCGAGCACGCGCATGCGCAACACCTCGAGCTGCGCGGCGGTGTCGAGGTCCTTGTCCAACCCGTCCTTTTCGGCCTGCGCGGCCATGAGCTCCATGCTGATCATCTCGTCCAGCACTTGGTTCTTCTGCTCGGGCGTCAAATCCTGCTGCTTACCCTGAAGCAGGCCCTTCACGTAAATGTCGTATTCGGTGCGCGATATTGCGGTTCCGTTGACGATGGCGACCGGAACAGCCGCCGGCACCGACTTGTCCGCGGCCGCGGGGGCCGCCGGCTGCTGAGTCTTGCCGCACGCCGCCAGCGCGGCAATGGCGAGCACGGTGGACGCGACGGTCCACGGTGTACGAAAAAATTGGCTCATTTGGGTCCTTTAGGCAAAAAAAAGCGACTTTGGCCGAACTGGCCGACGCGCCCGGGGCCGGCAGTTTAAGGCAAATTGCGTCAATTGGCGAAAAAAGCGCTGCGGCAGCGCACTCAATCGGCCGGCGGCAGCGCTTCGATCGCCAGGGCGTGAATCTCGCTTGTCAGCATGTCGGCGAGCGCCGCGTAGACCAGGCGGTGGCGCGCCACGGGGGAAATGCCGCGAAACGCTTCGGCCACGATGCGTATGCGAAAGTGACTCGCTCCCCCGGCCGCTCCGGCATGGCCGGCGTGCCGGTGACTTTCGTCCTCGACTGCGAGCTCCAGGGGCGCAAAACGGGCTATGAGTTGCCGGCGCAGGCGCTGTTCGCGCGCGACGGGAGTCACGGCGGAGCGGCGCCCGATTCGGCGGCCCTGACCCTGCTGTTCAGCCACAGCACCTGGGGGATCATGAACAGCAGCATGGCCGCACTGATGCCGAATACCTTGAAGTTCACCCACGCGCTCTCGGCAAAGTTGCGCGCCACATAGATGTTCGCCGCTGCGAGCAGCGCGAACCAACCCACCCAAAGGATATTGATGAACAGCCAGGCGCGAGCCGAGATGTCCAGCGGCTCCTTGAACACGCTTTCGAGCAGGCGGCGCGCCAGCGGCTGTCTGCCGATGACCATGCTGCCGAGAAAGGCGACGGCGGTAAGCGCGAGCAGCACGGTGGGTTTCCATTGAATGAAGCGTTTGTCGTGCAGCAGCAGGGTTGCCGCGCCCAACGCCAGCACCACCGCGACCGTGATCAGGTGCGTGGTCTTGAAGCTGCCGGCGCTGCAACGGTGCGCGAACAGCACCAGCGTGCAAGTGACCATCAGCGAAGCGGTGGCCCAGTAGATGCCGAACAGTTTGAAAATCAGGAAGAAAACGACGAGCGGCGACCAATCGAGGAACGGTTTCATGCGCGTATCATAGCCCCAAGGATCATGAGTATTTATCTGCAACTGCACCCGGTATCGCCGCAGCGACGCTTCATTCGCCAGGCGGTCGATTGTCTGCGCGGTGGCGGGGTGATCGTATATCCCACCGATTCTTGCTATGCGCTCGGCTGCCACATCGGCGACAAGGCCGCTTTGGAGCGAATACGCACCATTCGCGACACCGACCGCCATCATCATTTTACCCTGGTGTGCCGCGATTTGGCGGACATCGGCCGGTATGCCTTGGTGGATAACTGGCAATACCGTTTGTTGCGCGCCCACACGCCCGGTCCTTACACGTTCCTGCTCAAGGCATCACGCGAGACGCCGCGGCGTTTGCAACACGAGCGGCGCGGCACCATTGGTCTGCGGGTACCCGATCACCCGGTGCCCAAGCTGTTGCTCACCGAGCTGGGCGAGCCGTTGATGAGTTCGACTTTGTTGCTGCCGGGCGAGGAACTGCCGCGCACCGATGCGAAGGAAATCTACGAGCGGCTGCAGCACGGCGTCGATCTGGTGCTCGACGGCGGCAATTGCGGGCTGGTGCCGACTTCGGTGATCGATTTGTCGGGCGACCATGCGGTTGTGGTGCGCGTCGGTCGGGGCGACGTGGCCCCTTTTGCGAGCGCGGCACCCGTATAATAGCCGCCAGACGCGATTCGAATAGCTCGCGTTAATTGTATATAATGAGTATAAGCGTTGGAATTATCTGATTTTCTTTCGAAGATTTCGATCTGGGCAGTCCCGGTTTTATTCGCGATCACCTTGCATGAAGTCGCTCATGGCTGGACCGCCAGATACTTCGGCGATCGGACGGCGGAGCTGCTCGGCCGTCTGAGCCTGAACCCGCTGCGCCATATCGATCCCATCGGCACTGTGCTGGTACCGGGCATTCTGCTGGCGATCGGCGCGCCGCTGATCGGCTGGGCCAAGCCGGTGCCGGTGGCCACCAAGGCGTTGCGCAATCCGCGTCGCGCCGTCGTGTGGGTGTCATTGGCGGGACCGGCGGCCAATCTGCTGATGGCGGCCCTGTGGTGCGGCGTGTTGGGCGCGATCGCCCGGGTGCACGGCAATGCGACGGTCATCGATTGGATCGCACTGATGGCCCAGGCCGGTATATGGATCAACGTGGTGTTGGCGATCTTCAATTTATTGCCGATCCCGCCGCTCGACGGGGGTCGCGTGCTTGCCGGCCTGTTGCCGCCCCGATTGGGCGCTCGATTGGAGAAAATGGAACCGGTGGGGTTGTTCGTGGTGTTGGGCCTGTCCGCGTTGGGAATGTTCGGGTGGTTGTTCGAGCCGGCATATAGAGTGATAGGCCGCCTCATCAACGTCTTGGTCGGAGCGGCGGCATGATTGGAGCCACGCAGAATCGGCGAGTATTGTCCGGCATGAGGCCGAGCGGCATGCTGCACCTCGGCAATTATCACGGTGCCCTCAAGAATTGGATCGAGCTGCAGTACCAGTACGAATGCTATTTCTTCATAGCCGACTGGCATGCGTTGACCACCGGCTACGAGGATACGTCCAAGCTCGAGGAGTACACGTGGGCCATGGTCATCGATTGGCTTGCGGTGGGCCTGAATCCCGGCGTGGCCACGCTGTTCATCCAGTCCAAAGTGCCCGAGCACGCCGAATTGCATTTGCTGCTGTCGATGATCACTCCCCTCGGCTGGCTGGAGCGCGTGCCTTCCTACAAGGATCAGCAGACTCAGCTGGCGGATCGCGATTTGGACACTTACGGGTTCCTCGGCTACCCGTTGCTGCAATCGGCGGATATATTGCTCTACCGGTCCCAGTACGTGCCGGTCGGCGAGGATCAGGTGGCGCATGTGGAGATCACCCGCGAGATCGCGCGGCGCTTCAATCACATCTACGGGCGTGAACCGGAGTTCGAGCAAAAGGCCGAGAAGGCCATCAAGAGCTTGGGTGCGCGCAATTCATCGATGTACCGCACGTTGCGCAAGGAGTACCAGGAAAAAGGCGACGCCGAGGCGCTGGCCAAGGCCCACGCGCTGGTGGAATCGAATGCGCGGCTCACCGTCGCCGATCGCGACCGATTGCTCGGCTATCTGGAGGGAACCGGCATCGCGATCCTGCCGGAGCCCGAGGTGTTGCTCACCGCCACTCCGAAAGTGCCGGGCTTGGACGGACGCAAGATGTCGAAGTCTTACGGCAACACCATCGGGCTGCGTGAAGAGCCGGATTCCGTGGTGAAAAAGCTCAAAGCCATGCAGACCGATCCGGCCCGCATTCGCAGGACCGACCCGGGCGATCCCGAAAAATGTCCGGTATGGGATTTGCATAAAGTTTATTCCCAGACCGACACCCATGCGTGGGTGCAGAAAGGTTGCCGCAGCGCGGGGATCGGCTGCCTGGAGTGCAAGGCGCCGCTGATCGAAAAGATCGTCGAAGAAATCTCCGGGATAACCAAGCGCGCGCAGGAGTTTGAGGAGAATCCTGAACTGGTAAGAGGTATCATCGCGGAGGGGTGTGAGCGCGCGCGCGCAGCGGCGCGCGGCACGATGGATGCGGTGCGTCAAGCCATGTCGATGAACTACCGATGAGACCTGAACTGACGCTGGTGCCGAACGCGCCGGCTGATCCGCCGGCGGCCGTGCCTGATCATGTGCAGGCCGAGATGCCTTTTGCCGTGGTGGAGGGCCAACCCATTACCGAAATGCCGCGTGATCTGTACATCCCGCCGCAGGCACTCGAGGTGTTTCTCGAGGCTTTCGAGGGCCCGCTCGACATGCTGCTGTACCTGATACGGCGCCAAAACCTCGACATCCTCGACATTCCGATCGCCGAAATCACCCGCCAATACATGCGCTACATCGAGTTGATGCAGGTATTGCAATTGGAGTTGGCGGGGGAATACCTGCTGATGGCCGCGACGCTCGCCGAGGTCAAATCGCGCATGCTATTGCCCCGGTTGCACACGGCCGACGTCGCCGATGAGGCGGATCCGCGCGCGGAATTGGTGCGCCGGCTGCAGGAATACGAGCGCTTCAAACGAGCCGCCGAGGGAATCGACCGAATGCCGCGGTTGGAGCGCGATACCTGGGTTGCCTCCGCCGAGCTGGTCGAGCGAAAGGTGGTGCGGATCGAGCCCCGGGTGACGCTGCAGGAAATGCTGGTGGCCTTTCAAGAAGTGCTGTCCCGAAGCGACATGTTCGCGCACCTGCACGTGCAGCGCGAACCGCTCTCGGTAAGGCAGCGTATGACCGACGTGTTGTCGGCCCTGACCACGAGCGCATTCGTGGATTTCGTACGGCTGTTTCGTCCCGAAGAGGGGCGTCGAGGCGTTACCGTGACCTTCGTGGCCATTTTGGAATTGCTGCGCGAAGGATTGATCGAAATGGTTCAATCGGAAGCCTATGGTCCGCTGCACGTGCGCCTGGGTAATCCGGCTCGACACCTGAAACTGGTGGCCGATGACGATGCGGCGAACGACGACCTTGCGAGAACCCAATGAACGATCAATACGTAAGAAATGTGATCGAAGCGGCGCTGCTTGCCGCCGGGCGGCCGCTCCCGGCGGACGAGCTCATCGGTCTGTTTGACGAACGCGATGGATCGAACGCCGATGAGGTACTAGCCGCGCTCGACTCGCTGCGCCATGACTACGAGACCCGGGGGATCGAGCTGGTGGAGGTCGCGAACGGCTATCGAATCCAGATCCGGGCCGCGGTGGCGCAGCCGGTGTCGCGGCTGTGGCAGGAGCGGCCGGCCAAGTATTCGCGCGCGTTGCTCGAGACCTTGGCGCTGGTGGCTTATCGGCAACCGATCACACGCGGTGAAATCGAAGATATTCGCGGCGTGGCGGTGAACCCCAACATCATCAAAACCTTGCTCGAGCGCGGCTGGATTCGCGTCGTCGGCCAGCGCGACGTGCCGGGCAGACCGGAACTGCTGGGGACCACCCGGGAATTTCTGGATTATTTCGGCCTGCAAAGGCTGGACGATCTGCCGACGCTTGCGCAACTGAAGGAACTCGAGGACTTGCGCGTGCAATTGACTCTGCCCGGCGCCGATGCCGCAGATGCGCCGGTCGCAGAGGGCGCGCGGGCTGCCGAGAGCGCGGCAGCCGCGCCTAAAGGCGAGTTTGCCGATGCCGCGGCGGACGAGGAAGACCCGGAGCCGGCCGATGCGGCATTGGCACGGCCGCAAGGGTTGGTCGCCCGCGGCGCGGCAGACGATGCGGATTGATGCGAGCGCGCCCGCCACGCCGGCGGCCGACGCCGCGTAAGGACTCGACGCCCGGCAAGGAGCCGGCGCCCCTCGAGCGAGTGCAAAAGCTGCTGTCGGCGGCGGGTGTGGGCTCGCGGCGCGAAGTGGAGCGCTGGATCCGCGAAGGGCGGCTGCAGGTCAACGGCGCGGTACCGGCGTTGGGTGCGCGGCTCGCGCCTCGCGACCGGATCACCCTCGACGGCCGTCCGGTGCGCCTGCATGCACCTAAGTCCCATGAGTCGCGCGTACTGCTTTATCACCGCTCGCCGGGCGAGACGCTCGATCTGAAGGCGGCGACCGCACGCGCCGCCGAGCATCTGAACCTGCCGCGCTCCTCGGGCCGTTGGCTTGCCGTACAACCCATGCCGCCAGTGGATGGCGGTTTGGAAATTCTGACCGATGATGGATCGTGGGCGCATCGGGTGTCGCGCGGCGTGCATGCGCTCACCGTCGATTACGTGCTGCGCATGCGCGGACCGCTCACCGATCAATTGGTCGAGGAGTTTCGAGCGGCCGAGGATTGCGAAGGAGAGCCGATGAGCGTTTTGCAGGCCGACGCGCAGTACGGCGCGGGTTTCAATCACTGGCTTCATGTCACGGTGCGTGCGACTCGCTCCGCCCAAGTGCGGCATTGGTGGGCCGCGCGCGGCATCATCGTCAGCAGACTCATGCGGGTGCGCTTCGGTCCGGTGCATTTGTCGAGGGAATTGCCGCGCGGGCATTCGCGCGCCATGCTGGCGAGCGAGCGTAACGCATTGATGAACGAGATCGATGCCGCGAAAGCCGCCCACGAGGCGCAATCGCAATCCGAACCGGCTGCGCCCTAGGGGAATACTCCGACAGGCTCCTACCCGCCGGCCTTCGGTTCGGAGGAGGCGAGCAATTCCTTCAGATACTGTTGCCACGCCGCCGCCCAGGTGTGGGTACCGTGTCCGTGGGTCTGGTTCGAGGCGGGCAAGAGCACGAAGCGGCCGTTCTTCAGCCGTTTGATCTCGCGCTCGGCGATGCCGAGCTCCGGCGGATTGACGAAATCATCCGCCGAATTGATCCACATGACCGGCACGCCGATCTTGTCGAGGCCGGCGGAAGGGTCGTAATTGCGCGAGGCGTCGACTTGATAGAGCAAGTCATTCGCATCCAGGTCGTCCAGTTCGCGCTGCATGTATTTTTGCAGGAACTGATCGGCGGCGTCGCGGGTAGGCAGGGCCAGCTGCATTTGGATCGGCGAGCTGCCGGCGATGAGCAGCATGCCGGCCGCGGCGTGCAAAGCGCCCATCGGTTCGCTGCGGTACTCGCCCTGCATCCACTCACGGTCCGAACGAATCGCATCCATGAGCAGATCGCGCCACAGCCGGTTGCGGCCGGCGATTTGCACCGGTAGGCAGGCGAGGGGCATGAGCGCGTCAGCGAAATCGGGATAGCGCTCGCCCCACATCCACGTGTGCATGCAACCCATGGAAGTGCCGATCACCAGCCGTAAATGATCCACCTGCAAGCCCTGCGTCAGCAGCGCCTGCTGCGCGGCCACCATGTCGTCGTAGTCGTATTGCGGAAAGTGCGCGTGCAGGCCGTCACTCGGTTTGCTGGATCCGCCGTGGCCGATGCCGTCCGGCAGGATGATGTAGAAGCGGCTGCTATCCAGCAATTGACCCTTGCCGAACAGGACTCCGGCGAACCGCTCGACGAGAAAGCTGTGCCCCGAACCGCCGGTGCCGTGCAGGATGAGCACCGCATTGTTGACCCGGCCTTGCGCATCGCGGTGCGGTTTGCCGAGCGTCGTGTAATGCAGTCGCAGCTCCGGCAGCGTCTCTCCGGAGGCAAAGCGGAAGTTGGCGACGACATAGTCGCCTTCGGTCGGTTGGAGCGCGAGGTTGGCGGCATCGGCGCGCACGGCGTGCGGAGCGAGCCAAAGACATGCCGCCGCCGCGCAATAGGCCGCGGCCAGGGCGATTAGCGAGCTTCGCGGGGTCATCTTGGAGCGCTCCTGCGTTGATTCATTGCGCGTCGAAGTATTCACCGTTGATGCCGCGCCCGTGCGGACCCAGTAAATACAGAAACGGCCCGGCTACCGACGCCGGGCTCGGCAACGTGTTCGGATCCTCCGCCGGATACGCGGCGGCGCGCATGCCGGTGCGCATGCGGCCCGGATTGACGCTGTTCACCCGGATATTCTCTTCGCTTTCGAGCTCCTGGGAGAGCATGCTGCGGACCGACTCCAACCCGCTCTTGGACACCGCATAGGCTCCCCAAAAAGGGCGTTGGTTTTTCACCACGCCGCTGCTGACGAATATTACCGAGGCATCGGTCGAGTTGCGCAGATTAGGCAGCAAGACCTGGGTCAGGATGAAGGGCGCGGTGAGATTCACATGCAGCACGCGGCACCAGGTGGGGACATCGTAGTGCTCCAAAGGCGTGCGGTCGCCCAACAGAGCCGCGGCGTGCACCAGGCCGTCCAACCGGCCGAACTCATCGGCGATGGTCTTGGCCAAATGGTCATAGTCCACCGCCGTCGCGCTCGCCAGATCCAGCTTGGCGATGGCGGGTTGCGGTGCGCCCAGAGCCTTGATTTCATCGTAAACGCCATCGAGCTTGGTGCCGTTGCGTCCCGATAGAATCACGCTGGCACCGGCGCGCGCGCATTCCAGGGAGAGCGCTCGGCCAAAGCCGCCGCTGGCTCCGGTGACCATGATGACACGGCCGCGCAGCACGCCGGGGTCGGGAATGTAATGTTTGGGTATCGGCATGCAGGCTCCGCAATGCGTTAGGGGATGGGACGGCTGCGACCAGATCCGCGTCCTCGATTCCGAAGGCTCTTCAAGAGGGCTCGGAGGGCGTCTCATCGGCGGCCGCGCCGGATTGCGCCGCGTCCGCAATACGCGGTGCGCGCGCCAGCGTTTCAATGTGCTCGATGGGCTCCAGTTCGCGGCTGACGCGCAGCCCGAGCTCCGGAAAGCGGCGCGCCGCCGGCAGCACCTGCTGTTCGAGCGAGCCAACCGCCTTGTTGAACGAGTCGACGCTGTTGCCGAGCGACTTGCCCAGTTTCGCCAGATGGTCGCCGAACACCGCCAGGCGCTTGTAGAGTTCTTCGCCGAGCCGGCGGATTTCCGCGGCATTGTCGGCAAGGACCCCCTGCTTCCATCCGTAGGCGACGGCTTTCAATAGGGCAACCAGGCTGGTGGGTGTGGCCAGCATGACGTTCTGCCGCAGCGCCTCGTCGATCAAGCCGGGATTTTCCTGCAGCGCCGCGGACAGAAATTGATCGCCGGGCAGGAACAGCACCACGAAATCCGGGCTGTGCTCGAACTGCGACCAATATTGCTTGGACGACAATTCGCGCACCCGCGCGCCGACGAGTTGCGCATGCCGCCGCAGCTGCATGGCGCGATCTTCATCGCTTTGCGCTTCCACCGCGGCAAGATACGCCTCGAGCGGCGTCTTCACGTCCACCACGATGTCGCGGCGTTCGGGCATGTGCACGATCATGTCGGGCCGGATCGCACCGCTCTCGGTCGACTGGTGTTGCTGCTCGGTGAAATCCACATGCTCGCTCATCCCGGACAGTTCAACCAGCCGCCTCAAGGTGATCTCGCCCCATTGGCCGCGCACGTCAGGCCGGCGCAGCGCGGTCACCAAATTGCGCGTCTCGCGCGACAACTGGGTTTGTCCGCTCGCCAACGTCTCCATTTGGCTCTTGATGGTGGCAAAGGCATCGATGCGATCGCGTTCGATGCTTTGAATTTGAGCTTCGGTCTTGGCGAGCGCTTCGCGGATCGGCCGCACCATGGATTCTATGGCGGTCTCGCGTTCCTTCAACGCGGCGGATGCGTCCAGCTGCTGGCGCGTCAGCCGCTCGCGCGCCAGTTGCAGAAAAAGCTCGCTGTTGTTCTTGAGGCTGTCCTGGGCGAGTTCGCCGAAGACTGCGCGCAACTGCTCCCGCGCGCGTTCGAGCGCCTGCTCGCGTTCGCTGCGCGCGACCTCTTCGGTCTTGATCTGCGCCTGCAGTGTCGTCAATTCGATCCGCAGCGCCTGTTCGCGCCTGGCGCGCAACAACAGGGCCGCCAGAGCCCCAAGCGCGAATCCGACGATGCCCCCCGCCAGCAATGCCGGCCATAAGCCGCCAAAGCTCATGTGCGCCCGCTGCGGTCGAGCCAACCGAGCAACTCGGCCGGCTGCGCGACCGAACCGTCGCCGCCCCACGACTGCCAATCCTCATCGTCGCCCAGGTAACCGTAGGTCGCCACCAGGGCCGGCATGCCGGCCGCGTGGGCCGCTTGCACGTCACGCTCGGCATCGCCCACATAGATGCAGGCCTCGGCGGTGACGCCGGCCAGCTTCGCCGCATGCAGCATCGGTAGCGGATGCGGCTTGCGTTCGATCACGGTATCCCCGCTGACCACGCATGCGAATCGATCGCGCAGGTCGAGCTGCGCGAGCAGCGGGTCGGTGAGCCACGCCGGTTTGTTGGTGACGACCCCCAAACTCAAGCCGCGGTTCGACAGTTCAGCCAGCACCGATTCCATGCCGCTGAACAGGCGCGTGCGCAGGCCGACGCCCGCGGCGTATATCTGCAGGAATCGGTTCTGCAAGGCCGCGAATCGCTGCGGATCCGCATCCGGAAAGCCGAGATTGATCAAGCGGGTGGAACCATGGCTGACCGAGGGGCGCACCACCTCGAACGCCAGCGGTGCAAGCCCCTGTTCGACGCGCACTGCATTCAGCGCATCGACCATCTCGGGCGCCGTGTCGAGCAACGTGCCGTCCAGATCGAACAGAATCGCGCGCAGCGGCGAGGCCATGTCAGCAGGCGCTCGAGCCGGGTTCGGTTCGGCGGAAATGCGCCAGATAGTTCACGTTGGTATTCGGCGACAGGCGGAATGCCCGGGTCAAGGGGTTGTACGCGATGCCGCAAAGGTCGATGAGTTCGAGGCCGGCGGCTCGTCCCCATCGCGCGAGCTCGGAGGGGCGGATGAATTTCAGGTATTCATGCGTGCCGCGCGGCAAAACTTGCGCAATGTATTCGGCCCCGAGAATCGCCACCGCGAACGCCTGCGGATGGCGATTCAATGTCGATACGATGACGTCGCCCGCAGGCTTCGCCAGAGCGGCGAGAGATTGAAGCGCCGCGGCCGGATCCGGTACATGCTCCAGCATTTCCATGCAAGTGACGGCATCGAACGCGCCGTGCCGCTCGCGGGCGAGATCCTCCACGGCCGCCGTTCGATATCCGACGGGGATTTTCGCCTGCAGCGCGTGCAATTCGGCGACCTCGATCAGGGCGGCGGACAGGTCGATTCCGAGCACGCGCGCACCGGCGCGCGCCATGGATTCGGATAGAATTCCCCCGCCGCAGCCGACATCGAGAACCTGTTTTCCGGGCACCGCAATGGCGCGATCCACATATCGCAGCCGCAGCGGATTGAGTTCATGCAGCATTTTCGACGGGCCGTTCGGATCCCACCAGCTCTGCGCGAGGGCGGTGAATTTGGCTATTTCAGCCGGATCGGCATTTTGCGCGGGCTCAGTCACGTACGGCTCCTGCGCCCGGCCGCGGGCAGGATCCGGCGGGCCTCGACGCTCAAATCGGCGAGAATGGCGGGCATGCCCAAAGTATATCGGCTTATCGGCATTGGCGGCTTAAACTGAAGAGGATCTGTGCTAGAATTAGCCGATGTTGAGACCATGTCTCGCCTCCATTAAACCCGCTTAATTCGTAGCCCGACGGCTCATAGGGACTCTCGCTTATGGCCGAGATCGCACGCGAAATATTGCCCGTAAATCTCGAAGACGAGATGCGGAAGTCCTATCTCGACTACGCAATGAGCGTGATCGTCGGGCGCGCGCTGCCCGACGTGCGCGACGGCTTGAAGCCGGTGCACCGGCGCGTGCTGTACGCGATGCGCGAATTGGGCAACGACTATAACAAAGCGTATAAAAAGAGCGCACGCGTCGTAGGCGATGTGATCGGCAAATATCATCCGCACGGCGACGCCTCGGTCTACGATGCCATCGTGCGCATGGCGCAGCCGTTCTCGATGCGCTACCTGCTGGTCGACGGCCAGGGTAACTTCGGTTCGGTGGACGGCGATCCGCCCGCGGCGATGCGCTACACCGAAGTGCGCATGTCGAAACTGGCCGCGGAGTTGCTTGCCGATATCGACAAGGAAACGGTCGATTTCACTCCCAACTACGACGAATCGGAGAGCGAGCCGGCGGTCCTGCCGACACGCATACCGAATCTGTTGATCAACGGCTCCTCCGGCATTGCGGTCGGCATGGCGACCAATATTCCGCCGCACAACCTGAACGAGATCATCAGCGCGTGCATCGCGCTGATCGAAGATCCGGAAATAACGCTCGCGCAGCTGATGCAGATCGTTCCCGGTCCGGATTTCCCGACCGCCGGCTTGATAAACGGCGCCCAAGAGATCGTCGCCGCATACAAGACCGGCCGCGGCCGCCTGCACGTGCGCGCGCGCACCCATACCGAGGATGTGGGCAAGGGCGATCGCCAGGCGATCATCATCACCGAGCTGCCCTATCAGGTGAACAAGGCCAAGCTGATCGAGCGCATCGCCGATCTGGTGCGCGACAAGCTGATCGAGGGCATCGCTTCGGACGGTTTGCGCGACGAGTCGGACAAGGACGGCATGCGCGTGGTGATCGAGCTGAAGCGCGGCGAAGTGCCCGAGATCCTGCTGAACAATTTGTTCGCGCAGACCACCATGGAAACGGTCTTCGGCATCAACATGGTGGCGCTGGTCGACGGCCAGCCGCGTTTGCTGAGTTTGAAGGAGATGCTCGATGCTTTCCTGCGCCACCGGCGCGAGGTGGTCACCCGGCGCACGGTTTACGAGCTGCGCAAGGCGCGCGAGCGCGGCCACGTGTTGGAAGGCCTGGCAATCGCGCTCGCCAACATCGATGAAATCATTGCGGTGATCAAGGCGTCGCCGTCGCCCGCGGAGGCGAAGGTCGCGTTGGTCTCCAGAGCATGGGGGCCGGGTGCCGTGCCGGATATGCTGGCGCGCGCGGGCGCGATCAGCACTCGCCCCGAAGGCGAGACGGTGCCGCTGGGGATGATCGCGGGGGCGTACCGGCTGACGGAAATTCAGGCGCAGGCGATTTTGGACATGCGCCTGAATCGCCTGACCGGCCTGGAGCAGGACAAAATCATTGCGGAATTTCAGGAGTTGTTGGCGTTGATCCGCGACCTGAGCGACATTTTGGCGCGCCCGGAGCGGTTGCTCGCGGTCATCCGCGGCGAACTCGAGTACATCCGCGACACCTTCGCCGACAAGCGGCGTACCGAGATCATCGTCAATCACGAGGACCTCACGATCGAGGATCTCATATCGCCCGAGGAAGTGGTGGTGACCTTGTCGCACGGCGGCTACGCCAAGGCGCAGCCGGTCTCCACCTACCAGGCGCAGCGTCGCGGAGGGCGCGGCAAGGCGGCGACCAGCGTCAAGGATGAAGATTTCGTCGACAAACTGTTCGTGGCCAATACCCACGACACACTGCTGTGCTTTTCCGACCACGGCAAGCTTTACTGGCTCAAGGTCTATCAGCTGCCGCAGGCGAGCCGGGGTTCGCGCGGCAAGCCGATCGTTAATCTATTGCCGCTTCAGGAAGGCGAGCGCATCAGCGCCATGCTGTCGATCAAGGAATTCGAGGAAGGCAAATTCGTGTTCATGGCGACCAGCTTTGGAACCGTGAAGAAGACCCCGCTTGCCCTGTTTTCACGACCGCGCGCGAGCGGCATCATCGCCGCCGCGCTCGATGAGGGCGACAAGCTGGTCGGCGCCGCAATCACCGACGGCACCAAAGATATCCTGCTGTTCACCAGCGGCGGAAAGTCGATTCGCTTCACTGAGGACGAAGTGCGGCCCATGGGCCGGGAAGCCGCGGGCGTGCGCGGAGTCAAGCTCAGCGGGGATCAGCGGGTCAATGCGCTGATAGTGGCCGAACAGGGCTACATCCTCACAGCGTCCGAAAACGGCTTCGGCAAACTCACCCCGCTCGAGGACTTTCCCCGGCACGGCCGCGGCGGCCAAGGCGTGATCGCGCTGCAGGTTACGAACCGCAATGGCCGCATGATCGGCGCACTGCAGGTCGGTTTGGACGACGAAATCATGCTCATGAGTCAGAGCGGCACGTTGGTGCGCACACCGGTCAAGGACATATCCGTGGTCGGGCGCAATACCCAGGGCGTGCGCCTGATCCGGCTGGAGGAGGGCGACCAACTCTCCGGCTTGGAACGCATCGATGGGCTCGCGGGCGAAGGCGATGGCTCCGACGCTGATGTCACCGATGCCGACGGCTCCGATGGTGCAGCGGCCGCCTCCCCCGACGCGTAAACCGGAATCGGGATGAGGCCCTACAATTTCTCTCCCGGACCGGCCGTGCTGCCGCTGGAAGTGCTGCAGCAGGCCCGCGAGGAACTGCTCGACTGGAACGGCAGCGGCATGTCGGTGATGGAAATCAGCCACCGCGGAGCGGCCTTCATGCGGGTTGCGGCCGAGGCCGAGGAGGATTTGCGCGAGCTGATGGCCGTGCCGAGCGATTACGAGGTCTTGTTCATGCAAGGAGGCGCGTCGGCTCAATTCGCCTTCGTGCCCTTGAATCTCACCACCGCTGCGTCCACGGCCGACTATGTCAACACCGGTCATTGGTCCAAAAAAGCGCTTGCCGAAGCTTGGCGCTATTGCAAGGTGCGGGTGGCCGGGGATGCGGGCGGCGACTATCTACGCGTGCCGCCGCAGAGCGAGCTCAAACTGAACCCGCACGCCGCCTATGTGCATTACACGCCGAACGAGACCATCGGCGGTGTGGAGTTCGGCTATGTTCCGCAGACCGGCGGCGTGCCGCTGGTGGCCGATATGTCCTCGAATATCCTGTCGCGGCCGATCGACGTGTCCCGGTACGGCCTGATTTACGCCGGGGCGCAGAAGAACATCGGTCCGTCGGGTTTGACGGTGGTGATCGTGCACCGGGACCTCATCGGCCGGGCGCGGCCCGAAACGCCGTCGCTGTTCGACTACAAGGCCGTCGCCGATGAGCACTCGATGCTGAATACTCCCCCGACCTTCGCGTGGTACGTGGCGGGACTCGTGTTCAAGTGGCTTAAGAGGAACGGCGGGGTTGCCGCCATGGCCGAACGCAACCGGGCGAAGGCCCGGCTGCTGTACGCGGCCATCGACGGCTCGTCGCTGTATCGCAATACGGTACAGGTCGATTCGCGCTCGCGGATGAACGCCACCTTTACCTTGAAAAAGCCGGAGTTGGATGCGCTTTTCATCGAACAGGCGGCTGCGGCCGGCCTCGCCAATCTTAAGGGCCATCGGGTTCTCGGCGGAATGCGCGCCAGTTTGTACAACGCGATGCCGCTCGCCGGCGTGGAAGCGCTGATCGAGTTCATGCGCGAGTTCGAATTCAAGCACGCGTGAGGTCGCAGCATGGCAAGCCGTAAAGCAAAAACGAGTAAACGAGAAGCTCAAAAGGGCTCCACCGCTGTGCGTGCTTCGAGGGCGCCGGGCGGGACCGCCGCGCTGAGCGGGACACCCGGGGTGCGGCCCACGCATGCCGATCTCGGAGAAATCCGCGAGCGCATCGATTCGATCGATGCGCGCATCCAGGAGTTGCTCAACGAGCGGGCGCGGTTCGCGCAGTTGGTGGGGATCTCCAAGACGGCGAGCGGCAAGGCGGTCGATTTCTATCGCCCCGAGCGCGAGGCGGAGGTGCTTCGAAAGGCGCTCAAACGCAACCGGGGGCCCTTGCGGGACGAAGAGATCGCGCGCTTATTTCGCGAAATCATGTCCGCCTGCCTGGCTCAGCAGGAACCGCTCAAGGTCGCGTTCCTGGGTCCGGAGGGCACTTTCACTCAAGCGGCCGTGCTCAAACACTTCGGCTCCTCGGTGCGGGCGCTGCCGTTGCCGGCGATCGACGAGGTGTTTCACGAGGTAGAGGGCGGCATCGCCGATTTCGGGGTCGTCCCCATCGAAAATTCCAGCGAGGGCACGGTCAATCACACGCTCGATATGTTCCTGGGCTCGCCCCTGAAGATCTGCGGGGAGGTGGAGCTGCGCATCAATCACCACCTGATGGGCCGCATGAGCGCGATCACCGACGTCAGGCGCGTGTGCGCGCACGTGCAGGCGCTGGCCCAATGCCGCGGTTGGCTGGACGAACACCTGCCGGATGTCGAGAGGGTGCCCGTATCGAGCAATGCCGAAGGGGCCCGCCGCGCTCGCGATGAGCGCGCTACGGCGGCCATCGCGAGCAGCGCCGCCGCCGAGATCTACGGGCTGTCGATGCTCGCCAACGATATCGAGGATCGTGCCGACAACACCACCCGGTTTCTGATCGTGGGTCGAAAGCTCTTCAATGCGAGCGGCGCCGACCGCACCACGCTGCTGGTGTCGGCCAGCAAGACCGACGATGCGGGTGCGCTGTTCCGGCTGCTCGAACCGTTGGCCGAGCATCGCATCAACATGACGCGCATCGAATCGCGTCCGTCCCGCAAGCGCAAATGGGACTACGTGTTCTTCATCGACATCGAGGGCCATGTGAGCGATTCGCCCGTGGCGAAGGCGTTGGCCTCCTTGGAGAAGCGGGCTTCGCTGTTCAAGATCCTGGGCTCCTATCCGCGAGCCGTTCTTTGATGCGCAAATTCGACGCGCGACCCGCGCGCCGAGTCTTCGGCACGCTCACCGTGCCCGGCGACAAATCCATTTCGCACCGTGCGCTGATATTGTCCGGTCTGGCCGAGGGACCCAGCTGCGTCAACGGGTTCCTGCCCAGTGAGGACTGCCTGCGGAGCCTCGCGGCAATGCGCGCCTTGGGCGTGCGAATCGAGCAACCGCACCCCACGGAGGTGCGGATTCACGGAGTCGGATTGCGAGGTTTGAAGGCCGCGCCGCACGCGCTCGACATGGGCAACGCCGGCACGGCCATTCGGTTGTTCACCGGCCTGCTGGCGGCGCAGGCGTTTTCGTCGCGACTGATAGGCGATGAATCGCTGATGAGCCGGCCGATGGAACGCGTTGCGAAACCGCTGCGTGAGATGGGCGCCCTGGTGCGCACCCACGACGGCAAGCCGCCTGTGGACATAGAAGGCGGACGGCGGCTGCACGGCATCGAGTACCGCATGCCGGTGGCAAGTGCGCAGGTGAAGTCGGCCATTCTGCTGGCGGGTCTTTATGCCGACGGCCCTACGACCGTGATTGCGCCCGCGGTGTGCCGCGATCACAGCGAACGCATGCTGTTGAGCTGCGGAGTGCGGCTCGAGAGCCGGGGTTTGAGCACCACGATTCATCCGCCGGAGCGGCTCGCGGCCCAGCAAATCGAGGTCCCCGGGGACTTTTCGTCCGCCGCATTTTTCATCGTGGCGGGTCTTCTGGGCGGCGCCGGGGACGGCTTGCTGCTGCACAATGTGGGACTTAACCCGACCCGCACCGGTTTGCTCGATATTCTGCGCGGCATGGGCGCAGACATCGAAATCCTGAATCTGCGCAACAGCGGCGCCGAACCGGTGGCGGATTTGCGGGTGCGGGCCTCGGCGCTCAAGGGGGTCGCCGTGCCGGCGGCGTTGGTGCCTCTGGCCATCGACGAATTTCCGGTGCTATTCATCGCCGCCGCCTGCGCCGCGGGGCAGACCGTCATCACCGGTGCGGAGGAATTGCGCGTCAAGGAAAGCGATCGAATTGCCGCGATGAGCGCCGGTTTCAAAACCCTCGGGGTCGAACATTGCGTCACGCCCGACGGCATGCGCATCGAGGGCCGCGCGGCGGGCCCGGCCTTCGGGGGCGGCGAGGTCGATGCCCTCGGCGATCATCGAATCGCGATGGCGTTCAGCGTTGCCAGCCTGCGCGCGGCCCAGAGCATCGGGATTCGGGACGTCGCCAACGTGGCGACCTCGTTCCCTGGGTTCGTCGAACTCGCCCGCTCCGTGGGCCTCGATGTTGCGGTATCTTAAGTTTTAAACCCCGTCATGACCGCGGTACCCGTCCTCACCATCGATGGCCCCTCCGGATCCGGCAAGGGGACCGTCAGCCGCGCCGTCGCGATGGCTCTCGGGTGGCGCCTGCTCGATAGCGGTGCGCTGTATCGCTTGGTGGCCCTGGGGGGCCGCCGCGCGGGTATTGCGTTGGACGACGCCACTGCATTAAGTGACCTCGCTCAGCATATCGACATGCGTTTCGGCTCAGGGGAGGCCGGGGAGGAAATCGTATGGCTGGGCGGCCGGGACGTGACCCGCGATATCCGCACCGAGGAGGCGGGCAATGACGCCTCCAAAGTGGCCGCCATCCCCGAAGTGCGCGCCGCGCTGTTGGAGCGGCAGCGGCGGTTCGCCGCATCTCCCGGGCTGGTGGCCGACGGCCGCGATATGGGGACCGTGGTGTTTCCGCTCGCCCCGGTGAAGATTTTCCTGACGGCGAGCCCGGCCGAGCGAGCGCAGAGGCGTCATAAGCAGTTGAAAGAAAAGGGAGTTACTGCTACGCTTGCCGCCCTTTCGCTGGAAATAGCGGAGCGTGATCAGCGCGATATTACGCGCTCCGCCTCGCCTCTTGTCGCAAGCGCGGACGCGATCCTTCTCGATACGACGGGCCTGTCCGTCGACGCGGTGGTTGAGCGCGTTTTAGGTATTGCCCGGAAGCGTCTGTCGCCGGGAGTTTTGTCGGATTAGGTTGCGGCTGATCAGGGATCGATCGCCGTTGTTATCGGTAACCCCTCGTGCACACGGGACTGGTGCCAGGGAAGCGTTTTTATAGAGAGCATATGACAGAAAGTTTTGCGGAATTGTTTGAACAGAGCATCGCGAGTCAGCGGATTCGCCCCGGCACCATCCTCAACGGATTGATCGTCGAAGTCGGACAAGACTACGTCATAGTCAATGTCGGCTTGAAGTCCGAGGCGGTCATTCCCTCCGATCAGTTCAAGAACGAAAAGGGTGAAATCGAGGTCGCCGTCGGCGAGACGGTCGAGGTCGCATTGGACAGCGTCGAGGACGGCTCCGGGGAAACCCGCCTGTCCCGCGAGAAAGCCAAGCGCGCGAGAACCTGGACGCGACTCGAGGCCGCGTTCGAGAAGCAAGAAGTGGTCATCGGCATCATCACCGGTCGGGTCAAAGGCGGATTTACCGTCGAGATCGACAATGTGCGCGCCTTCTTGCCGGGATCCCTGGTCGATGTGCGCCCGGTTCGCGATCCGTCTTATCTTGAAAACAAGCCGCTGGAATTCAAGGTCATCAAGCTCGATCAAAAGCGCAACAACGTCGTGGTGTCGCGCCGTGCGGTGGTTGAGCAGGAATACAGCGCCGAACGTTCCGCGCTGCTCGACAATTTGCAGGAAGGCGCGGTGATCAAGGGTGTGGTCAAGAATCTCACCGATTACGGCGCTTTCGTCGATTTGGGCGGCATCGATGGATTGCTGCATATCACGGATATGGCATGGAAGCGCGTGAAACACCCCTCCGAGGTGGTCAAGGTCGGTGAAGAGATCGACGTGCGTATTCTCAAGTTCGATCGCGAGCGTCAGCGCGTCTCCCTGGGATTGAAGCAGTTGGGCGCCGATCCGTGGCAGAACATCGCACGGCGGTATCCCGCCAACACGCGCCTGTTCGGCAAGGTGACCAACATCGCCGACTACGGCTGCTTCGTGGAAATAGAGGAAGGCGTGGAAGGCCTGGTGCACGTCTCGGAAATGGATTGGACCAACAAGAACGTGAATCCGGCGAAAGTGGTGCACGTCGGCCAGGAGGTCGAGGTCATGGTTCTCGACATCGACGAAGAGCGCCGCCGCATAAGCCTCGGGGTCAAGCAATGCAAGACCAACCCGTGGAAGGAGTTCGCTGAGAACTACAACCGCGGCGACAAGGTGAGCGGTCAAATCAAATCGATCACCGACTTCGGCATATTCATCGGGCTCCCCGGCGGCATCGACGGTTTGGTGCATTTATCGGATATCTCCTGGGATATGCCCGGCGAGGAAGCCGTGCGCAGCTACCAAAAAGGGCAGCAGGTTGATGCGATGGTGCTTTCGATCGATCCGGAACGCGAACGGATCAGCTTGGGCATCAAACAACTTGCCAAGGACCCCTTCTCCGCCTACATCGCCGAGCACCCGAAAGGCAGCGTGGTGCACGGCGTGGTGCGCGAAGTCGATGCGAAGGGCGCCATCATCGATCTCGGCAACGGGGTCGATGGTCAGCTGCGCGCCTCCGAGCTGTCGCGCGACCGCGTCGAGGACGCGCGCCTGCTGCTCAAAGTCGGCGAGGAAGTGGAGGCCAAATTCACCGGCGTGGATCGCAAGGGCCGCACCATTTCGCTGTCGATCAAGGCGAAGGATATTCACGAAGAGCAGGAGGCCATGCAGAATTACCGGACCGATTCGCCCACCGGGACCAGCCTGGGGGATCTTCTCAAAGAGCAAATCTCAGGTCAGGATTGAGGACTGAAGGCAGCCCGGCGGCCATGGCGGCCGCCGAGCTGCGTTCCAACGTATGTCTAGTGATGCCCACGGATCGATAATGACGAAATCGGAACTCATTGAGATCATTTCGGCCAAACAAAAGCATCTTCCGGCGAAGGATGTGGAGCTCGCCGTGAAGCAATTGCTGGAAATCATGAGCGATGCGCTGGCCACCGGTGAAAGGATAGAGATCCGCGGCTTCGGCAGCTTCTCGCTGCACTTTCGTCCTCCGCGACAGGGCCGCAACCCGAAGACCGGTGAGGCGGTGGCGCTTGCAGGCAAACATGTGCCGCACTTCAAGCCGGGCAAAGACCTGCGCGAGCGCGTCAACGACGGTGCAGATCAACCGATCCGCGATTGAGCCGGTGCGCTGACTCGGCCCCGACCGCATGCCCGAGATCTCGTTGCTGGGTTGGTTCGCCGTTCTGGCGGCATTGATCGTGGGCATTCTCGCCGGCCATTTCGGCTGGGGCCGACGCTGGCGCGGACCGTTCGGCAAGCTGCACCCGGACTATCTCACCGGCCTTGATTACCTCGTCACCGAGCAGCCCGATCGGGCGCTCGACATGTTCCTGAAGCTGATGGATGCGAATGCCGACACCATCGAAACTCACTTCGCGCTAGGTTCCTTGTATCGGCGGCGCGGCGAAGTCGAGCGCGCGATTCGCATTCACCAGACTCTTCTGGCGCGCGAGGATCTCGCACCCGAACACCGCGAGCAGGCGCTGCTCGCTCTGGCGCAGGATTACCTGCGTTCGGGTCTGCTCGATCGAGCAGAGGAGCTGTTCCAGCAAGTCAGCGAGGTGCCGCGGCTGCGCGCCATCGCACTCGAGTCGCTGCGCGGTGTCTATGAACGTCAGCACGAGTGGCAGCAAGCGCTTGATACCTACCGGCAGCTGGCGCGCATCAAGGCTGCGCCGCCCAAATTCGTGGCCGCTCATTATCTGTGCGAGCTCGCCAGCCTGGCGCTCGAGCGCGGCGAGAGCAGCGAAGCACGGAGCCTGTTGCGCATGGCGCGGCAAGAAGTAGCGCCATTTCCGCGCGCCGCCGTACTGCGCGCCCAGATCGCCGAGCGCGACGCAGAGCCGGAATTGGCGACGCGCCTGCTGCGCGGCGCATTGAACGAGGCGCCGAAGCTCCTGCAGGATGAGCTGCCGCATTTGTTGAGACTGGTGGGTCCCGAGCGTCGCGATCTGGTGCTGGGAGAGCTGGTGGCGCTCGCCGAATCGCGTCATGTCGACGAGTTGAAGCGTTTGGCATTCGCCGCGATCGCGGCCGATTTGGCCACCGCCGCACCGCTGCGGCCGGTGATCGAGACGGTGTTCAAGACCGATGCGACTCTGAATGCCGTATGGCAGGCGGCTGGAGGGCAATTCGAGCGCATCGCCCTGGAGGTCGGCGCTTTGCTGTCGCAGGCCGAGAAATATCGCTGCGGCGAGTGTGGCTTTGCGGGACGAAACTTCTACTGGCATTGTCCGGCCTGCCAGTCCTGGGACAGCTCTGAGTCGTACGCCATCGTAAAACTGCGCTGAAAATCCGTTATGATTTCGCCATGAACACTAAAGCGGTAAACACCTGTGTATTTCCCGTCGCCGGGCGCGGCACGAGATTCCTTCCGGTCACCAAGGCGAGTCCGAAGGAAATGCTGCCGATCGTCGACAAGCCGCTCATCCAATACGCCGTGGATGAGGCGCTATCCGCGGGTGCCGAGACGCTGATTTTCATCACCGGCAGTTCCAAGCGGGCGATCGAGGATCATTTCGACAGCAACCCGGAGCTCGAGGCCGTGCTGCAGGCGCAGGGCAAGCAGGATCTGCTCGATACGCTGAAAGGCATTCTGCCGAGCTGGGCGACCTGCGTGTATATCCGCCAACCGGCCCCGTTGGGATTGGGGCACGCGGTGTTGTGCGCCCGGCCGGTGGTCGGCGAGGCTCCCTTCATGGTGCATCTCGCGGACGATTTGATCGACGCCGCGGTGCCGTGCCTGAAGCAGATGACGGAAGTATTTTCGACCCATGGCGGCAGCGTGCTCGGCGTACAGACGGTGCCGAAGCAGGACACGGACAAGTACGGCATCGTGACCCTGGAGCGGCAGATCGCCGCGCGCTTGGGAAAAATCTCGCACATCGTGGAGAAACCGAAGCCGGACAAGGCTGCGTCCACCCTGGCCGTGGTCGGACGGTATCTATTGAGCGCCGGCATATTTGAAGATCTGGCGAAGATCGGCAAGGGGGCGGGTGGCGAAATTCAGCTGACCGACGGCATTGCGCGTCTGATGCAGCGTGAATCCGTATACGCATTCGAATTCGCGGGCAAGCGCTACGACTGCGGCAGCAAGCTCGGATACCTGCAGGCGACCGTGGAATACGGACTCAAGCACCCGAACTTGGGCGCCGACTTCGCGGCGTATCTCAAGGACTTGACGCAGAAGCTCTGATCTGCGGTTGCCACCGCTTGGTTAAACCTTTGGTCACCATTGCGGCATATCTGCCTGTTCATGGGTAAACCGCCTCTTCACGACCGACCTCACCCGGGGTTAGATTCTAGACCGAAACGCTACTCAATACAGGGGGACGTCGGAGGTTCGCGCTCGCGGAATGCAGGGTCTTCGGCTATTCTGATATCGATTGCTCCCCGCACTTGGCTTCGATGAGGAAACCAGTCGATGACACGAGCCGCTACCGGCGGTGCACGCACCTACAACGCAGTCGCGAAGATCCTGCACTGGTCGATTGCGGTGCTCATCGTGGTTCAACTCGGGATTGGTTGGACGATGCCGGAGATCCACAAGGACACGCGCCCGGACGGCGAGATTGGTTGGCACCTCGCGATCGGTGTTTTCATCGTGCTGCTCGTTGCCGCGCGGGTGGTGTGGCGCGCGGTGCGTCCCCCAACCGGCACCGACAGCGATCGCGGCGCGATGCGGCGCCTCGCGTCCGCGACGCACATTCTTCTGTATCTTCTGATGATAGTAGTCCCGGTTCTGGGTTGGGCGAACGCGGGTTCCCGCGACTGGGTGGTGGGTATCGGCCCGCTGCATCTGCCGCGCATCATGGCGGCGGGCTCAAAGCTCGGACACGAGTTGGGCGATATCCACGGGGACCTCGCCATGGTGCTCGCCGTCACGATCGCGCTGCACGTGGCGGCGGGTGTCTACCATCAGTTCATCCGCAAGGACGACACGCTTCTGCGAATGATGTGAGTGTGCCCAGGATCGCCTAGTGTGTGCGTCCGCTGCGTTGCTGCCCCTGATATCGATGACCTGCGTTCGAGTTGCGGCGCGAATCGCGCCGATCCGCTCCCCGATTGCCGTGCGAGTTTCCCGCATGGTGGGCCGGCCGGCCCTGCACCTGCGCCGGACGATTCCCGGGGGTCGCAGGCGGTGCCTCCACGATTTTGAATGCCGGTGTTTGAACGGTGGGAATACTGCGGCGCAGTACCCGCTCGATATCGCGCAGCAGGCCGTTTTCTTCGGCCGACACCAGTGAAATCGCCTCGCCGGCAGCGCCTGCGCGGCCGGTGCGCCCGATCCGATGCACATAGTCCTCGGGCACGTTCGGCAACTCGTAATTGACCACCTGCGGCAACTCCTTGATGTCGAGGCCGCGGGCGGCCACTTCGGTGGCAACCAGCGCAGTGACCTGCCCGCGCTTGAACATGTCGAGCGCTTTGACTCGCGCGGCTTGGCTCTTGTTGCCGTGAATCGCCGCGGCACTGATTCCCGCGCCCTCGAGCTGCTGCGTGAGGCGGTTGGCGCCATGCTTGGTGCGCGTGAAAATGAGCACTTGGTGCCATTGCCCTTCTTGAATCAGATGCACCAATAAGTGTCTCTTCTGTTCCTTTTGCACCCGGTAGGCGCGCTGCTCGACCAGTTCGATGGGCGCGTTGCGCGGTGCGACCTGAATCGACAGCGGCTCGTGCAGCAGCCGTTCCGCGAGCGTACGAATATCGTCGGAATAGGTCGCCGAGAACAGCAGGTTCTGGCGCTTCGCGGGCAGCAGCTTGATGATGCGCCGGATGTCGGGAATGAAGCCCATGTCGAGCATGCGATCGGCTTCGTCGAGCACGAACACCTGCACTTTGGACAAATCCACCGCACGCTGCTGCGCCAGATCGAGCAATCGGCCGGGTGTCGCGACCAGGATGTCGCAGCCGCTTCGCAGCGAGCTGATTTGCGGGTTGATGTTCACGCCGCCGAATACCTGGATCACGCGAAGGTGCAGATGCTTGCCGTAATCGCGCGCGCTTTCGGCGACCTGTGCGGCGAGCTCGCGAGTGGGGGTGATCACGAGCGCACGCGGTGCACGGATCGATCCCTGCGCCGCATCGGCAACCAGCCGCTGCAATATGGGGAGTACGAAACCGGCGGTTTTGCCGGTGCCGGTTTGCGCGCCTGCCAGCACGTCGCGGCCGGCGAGAACTGCGGGGATCGCTTGTGCCTGGATGGGCGTGGGCGAGTCGTAGCCTTTATCGGCGACAGCACGCAGCAATTCGGGCAATAGCCCGAGATCGGAAAATGACATTAATAAATCCTTGAATAAATTTGGACTCGCACGACAGAGCCTTGAGCTCCGCAGCGGCCAGCAGCGAGGGGGTTAAATGAACGGAGTGCGTCGAAGACGGACCGCGAGCTAGGGTGGCACTGACCGAGCGCCTACCTGAATCAGCTGCGCGCATAGTACAGTGTGCCGCGCTCGCCGTCCAGCCGAACAGCCGTGGAGCGGCAGGTCAATCGAACTCAATCGGCGGTTCCGGAGGGGCCGGCGGGCGGCGCAGTGACCGCAGGCGTCACGGCCTGTGCGGCGATCTTTTCCTTGCGCCGAGCCGCCAGAATTTCCTCGGTATAGCCATTGGGCTGCGTGCGGCCCTTGAACACGAGATCGCAGGCGGCTTGGAAAGCGATGTTGCGTTGCGCATCGCGGCTCATCGGCCTGTACGCCGGGTCGTCGGCATTCTGGCGGTCGACGACAGCCGCCATGCGGTGCAAGGCCGCGAGAACCTGTTCTTCGGAACATATGCCGTGATGCAGCCAGTTGGCGACGTGCTGGCTGGAAATGCGCAGGGTGGCGCGATCTTCCATGAGCGCGACGTTGTAGAAATCCGGCACCTTCGAGCAGCCGATGCCGAAGTCGATCCAGCGCACCACGTAGCCGAGAATGCTCTGCAGGTTGTTGTGCAGTTCCTCTTCGATCTCGGCGACGCTCCAATGCGGATTGGATTCAAGCGACGGCCTCAGTATGTCGTCGACTGATGCTCGCCTGCGCGCCGATAGTTTCGCCTGCACCGCCGCCACGTCGACCTGGTGGTAGTGCAAGGCATGCAGCGTCGCGGCGGTGGGCGAGGGCACCCAGGCCGTGTTCGCACCGGCCAGCGGATGGGCGATCTTGGTTTTGAGCATGTCCGACATGAGATCGGGCATCGCCCACATCCCCTTGCCGATTTGCGCGTGACCGGGCAGGCCGCAGACGAGTCCGACATCGACGTTGTGCCGTTCGTAGGCATCGAGCCAAAGGGCCTTTTTAAAATCGCCCTTGCGCGGCACGGGCGCGGCTTCCATCGAGGTGTGTATTTCATCCCCGGTTCGATCCAGGAACCCGGTATTGATGAACACCACCCGCTCACGGACGGCGCGAATGCATTCGGTGAGGTTGACGCTGGTACGGCGCTCTTCGTCCATGACCCCGATCTTCAGGGTGTGCCTCGGCAGCGCCAATAAATCCTCGACTTCGGCGAATAACCGATCCGCGAAGGCCGCTTCTTCGGGCCCGTGTATCTTGGGTTTGACGATGTACACCGAATCGGTGCGCGAATTTCTCACATCACCGGGGGCGCGCATATCGTGCAGGGCAATCAACGAGGTCACCGCTGCGTCGATGAAGGTCTCGGGAATGGGCGCGCCGTGCAGGGTGATCGCATCACAGAGCATGTGGTGCCCGACGTTGCGCACCAGCATGAGACTGCGGCCGGGCAGCACCAGTTCGGCTCCCGAGGGCGTGCGATAGCGGCGGTCCTGGTTCAAGCGTCGCAGCACTGATCGATTCGCCTTGTCGACCTGCGCTTGCAGCGTTCCGCGCATCAGACCCAGCCAATTGCGATACACGAGCACCTTGTCGTCGGTGGTGACCGCAGCGACCGAATCCTCGCAGTCTTGAATCGTGGTGACGGCGGATTCAAGCACGACGTCGCTCAGACCGGCGGCATCATTGCGGCCGATGGGGTGCTCGCGATCGATGCATAGCTCCACATGCAGGCCGTGATGCTTGAGCAGTATCAGCGACGGCGATTCGGGCGCGCCTTGAAATCCCACAAGTGCGCTCGGATCCTTCAGCAGACCGGCGCCGCCCTGCTTGAATCCAACCTCGAGTCCGCGGGCCGAAATCCGATAGCCGATCGCATCGCGATGACTGCCGTCCTTTAGAGGAAAGTGCTGGTCCAGGAAGCCGCGTACAAAGCCAACGACCTTTGCGCCGCGCCGCGGGTTGAAGCCGGCGCCGCGGCCGGCGCCATCGTTGTCCGGCAGCGCATCGGTCCCATAGAGAGCGTCGTACAGGCTGCCCCAACGAGCATTGGCCGCATTCAAGGCGTAGCGTGCATTGTTGATGGGCACGACCAGCTGAGGGCCCGACAGGTGAGAGATTTCAGGGTCGACGTTGGCGGTCGTGACGCGGACCGGCCCCTGCTCCGGCACCAGATAACCGATTTGCAGCAAAAACGCGCGATAGCTCGCAGGGTCGAATGCCGCGCCCGGGTGTTCGCGATGCCAAGCGTCGATCTGCGCTTGGAGCTGGTCGCGTCGCCGCATGAGCGCGGCATTTTGCGGAGCCAAACGGCTCGCCAGGGCGGCGAAACCATGCCAAAAATCCTCTGCCGCCACGCCGGTTCCGGGGAGTGCCTCGCCAACCACGAAATCGTAGAGGCGCCGGTCGATCTGGATGCGATCCACGCAAATGGTTTCTGGCATGAAGGAATTCCTGAGTATCGGCAATCGCGAGGCGCCCGGATCGGTTCAAATTATCCACGCGGTCGATGTGTTAATCTCGCGTCAAATCAAGTGCACGTCTTTCACTGTGCATATTCAACGTTCGGCGCGGCTGCTTCAAGATGAGTTTACTGGTTCGAATCAATGCGGCAATGGGCGTCGTGTTCATCGGCGCGGCATTCATCGCAGGGTATTGATGCTGGTCCATTCTCGAGGCCAACGCTCGCCGGGAAGTGCTTGCCGAAGCCGGGTTGATGATGGACAGCGCCTTGGTTACGCGGGCTTACACGGCAAACGAAATCCTGCCGTTGCTCGAGCAGCGGGTGCAGGAATCCTTTCCCCCGCAAAGCATTCCCTTTTACGCGCGGTCGGCGCTCATGGGCTCAGCGCCGTTGAGTTGCGGCAGCGCGCCTGCGGCTCTTTTGGGTTCCAGGTTCCGGCCTTTGGCGGAGCCGTTAAGCGGTTCGGCGAGCAACCGCCGATTTTCGATTTCGTGACGGTGCAGAAATCCTCGAATATGTTCAATTGTGACAGTATGATTGCATTAAGAAACGATTATAACTAATTGTATTATAAATAATAAGTTGTCATCCCTTAGAACCCGATCGGTTGAACCGTGAGGCGGCGGCAGCGGAAGTTTCAAGGAGACGACATCAGAATCCGTGCGACGGGGGCCTCCCTTAGAGGGCGCCTATTGAGCCGCTAACCCGGCCGAGCGGCTATGATGGGCGGGGGTAGTTGCTCGGACCGGTGCTTTGATCGCATAGCTCCGGCCGACGCCAGAGGGTCAGTAGGCTTGGCCATGATCCGAAGGCAGCTTTGTTAGCAATATC
>Ga0207927_1000038_pt1 | contig 51227 bp, 43 predicted proteins | sample NGESurdeep072012_2_FD_184456 | JGI IMG/M metagenome (GOLD analysis project Ga0207927, IMG submission 184456) | Arctic peat soil microbial communities from Barrow, Alaska - NGEE Surface sample 210-2 deep-072012 (SPAdes) | ecosystem: Environmental > Terrestrial > Soil > Wetlands > Peat ... | reverse complement strand
CACCGGCGCCGCCAGCATCGCGTCGTAGGTGCGCTGGAACTGCCAGCGGATGAACGTGTTGAACATCCCCGGAAAGGCCGAGGAGAACAGCACCGCCGTGGCCACCGTGCCCGTTCCGATGTACTGCACCGTCTTGATGTGCCCGATCTGCTTGACCAGCGTCCCGAAGCCCAGGCCGAAGGCCAGCAGGTAGATCGTCGGCTGCACGATCGAGGAGAACGTCGTCGCCTTCCAGTAGCGCCCGAAGATCGCCACATCACGGCTCATCACCCCCGCCAGCGCCGCCGGTTCCAGGCGCCCCACCCGGCGCGTGCGCGGCGCCGACCCGGTCGCCTCCCGCGCAGCCGCGCTCACTCGATCTCCTCCCCCGTCAGCGCCACGAACGCATCCTCGAGGTTGGCCGGCCGACGCACGCCCTCGGGCGCCTGTCCATTGAGGGTCTCCGCGCGCATGATCGCCACGGCCGGGCCGCTGCGCCTGCTCGACCAGCCGTTCTCCGCCGCCAGCGCGCCCACCTCGGCCAGGCGCTCCGGCGGCCCATACACCTCCAGCACCTGCTCGCCCGCGTGCGCCCGCACGAGCTCAGCCGGCGTGCCCCGGGCGATGATCCGCCCGCTCGACATCACCGCCACCGTGTCCGCCAGGCGCTCCGCCTCCTCGATGTAGTGGGTGCTCATCAGCACCGTCACCCCGCTCGCCCGCAAGCCGTCGATCAACGTCCACAGCTCCTGGCGCACCTGCGGGTCGAGGCCCACCGTCGGCTCGTCCAGCAGCACCAGCCGCGGGCCGTGGATCAGCCCACGCGCCACCAGCAGCCTTCGGCGCATTCCCCCCGAGAGCTCCTTCACGATCGTGTCCGCTCGCGGGAGGAGGTTCGCGAGCTCAAGCGCCCGTTTCACCGCCGCCGGGCGCTCCGCGCGGGGGACTCGATAGAGGCGTGAGAACACGGTCAGGATCTGGCGGCACGTGAGCTCCACGTCGAGGTTGTCCAGCTGGGGGACCACGCCCATCTCCAGGCGCGACTGCTTCGATTCGCGCGGCAGCTCATAGCCGAGCACCGAGATCCTCCCCTCGTCCGCCAGCGTCTGGGCCGTCAGCATGCGCATCGTCGTCGACTTGCCCGCCCCGTTGGGGCCCAGCAGGCCAAAGCAGACCCCCGCGGGAACCTCCAGGTCGAGACCGTTGACCGCCGTGATCTCCCCGAAGCGCTTCACCACACCATGTATCGAAATGGCTGACTCGCGCGCGTGCGCGCGTACGCGCGTGTCAGCCATTTCGGACGTGTGCTCCTCCATCTCCGCGGACACTCTATGCGGGCGGCCACAAGCGCCCCGCCACGCAGTCCATATGGGCGAATGTCGATCCCCGCGCGCGTGAATCTCGGACGCCGGTCCATATCCGCGAAACGCAAGGTACGGGAGCCTTGGCAATCGTTGTCCACTCTTTACTACTCGAGGGAAGTGAGCGATGTCATCCCGACCTCCCCAGATCGTTGCCCTCGGAGGCGGTGGCTTCTCGATGGAGCGGGACGGCACCCTGCTGGACGACTACGTGCTCTCGCTCGTCGACGCTGCCCGGCCGCGGGTCTGCTTCCTGCCGACCGCCTCGGGAGACGCGGACCACTATGTGGTGCGCTTCTACCGCCGCTTCTCACCTGGCTGCGAGGCGAGCCACGTGTCCCTGTTCCGGCGCGACCAGGGCACCGGCGGTGTCGAGGATGACCTCGCCACCCACCTGCTCTCCCAGGATCTGATCTACGTCGGCGGGGGCAACGTGCTGAGCATGCTCGGCGCCTGGCGCGCCCACGGGCTGGACGCGATCCTGCGCAAGGCCTGGCGCCGCGGCATCGTCCTGTGCGGGCCCTCCGCCGGATCCCTGTGCTGGTTCGACCAGGCGCTCAGCGCCTTTCACGGCGCCCCCCGGCCCGTGCGGGGGCTCGGCCTCTTGCCCTATTCCAACTGCGTCCACTACAACGCCGAGCCAGCCCGCCGCGCCGAGTACCACCGCGCCGTCGCCGACGGCATGTGCGGCGGCTACGCCGCCGACGACGGCGTGGCGCTGCACTTCCAGGGCACCTGCCTCGAGCGGGCCGTGAGCTCGCGGCCCGACGGTAGCGCCTACCGCGTCGAGCTGCAGGGCTCGAGGGTCCGCGAGACGCGGCTGGAGGTCACCTACCTCGGCGCCACTGGTGGACGCGCCGAGCGCCCGCAGCCCGCGCTCGGCACCTCCGCTCCCACGCCCACCCGCGCCACCGCCGAGCCGGTCGCAGCATGAGCTCGCAGGTTCGCCCATGAGCCCACGGGCGGTCGTTCCGATCGAGGAGCGCCTGATCTTCGCAATGGGCGGCGGCGGCTTCACGATGGAGCCCAACAACCCCCTGCTCGACGACTACGTGCTCTCGCTCGTGCGAGCCACCGAGCCGAAGATCCTGTTCCTGCCCACCGCCTCCGGCGACACAACCCACCAGATCAACGCCTTCAAAGCCCGCTTCGCCCACCGCACCTGCGTGCACGAGCACATCTCCCTGTTTCGCATGCACGAGATCGGGCGTCCCCTCCGCGAGATCGTGATGGAGCAGGACATCGTCTACGTGGGCGGCGGCTCCATGCGCAACCTGCTCGCCATCTGGCAGGCCCACGGCCTCGATGAGCTGCTCGTCGAGGCCTGGCAGTCCGGGATCGTGCTCGCCGGCCTCAGCGCCGGCGCCATGTGCTGGTTCCAGGGCGGCGTCACCCGCTCCAGCGGCCCGCCCGAAGTGCTCGCCGGGCTGGGGCTGCTCGAGGGCTCGCTCACCGTGCACGCCGACGGCGAGCCCGAGCGCCTGCCCGTGTGGCTGGCCGCCGTGCGCAGCGGCGAGCTTCCCGGCGGCTGGGCGCTCGACGACGGCGTCGGGCTGCTGTTCCGCGGCAAGCAGCTCGAGCGGGCAGTCAGCTCGCGCCCCGGCGCCGGCGCCCAGCGCGTGGACGCCATCGCCGGCGAGCTCGTCCGTCACCGCCTCGATCCCGAGCTGCTCCTCGGCGAAGGGCCCTCCAAGGCGCTCGGCGGGCTCGACGAGGCCGTCGAGGAGCTGCGCCGCGTGCACCGCCTGCGCAGAGGCATGGGACGCGGGCGCGGCTGAGGGCTGCGAGTGGTAGAAGTCGGGTGTGTCCGACTCCGCCCCAAGCGCAGCTGCGAGCGAGCTGCGCGAGCTTCGCGAGGCGGTGGTCCGCGAGCACATGGAGTCCGAGAACCACCACGACTTCGACACCACCATCGGGACCTTCGCCCATCCCCGCTACGAGATCATCCCCACGGGCGACGTCTATGACGGCGAGCAGGAGGTGCGCCGTTACTTCGCCGAGACCCGCACCGCGTTCCCCGATCAGCGCAACGAGCTGATCTCCCTGCGTCACGCCGAGGACGCCGTGGTCGTCGAGTTCGACCTGCTCGGCACCCACCTCGGCCCGCTGCGCTCGCTGCCTCCCACCGGCAGGGCCTTTCGCACGCGCGTATGCGCCTTCTTCATCTTCGAGGGCGAGCTGATCGTGTGCGAGCGCGTGTACTTCGACCAGCTCAGCATCCTGCGCCAGCTCGGCATCGCCCACGACCCCAGCTCGCTCGCCGGTCGCGCCTCGATGCTCGTCAACCATCCCCTCACCATCGGCCGGGCCCTGCTCAGGGACGGTCTCGCCCGCGCCGGGCGCGCGCGCTCCTGAGACTTTCCACACATTCTCCACACGTTTACCGGTCTGTTACCGGATCTTGAGATGCGCGCGTCACAGTCGATGCTGTCCTCTCTTTCCGAGACGGAGGCCGAGCATGAACCGAGACGAGCAGCTGACAATCGAGCAGACCCGCACCGGCTACTGGAGCGTGCAGCGCGACAGCGTGCACCTCGCCGGAGCCATGACCCGCAAAGGAGCCGAGGCCGAGCGCGAGCTGCTGCGGCGCCTGAGCGCACGGCGCGTCAGGCGCACCGCCCGACGCCCACGCGGCGCCGTCAGGGCCTGACGCGTCGCGCACGCCACGCCGGGGCTCGCAGATCGGAGCCTCGTTGAAGTCGCTGGTCGGCGGGGAGCTGAAGGGGATGACCAAGATGCTCGCCGAAGGACGCGTGCATGCGCAGGAACGGCTCGTGGAGACCGCCGAGGCCAAAGGCGCCAACGCCATCATCGCCTTTCGCTTCGACACCTCCGAGCTGGGCACCACGTGGACCGAGATCTGCGCCTACGGCACGGCCGTCAGGGCGTCCAAGCGCTGAGCGACGGGCGACCGGGACGAGCGGTGGGCGGTGGGCGGTGGGCGGTGGGCGAGCGTCAGTCGCCGATGTAGCCGGCGGGGATCACCCAGCCGAAGGGCACGAACCAGCTCTCGACGCGCCTGTCCGCGACGCCGATCTGCTGCTTCAGCTGGCCACGGCCGCCCGTGGCGGCGTCGTCTGGCGCCCGCCTGGCCCACATCCCGAGCACGTCATCGTCCCCGAGCAGCTCGAAGAGCCCGCGCATCTCCTCGGCGGCCGACGCCTGCTCGGCCGCCGTCAGCTCACCCCGCTCGAAGCGCTCGCCCAGCCACTCCTCGGCGCCCTCGAGCAGGCCCACGGCGATTATCTCCTCGGCCACGCACCCGGCCGGCCTTTCGTCTGAGAGCCTCACCATCAGGGCCACGGCCGCAGCGAAGAGGTCGAGTGCGAGGCCCTCGTTCACCGCCGCGGCGAAGCCGGGGGGCACCAGCCGCGCCGCATGCTCGACAGCCACACCTTGCAACAGCTGATCGCGAAAGCCGCCGACCAGCACGGTGCTCGCGCGCAACAGCGCCTCGCGTCCATGGAGATCGTCGACGAACCTCGAGAGGAAACGCAGGACCTCACGCGGGACGCGACCGTCGCGCTCGACGAACTGGCTCCCGGCGCGCGACACGATCGGCGCCAGGCCCTCGTCGAGGCCGCTGAACAGCAGGCCGGTCTCGACCAGTTGCGAGATAGCGGCGCGCAAATCCCGCGAGGAAGCCCCCAGCTCACGCGCGAGGCTCGCGATGTCGAGTGGCTCGTCCGCCGCCCCGGCCACACCGGCCAGCTCGAGCAGCCTGATCTTCCTGGTCAGGCCCTCCGGGATCGCGTGACCATTTTCCATCGTGCCATTAAACGCGATGTCTCTCGTAAATGTGAAATGAGCCCATATGTTGGATAATGGGAGACGCCATGTCTATGAATGCCCCGAGGGCACCCGGCGCTCGATCGCCGCCTGGGCGCGCGGTGCGGTCGCTGGCGACTGCGCGAATCGTCTAATCGAGGGGGTTGCGCGAATCACGGAAGTATTCTAGAGTCCGCAATGCAGGTTTTCAGAGAGCGGTCCGGGGGTCGGGGATGCCTTTCTTCAACGGCATGTTGATGCGGGATGCACTGAATGACGACGGCACCGTGCCCTCGCCGGGTTACTCCTATGCCTCCCCGGACATCATCAGCCACGCAGAAGTGGCCGCGCCGCAGGCCTACTTCTCCGCGAACTACACCTCGGACCCGAACGAACCGCTGCAGAAGGGCAGCACCACCAACTACCTGTACGCGCGTGCCCGCAACCTCAGCACCCAGACCCTCAGCGACTGGAACGTGTTCCTGTACCGCGCCTCGTCCTCGCTGTTCCTGAACACGAACGTCTGGCGCCAGAACATCGTTCCGACCCTCGGCGGCAACAACTACGCCGCGCTTCCCTCGACCGCGCCGCAGGGCATCGCCGTCGCGAGCGAACGCTTCCTGCTCAACGCCGTCTCGAACAGCCTCTTCTGCCTGATCGGCATCGCGGCCCAGGGCACCAGCCCGGTCATCCCTCCGCCCTTCTCCGCCTACGCCGACTTCATCACCTGGATCCGAGGCAACCAGAACGTCTGCGGGCGCAACCTGACACTGGCGCAGAGCTTTCCCAATCGCAGCTACGAGCGGATAGACACGTTCTCCAACCCCAAGAACGAAGAAGAACCGGTCCTCTTCAAGGTGACGCTCACAGGCTCACTGCCGCCGCAGACGACGTTCGGCGTCGAATGCGCAGCGCTGGGGGTGAACACGAACTGGACGGTCGGTCCGAAACCCGTCACCGCATCCGGGATGGCCCCAGCCAACTTCAGCGGCGCCGTGAGGACCTGGGCGACGCTCCCGACGGGCTCGTCCTGGCCGTCGGGGACCAAACTCGAAACCACCGTCTACGTCGGCGTCCAGTCATCGAGCCCCGCGGCGATCTATGCCGCGCGACCGGAGGAGCTGGGGATGGAGCCAGAGGAGATCGCCGATGTCGCCTCCGGCGGCGTGCTCGTGCTCCTCGGCAACTGCGCGACCGTCTTCGAGAGCTGAGGCAGGCCGGGCCCGGTGAACGACGCCAGCTACATCGCGCTGCAGCTGGAAGCGCTCTCATATGCCGAGACCTCGAACGACCTCGGGATCGCGCTCGACGGCAGCGTCCCCTTCTCGCTCGACGCCTGGGTCAGCCTCGACGGCCTCTGCGCGAGCGCCGCGCTGCTCTCCAAGGATGGCGTGATCTCGTTCGGGCTCTCGGGCAACGCCCTCGTGCTCGCGATCGCCGGGTACCCGCCCGTCCAGTCCGACCCCGGCAAGGCGCCGCTGACAGAGGCCGAATGGCACCACGTCTGCGCGACCTACGCCAACGGCATGGTGCGGCTGTACATCGACGGCGTCTTCAACGTCGTGCAGGGGATCTCCGGAAGCGGACGCGCGAGCGCCAGCCCGTTCCGGATCGGCGAAGACCTGCAGGCGCAGCTCTCCTGCGTGCGCGTCTACAGGGAAGCCCTCACCGCCGAAGCGGTCAAGGCCAACATGTTCCGGGACCCCGCCCCCGCGAGCATCGCCGCATGGTTCGACTTCACGCAGGCGCCGCCGGTCGATCGTGGTGCTCGCAAACTCCCGATCACGCTCTCCTCGGGCGCGGAAATGCTCGAACTGACACCCGCCCTGGAGCTCGGCAGCACGGCCTACGCCGAACCGCACAACGACGAGCACGTCAACCCCGGCGGCGGGCAGGTCGACGCCTACACCGTCCAGGCCTGGGTGCACGTCGAGGGCCGCTACCCGCCCGAGCAGGCGATCTTCTCCAACGGGGACCTGGACGGCGGCAGCGGCATGGCGCTGCTGCTCGAAGCCGCCGGCTCCGGCTTCAGCGTGGTCTCACAGCGCGGACCGAGCACAGGCGGTGAAAGCCTGACCGCCACCACCGGGATCGTGCGCGGGAAATGGGCGAACGTCGCCACCACCTTCGACGGCACCAGGCTCACGCTCTACGTCGACGGGGTCCTCGCCGGAAGCAAGGTCTGCGGGCCGATACCGGTCGGGCGTCTCACCGGCCGTCCGCTGATCGGCGCCGCCTCGAGGCAGGGGCAGCCCGCCGGCACGACCACGCTGCAGGGATACATCTCCCGAGTGGAGGTCTGGCGCAAGGCCCTGAGCGCGGCCGAAGTGGCTCAGTACATGGCCGCCCCGCCCGCTGTCGACGGGCCCGCACTGGAGGCGAGCTACGACTTCACCACCTCACCGGCGCGCAACCGCCACGACCGCGATCCGGTCGGGCTGTTCGACGGCGCCAACCTCACGACCGAGGTCTCCCAGGCGAGAGCCGGCCGGCCGCTCCCGGCGCTCGTGGCCGCGAAGCCGCCGCCGGATGCGATGGAGGACGAGGTCTTGAGGGAGCTGGTCGAGGGTCTCGACTTCAGCGACTTCCTGCGCGATCACGAAGGCGACCTGCTCGCCGCCGCAGCCGCGGACGAGGGCGCGTTTGCCGGTAGCCCCGAGGCGCAGCAGATCGTGCGCGAGGCGTGGCAGGAGACGATCGAGAAGCTGCGTACGAACCCACGCTCGCTCCCCTTCCTGCTCACCTCGCACACCGTCGGCGAGGATTACGTGCTGCTCTGCCACAGCCCCCGGGGCAGCTACGTGGCGATGCGCACGCCGCTGGCCGACCTCGACCCCTGCCTGCAGTGGAAGGTCGAACTCGTCTTCTGCATCGTCGCCGGCGTGCTCGGCGCGCTGTTCGGGCTCTCCGCGACGCTCAGCCAGCGCGCCATCGACTTCATCGCCCGCGTCCTGCGCCACCCGCAGATAGTCGCGCTGATGGCCCGCGGGGCGCTCATGAACGCCGCGACGATCTTCTCCCTCGCCTGCGCCCTGTGGTGGCTCGGCTTCCTCAAGACGCTCGTGACGCTCCTCGTCGAGCTCGGCTTCTGGGCGCTCCTGCGCCTGTTCGCCAAGTTCCTCGTCAAACTCGTCCCCGGCCTCGGAGCCGCCGAGCTGATCGCATCGCTCGTCGCCACCGCCGTGAGCTTCATCTACATCTACACCCAGCGCCGCCCTCCGGGATGTGCGGAACTGCCGAGCGTCGATCTCGCCTCGATCCGCTTCAACTACGACCCCAGCGGCGCCGCGACCGACGCCCTGGCGATCCGCCGCAACTACTCCAAGCACGTGCCGATCGCCGAGTGGGTCAAGGGCGAGACCAACCCCGAGCAGTCACCCGCCGCCTATGCGATCGCCCAGACCAAAGGCAAGACCGTCACGATCCAGGCCAAGCTCCTGATCAGCGACCCGACGGTCACCCAGGCACAGATCCGCGCCGACGGCGGCGGTGTGCTCGGCGCGATCGATCCCGTCACGGTCAAGTTCAAGAACGGCGAATCGGACCCCGACTTCGTCACGCTCAACCTGCCCCACCACACGCTCCCCGCCGGCGGGGTGAACCGCACCGACATCACCTGGAGCTGGTTCTACAAGACGAGCGGGGACTGGCAGCCGATCACGACGACCGCCCACCGCATCTACGTCGTGCTCGACGTCCCGACCGGCCCGTGGAAACAGTCGGCCACGCCTTCGGCCGACACCCAGGTGCCCTGGACTGAAGTTCTCGATCTGGCCTGCACGTGGGCCCAGGGCGCGACCACGGCCGAAGCGGCCGCCGCGGCGGTGACCCGTCGCGTCTACACGAACCTCGGGCTCAAATACGACAGGAAAAGCGGGGCGAGCGCATACACGGTCGCGCAGGCCCCGATCGGATGGGTGTTCCAGTGCGGCGAATTCCTGAGCTTCCTGGCTGGCAAAGTCGGCAAAGGCGCCACCGTCAACTGCACCGACTGCGCCACGATCGTGACGACCTTCGCGAACGCCGTCGGCTGCAACCTGTTCGCGTCGCAGATGTCCGGCCCGGCCGGCAGGCGCGACGCCTTCAAGCTGAACAAGATGGTCGCGATCGGCTACAGCGTCTGGAACTATCCGTTCGACCCCCCCAATGGGCCCGAATTCTCATATCACGAGGTCGCGTGGACAGGTACCGCGAGCTACGGGGACCCGCTCTACGACGCCTGCCTGCAGGTCGACGCCGGCACCAACCCGTGGGACTGGACCAACCCGAGCGTCGTCCACACCCCCCAGCTCCCGGTGGCGATGACGTTCTCGATTTTCGGCGCCGCCGTCAAAACACCGATCCCCGTGCCGTTCACCGCGTCCTCCTACCGCGAGCGGCTCGCCACGAACAACCCGGCCGGCATCGAACACTGCCTGCCCAAAGGGCCCGAAACATATACGGCCAGCGGCCGCCGCTCGCTGGTGTAGAGGATGGGGGTGTAAGCGACGATGGACCCGGACACCGCCACACACGAACTCAAGGAGCGCTACGACTTCGCCGCCTGGGCGGGCCGCGCCTCCGGGCCCGTCCGCTTCGTGCTCGATCCCCACGAGCTGCCCAACTCGCGGCTGCGCGAGCGCAGCCCGATCCCCGGCGGGGCCGACCACATCGACCACCTGGAGCACGACCAGCCGGGCGCCCACGTCGCCGTGACCGTCTCCGTGCGCGCTAGCGCACTCGACGCGCAACAGGGCCTGCTCGGGATCCTCGCCACCTCGATGCTGCCACGGCTGCCGAGCTGTGCCGAGGCCGGCATGGAGATCGGCGATGCCTGCTTCTGCTCCACCGGCGAGCCGATCGATCGGGTGTGGTTCACACGTGCCAACGTGCTTGTGCGGGTGGAAAGCGTCGGCGAGCAGCCTGTGTCGGTCCTCGACATCGCCGCGGCCGTCGACCGGCAGATCCGTGAGGCGCCGAGCGCCTGAGTAGTGTTGGCCCCGCGGTTCGACGCTCGCGGGCTATCGGGTTTGGCCTGCTCGTTCCGCTCTGCGATGCGCTCGAGAAGGCGCTCAGACGTATAGCCGCAGCGGCGTGCACTTCGCAAGCTGGTCGAAGTCGGCATCGGCATGCAAGAGTGGCGCTCCAGTTCGTACGCAAGGCGCCGCAATCAGACAGTCGAGGGTCTTGCGAATCGTCACGCCCGCGCGGCGTGCCGCGCGGTACAGCTCAGCAGCCAGGACAAAGTCATCCAGAGGCGCTGCGCGAGTCGGCGGCACGCACCGAGGAGCTGCCCGCCGAGGAGGGCTATCCGCCGGAGCTGTCCTCGACGCTGGCCGCCTTCTATGAGCGCGCCGGGCGCTTTCAGACGCTGGCCGGCGCGCAGGCGTCGGTTACGATCCTCGGCGCCGTCTCTCCCCCCGGCGGTGACCTCGCCGAGCCGGTAACGGCGCACACGCGACGGTTCGTGCGGGCCGTCTGGTCGCTCGACCGTCAGCTCGCCTATGCCCGCCATCACCCGGCGATCAGCTGGACCGACTCCTCCTCTCGCGACGCCGAATCGCTCGCGGCCTTCGAGGCCGCCGAGGGCGACGACGGCTGGGCACAGCGCCGGCGCGAAGCCCTGCAGCTGCTCATGGACGCCGATCGGATCGAGTCGATTGCCCAGTTGACGGGTGTCGAGAGCCTGCCGAGCCCCGAGCGCGTCGCGCTGATCAGCGCGCGGCTGCTGCGCGAGGGAGTCCTCCAGCAGAGCGCGCTGAGTCTCAACGATCGCTACTGCGCTCCCGCCAAGCAGGCCGCGCTGCTCGCACTGGTGCTCGACATCAACCGAGCGCTGCTTGCGTCGGCAAACAGGGGCACCGCGATCGAGCGCATCGAAGCGCTCGACCTCTCCGACGTCGCGCGCGTCCGCGACGAGTGCCCCGCCGACGACGTCGACGCGGTAACGCGGCTGGGAGCCGAGATCCAAAGCCGAATCGCACAACCGCGATGACAGCGGCGCGGATGCCGGGCGAGGAGCACCGGGACGAGCCGGTGCAGCCGGAGCCGCAGCCGATCGAGTACAGCTCGACAACCTCGATTCGCGGTCCGTTGATCGTCATCGAGGGCGTGCAGGACATCGGCTGGAACGAGGTGGCCGAGATCCGGCTGGCCGACGGCGAGGTGCGCCACGGCGTCGTCCTGGACGTCTCCCTCGACCACGCGATCGTAGAGGTGCTCGAGGGCACTGCGGGCATGCGCCTGAACGGGGTGCGCACCGCCTTCGGCGGAGGCCCGATGAGCGTACCGATCACCGAGGAGTGGCTCGGTCGGGTGTGTAACGGTCGCGGAGAGCCACTCGATGGAGGCCCCCCGATCCTCGGCAGTCACCGTCGCGAGATCAACGGCACGCCGATCAACCCCGCCGTGCGCATCCCGCCCAGCGAGCCGATCATCACCGGTGTCAGCGCGATCGACGGGCTCGCGACGCTCGTGCGGGGCCAGAAGCTGCCGATCTTCTCGGTCGGCGGGCTTCCGCACCTGGAGCTCGCCGCCCAGATCGCCGTCCAGGCGAATGTCGCGGGCGAGCCGTTCGCGGTCGTGTTCGCGGCGCTCGGGGTGACCCACGCCGACGCGGCCTCGCTGCGGGACACGCTCGAGACGCGCGCCGGCGAGCGCGAGACGGTGATGTTCATCAACACGGCCGACGACCCGGTCGTCGAGCGCCTGATGACGCCGCGGCTGGCTCTGACCGTCGCCGAGCACCTCGCCTTCGAGTGCGACCGGCACGTGCTGGTGCTGCTGGCAGACATGACCAACTACGCGGAGGCGCTGCGCCAGGTGTCGGCGGCCCGCGGCGAGGTCCCAACGCGCCGGGGCTACCCGGGCTACCTGTACAGCGACCTCGCCTCGCTGTTCGAGCGCGCCGGTCGCATGCGCGGCCTGCGCGGGTCGGTGACACTCGTGCCGGTGTTGACGATGCCTGCCGGCGACATCACCCATCCAGTGCCGGATCTCACCGGCTACATCACCGAGGGCCAGCTCGTGCTCGCGGCCGACCTGCACGCCCGCGGCATCTACCCGCCGCTGGATCTGATGGGGTCGCTGTCGCGCCTGATGCGCCGTGGCGCCGGCGAGCAGCTGACACGCGAGGATCATCTCGAGCTCTCCGACCAGCTGTACTCGCTGATGGCCCGAGCGCTGCAAGCGGCCGAACTCGCGGAGATCGTCGGCGCCGATGCGCTGCCCGCCGCCGACCAGGGCCTGCTCGCGTTTCGCGCTGCGCTTGAGCGCGAGTTCCTCAGCCAGGGCCAGCAGGAGGCCCGCACGGTGGAGGCGACGCTCGACCTCGGCTGGCAGGTGGCCTCACGCCTGCCGGCCTCCGCGCTGACGATGGTCAGCCGCCAGACCCTCGCCGCACGCTACCGAGGGGGGGAGCCCGATGCCGAGCACGGGCACGTCGGGTAAGGCGGCGCGGCTCGTGCTGCGCCGGCGGCTCGCGGTCGCGCGCCGTGGTGCCGACCTGCTCTCACGCAAGCGCCAGGCGCTGCTGGCCGAACAGCGGCGGCTGCGCGACGCAGCTGCCACGGCCGCCACGGAGTGGGCGCAGGCGGTCGCCGAGGCCGAGCGCTGGCTCGCCCGCTCCGCCCTGCTCGACGACGCCAGCGAGATCGCGCGAATCGCCTCCCTGACCCGGCGCGCGCCGGAGCTGACGGTCGCCTGGGAGCCGCTGATGGGCATCGTCCGACCGCGCATCTCCGGCCTCGAGCAGGGCCCTGCGCCACCGATCTCCTCGCTCGGCGGAAGCTCGGCTCTGCACTACGCCGCGCTCGCCTACCGCCGCGCAACCCGAGTCGCCGCCGCGCAGGCCGCCGCGCAGATCGCGCTCGCACAGGTCTCGCAGGAGCTCTCCACCGTCGCCCGCCGCGCGCGTGCGATCGAGCGACGCCTGGTTCCCCGCCAGGAGGCCCAGCTGGCCATGCTCGAGCTGAGCCTCGAGGAGGGCGAACGCGAGGAGGCTGCCCGCCTGCGTCTGCTCACCCGCCGCCGCGCGGCGCCCTGAGTCTGCGTAGACGCGTCAGCACCCGCTCGCTCAGAACGCCTCCTCGGCCAGCAGAGCGGCTCGCTCTTGCGGCGAAGCGAAGAGGAAGCGCTGGACGCCGAGGAGCCCGGCCACGTCGCCGACTTCCAGATCCATCTGCGGCACGAGGATTGGGCGCCCGTCGCCTAGCGCGGAGGACAGGCGCCGGATGCTTGCGGCGTCGCGCCGCGCGAGCGCCCGCAGGTCTGCGAGCGCCTGCATGGATCTCGCGGCCAGATCGGCGTCACCGCCGAAGTCGGCCGCCAGAGAGTCCTCATCGATCGCCGGCCGGGTGCGTGCGAGCAGGCGCACGCGGTTGACGATCAAGGCGCCGACCGGCATGCCGGCCTCCCCCAGTCGCCGGCGAAGGAAGATCGCCTCCTCGACGGGTGTGGGCTCGGGCGATGTGACGATCAGGAAGGTGGTGGCAGGGTCGCCGAGCAGTCGCCCGACGGCGCCCGCGCGCTCGGCGAACCCGTCCACGACGCCGCTCAGCGCGCGGAAGAACACGCTGAGGTCCGCCAGCAGGTCGACGCCGGTCACGCGACGCAGGGCGGAGAACGCGAGCCCGCCCCCACGCGCCGCGAACGCGGCGGCCGCTCCGGTGGGCGCGGAGATGACCTTGAGCGCCCGACCTTCGAGGAACCTCGTCAGTCGCTCAGGAGCATCGAGGAAGTCCAGCGCGTTGCGCGAGGGTGGCGTATCGAGAACGATCGCGTCGAAGCGACCAGAGGCGTCCAGCTCGTAGAGCTTGGCCACAGCGGTGAACTCCTGCGAGCCGGCTGCTGCGCTCGAGAGCTCCTGGTAGATGCGGTTTGCGAGGATCTCCTCACACGTAGCGGCATCCGGCGCGAGCAGCTCGATGAGCTCATCGAAGGTGCGCTTGGCATCAAGCATCATCGCCCACAGCTCGCCGTGCAGCTCGATCCCTTGGCCGGCGAAGTGGGCGGGATCGACCAGGCGGGGCTCGTTGCCCAACTGCTCGAGCCCCAGGGAGCTTGCCAGTCGACGCGCCGGATCGATCGTCACCACGGCGACCCGCTGGCCGCGCGCAGCGAGCCCGATCGCGACGGCGGCAGCCGTGGTCGTCTTGCCCACACCGCCCGAGCCTGTGCAGATGCAGATCCGCTTGCCGGCCAGGCACTGCGCGATGCTCATGGCTCGAACTCCCCGGCGAGCAGCTCGAGCGCCGCGCGATCCAGCGCGGAGCGGAACACGAACGGGAGCGTCACGAGCGCCACGCCCGGGAGGCTCTGCCGGAGCCTTGTGATCTGGGCATGCTGCTGGCGCGTCCAGGTGGCCGCGAAGAGCGCAGCATGGCTCGCCGGCGAGCGCGGTGCCGCCCTCAGCGTCCGCTCGTCTGCAGCAGAGAAGCGGTGGGGAACGACGGCGTTGACGACGACCAGTGAAAGGTCCAGGCCCGACTGCTCGCCCAGCTGCGAGCGCAGCTGCAGCGTCTCGGTGACGGGCATCTCTTCGGCGGTTGACACAGCCAGCACCGCGGTGCGGCGCGGATCGACGAGGAAGTCGGCAATCGCCCGTCCCTGCCCGGCGACCGGGCCCACTCGGGCGACCGTTGCGAACGTGCGTGGCGCCTGCAACATCGCCAGGCCATGTCCGGTGGCCGGCGCGTCGAGCACGACCAGGTCATAGGGCTCCGCATCACGGGCGCGTCGCTCGTGCTGGGCGAGCTCCCACACCTTTCCCATCGTGAGCAGCTCGCGCATGCCCGGCGCCGCGGCGATCAGCGTCGTGAAGATCCTGCTGCGCGAGAGCAGCGCGGCCAGGGCCCCGAGGGGAAGCGCCCCGCGCAGGTACTCCTCCATCGCACGCTGCGGATCGATCGAGATGTGGTGCAGGCGCTCGTCGAGGGCTCGTTCGGCGTACACGCCCGCCACGTTCGACGCAAGCGCGCGCGCGACGTCCTCGCGGGCGGCCACCTCGACCACGATCGTGCGCAGCCCGCGCGCGCTGGCGGCCAGGCCAAGGGCCGCCGCCACCGTGGACTTCCCCACTCCGCCCTTGCCCGTCACGACGAGCAGCGAGTGGTCGAACAGGCCATGCATCGGGTGGACACTAGTTCTCGTAACCCTCGTGCCACGCCGCTGTCCATGTAGAGCGCGTCCTCGGGACGCAAGAATACGAGCATGCAGTCCCTACAGAAAGGTCGCATCCATGCACCCGTTCCGCAGCCCAATCGAGACAGGTATCGCTACTCGCTCGACGGTGGACGCACCTTTCCCTTTCGCGGGCGCGACGTGTTTCTCGACATGGCCGGTGGCGGCGCAGGCCGGCCGTGAGCCACGCCGCGGCTGGTTGGCCCACGTCCGCCGAGGCGCTGCGAGGCGCGCAGCGCGAGCTGGCGCTGTCGCAGGCGCCCCCATGGCAGCCGCCAGCGAATGCGTATGCGATCGGAGGATGCTTCGTGTGCTTTGCCCGCGACGCGCGGCCTCGAGGTGTCGAGGGGGAGCCAAGCTGGGCGGCAGCGGCCGTCACGTTCGAGCGGCGCGTCGTCGCACGCGCCCTTGTGAGGGGCCATGTCGTGGCCGCCTACCGTCCGGGCCTGCTTGCCTTGCGTGAGGGCCCGCTGCTGGAGGCGGCGGTCGCGGCGCTGCCGCGGCCTCCCGACGTGCTCCTGGTAAACGCGACCGGACGTGACCATCCTCGCCGAGCCGGCCTTGCGCTCCAGCTCGGGGCGGTCATCGGCGTGCCGACGGTGGGCGTGACGCACAGGCCCTTGCTGGCGGCGGGGGAATGGCCACCGGAGGATCGCGGCGCACGTAGCCCTCTGATGCTGGACGGAGAGACGGTTGGATACTGGCTGCGCACGCAGCGGCGAGCGCGTCCACTCGCGGTCCATCCTGGATGGAGGACAGGTATCGAGACCGCCTGCTCGGTCGTCCTGGCGGCGACAGCTCTGGTGCGAGCGCCTGAGCCGCTGCGCGAGGCGCGCCGCCTCGCGCGTCGGGCGCGCGCGAGCGAGCGGTCCTCGGATGATCCGTGAGCTCCCCCGCGGGCGCTGTGCGATCGCAACGCTCGACTGTGCATCGAGAGCAGCACGGGCGGAGCGCTGCTCGCATTCAGTCCTCGGCGCCCTGCAGCGGCTGACCGATCTTCGAGCCCTCGCGATACACCGCGATGGCCTTCAGGCCCAGCCGCCAGGCATCGAGGAAGATCGACTCGATCCTCTCGGGCGGAGTGTCGTGAGGCAGGTTGAGCGTCTTCGAGACGCCCCCGCTGAGCAGCGGTTGTACGGCGGCAACCATCCGCAGGTGCCCGTCGACGGGCAGCGGGTCAGGGCCGCTCGCGGTGTGAAAGACGGCCGCGTGGGCGGCGCGCAGCGCCGGCGCACCGACGAGGTGGCCGTGGTCCAGCGCGTGCTCGCCGAGTTCCTCCAGAGCGTGGGTGGAGTAGCCGAGCGCGAGCAGCCCGTCAACGACCGCTCGGCTCTGAAAGTGCAGCTCGCCGCCATCGACCAGGTGCCTGCGCCCGGCGAGCGCATAGTAGGGCTCGATGCCGGTGCTCTCGCAGTCGAGCATCAGGCTGACCGTGCCCGTCGGCGCGATCAGCGTCGTCTGTGCGTTGCGCAGCCCGTGCGCGGCGCCCTCCGCCAGGACCTCATCCCACGCCCCGCGCGCCGCCGCCAGCACCTCGGCGGGCGCGTCGCGGCCGATGCGCGCGGCGGCGTCGCGGTGGGCGGCCAGCACGGCGAGCATCGGCTCGCGGTTGCAAGCGAACTCGGCGAACGGGCCGAGTGCCGCCGCCAGTCGCGCCGAGCGCCGGTAGGCGGCGCCCGTCATCAGCGCAGTGATCGCCGCCGCCCACGCCCGCCCCTCGACGGAGTCGTAGGCGATTCCCATGGTCAGCAGCAACGCAGCGAGGTTGGCATAGCCGATGCCGATCGGGCGAAAACGACGCGCGCCCTCAGCTATGCGCTCGGTCGGATAGGACGAGCCGTCCACGATCGCGTCCTGGGCGAGCACCAGCAGCTCGACCGCATGCACGAACGCCTCGACCTCGAACGAACGGTCCTCCCGCAGGAACGCGAGGAGGTTGAGCGTCGCGAGGTTGCAGGCTGACTCCCCCACGTGCAGGAACTCACCGCAGGGATTGGAGGCGGTGATCGGACCCGAACGCGGACAGGTGTGCCAGCGCTCGATCGTGTCCGCGAACTGCAGCCCCGGATCCCCGCACAGCCACGCGGCCCGCGCGCACGCACGCAGAAGCTCGCGCGCGGGGAGCGTCTCGACCACCTCGCCGCTGGTGACGGCCCGCAGCGCCCACTCACGGCCATCCGTCGCGGCGCGCATGAACTCGTCGCTGACCCGCACCGCGTGCGTGGCATTCTGGAAGGCGAGCGACGCCACGGCCTCCTGCGGTTGGAAACCGGCGGCCACGAGCGCGGCGCCGTGCTCCTCCTCGCGCGCCTTGCAAGCGATGAACTCGAGCACATCGGGATGCTCGGCGTCGAGCACGACCATCTTGGCTCCCCGCCGCGCGCGCCCGCCTGAGCGGATCGTCGCCGCCCACGCGTCCGCGGCGCGCATGAACGACACCGGACCGCTCGCCGATCCTCCGCGCGAGACGGGCTCGCGCGAGGAGCGCACCCTCGACAAGTTCACGCCGGCGCCACCGCCCTGCTGGAAGATAACCCCCTCGCGCGCGTTCCAGTCGAGCAGTGCGCGAATCGAATCCTCGGCCTCCAAGATGAAGCACGCCGAGGTGAACGGCTCGGGCTCGACGCCCACATTCAGCCACACCGGCGTCGCGAACGTGCCGCGCTGGCTCAGCACGAGCGCCGTCAGCTCAGCTTCCAGCGCCACGCGCTGGCTCTCATCGCAGACCTGCCCCGAAGCCCGCGCCCAGCCACCGATTGCGCCCGCGACACGCTCGACGAGCTGCCGTACCGAGTGCTCCTGCAAACCGTCCGCGTGGCGAGCGAAGTATCGTCGCGCAACCGTCGCGACAGCGGTGTCCGACCAGCTCGTCGGAGCCGCGACCCGCTCGCACGCGCACGCGACCTGGCCATCCTCGGAGCGCACCGCCACCGAGCGAGTCCCCCACCCGACCACCGCGAACGGATCCTGCCCCTCCACGATGAACATGCGCGGCACGTCTGACCCATGCTCCGACGCAGCGCTTCCCATCTCGATCTCCCGGCACTCGGGGACAACTGCCCATCAGCATCACACCCCGGGCCTGCGCCGACATCGGGGAGAGCTACGGAGGCTCGCTGCAGCGTCCGCATCAGCCCGCAGGTCGGCCGGGTCGAGCTCCTCGAGATAACGTGAAGACCCTGCCCGACATTGTTGACGAGCACGTCGACACGGCCATACGCCTCGATCTCCACGGCGCTCGCTCAATCATCATCCGGCGGCCGCGGTGAGAGCGTGCTCGGGTGTCGACTCGGGCAGGGCGAGGACGGTGGCGTGACGTGCGGTGCTGATCGCGCCGGCCAGCGGTGGACGCGTGCTGCTCGAGCACGCCGTGTGTGCGGCACGCCCACTACAGGCATGCCGGCTGAGCGCGTGCGCGATCTCTTGGACGGAGGCATCGATCAGCTCGATATCGACGAGCGCGGTAAGCCGGCTGCGCAGGTCTCTGTGCAGGGCGGCTTCGATCGCTGGCCAGAGGCCGCTCGGGGCGACTACGGCAAGCTCCTCGAAGGCGCGGCGCCGGTGGGCGCGCAGCAACAGTTCTGCGAGCCTGCGCGCGTGCTCCGTCGGATCCCCTTGTGTGGGACAGGAGCCTCTCAGCTGCGTACAGTCGCCCAATGCGGGGCGATGGTGATGCCGGTCGCAGACGGTCGCGTACTCCACGAGCATTCGCGGCACGCCTCGAAACAGCCTTCCAGCGTGGCGGTCAATAACGGCGACGGCATGATCTCCAGGGGTGAAGATGCCAGCCAGCGGCTCGAGCCATGGCAGAGTGTCGATGACTGCCAGCGGCTCGATCGGGCTCGGCAGCGGCACGGCCGCGACTGTCGCTCCTTGTGCCGATGAGAAGAGGGCGAGGCTGCGCGTTCCGTGTGCGAGCGGGGGCATGCACCGCAGGACCTCGTGGAGACGTCCCACCTCGGCCTGCATCGTCCCCTGCTCGATGCCAGCGATCACGCCGTCCAGTTCCCGCTCGTGCACTTCGACGGCTGCCTCGAGAGCACTCCCGTCCTCGAGGCCAAGGTAGACGCTGAGGACAGGATGCCGGCCGGTGTGGAGCTCGCTCAGCCGGCGCAACGTGCCGGTGCCCACCGCGGGCGGCGCCATCAGACATCGCTCCCGTCTGCCGCGATCCCGAGTGGCTCGGCCATTCGGTCATGGCCCGCAGTGGCGTAGGCGCGGTGACGGCGCGACGGGTCGCCATAGAGCATGCGTACGATGTCCGCCTCGAGGTTCGCCTCGTCGTAGGTCAGCGCTGAGACTTGCTCGCAGGCACGCTGCCAGCCGACGAACAGAACGCTGATCGCCAGCGATGACGGCAGGTGCAGATCCCCCTGACATGCGCAGAAGCCGCGATAGGAAGCCGCGCTGAGTGCCGCGGGGTCCACCGCCAGCGAGCGCGCCACGAGCTGGATCGCGCAAGCCGCCTCGCGTCGCGCGTGGGCGCGATCGTGCCGCGGCTTGTCGATGACGGGCGTGTAGGGCTCGGGGGCCATCGCGTTCAGCTCGCTGGCTCGAGGATTGGCGTCCGCGCGACGCAACGTGGCGTCGGGTCGATTGAGCCACCGACTTCCCCGGCGAACACGACGTTGCGGCCCCTCAGCGCCCTCCGCTCCGTCCCACGGGGAGGAGTCGTGACTTGGTGGAGGGAGGGCGCGCTCATGATCTTGGGGTTACTTCAGCGCCGAGCCGGCTGCACCATCCGCCGACCGGCGTGTTCTTGACCTGCGCTGCTCAAATTAACCTCCTTCGGCGAGGCGGCCATCCGCGGGCGACCGCCAGCATCGAGCCGGAAACTACGGAGCCGGCCGCCCCGCTCGCGCGCCGCTCATTCGGCCTCGCCTTGGTACGTAGTCTCCCGCCATCCCGAGGGGTTGCTCGCGCGGATGCGCGATGCGAGGCGGGCGAGAAGACTCTGGGTCGATGACGCCAGCACCGGTCGGCATTCTTGAGACCCCGTGACCGAGGGACAAGCTTCCACAAGCATCGAGCGGATGCACGTGAGTGCCCGCGAGCGCGGGGTTGACATGCGCCTGTATGCGCTCGTTCGATCGCTGCTGGCGCCAGCGCTGCGGCTGTGGTTTCGCGTACGGATCTCAGGATCTGAGCACATACCTTCACATGGCGCGGCGATCGTGGCGCCGAACCACAAGAGCTTCCTGGACGCCTTCTTCGTCGGCATCGCCACCCGCCGCCATGTGCGCTTCATGGCCAAGACCGAGCTGCTGGAAGGGCCACTGGGCTGGCTGTTCCTGCGGCTGGGCGCGTTTCCCGTGCGTCGTGGCGAGGCCGACGTCGAGGCGATGAAGACCGCGCGATCGATCCTCGAGCAGGGTGGGCTGCTCGTGATCTTCCCGGAGGGCACGCGAGTCGAGGATCCGGATGCGCTCGGCTCACCGCACCACGGTGCTGGCAGGCTCGCGCTCCAGACGGGCGCCCCGATCATCCCCGCGGCGATCGCTGGCACGCACCGGCTGTGGCTGGGACCGTTCCCCAAGCCCAGGCGTGTGCAGCTGACGTTCCTGCCAGCGATCGAGCCGGGTCAGCTCTCCGGGCGCCCCGATGCCCTAAGCGAGCTCGTCGACCGCCGGCTGTGGCAGTCCGTCCAGAGCGAGTACAGCCGTGAGCTGGCCCGCCCGGGCATGATCCTCGCCGCACTCACGGCGATCGGGCTCGGTGCCCGGCTGTTGGCGCGTCGGCGGACGTCAGCGGCGCCCCGTCTACTCGGCATCGTCGAGCCGCGCAAGATACGCCGACGCAAGGCCAGAGCACATCTGCGCGAACAGCTGGGACACCCGTGGCGCCACCTGCGCGCGGTGCGTAGCGGCAACATGCGACGCTGACGCTCGGATCTCACCGCTCAAAGCGGCACGCTACCGAACCGGCATCGAGGGCCGGATCAGCCATCGCGAGCGGGCGCGAGCAGACGACCGTCGTCGGCACTGGGCAGCTTCCTGCGGGGAACTCTCGGTACGCCAATCAGGCGCACAACGGTTTTCGAGACCGCTAAGCTTTGGCTCTGCAGAGCCGAAAATCGCTTATGCGCGCCCGCATGCGCGCCAGTCCTGCGGAATCGCTACCTGAGGGTTTGCGCCGGCTTCGACGTCGCGGCCCCAAAGCCAACGGCAAGTTACAGAAGGTTACAGATATCTGTGAGGTCTGCTAACTTTCCGTAATGGCGCGGAACCCCTACAGCCCCGGCGTTGGGACCAGGCCGCCGTACCTGGCAGGCCGTGAGCAGCAGATCCATCGCTTCCAGCGTCTGCTGGAGGACTACCCCGAGAAGCGGCGCAACCTACGGATCACAGGGCTTCGAGGCGTTGGCAAGACGGTGCTGCTCAAGGAGTACGAGCGAATCGCCCGACGCCAAGAGTGGGTGGTCGTGCGCCGGGACTGGAGCACGCGCCTCTGCGAGGAGGCCGACTTCGCGATCGCGCTCGCCGGCTACCTGACGGAGGCGGTGGAGGCGCTGAGCGTAAAGGTGAGGATCAAGAAGCGTGTGGCCGCGGCGATGAAGGCGATCGGGCAGGTGCAGCTGCAGATCGCCGATGGGGTGAGTGTGTCGGTGCGCGCTGGCTCCGAACAGTTCGCGTCTACCCTGCTTGAAGACGGGCTGCGCGAGGTGCTCATGCAAATCGGCGAGATTGCCCAGGCACAGGGGCGGGGTGTGGCGCTTCTGTTCGACGAGGCCCACAGCGTTTGCGACCGGCAGGCCAAGCACCAGTTTCCTCTCGGGGCGCTTCTGTCAGCGCTCGTGGCGGTCCAAGACGATGACGAGTACCCGATGCCCATCATGCTGGTCCTCTGCGGCCTGCCACCGCTGGTCGGCAACATCCACGCCGCTCGCAGCAACGCCGAGCGCCTGTTCCGAGCCGAGGTGATCGACAACCTCTCGCTGACGCCAGAGCGACCCGACGAGCTCAGCGCGGCGGCGCAAGCGCTCGTGCGCCCCGCCACCGACATCACCTATGGGCCGGGTGTCGCGGATCGTGTCGCACGCGACGTCGACGGCTATCCCTACTTCATCCAGTGGTTCGGCGAGGCACTCTGGGAAGCGGCGGACCTCGAGGGCACTACGACGATCACCGCCAAGCTATACGAGCGCGAGCGCGTGGCGATCCAGCGCAGTCTCGACGAGGAGTTCTTCGAGCCACGCTACCGCGACGCCCGACAAGCCGACCAAGGCACGCTGCGAGTAGCGGCATCGCTCGGTGCCGAGCGCTTGACCAAGGCAGACCTCGACGCAGCCACGGGCCGCTCCACGGGCGCGCTCTCACAGAGCCTCATTCGACTCATCGCCGACAACCTCATCTACCGCGACGATCACGGCGTATACGCCTACACCGCGCCGATGTTCGGCGACTTCATGCGCCGCAGACACCCGCGGCTCGAGGAGGACGAGTAAAGCGGCGATTTGCCCACACCACGCCCGACCCCTGTGGGATGGTCGGTGTGACAAATCGCAAACCCTCAGCCAACTTGGCGTTTGCGCGCCAATCGCGCGCCAGTCCATGTGCCGTTCAGGCGGGTTTGGGCGTCCTCCTGCGGTCTCGCAGGCACAGCCAACTTGGGCTCGTACTGGCCAGATCTCCTGCAAACACGCGGAATCCAGGAATCCAGCCAAAAACGGGCTTGACGGGACGACTCTCGAAACCTGACCCGGCTTGGCAGCGCATCCGCGAGCTGCACGCAGACCGGTTCGCCTCGCGAACCCGCCCGTCGTGACTAGCCGGGCCGTACCGACACTCCACGTGACCGGAACCGTGGATGGCGACCTACTTCGGACGCGGCCTTCCTCTAGGATTCCAGTCTTCCAAATCGAGGGAGGCGAGAGTGTCAGAGGCCGGCTGGAAGGCAGATCCGAGCAAACAGCACGAGTGGCGCTACTGGGACGGTGTGGGCTGGACAGATCAAGTGAGTGATGCAGGCGAGGTCAGCACGTCCCCCTACGATCCCTCGATCGTTCCGCCACCCCCGACCGCGCCGCCGTCGGCACCGACCGCGGAGCCGGCAGCCACGCGACCGCGATCCGTCTCTTACGAACTCATGCTCCTAGACCGTAAAGGTCGCGAGATCCTGACGACACCATTCCAGAGCCCAGACCTCGCGATGCAGTTTGCCCAGCAGAACCCGTCGGTGCGAATGAAACACACGCTCGGGAGCGCCTTTATGAAGGGAGCGATTCGCCCAAACGACGTCTCGTGGAGGACGGCGGTCATCTTGGAGACTGACGATGGGACCGGCGAGTGCACGGAGTATCACCGCATTCATAAGTAGCCTGGGTATCACGCGCGCCGCACAAGCGGCTTGGGCGACTCGGCTGCGGACTACGACGATAGCGGTACAGCTACAGAAGTCCGGCGCTACGCAGCCGGTCACGAACCGCCTTCTCAAATTCGGGCGTGCTTGCGTTGAGGCCGCGGTCAATCGTCGCCAAGAGCTTCTTAGCTGCCGGCCCTCCGCTCTCAAGCAGCTCTCGCTGCTCGGAAGGAATGGTCGCTTTACCCTCGGGGCTTACGGCTTCCGGGGGCTGCAGATTGGCGGTCACGACCGCTCTCTCCACAGCCCGTGGGGAGCGTCCTTTCCAGTCCGTGGCCGGGAGATAGACGCCACCGTCCTATTCGCCGACATCACCGCGTTCTCGGCGCGGACGCAAGAGCTGACGCCCACGGAGACCCTGATCTTCGTGAACAACTTCTTCGCTTGGATCAGCGCCGAGGCGCTTAGGCACACTAGCGGCCTCATCGACAAGTACATCGGGGACGAGGTGATGGTGGTCTTCTCGAAGGAGTTCGGGGCGACCGATCCGTTCCTCGAAGCAGTCCAAGCGGCGAGGTGGATGGCCGAAAATGACGTTCTCGCGTTTTGGCCCCATATGGGGATCGCATCGGGCCGGGTCATCGTCGGCTACGCCGGCACACCGCTCAGGTACAACTGCTCGGTCTTCGGTGCGCCCGTTGCGTTGGCCGCACGATGCGCTGGGATCGCCCCCGACGATGAAGGCCACTACTCGTCCTCGATCACCTTCCCCGCGAGCGAGTGGGGCAAGAGGGAACTCGGTGAGGTGTTTCCTGCGAAGGAGTACGAGTTGCCCGACGGCACCATCGGCAAGCAGCCCGCCCCGTGGGAGCTGCTTGGCCCAAGGAGCGTCGAGATCAAGAACCTCCCCGATATCGAGGTCCGGGAGATCCTACGGCGAGGAACTTACATGCCGATGCAAAGCGCCGAGAACAGAGCTCAGTATGCGATGTCGGTCATAGAAAGAGCCGGGCGCTACTGGCCGGGAAGTCCTCTACCGGACGCCCAATGATGAAGGAGGCCGGGTGGGCCTGTAGGAGGCATGTATTGCGGTTGGCGAGATAGAGAGGCGTGCATAGGCTCAAGACTGTGTAGAGCCCGGCGAGCGACAGCGCGTCGAACGATACGCCAGTTTTGGCCTCGAAGCGATCGATGCGCGACGGATCGCCTTGCTCCAAACGCTGGCAGCTCAGGACCCCGCTTGCGGGCTCGCCTCGACGGCCACAGGGACGTGCTCGGTGATAGCCCGTCCCAGACGGAGGAACCCTTCCAGTGCCGCTTCTGGCTCTGCCCCAAGGAGGTGCCCGTACATCTGGTCGCGCGCCTTCTCCCACTGCATGTGCTGCTCACTTTTGTAGCGCCCGTCGAGCCACTCCCAGGCGTTGTCTGGTAGCCACCTAGCCGTCAGCACCGACACCGAGGGCTGACCGACAGCGAGAGCGCTCGCCCCTACCCTCGCCGCTGTCATTATGTCCTGGCCGTCGTTGTCGTGTAGGAGCGCGGCCAGTCGTGTCCAGTTCGCCTCCGCCGTTCGGCTATCCACCAGGATCGAGTACTGGACCATACGGCCAGCGGCAGCCCTCGCGTTCCTCTGCAGCGACTGGTCGTCGGTCAGTTCGGCCATGATTTCCCACCACCGGCCGCGAACTGCCCGATCGCCGAGCCGAACCGCTGCGCGCCCGCACTCTTCAAGAAGATCGAGCACCAGAAGTTGTGCCTGCGAGTGACGCGGATCAAGCTCGCCGATCATGATCCCGAGGAACGGGTCTCCGGACGTGCAGACCGAGAGCGAACGACGGATCAGTGCGCTCATTACCTCTTGCGCAGCGGGGTGCTCGGCGCCGCGCATCGCTCGCCCGATCGCCAGCGACGCGGTACGGGAGACCACCACCGGCGCGCCGGTCTCCGCCTCGGGCAGTTTGCCGCGTCCGCGCTCAAGGCCCCGGAGATGCCCCTCTAGCAATTCGACCGTGCGCACTGCGGCGCGCGAAGCGCCCGCTTCGTTGCCGCTCTCGGCTAGCGAGTTTGTCAACTGGACGAGTGCCGTGACTGCCTCCGCGGCTCGCTCCGCCCCGGCGAGCCTTCTCGTTCTGAAGAGTCGCTGCACCTCACTGCGAGTGCTGTACTTCAGAACCGCGTTGCCAGGTAGCGCGAGGGTCGCGAGAGCGTCGCCGCGGTGCACAAGCGAGCCCGGGACCTCGGACACCCAAAGCCGCGAACCATCTCGCCACCGTTCGTCCCGATCCAGCCGGCTCAGCACCCGCTCGGATATGACCAGGTAGCCCTCGCTCCCGGAGCAGACGGAGTATCCGCGTACGCTGAGCGGCGCGGAGCCCGTGGGCCTGATCCAGCTCATAGCATTCATCTTCGACCGCGACGTCAGGATCGAGCGGTGTAGTCGGCCGACCTTCCGCCCCGCCCGGGCTGCACGTCGTGCCTCCCCCGACGCGAAGATCTGCGCCGCGACCACGTTGTCGGTGCGTGACAGCAGACGCGACAGCGCCGCGACCAAGCTGAGCGCGAGCGCAATCGCGACACCGATTGCAAGAAGGCTATGTAGATGTTGATGGGAACGCCCGGGCTCCCAGAGAGCTAGCCCATACAGAACGGCGACGGACCCGTAGCCTCCCCAGAGTGGTAGCGGGACGCTCGTCGCGCGCGCGACCAACCCAGGGAGCCGGTCGGCTGCGAGCTCAGATGCCACCACATGGATCGCGACGAGTACACCGGCGATTGCGACGATAGTGCCGGTGCCGAGCTTCGCGTTGTAGTGGATCGCGACAATCTGGTCAACGGCCAGGACGAAGCCGGCACCGCAAACGGGCCACCCGAGAATGCTCGCCGCAATCGAGACTAGCCTTGGGGGTCTGGGTGTGGTTAGCGCTCTACGGAGCTGCTCAAGCGCTGTGCGCCACCACGGCGCGCCTTGCGTCGGGACCGGGTCCTGCGCAGAGAAGTCACGGTCACAGTCGCGGGCGAACCCGAGGACATCCTGCTCGCTCGTGTCGGTGACTGCGAGGACTCGCACGAACTCTTCGGCGAGCTGTGCCTGTATCCCCTGGAGCCCTGCCGCGTACACGAGCATTAGCTGCCGCCTCTGGGCGGCTCTGGGAAGAGAACTCAGAGCCTCGGCGCGCACGTCGCTGTGCTTGCTTATCAGTGCGGCGGCCGCGCTGCGGGCCGCGTAGTGCAACGCACTTGGCTGGTATGGATCGACGGGCTGCTCGGAGAAGCTCCACGCTCGTCTGAAGATGCCCAGCCGGTGGGGTGCGAGCACTCTCTCAGGGGCGCGGCGCACCGCCAGGAAAGCAGTGCGCGTTTGGAGCTCGCTACCGGCGAGGTCCAGGGTGATTGCTTCGCTAAGTGCAAGAGACAGCGTCCCAGGCTCGGCTTGGAGCGTACTGAGCAGGACGGCTGCGGGTGCTACTAGAGCCTCGCGGTCAACCCCGTCGAGCACGGCACGCGCGGTCAGCCCTGGCGACGAATAGCTCAAGAGCATTGCCCGCTGAGCGCTCTGGCGATCGGTAAGTATTCGACGCAGCTCGGTTGCGGTCGCCCCAGCAAGCGAGCCGTTGTGTGTAACGAGACGTTTCAGCGCCCAGCCGCGGGCGACGCTGGGGAGCCGTAGTCGTTCCAGGAGCCATACTGCGAACCTGACGCTCGGACCGGGATGACTCACTTGAGCTTCTCCTGGCCGGGGAAATACAGGTCGGCGCTAGCCGTTTCAAGGGCCTCTGGGAAGAAGCCGAGCAGCAGCTTAAGTTGTGCATCTGTTTCTTCTTCCATCTGCTTCGCAACCTTCGCGAGCGCCGCGACGCGGATTCGCGTCTCGTAAGAGGCTCCGGGCGGGAGGGCACTGTCAGCCGCAAGGGTCTCGGCGGCGATCTGCCGACGTGCCGGGATGCTCAGCAACGGCTCAAGGATCGATATGCCGTAAGGAGAGGTGACCTGCTCGATACCCCGCAGATGCACCACCTCACCAGGTTCGAACGCAACCATGTCGTCGCCCTTTAGTTCCTCAACGGCCCCGTCGGCCCGGACACGCGCGGCCTCGGGCCGTAGACACCGCATCCAACTGTCCAGACCTCGCGCTCCCAACTGTAGGTAGCCGTTCCCGCACACCAGTGCGTCGCGGACCGTCTGGTTAGTGAACTGTCGCATTCCCTGCAGCGTGCCTTGGCGCTGTAGGAACAGTCGCATGTCCTCCCGGCCGCCCCGGATTGACGGCGAGCGCGCGCCGATCGTTGAGACGGTACGGTCCACGGCATCCCGGACAAGCTCCTCGCTGTTGTAAAGGTGGCGCAACGCCGACAACCGCCGGATGAGGCTCGCCGCATCCGGGAACGGGTCAGCCCGGAATGCCACCTGCAGTCGGAGATTCTGCTCGACTGCTCGCTCCGAGAGCACAGACAGTGTCGCGCTCACCTCCGGGGGAGAGTCCCACGCTAGATCGGCGTTCTCCGCGTCGCTCGCCGCAACACGTGCCGGTAGCTCATCGACACCCTTCTTGTTCTCCATCACCTGCTGAACCTCGCCCTGTCTGGAGACGAGGTTCAGCAGTGCCCGTGCCGCCGATTCGCGGATCACACCAACGGGTTGGTTGACGACAAACGCGTAGAGCACCTCGTGCTTCTCGTCCACCTCCAGTTCCACGACCCCGTCCTCACCGACGGTCGCGAGATGGAAGCCGAACAGGTTGACTGGCAGGCCCGGCGCGAGGCGCGCCAGCGTCAGCGTCACCCGTAGGACTTTTCCGTCCGGGGCACCGAGGCCATCGGCGAAGTTGGCGAGATTCGAGAGTACGCCGCACGCGCTCTCGACTCGGCGGTCATCGGGTATCCAGGCGAATCCAATCTGTGCCGGATCTCCCGGGTAGCGGGCCTCTCCGGGCAAAGCGCGAATTGTGCCGTCGGCGGCGCTCATCCGCAGATCGCTAGGACTGCGCCGCTCGACGCACCAATCGTCGCCAAGGTGCTCCCGATTGCGGCCCATCCCATAGCGCACTGCGGGGAGGCCGCGTTGTTCTGCATCTTGGAAGCCTACCCCGTCGTATGAGCAGGCTGCGCCCGCGGGCAGCGAGCCAAGTCGCAGGCTGCGCATCGGAGCTACGGTTGATCTAATAGCCTTGAGGGGCGCCCGGAGGGGTGGCAGAGTGGTTGAATGCGGCGCTCTCGAAAAGCGTTGTGCGTCTGATTGGCGTACCGGGAGTTCGAATCTCCCCCCCTCCGTTCCGAAGGCCCCCGTGGGGGCCTTCGGCAACCCTCAGCCAACCGCGCGGTTTTCGCGCCATTTTCGCGCCGGTCAGACTGCGAGCCCAGCGTTTTCAGGCGGTTTCAGGCGGTCGAACGTCCCCGCGATCAGCGCCCCGCGTGGGGCTGAATCTGGCTCAGCCATGCCGAATCTGGCTTAACCAAGCCAAAAAGCCGGACGGCGCTGGGAGCCGCCGCTTAGCGGGGCTCGGATTTTCGAGACCGCCGCATTCAACCGCTCTGCCACCCCTCCAGGGCGACGGCCCCTAGGCTAGCGACGCGAGGCGAAGAAGGCGCTGAGCATCTCCGCGCACTCCTCGCCGAGCAGGCCGCCGGCCACGGCGGGGCGATGGTTGAGGCGCGGCTCGCCGAGGACATCGAGCACGCTCCCGCAGGCTCCCGCCTTGGGGTCGTAGGCGCCATAGACCACACGAGGAACCCTGGCCAGCACGATCGCGCCCGCGCACATCGCGCAGGGCTCGAGCGTGACGTAGATGACCGTGTCGAGCACGCGCCAGCTGCCGACGGCCCGCGCAGCCTCGCGCAGGGCGATGATCTCGGCGTGGGCCGTGGGATCTTGGCGCAGCTCGCGCTCGTTGTGCCCGCTTGCGAGAACCTCTCCGTTACGCACCACGACCGCGCCGATCGGCACGTCGTCGTGTTCCAACGCACGCTCGGCCTCGCGCAGGGCCAGGCGCATGAAGTAGTCGTCGCGTGGGAAGAAATGCTCGCTCATATGCCTCGCCGCCGCGTCTGCGACAGTGCCTCCCCGTCCTCGGCACGCGCGGCACACCATCATTACCCAAGTCCATGGCCATCTGTCTCCCTCGCCACGAGCTCTCCTCCTGCGCGCGAAGCGTTTGCCTGCTCGGGCTGCTCGCGCTGGGCCTGTCGGCGTGCGTGATGGGCCTGCCGGCAAACGCGCTTGCCGTGTCCGAGCCCGACGGCTATGCCTCCAATGAGATCGTCGTCCGCTTCGCACCTGCCTCGCGTGCGAGCGCCGCGAGCGCTGGCCGAAGCACCCCGCTCGCTTCCGGCAGCGCCCACACGACGCTCGTGCGCCTGGCGCGTGGCGAGAGCGTCGCCTCGGCCCTGCGCCAGCTGCGCGCTCAGCGCGACGTGCAGTGGGCCGTGCCCGACTACGTTGCCCACGCGACCGGCAGCGTCGCCCGCGCCGCGGGCGGGCTGATCCCGAACGACGTCGGCTCGGGCACCGCGCCGGGAGAATGGCAGCAGCTGCAGTGGAACTTCAGCGGCCCCTTCAGCATTAACGCCCCCGAAGCGTGGGCCAACGTGGCGGCGGACGGCGCGCCCGGCGGCAGAGGCACGACCGTGGCCGTGCTCGACACGGGGGTCGCCTACGCCAACCGCGGACCCTTCCGCCGCTCGCCCGACTTCAGCCGCCACACGTTCGTGCAGGGCTATGACTTCGTGGCCCACAACCGCTTCCCCAACGACCGCAACGGCCATGGCACGTTCGTCGCCGGAACCATCGCCGAGGCCACCGGCAACCGCTACGGGGTCACGGGCCTTGCCTTCGCCGCGCACATCATGCCGGTGCGCGTCCTCGACACCCAGGGCGAAGGCGAAGCCTCCACGATCGCCGAAGGGGTGCTCTTCGCGGTCAAGCACGGCGCGCAGGTGATCAATCTGAGCCTCGAGTTCTCGCCCGGCGTGACCGCCTCGGACATCCCGGAGCTGATCGAAGCGATCCGCTATGCCCATCGCCGTCGGGTGCTCGTGGTGGCGGCGGCGGGCAACGAGGGACACGCTGCTATCGCCTACCCGGCCAAGGGGCCCGATGTCGTCTCGGTGGGCGCCACCACCGAGCACGGCTGCCTGGCCGGCTACTCCAACGACGGCTCAGGGCTGACGCTCGTGGCCCCCGGCGGCGGCGCGGACGCCGATCTGCCGGGCGATCCCAACTGCCGCCCCGAACTGCCGGCGGGGCGAGACATCTACCAGGTCACCTTCACGGGCAGCTCGCCCAGGCGCTTCGGACTGCCAACCGGCTATGAAGGAACCTCGATGGCCACGCCCCACGTGGCCGCCGTAGCCGCCCTGATCATCGCCAGCGGCGTACTCGGGCGCCATCCCACTCCGGCCCAGATAACGACGCGCCTGCAAGGGACCGCGACCAAGCTCGGCGGGGGCGGGGACGAACGCCTGTACGGGGCGGGCCTGCTCAACGCCGCCGCCGCCACCGCGCCCGGCGGCCCCGGCGCGGTCGTCGGGTAATCGGTCCCAGCGGGGCCGGTCATGGGCCAACGTCCAGGCCAACGCCTGCGCGCCTGCGAGCGCCTCGGCAGTACGGGTCTGGCACGCTCTCTCGACGTGTCCGAGCCACCTGAGCAGGCCGTCCCCGCGCCCGAGCGCTGCGATCTGGCGATCGTCGGCGGAGGGATCGTGGGGCTCGCGGTCGCGCGCGAGATGCTGGCCCGCAACCCGCGGGCGTCCGTGTGCGTCCTCGAGCGAGAGCAAGAGATCGCCGCCCATCAGAGCAGCCACAACTCCGGAGTGATCCACGCCGGCGTCTACTACCTCCCGGGATCGCTCAAGGCACGCCTGTGCGTGGAGGGCTCGCGCGAGATCTACGAATACTGCGAGCAGCGGGGCATCGCGACGAAGCGCTGCGGAAAGCTGATCGTGGCGAGGGACACGTCAGAGCTCGGACGGCTCGCAGAGCTCGAGCGGCGGGGACGTGCCAACGGGGTGCCGGGCCTTCGCCGGCTGGACGCCACCGGCATCCAGGAGATCGAGCCCCACGCCCGCGGGATAGCCGGGCTGCACTCGCCCGGAACGGGCATCGTCGACTTCTCAGCTGTGGCGCGAGCCTACGCGGAGGACATACGCGCGGCGGGCGGAACGGTCGCAACCGGCTGTGAGATCACGGGCGTGGTAAGCGGCCGTCGCTCGCTGCGCCTGACGCACTCTCAGGGCGCGACCGAGGCTGGTCACGCGGCCTTCTGTGCGGGGGCGTGGGCCGATCGCCTGGCCGTGATCGCCGGCGCCGATCCAGACCCCCGGATCGTGCCCTTTCGAGGGGCATATCTGCGTCTGGTGCCCGATCGTCGCGAGCTGGTACGGGCGCTGATCTACCCCGTGCCCGACCCCGCGCTGCCGTTCCTCGGCGTGCACCTCACGAGGAACATCGACGGCGAGGTGCTGATCGGCCCGACCGCGCTGATGGCGGGAGCCCGTGACGCCTATCGCCCCGCCACCGTGCGCCGGAACGACCTGCTCGACACTCTGTGCTGGCCAGGCACCTGGCGGATGCTGGCGCGCTGGTGGAAGACCGGGTTGACCGAGCTGCGCCATGCAGCGGTGCGGGGCGCGTTCGTCCGCGCGGCCGCGCAGTATGTGCCGGCGCTCGAGGTGAACGATGTCGAGCCCTCGTTCGCCGGCGTGCGGGCCCAGGCGCTCGGCCGCGACGGAAGGCTCCTCGAGGACTTCGCGTTCTCGCGAACCGATCGGGCCCTGCACGTTCGCAACGCACCCTCCCCGGCCGCCACCTCCTCCATGGCGATCGCCCGCCACATCGCCGACGAGGCCGCAAGCGCGTTTGCGATCGCGACACCACGGGGGCAGCACGAAGGAGCGTGACCTGGCGTCCGACGGGTGGGCGCGGCAGGCCCAGACACGCCGACTTCGTCCTGTAGCCGCCCAGCCAGAATGAGAGCCGGCTGTCAGGTGGGCGAGCTCGACGCCATCAGTCGTGCCACCGCGTCGGGAACCCCCTCCCGAGCGGTCGCGAACCTCGGCCGCCATCCCAGCTCCGCCTTGATCTTGGCGTTCGAGGAGCGCGCCGAGCGAGTCACGGCGTCGACCGCATTCGCTCCTGCGACCAGACGGGCGAGCGCAGCGGGGATGCGCCTGGGCGACCCCACGCCGAGCGCCTCGGCGCTCGTGCTCATGAAGTCGTAGAAGCTGATCGGCTCGTCGTCGACCACATGGTAGATCGAGCCGGACGGGGCGCGCTCGACGGCGAGGGCCAGCGCGCCAACCACGTCATCGACGTGAACCACGTCCCACATGTTCTCGCCGCGGCCGATCACTGCGAAGCGTCCCGGCTGGCGCAGCCGCGGGATCAGCTCGTGCGCGTACCAGCCGCCGGGACCGTAGACGTGGGATGGCCGCAGGACCACCACGGGCAGGCCCGAGTCGAGGAGCATCCGCTCGCACTCCTGCTTGGAGCGACCGTACGGTGTTCGCACCGGCAGGGGCCGCTCCTCGGTGAGGAGCGCACCGGCCGCCTCGCCGGTCACCACCGTGGAGGAGAAGACCACGCGCGGGCCCGCCGCCGGGTCATCGCCGGCGAGCGACAGGCAGGCATCGAGCAGGCGGCGGGTGCCCTCGACGTTGACCTCACGGACCTTGCTCTCGCTGCGCTGGGAGGCGATCTCGGCCGCCAGGTGGATCACGCACCGCGGGCGCTCGCGAGCCAGGATCTCGCCCAGCCGGGCGCCGTCACCCAAATCGCCCACCGCGGCCCGGGTCCCCGCCGGCTCGGAGCCCGGGCGGCGAACCAGCGCGGCCACGTCGTGTTCCTCGCGCAGGAGCTCCGCACACAGGATCCCGCCGATGAAGCCACTGGCGCCGGTGACAAGTACGCGCATCCCCCAGCGAGCCTATCCCGGCGCGAGGACCCGCGCCCGGCCGGCGCGCCAAGAGCTTGCCTACATCTCGAAGGCCGTACGCCCGCCGCAGTCCAGGAGCTCCTGCAGGTGCTCGCGGGCGTCGCCGATCACGGGACCGCCGTGCGCCAGGAGCAGGCTGTCGAAGTCGAGCTCGCCAAGCAGCCGCGAGCACGCCTCGAGCAGGCCTCGCTTGGTGGCCGGCGGGTCGTCCATCAGCGAATCCGGGACGAAGCCGAGCTTGTCCTGCTGCCCATGCGGACCGCCCCGCACGATCCCGTCGGCCAACACCACAGCTCGCACGCCCGGCAGATACAGGGCCGTGTCGTCAGGGCAGATGACGCCGAACTCGACCGCCACCGCTGCGCCCGGGAGCTGCTCGCCGATGTCAAAGCCCTCGACCGCCTGCTCGTCTGAGAACTCGTGCAGGCCCCGCCGATTGCAGTGAACGGTGCAGCCGAAGCGCTCGGCGAAGCGATCCGACTCGCGGTAGTGATGGCGATTCGACAGCAGGATCGCACTCGGCGGGACCGGGCGCTCGGCGAACCAGTCCAGGCCCTCCTGCGGTGGCACCAGCGGGTCGATCAGGACCCCGGAGTCCTCCAGCCAGTAGGAGGAGACCTCGACGTGGATCTTCGGATGCGGAGCCGTCCAGTGGAAGACCCCGGGGAGCACCTCGCGCATGTGGCCAACACTACCCGGCGCCGGACAGGTCAGCCATGCTCGCCCGCGGGGGCCCCGCGCCGCGCGCTCGCGGCCCTGTCGATGACCGCTGCGAGCTCTGCCCGAAAGCGCGCCTCGCCGAAACCGCGGGCATTCTCGCGCACGCGCTGCTCGTCGAGCTCGAGACCCTCGAAGCGCTCGATCGCCTCGGCGAGCGCCGTCACGCTCTGCTCGCCAAAGAGCACGCCCGTGCTCCCGTCCAGCACCGACTCCGCCGCTCCGCCCACGCCGTAGGCGATCACGGGGGTCCCCACGGCCTGCGTCTCCACGGGCACGATGCCGAAGTCCTCCTCCCCCGGGAAGAGCAGCGCGCGGGCGCCACCGAGCAGCTCGTCGCGCTGTGCCTCGGAGACCTTGCCCAGAAACTCCGCGCTCCCGTCACCGCTCCTGCGCACGGCCTCGAGCGCCCGGCCGCCCCCCGCCACCTTGAGCTTGCGCCCCAGACGGGCGCAGGCTTCGACGGCGAGGTCGACGCGCTTGTAGGGCACCACGCGCCCGAAGACCAGGTAGAAGTCCTCCGGCGAGCGTTTCAGGGCGAGGAAGTGATCCACGTCGATCGGCGGGTGCACGACCTCGGCCGATCGCCCGTAGTAGCGGCCGATGCGGTCGGCCACGTAGCTCGAGTTGGCCACGAACACGTCCGGCCCCGCAGCCCCGGCGCGATCCTGGCGGCGAAGCCACGCGAGCAGCGCAGGAATCAGCGGGCGCAGCAGGCCGGGGACCTGCTCCCCCGTGAGAAAGCCCTCCTCCCAAGCGTAGCGCATCGGCGTGTGGCAGTAGCAGACGTGAAGCACGCCGGGCGGCGTGCGCACGTTCTTGGCGCAGGCGTGGCTGCTCGAGAGCACCAAATCGAAGCCTGAGAGGTCGAACGAGCGAAACGCGTGGTTCATCAGCGGCAGCAGCTTTGGGTACTGGCGCGCCGCGCCGGGGATCCGGTTCAGGTAGGAGGCATGCACCGGGCGCTCTTTGATCTGGGCCGGCCACGGCTTTGGGTCGTACACCGAGGTGAACAGCTCGGCCTGCGGGAACATCTCGAGCAGCTGGAGCACGACCTGCTCGGATCCGCCCGGGATCGTGAGCCAGTCATGGACCACTGCCACGCGCCGAAAGCGCCGGCGAAGATCCTCGATCAGGCCATCGCTCACCGGTGTGACCTGCTGCCGGCCGCACGGCTGCGCTCGATCGCGTTCGCGAGCTCGCCCCAGTCGGCGGCGTGCGGCCCCACGCGCGCGAGGAGGCTTTCGAGATCCGAGAAGCCATCGTCTGCCTCCCAGCCCCAGTGCAGGACAAGGGGTATCCACAACCCGCAGGCCTGCTCGATCATGCGCTCGACTGCCGGGAGGATCTCATTGCAATGACCATAGAACGGGGCGTATGAGGGCAGGTAGACGCTCTCGCCTCGCCACTGCGGCGCACCCTGAAAGCCCATCAGCCCGATCGACTCCGGGCCGCCGCACACGATCGTGAAGCGACGCGCGAGTGCGCGGAACTGGCCGGGGTCGAAGCGGTTGTAGGGCGCCACGAAGACCTGCGGACGGATCTCGTGAGGGGCGAGCTCGCCGAGCGCCTCGTCCAGCAGGCTCTCCAGCTGGGCATCGGTCAACCCGCACAGCTCCGAATGGCGTCGTGGCGAGGCGAAGCGGGTGCGATGGTCGAGCCCGTGCAGGGCCAGCGTGACCCCCTCACCCCGCAGGCGGGTGAGCATCTCGAGCTCCTCCGCCTCGAGCGCCCTCGAGCCCGTCGCTGTCGGGGCGAGCGGCTCATGGCTGACCCGGGGCAGGACCGCCAGCAGATACGGAACGCCCGAGGCGCTCATGATCTCGTGAAAGCGCTCGAAGCGGGCCACGCCGAAGCGCTCCGGTTCGTCCTCGGCCATGTAGTGGGGAAACTCATCCACGCGGATCAGAAAGCGCGGCGGTGCCGCGCTCCGGGCCCCGAGCGCCGCACGACGGGCGGCGAGCAGCGGCTCGAGCACCGCGGAGTCGAAGCGCAGACCTCCCAACCTGTAGCGAACCTGCTGGGCCAGGCGCAGCGGGCGCGACGGGACGCGGCTCACCGCGGTGGCACGACGGACCTCGGGCGCGGAGAGCGCCTCCGCGGCGAGCGTGCCGCCCTGCAACTCGGCGTCGAACAGCAGGTGCGCCGTGCGCAACTGCTCCAGATCGCGCGGCGTCAGGCTGTTTGAGGCATCGGCGTTCACCGCCGCGAGACTACCCAGTCCGGTCTACCGCCACGCGTGCTGGCGCGCCGATGCGGCGCTCATGGCAAGGCGCGCTCGCAGCCACCTGGGATCATGCCCCGCGATGACCGAACGTCCGCGCCTTCGCAATCGCGACATCGTGTGTGTCGGCTTCGCCGACTGGGACACCGACCTCCAGACCAACCAGCACCATCTCATGAGTCGCCTCGCGCGCGAGAATCGGGTGCTGTTCGTCGAGTCGCTGGGCCTGCGCCGTCCGCAGCTCGCCGGCCGGGACCTCAAACGGATCGTCGAGCGGCTGCGCAACGGGCTGCGCGGCCCCCGTGCGACCGATGGTCTTCACGTCCTCTCCCCGCTCGTGCTGCCGCTGCACTCCAACCGCGCGGCGCGCGCCTTCAACCGGCGCCTGCTGCCTGCGCTCGTGCGACGCGCCACCCGCAAGCTCGGCATGCGCCGGCCGATCCTGTGGGCATATGTCCCACAGGCGGAGGCGCTTCTCGACGCGCTCGACCCCGAGCTCGTGATCTACCATTGCGTCGATGACATCGCCGCCCAGCCGGGGATCGATGGCGTCACCTTCGCGGCAGCCGAGGAGCGCTTCGCGAGACGTGCCGATCTGGTGCTGGCGAGCGCTCCCGGTCTCGCCGAGCGGTTGCGCAAAGTATCAGACAAGGTGATGTATGCGCCCAACGTGGCGGACACGGACATGTTCGCCGCCGCCCTGCGGGACGGTCCGGTCGATCCGGCGCTCGCCGCGCTGCCACGCCCACGAATCGTGTTCATCGGCGCAGTCGTCTCCACCAAGCTCGACATGGAGCTGCTGGTGGGACTTGCCAGAGCCAGACGCGACTGGTCCTTCGCACTCGTCGGCCCGGTCGGCCCCGGTGACCCCCGCACCGACGTGTCGATGCTTGCGGCGGAGCCGAACCTGCACCTGCTCGGAAGACGTGCCTACGAGCAGCTTCCGAGCGTGTTGCGAGGCGCCGACGCCGGGCTGATCCCGTACGCGCGCAACGAGCTCACCAACAGCATCTTCCCGATGAAGGTCTATGAGTATCTGGCAGCCGGGTTGGCGGTGGTCGCAACACCCCTGCCCTCGCTGTCGGAGATCGCCGAGATCGACACGGCGTCGGACCCGGAGGGCATCGTGGAGCTGCTCGAGGAGGTGCTCGCGCACGACAGCCCTCAGCGCAGGGCAGAGCGCTCGCGCGGCGCCGCGAGCCACTCGTGGGACCGCCGCCTGGAGGAGATCGCCGCCGCGATCGAAGAGCTGTGAAGGATCTGCTCGTCACAGTCCACACTCCGGTGCTGCGCTCGGGGCACGTCTTGCGCACCTATGGAATCGCGCGAGCGCTCGCCGCACAGGGCGGCCTGCGACTGCTGTATGTCAACTTCGACGCGCCGGAACCCGACAGAGCCTTCCAGGAGATCCCGGGCATCGAGCTGCACGGGGTCACGCCCTCGCGTGGAGCGGGACGTCTTCTCACCTACGCGGGCGCTCGCCTCACGGGCGTCCCCGCTGCGCTCGCGCGTGGCATATCCAGAGAGCTCGGGAGCGCCGCCATGCGACTGGCCGAAAGGCCGGACTGTGGCCGCGTGATCGCCGACGGCCCGGTCGCGGCGGCGACGCTTGCGCGTCTTGCGCGCCACCGCCCGATCATCTACAACGCCCACAACCTCGAGTCCGGCTTCCGCCATCAGATCGATGAGCGCAGGTTCGGAGCCGCCCAGACATTGCGCAGGTTCGAGCGCAGGCTGCTCGAGAGCGCGGCCGAGTCATGGATGGTCAGTGAGGCCGACATCGCGGGCGCGCGCGAGCTGTGCCCCACCGCGCACCTGCGCTACGTGCCCAACGTGGTCGACCTCGCGCGGATCACACCCGTGTCCCTCCCCCAGCCCGAGCCGCGCGTGATCTTCGTCGCGAGCTTCTTCTACACGCCCAACCGCAACGGTCTGAGCTTCCTGCTCGACGAGGTCTTCCCGCGGGTCTGGGCGGAGCTGCCCGACACCAGGCTCACGCTCGTCGGGGCTGGCCTGCCGGCGATGCCCGGCGTGGACCCGCGCGTCGAGCCGGTGGGCTTCGTCGAGGATCTCGGCGCAGCCTACGCGCGCGCCTCCTGCGCCGTGGTTCCCCTGCTCCAAGGCGGAGGCACGCCCCTGAAGTTCATCGAGGCGCTCGCCTACGGCCTGCCGGTCGTCGCCACCCCGCGCGCCGCCGCCGGCCTCGCCGTCAGCGACGGGCGTGACTGCGTGATCGCCGAGCACGGCGAGCAGTTCGCGCAGGCGCTCGTCGGGATCCTGCGCGACGGCGGCCTGGAGCTCGCCCGCCACGGGCGCGAGCTGGTCGCAGAGCGCTACTCGATCGAGGCGCTGAGCGCGCTGCTGCGGACTTCTACGTAGCGGCCATCTGCAAGAAGCCGTGCACATCTCATCTCGCGTCCAGTTGGCTCATCGGAGCTAAAGAACGGGTCGCGCTCCACCGAGAGGTTCATTGCAGAGCTTTAGTAGGCGAGGACGCCGGGTCACTTCGCAAGCGTCTTCGCAAATTCTCGAAAAGGCACCCCCGCCGTGAGGCGGGCTCGCAAAGCCAGGGGTCTCCAGCAGACCGCCCAGCCACCGAAGGAGTTGACGCATGCAGTCCACGAATTCCCTCCCCGGCGCGCAACCAGCTCACCGGCGGGCATCGCGCTCGCTCACAGTCGCGGCCCTCACCGTGCTGGCAAGCGCAGGCATCGCAGCAAGCCCTGTCGCGGCCAGCGCGCGCACAACCGCCTCTGGCCCCAGGGCCACAGCCTCCCGCGTGATGCCCCGCTCCCTGACGCGCGCCGCCTCGCGCCGCGCGCGCGCCGACCGGCTACTCGTCACCGACGCCAAGGCCCTCAAGCAGTGCGTCAGCAGGCACCCCGCGCGCTGCGCCTCCGAGCGCCGCGCCGTCCAGCAGGCCGGCTCGAGGCTGACGCTCGCCTCGCAGGCGCTCGCAAAGGCCGCACGCTCCAACCGCGGAGCGGCGAGCGCGAGGTACAGGATGGCGCTGCTGGCCCCCCAGCTCAGCGTCTCGGGACAGACCCTGAAATGGGCGCGAGTCGCCTGGGTAACCACCTATGTCGTCGAAACCAAAGTACCTGGGCAGCCGACCTCCTACGCGCTCGTCAAAGGCACCTCCGTGACGCCGCCGCCCGTGCCGGGCGCGACCGTCGCCTACCGGATTCGCACCGCGCTCAGCGGGTCGAGCTGGTCGGCCACCGTCTCGATCTCCTACCCGCGCCCCGCCGAAGCGGAAGGCGGCTCTCCGACCGAACCGACCCCCCCGGTCGCCCCGGTCGAAACGGTCGACACACAGGCCGCCCCCGTGCTCACGGTCTCCGGCCAGATCCTGAGATGGAACCAGATTGGCGGCGTGAGCACCTACGTGCTGATGCAGCACGCAGCGGGCCAGGCCGCGCAGTACACGGTCCTCAGCGGCACCTCCTTCACACCCACGCCGGCAGCGGGCGCAACGGTCTACTACAGCATCCGCACGGCCGTCAACGGCAGCGCCTGGGCGCCTGAAGTGTCGATCACCTACCCGGCCGCCCCCGTCGAACCCACACCCCCGGTGACACCGCCGGCCAGCGGGGTCATCATCGGCACCAACGACGCGCTCGGCTGGGGCCCAGAAGTGGCCACGAAAACCCTTGCGGCGGGACTCCGCTCGGCACGGATCGAGGCGGGGGCAGGGCTCAACACGCCCCAGCACGCCAGAGAAGAAGGCTTCACGAACAACATCGTGATCGTGGGCAACACGCCCGACGGATCCCGGCTCGCCACCGTCGAAACCGCGTCATGGACCGCCAAAGCCCTGGCCGAAGTCAAGGAAGCCGCCGCCAACGGTGACACGCTGATGGAGGTCGGCAACGAGATGTTCCTCAAGGGCGGCCAGGCGGAACCTGTCAAGTACGCAGAAATGTACGTGTCCCTCGACAACGCCGTGAAGGCCGCGGGCGTGACCGGCGTGAAGCTCCTCTTCAACGACTACGGCGACTACGACCCCAACGGCGTCTGGTCGCTGGTTCAGTACGGCGGGGGCTGGTTGGGCGACGCGCTCCGCGCACAGCCCACGCTCAAGACGATCGTGGCCGGCTTCACGAACCACCCGTATGGGAAGCCCGGCGAAAACCAGGAAGACAACTGGGGACCGGGCGCACTCGTGGCCGAGCACAACCAGGCGGTGTCGCTTGGATTCGCGAACACCGACTTCTACGTCAGCGAGTTCGGGGTTCGCGCAGAAGCGGGCGGCGCCACCGGTTCGGCCTCCCCGGCCCAACAGGCGGAACTCGTACGCGCGGTCTACACCGAACTGATCGCCACCGGCTACGTCAAGGGGATCTGGTTCTACGAATCACACGACGAAAGCTCCACCGCCAAATGGGGCTTCGTCAGCGGCAGCTGGACTCCGCGCCCCGTGCTCGGAGTGCTCGAAGAAATCGCCAAGAAGGAGAACGCGTAAGCCACGCGGTCAAGCGAGCCCGCGCCCTGGGGCAACCCAGCGGCGCGGGCTCGCAGGCGTCGCCGAGAGGGCGTTCCAGTCGCGAAGTTTCTGTCTCGACACGCGCTAGCCTGTAGCGCGGACATGGGCGCGAGCGGACGATGAGCGTACTTCCGCGCAGGCATCTCATCCTCGCGGCAGGCGTTCTGCTCGGACTCGCGGGCGGGGCGATCGCGGTGCGAAAGCCCAGCGACGCGATCCTGCTGTGCATCAGCCTCGCGGCGATCCTGGGGCTGGCGATGGCAGGAGAGCGAGCGTTCCCGTGGGCGATCGCGATCGTGGCGGTGGTCCCCTGGTATCCGTTCGTCTCGACGAAAGCGGAACCGCCGATCTTCAAGCAGAAGGTCCTCTGCGCGGCCGTCGCAGCCGCCCCCCTCGTGCCGTGGCTGTGGTCGCTGGCGACCGGCGGGCGCAGGACGCGTCCAAGTCGAGCCAGCCTGCTCATGGGGCTGCTGTTCGCGGGCCTCGCGATCCTGATCTACGCGAGCCTCGGCAGCATCTCCGCCCTGATCGAAGTCGAGATCGTCGGCTTCCTGTTCGGCGGCGTCACGTTTCTGTGTGCCCGACGCTTTGGCGACGGCCGCGGGCTGCTCGCCGCGGCCTTCGGTGCGCTGCTGGTGCTCGGGCTGCTGGGGATCGACGCGTACACGAAAGCGCCGACCAACCGAATCGGCTATTTCGTCGGCTACCCGATCACCTACGGCGCACTCGTCGTAGGGCTGCTCCCCGCCGCTCTGCTGTACGCCTACAACCGCTCGCGACTTCTGGCCGGCGGCGTGGCCGCGGGCAGCGCCGCCCTGCTCATCTTCAGCGAATCGCGGAGCTCCTGGGTCGCCATCGCGGTGATGCTCATGGTCGCCGTGCTTCTGCAGGCGAGGGCGGGGAACGCGCGCGGGCTGGGAGCGATCGTTGCGGGCCTCGTGGTCTTGGTCGTCCTCGTCCTGAGCACCGGCTCGTTGCATCACATCGTGGAAAAGCGACTCGGCTCCAATATCACCAGCAGCGACTCGGTGACGCACCGTAAGTGGAGCTACGGCTATGCGCTGGAAGAAGTCTCCAAGCGACCGTTCTTCGGTGCGCAGGCCCCGGGCTTCTCCGGGAAGGAAGCCGCCAACAAGACGAGCATCGGGGCGATCGACAACGGCTATCTCTCGATCTCGGTGGACATGGGGCTCGTCGGGCTCCTGGCGGCCGTGATTCCGATCGGCGTGGCGCTGCGAGTGCTGGGGCGGTGCCTGCGCCTCGGATTGGCGCCGAGATTCGAGCTGTCACTGGCTCTGGGCATCCTCGGCATGGCCGTCGTGACCGTCTTCTACGACAGCTTCTACTGGGCTCAGATCGACCTCGTCCTGGGACTCATGGGAGGCGTGCTCTCGACTCGCGTCACACGACTCACCAGGCCCGAAGGGGTCGCGCGTCAGACGGAGGCGCCCACTCGGCTGCGACGCGGGCGCTCGTTGGGCTGGCTGGGCTCGTCGTAGTAGTAGTAGTTGCTCGCGGCGGTCATCTTGACGTCGGTCACCACCAGCCCGAAGACCCGCTGTCCGCTCTGAGCGAGCACGTGGCGTGCCGCCCGGACACGATCGCGACGACTGACGTCGACTCGTCCGACCATGATCACCCCGTGGACCTCGGATAGCCTCAGCAGCACGCGCGTATCGGCGACGGGCAGCAGCGGAGGGGAGTCCACGATCACGATGTCGGCGGACTCGGCTGCGCGTGCGAGGACTTCCCCCATGCGTCCTCCGGCGAGCAGGTCGGAGGAGTTGGGGGGGATCGTCCCGCTCGGCAGCACCAGGAGCCCCGAATCCTCGCCGACGGGTACGAGCAGCGTGTCGAGATCCGCATCCGAGATAAGCAGGTCCGAGAGACCCTTGAGGTTGCGGCTGATCCCGAGCTGCGCCGCTGCTGCCGGACGGCGCATGTCGGCCTCCACCAGGATCACGCGGCGCCCGACCGCGGCGAGCGCCGCGGCGAGATTGGCCGCCACCGTGCTCTTGCCCTCGCTTTCGTCGGCGCTGGTGATCAAGAAGCACCGCGCCAGCCCGGTGGGATCGACGAAGCGCATCCCCTCCCGCAACATGCGGTAGGCCTCGCCCCCGGGGCCGGCGGAATGCTGAGCGGCCGTCAGATTGGAGCGCGTGTGAGGCACCGTCGCCAGCAGGGTGTAATCGGGACATACCCGTTCGAAGTCCTCGATCGTCTTCAACCGACGGTCGAGGAAGTCGACCAGAAGCGCCAACCCGCAGCCGACGAGCAGTCCGACCACGAACCCCAGTAGAGCGTCCCGCTTGGGTTTGGGGGAGACCGGTGTGGAGTTGGGCTGCGCCCGCGCGATCACCTCAGCGCTGCCGGTCTGCAGCGATCGCAACACGCCGAGCTGACGCAGGCTTTCGTCGAGTTTGACCGCCTCAGCCGGCGAGGCGGTCTTGAGCGACTGGCTCACGAGTTCTTCGGCCTGGGCGACCGCGGCGCGGTCCGTCTGGCGTCGATAGATTATGTAGCCTTCGGCGAACGCGTTGGCGACGGCCGCGGCTTCCTGGGGATGCAGGCGGGTCGCCTTGATGATCGCGATTTCCGCGCCGGCGCTGGGCGTGACCGAGATCGAGCCCACGAGCGACTGCACCGATTCATGGGCATGGAAGCGATTCGCCAGCAGGCTCGCCGCCTCCGCGCCGACGTTGAGCGAGGTGACGACGTCGATGTTGGTCTGGGTCGTGCGCTGCGCTTCCTGCTGTCCCGTCGAGAACAGGTTGCTGCCAAACAGAGCCTGGGCGAAGCCCGGTTCGCGGAAGAGGAGTTCGGCGGTGGCCGAGTACTCCTTGGTGGAGCGCACCGAGAGCACCGTCGAGACCGCGACGCTGAGCACGACCACGACGATCACGACGAGCTTCCGTCGCCACAGAACCGAAAGCAGCTCAAACGGCGAAACGGTCGGAGCGCTTGAGATGTCGGGTGCGGGCTCGGGATCGGGCAGGGCTATGCCACCGGGTTTGATGAGGTCACCAGGGTCGATGATACCCATCTATCGACAGGGCCAACGGCACGCTTTAGGCCTCGGCGCCCCTCAGATTCCCCAGGTCGCGACCGGGCGTCCCGCGAGCCTGCAACGCCGAGTGGGCGTCCAGGACGAAGCTTTCCTGCGCATCGAGGTATGGGCCGATCCGGAACTCCTGTGCCCGCTCGTAGGCCCGCCCCACCCGTGCGGCGGTCTGCTCCACCTCGCGCAGCGTGCGCGCCAGTGCCGCCGCCGCCGCCGCCGAGTCGCCCGGCGCGAACAGCAGCGCGTGCTCCTCGTCGTGCATTCCCTCACCGATCCCTCCCACATCGGAGGCGACCAGCGGCACGCGGGCGAGCGCACCCTCGATCGTCACGAGCGGAAATGGCTCGCGCCAGACCGAGGGCACGATCATCGCGCTCGCCTTCGCGAGCAGCGCGGCTACCTGCTCGGGCGGCGTCGGGCCGTGCCAACGCACGGAATCGGCAACGCCGAGAGCCTCGGCCAGCTCTCGCATCTGGGCTCCGTAGTCCTCCGCCTCCGGTCCGACCACGCCGAGCGTGGCGAAGATCTCGTGCTCCGAGCGCAGCAGGGCAAGGGCCTCGATCGCCACCGCGAGTCCCTTGTATTGCGTGACCCGGCCGAGAAACACGATCTCCGGCTCGAGCGCCGGCTCGCGAACCACCGCGTCATACAGCTCCCCGTAGCGGGGGACCGAGTGTCCAACTCGCTCGAGCACCGGCTGGACGAACGCGGGCACCTCGACCATCTGCCTGATCGCCTCGGAGTTCCAAGAGATCGCAGCGCGCAGCCCTGCCGCGGGGTCGAGGCGCAGCGACGGCAGCCCGTTGAACGCGCGACAGGCCCCCGCCCATGCGGCACGCGCCGGATCTCGATGGCGCGGGAACAGCTCTCGCAGGAACTGATCCTCCACGAACAGGCGCCCGAACCAGTGCTCGCAGACGCGAAAGGCGAGCGGAACACCGCTGTCGCCGAGCACTCGCAGCGCCGCCTGGGGGATCGAGGAGCCGTTCCACACATACACGAGGTCCGGGCCCCACTCGAGCGCCCGCCGTGCGGTCCCGACAGCCCGCAGCGAGGCCAGCGGCGCGCGCATGGCCCCGGCGGCGTCGGGGGCCAGCAGCGCGAGCTCCCGGCGCACATCCGCTTGCTCGGGGGCGTCCGCGCGGTCGTGATCGCTCGTGAGCACGAGCACCCGATGGCGCTCGCCCAGGCGTTCGACGACGGCTGAGCACTCGACCTCGTAGCCGCCTAAGGCGACGGGGGGATAGAGGGTGGAGACGACGAGGATGCGCATGGCGCTGCACACGGTAGTGCGCCCGCCAGAGCGCTCTCGCTCCAGGGCTATGGGGACGGCCACGTGAGCGCGCCCGCGCAAGATGTTCGGGCCGACCCTCAGGTCCGTGCGATTCAAGGACGATGAAGACACAGATGGCCGTTGAGATCACCTCCGATCTGGGCGATGCGCTGGACGCAGCGAGGCGCCCGCTGCAGCGACGCCGATCCGCTCCGGCCGGACCGCGCATGCGCCTGCGCACCACCCCGTGGCTTCGACGCATGGTGCCGCTTCGCATCGCCGTGGCGAGGGCCGAAGCTCGCGGGCGGGCCCTCTGGGAGCGGGATCCCGAGGCGCGCCAGCGCGCGTTGGCTGCAATCGAGGCGATCGTCGCAGGCACGGCTCGGGCGGGCGAGGTCACGGCGCTTGCACGCCAGCACCTGATCGAGACCGAGGTGTACGAGGTCATGTTCTGGAGACCATGGATCGTGCCGGCGATCGACGCCGCCTCTGAGGAGAGGCTGCGCCGGACGCTCGCGCGCGACGGCGGCGTGCTGATCAGCGTCTGCCACCTCGGAACGATGTTCCTCTCGATGGCGCGAGTGCTCGCGCTCGGACACACGCCCTACTCGGTTGTCGCTCCATGGCTCTTCGAATCGGCCGGATCGGGAGATTGGGACCGGCGCTTGGACCGGTGGTGGACGGCGATCAGAGCCCGCGACGAGCGACTCGTGCCCTCTGTCGGGTCGTTCCCGGTGCTGCAGGCCCTGCTCGAGCAGGGCGAGGTCGTACAGCTCTTCTTCGACATGCCCGGCGGCGGCGAGACGCGTTTCCTCGGCAAGCCGGTCATGCTCGCGACGGGCAGCGCGCGGCTCGCCGTCCAGGCCGGGGTGCCGATCGTGCCGATGCGGGCGCGACGTGACGGCCACCGCATGCACGCAGACGTCGGTGAGCCGCTGGATCCAAGCGAGTTTGCCTCAGTCGAGGATCTCCACCAGGCGCTGGCCGCGGTGCACGAACGCTGGATCCTGGAGGTCCCGGCGAGCCTGGAGGACCCCCGCCGGCCGGGCGCGTGGGAACTGGGCGCCACGGCGACCGGATGGAGCCGGCCGGGATCCGCCTAGGTGGATCCGCGGTCGGCATCGCCGGCGGCTACGGTGAGCGCGCATGCGAGTGCTGTTCTTCAACGAGGGAAACCTCGGCCATCAGATCATGGGGCAGGGGCAGCTCGAAGCCGCTCTGCGGGTCGGGCTGCCGGGCATCGCGGATGTGAGCGCGCACTTTGCCGGACTGGCGCCGATGGGGAGACTGGCACGGACGGCGACCCGCGAGCTGCCGCTGCTCACCAAGGCGAGCTTGGACTTCGGGGCGTCGCGCTGGCATGTCGTGCAGTCGCTGCGCGCCCGCTCTGCGCTGCGGCGTGAGCTGCGCGCGTGGCCCGCGGACGTGGTCCACGTGCACAGCCATTCGGTGGCGTTCGCGATGGGCCACACGATGGCCGCGCTACCGGTGGCCCTGTCTCTCGACACGACCGTGCGCGACTGGTGGGAGATGCCTGCGTGGCGCCCTCCAAGTTACGCGGCCGCCACGATCGCCGCAAGCTGCGCCCTGGAGCGGCGCGCTCTGAACCGAGCCGCGCTGGTGCTCGCGTGGACCGCATGGGCGCGCCGGGCGGTGGAGCGCAGCGCGCCGCAGGCACACGTCGTGGAGCACCATCCAGGCATCGACCTCGAGCGCTACCGCCCGCTCGCCCGCACCGCGCGCGAGCGACCGCGGGTCCTGTTCGTGGGAGGTCGCTTCGAGAGGAAGGGCGGGGAGGACCTGCTGGCCGCCCTCGGCGACGATCTGGGGGTCACGGTCGACCTCGACATCGTGACCCCGGCGGCTGTACGGGAGCGTCCCGGCGTGCGCGTGCACCGCCTCGGGCCGTCAGACCCCGAGCTGCTGCGCCTGCAGCAGGACGCAGACGTCTTCTGCCTACCGACCAAGGGGGACGCTGCGCCGTGGGCCGTGCTCGAGGCGATGGCGTGCGGAACGCCGGTGCTCGGCACCCGCATAGGGGGTATCCCCGACCTCTTGGACGGTGGTCGCGCCGGCGTGCTCGTACCCCACAGCGACCGTCGCACGCTGGCAGAAGGCCTGCGTGGGCTGCTCGAGAGCCCACAGCGACGCGCCGAGCTGGCCGCGAGCGCACGAGCGCGCTGCGAGTTGCGCTACGACGCCGGCGTCCAGACCGGGCGCATGGCCGAGCTGCTGCGCAAGCTGTTGGTAGCGTGACGCGGGATGGGCCAGGCTCCACCCGTGACGCTGCAGGTCAACGTCGCCCCCACCGACCTGCCCCACGCGAAGAGCGTACTCCCACATCAGTTGCGCCAATGGGGGGGCCAGGTGCAGGAGATCCTCTTCACGCTCGACCTGCACCGCACGAAGCACGGCGGCCGCTTCGGCGAGGCTTGGGAGGAGCGCAAGGGGCCGATGGAGGAGCTGTTGGGAGAGCTCTGCAGACAGCACCCCCACGCGCATGTGATGACTGTGGACTACGGAGCGGAGGCGATGCGCGAGGTCGCCGAGAGCTTCCTGGAGCGCCCGACGATGCCCGCCAAGGACACCAAGGGCGCCCCGGTCTACCCCTACTTTCACGGTCTGCACACAGCCCGGCACGAGCTCGTTCTGCACCTCGACTCCGACCTGATGTTCGGCGGCGGCAGTCAAACGTGGGTGGCGGAGGCCTGCCGGCTGCTGGAGGGGCACACCGACGTGCTGGCCTGCAGCCCCCTCCCGGGGCCACCGATGGCCGAGGCGAGACTGCGCAGGCAGTCAGGGGCCCGCTTCGAGTGCGATTCGCTCGCGTTCCGCTTCCCCACTCTCAGCACACGCCTGTTCCTGATCGATCGCCAACGTCTGCGCGAGCGGCTGCTGCCACTGAAGCTGCAGGGACCGGCCCGCCTCGCCAGCCGCATGAAGGCGAAGCTGCATGGCAACCCTCCCTATCGCGCGGCGGAGCTGTTGATCAGCGACGCGATGGAGCAGGCAGGGCTCTCGCGTGTGGACTTCCTGGGCGCGGATCCTGGCATGTGGTCGCTGCACCCGCCGTTCCGCTCCCCGGAGCTCTACCTTGCGCTGCCGCGACTGATCGAACGCATCGAGGCGGGGGACATCCCCGAGGCACAGCGCGGTGACTACGACCTCAACGACAGCATGATCGACATGTCGGCCGCGCGCCGCCGAGCGCGACTGCGGCGCCTGTGGGCATGAGCCGGCTGTGAGCGCCGTTCTGAGCGCCCACTCAGGTCAGCTCGGCGCGCTTGAGGACGACCGCGATGTCCTCGCGCCCCAGCGCCCCGAGGCCCAGCAGCAGCACGGGGTAGAGCGCGCACGCAGCGAGCACGAGGACGACGAGCGATGCGCTCAGCGCGTTCAGCCCGCTCAGGGCGCCGAACAGAAGCGCTGCCGCCAGGACGGTGCGGGTGATCCGTCCGGGGCGCGGCAAGGGACGCTTCAGCTCGCGCAGGATCGCCGAGAGGCACATGGCGCACACGAGCATCTCGGTCGCCAGCGTCATCCATGCCGCGCCGATGAAGCCGGTGAGCGGAATGAGCACGAGGTTGCCTGCGAGGTTGAAGATGAGCGCCATCAGGCTGATCTTCAGGAAGCGCCGCTGCAGCCCGAGCACCACCATCAGGTTGCCGTTCAGATAGCCGAAGCAGATGAACACGAACGCCCCGCCGAGCACCGGCAGCGCGGGCGCCGCCGCGGTGTAGTCGGGCCCGAAGAAGAGACGCACCAGCGGCGTCGCGGCGACCGATGCGAACGCGAGCGCGCCGAGCGAGGTGATCGCCATCAACTCCGCCGTCAGACGGGCCGCGCGCAGCATGCGCGTGGGATCGGTCGGCCACGCGGCGGCCATGATCGGCGCCAGCGTGACGAGCACGGAGATGGGCACGAAGTGCGCACGGTCCAGCACGCTGTACACAGCGCCATAGAGACCGGCGGCCCTGCTGCCGACCGCCTGCAGCACGATCACCTGGTCGATGCGCCCGTATCCCACCACCAGCATGCCGGTGAGGCCGAGCGGCAGGCTCGCCCGCAGCAGCTCTCCCAGCCGTGCGCGAGATGGCCGCGGCCATCGTCCGAGCGTCCGCAGCGCGGCCACGGTCTGCACGATCGAACCGGCCAGGTTGGTGAGCACCAGCGCGATCGCCAGCGCGACCATGCCGCCCCCGCGCTCATAGATCACGAGCACCGCGACGCCCCATAGGACACTCCTGATCGTGAGCACCAGCATCGGAATGCGGTTGTTGACCCGCAGCTGGAAGACGAGCTGCAGCACGCCGATCCCGTCGAAGGGCATGAAGACGACGAGGATCAGCCCCACAAGCAGCATCGTGTGGCTCTGCTGGATCAGCAGGATCGCGCCGAGTGAGATCAGCATCACGGGGGCGAGCGCGATCAGCCTCATGGCCATGATCGCCCCGAGCCATTCGCGTTCGCGCTCGGGATCGCGGGCGGCCTCGCGCACCACGATGCTTTCAGCGCCGAAGCTCATGAAGTAGCTCGTCAGGCTGAGGATCGCGAAGATCGTCGACCATTCGCCATAGCCCGCGCTTTTGAGGGTCCGCGCGATCAGCGCGGTGACGACCACGCCGAGAGCCAGGTTCAGGACGCGCACGACGACCTGCATCAGGACGTCGTGGACGGCGCGTTGCCGGGTGGCAGTGCGAGCGGAAGTCGACATTGTGCGTCGCCCGCGCTTGGGCGAGCCACAGTATCCCTGGACACGCGGTCGCCGCGCCGAGCCGCCGGGGCGCCGGGCTAGACTCCTCGCGTGCCTGGCCTGCTGATCATCAATGCCGACGATTTCGGCGGAAATCGACTCGCGACGGACAGGATCGCCGAGTGCTTCGCGAGCGGTGGCATCACCAGCACGAGCGCGATGGTCTACATGAGCGACTCCGAGCGCGCGGCCGAGATCGGACGCTCTCGGGGGCTTGCCGTCGGCCTGCATCTCAACGTGACGCAGGAGCTCGAGGATCCGGCCGCGCCCCTGCCGGTACGCGAACGCCAGGCGCGGCTCGCACGCTACTTCGCCGGCAGGCGCCTCAGGCGCTTCACGTTCAATCCGGTGATGAGCGCCTGTGCACGGCGCTGCGTCGAGGACCAGCTCGAGCGGTTTCGCCAGCTGTTCGGCGGCGATCCGAGTCACATCGACGGACACAACCACGCGCATCTGAGCCCCACCGTGCTGATGGCGCTTCCCAAGGGCATGCCGGTACGCACCGGCCAGTCGGGCGGCGGCGATGGAGGTCGAGATGGCCTGACTGCCCTGTTGCGCAGATCCCGTCACGCGCTCATCGCCCGCAGACAGACCACGACCGACTACTTCTACGGGATCGACCGACTGGGCCCCACGCCCACCGACGAGTCCATCGAGGATCTGCTCCGGCTCGCCGATCGTGGCAGTGCCGAGATCATGGTCCACCCCGACCGTGACAGGGACTTCGCGATCCTGACGTCAGCGGGGTGGCGGCGAGCCCTGCAAGGCCGCAGGCTCGGCTCTTTCAGAGATCTGGGCTGAGTCCCGCCGCCCGCAGTAGGCGTCGAGTATCTGGAATCGCCTGGACGATCGCGCCGGCGCGCTGTATAGTCACAGTCGCTTTACATCTTCGTCGGTCATGGAGGCCCGACTGATGTTCTACTGGAGGCGTGCAAGGGCGATGGGCCGCAGGCGAGTGTGTGCCCTGAATTCGCCCGACATACAGCTGTTCTCGGAGCGTGATCGAAGGTTCATCGAACCTTCCCTTCGGCGCTGCCCGCGGCAGGGGCGCACGTCCCTCGTGCTCCTCCTCGCCTTGGTGGTCGCATCCCTGGGCGGTGCGCCGAGCGCGCTCGCAGCGGAAGGCTCCGGGTTGTTGTCGGCGCTTTCGCCGGGGAGTGTGGGTGCGGGTAGTGGTGTGGCGCGTATGGTGGTGAGCCCGGATGGTCGCAGCGCGTATGCGGC
>Ga0207927_1000036_pt1 | contig 52440 bp, 53 predicted proteins | sample NGESurdeep072012_2_FD_184456 | JGI IMG/M metagenome (GOLD analysis project Ga0207927, IMG submission 184456) | Arctic peat soil microbial communities from Barrow, Alaska - NGEE Surface sample 210-2 deep-072012 (SPAdes) | ecosystem: Environmental > Terrestrial > Soil > Wetlands > Peat ... | reverse complement strand
GGAGCGTCGGCGTGCGCAAGCAGGTAGCGTCGTCGCAGAGTTAGCCGCTACACCACTGCCGGTGATGTCCTCACCGGCAGCCGGGGCAGGACCGACGGGAAGGATCACCTCGTGGCACGCATCGGAGACGGTGGCGACCTGCTGAAGTGCTCGTTCTGTGGCAAGAGCCAGAAGCAGGTCAAGAAGCTCATCGCGGGTCCCGGGGTCTACATCTGCGACGAGTGCATCGACCTGTGCAACGAGATCATCGAGGAGGAGCTTGCCGAGACCTCCGAGCTTGGGCTCGACGACCTGCCCAAACCGCGCGAGATCTTCGACTTCCTCGAGCAGTTCGTGATCGGACAGGACGCGGCCAAGCGGGCGCTGGCCGTCGCGGTCTACAACCACTACAAGCGTATCCAGGCGGGGGAGTCCGCTCTGAAGAAGGACGCCGAGGTCGTGGACATCTCCAAGTCCAACATCCTGTTGATCGGGCCGACCGGCTGTGGCAAGACCTACCTCGCCCAGACCCTGGCCCGGATGCTCAACGTCCCGTTCGCCATCGCCGACGCCACCGCACTGACCGAGGCCGGCTATGTCGGTGAGGATGTCGAGAACATCTTGCTCAAGCTCATTCAGGCTGCGGACTTCGATGTGAAGAAGGCTGAGACCGGCATCATCTACATCGACGAGATCGACAAGATCGCCCGCAAGAGCGAGAACCCCTCGATCACCCGGGACGTGTCCGGTGAGGGCGTGCAACAGGCCCTGCTGAAGATCCTGGAGGGCACGACCGCCTCGGTGCCGCCTCAGGGTGGCCGCAAGCACCCACACCAGGAGTTCATCCAGATCGATACGACCAACGTCCTCTTCATCGTCGGTGGTGCGTTCGCCGGTCTGGAGAAGCTCATCGAGTCGCGCTCGGGACAGAAGGGCCTCGGTTTCGGCTCGAAGCTGCATACCGCCAAGGATGTGGGCGAGCGCTACGGAGACGTGATGCCGGAGGATCTGATGAAGTTCGGGCTGATCCCCGAGTTCATCGGCCGTCTGCCCGTCATCACGACCGTGTCGCCCCTGGACCGTGACGCCCTGGTGCGCATCTTGACGGAGCCCCGCAACGCCCTCATCAAGCAGTATGTGCGGATGTTCGACATTGACGGCGTCGAGCTCGAGTTCACTCCTGAAGCGATCGAGGCCGTTGCTGACCAGGCGTTGCTGCGAGGCACCGGCGCCCGGGGGCTCCGGGCGATCATGGAGGAGGTGCTCCTGCCGGTGATGTTCGACGTCCCCAGTGAGGAGGACATCGCCCGCGTGGTGATCACCCGTGAGGTGGTCCTTGACAACGTCAACCCGACGATCGTGCGGCGCGCGGTAGCCGCGCCGAGGGCGAAGCGTGCGCCGCGCAAGGAATCTGCCTAAAGTCTGGATGTGCCCGCTGACGTCCCGTTCCACCTCGGCCCAGGTGACCAAGGCCCCGTCCAGCAGAGTTCTGTCACCTGCGGGTCAGCCTCTTTGACCGTTGCCAGGATGCTGGTCAGTCCTGAGTTCGCGGCATGGATCGTCAACGGCATCAACGCCAAGGGCGGCCCGCCTGACTCCCGCTCGGAGTCGGAAAGATTTGCCGAGCACGAGCGCGAGGTCATGGACCGTACCAACGGGATTCACGCCGCCGGCGGGAGGCTGAACATCCCATGGCCGGGGGCGATGGGCACGCCGCCGTGGGGGGCCGAGAAGGAGCTGGAGTATGGCGCGGCCCGCCCGGGGGCGGCATACCGCATGCGCCTGGTGCGGCTGGGCTCAATCGGCGCTCTGCGCGAGGCGTACGGGGAGCTGGTGAGTCTGGTGCACGAGGGGCTGCCGGCATTGCTGTACATCGGCAACTCGCTCTCGCCCCGACACGTCACGCTCGTACTGCCCGGTGAGGGGGGCGCGCAGCTCGACGTTTACGACCCGGCCACCGGCTCGGTAACCGACCTTGCCCCGGATCGGTTCGCCGGCAGGACCCTTGGTATCGCGGGCTGGAACGTTCCGTGGATCACGGTCCAGTCCCGCAAGAGCTAACCTCTGGCCTTCTTACGTCCGGGTGCGGGAGAGTCTCGGGTCAGGCTTTGGGCTCGGCCGGGGCCAGCACTACGTCGGTGACGGCGAACGTGTCGCCGGGCTGGTAGTCCAGGGCAGCGATACGGCCGGCGGCGCCGAGGTCGCCGGCGGCAAGCTGGATCCGTGATAGGACGGCCGGCGGCCCCGTCAGCTGTGCTGACGTCACATCAGCGCGCATGCCGACCTTGGCCTCCGACTTGGCCCTGCGGACGCCCGCGAGTGCAGCTCCGACCGCCCCCAGCATGGCCGGATCCGAGTGTGCCGCAATGGTCTTCAGGTCGTCTGGGATGGGCCAGCTCGTGCGGTGGATCGAGCCGTCGTGCCACCAGGACCACACCTCTTCGGTGGCGTAGGGCAGGAACGGCGCGAGCAGTCGCAGCAGCACGTCCAGGGCGATTCGCAGCGACGCACGCGCTGATGCAGCACCCTGTTCGCCCTGACCGCCATAGGCGCGTTCCTTTACCAGCTCGAGGTAGTCATCACAGAAGGTCCAGAAGAACGCTTCGGTGACCTCCAGGGCGCGAGTGTAGTCGAAGGCCTCGAAACCCCGGGTGGCCTTGTCGACCACGTCGGCGAGGCCGCCCAGCATGGACTTGTCGATCGGCATCGTCACCGCGTCTGCGAGCTCGCCGTCGACCTCACCGAACGACAGGGCGAACCTGCTCGCGTTCAGAACCTTGATCGCCAGGCGGCGACCGACCTTCATCTGGGCGGTGTCCAGCGCGGCGTCGGTGCCCATCCGGGCTGCGGCCGCCCAGTAGCGGATGGCGTCGGCGCCGAAATCGACGACCATGCCCATCGGCGTGGTCGCGTTGCCCTTGGACTTGCTCATCTTCTTGCGGTCAGGGTCAAGGATCCACCCGTTGATGGTGGCGTGCTTCCACGGCAAAGAGTCGTGCTCGAGGTGAGCGCGCACCACGGTGGCGAACAGCCATGTCCGGATGATGTCGTGACCCTGAGGACGCACGTCCATCGGGAAGATCTTGGCGAAGAGCTCTTCGTCGCCTCGCCAGCCGGCAGCAATCTGGGGGCTCAGCGACGACGTCGCCCATGTGTCCATTACGTCGGGGTCGCCGGTGAATCCACCTGGCTGGTCGCGCTGCTCGGCCTGGTATCCGGTGGGCACGTCGGAGTATGGGTCAACCGGCAGTGACGCCTCGTCGGGCACGATCGGCTTGTCGTAGAGGATCTCAGCGTCGGGATCGAGCGGGTACCAGAGCGGGATGGCGACACCGAAGAACCGCTGCCGGCTGATCAGCCAGTCACCGTTGAGGCCGTTGACCCAGTTCTCGTAGCGAGTGCGCATGAACTCGGGGTGGAAGTTGATCTGCTTGCCGCGTTTGATGAGCGCGGCCCTGAGGTCGACATCCCTGCCCCCGTTGCGGATGTACCACTGGCGCGAGGTGACGATCTCCAGCGGTTTGTCGCCCTTCTCGAAGTAGTTGGCCTTGCGCTGGGTCGGAGTCGGCTCGCCCTCCAGATCGCCGGAGACGCGCAGGGCATCGACGATCACGGTGCGGGCGCCAAAGGTCGTCTTTCCGGCGAACTCGGAGAAGACGGTCCGTCCCGCCTCGGTCGGGATCCACTCCGGCGTCTCTTCCTGGATCCGGCCGTTGCGCTGGATGATCGACCGGGTGGGCAGCTGCAGCTCACGCCACCACTGCACATCGGTGAGGTCACCGAAGGTGCAGCACATGGCGATGCCCGAGCCCTTGTCCGGCTCAGCAAGGTGGTGCGCGACCACGGGGATCTCGACCCCGAACAAAGGTGAGGTGACGGTGGTCCCGAACAGGGCGGCGTACCGCTTGTCATCGGGGTGCGCGATCAGCGCGACCACCGACGGCAACAGCTCCGGACGCGTGGTCTCGATGTGTACAGCGGTCCCGTCGGGGGCATGGAAGGCGACGCGGTGGAAGTGGCCCGGGTAGTCGCGCGCTTCGAGCTCGGCCTGGGCCACGGCCGTCTGGAAGGTCACGTCCCACAGACCGGGGGCCTCAGCCTGGTAGGCCTCACCGCGATCGAGATTGCGAAGGAACCCCTGCTGGGCAGTGGCCCGAGAACGCTCGTCGATGGTGCGGTAGTTGATGTCCCAGTCAACCGAGAGGCCGAGCCGGCGGAATACCTCCTCGAACGTCTTCTCGTCCTGGACGGTAAGGATGTCGCACAGCTCGATGAAGTTGGCACGGCTGATCGCCAGCTGGTCCGACATCCTGGAACTCTTGCCCCCGGTGCCCTTGTCGCCCTGCTGCGGCGGCTCGAAGCCCTCGATGTAGGGGAGCGTGGCGTCACCGCGCACGCCGTAGTAGTTCTGAACCCGACGCTCGGTCGGCAGGCCGTTGTCGTCCCAGCCCATCGGGTAGAAGACCTCGAAGCCGGCCATCCGCTTGTAGCGCGCCATGCAGTCGGCCTGCGAGTAACCGAAGACGTGCCCGATGTGGAGCGCCCCGCTTGCCGTGGGCGGCGGGGTGTCGATGGACCAGATCTGCGCGCGAGTCTTGCTGCGATCGAAGGTGTAGGTCCCCTGCTCAGCCCATACCCGCATCCACTTGTCCTCGAGACCGTCGATGGACGGCTTGTCGGGCATGGTTACGGCGCGCTGCAGTGGAGCGGGGTTGGTCATGGCCCAGATTCTCCCAGACGGCGACGGCGCCGGGCGAATCGGTTTTCCGGCCGGGGCCGGTAGACTTCCGGGTATAGGCATTGACCCGGCTATCACCGGTGAGCCTCCGGAAGAACGGGCACGCGGGTACACGGGCATTCGACGGGTCCTGAGAGCCTCATTAGAACCGGACGGGTGGGCCCGTGAGAGCCTCAGGCAAAGAGCGGTCGTATGCCCTTCTTATAGGGGGCTCGCGGCAAGCGAGGTGGTACCGCGGCGCCCAACAGGTGTCGTCCTCGTAGTGACAGCTCACAGACCGTGTGGGCATGTTCCGACGAGTTGATGACGGAGATGCGCCGATGACCTACCCCAAGGTCGACTTCCTGCCCGCTGACGCAATGGTCTCCGGCGCACGCGTCGACGATGCCTCGCGCAGGCACGATGGCGTGGTCGCGAGTCCCAATTTCCCGGCGATCGAGGAGCGGATCCTCAAGTATTGGGACGAGGACGGCACGTTCATCGCGTCGGTTGAGGCGCGCGAGGGTGGCGAGAACGGGGACAATGAGTTCGTCTTCTACGACGGCCCTCCGTTCGCCAACGGTCTGCCGCACTACGGCCACCTGCTCACCGGGTACGTCAAGGACCTCATCCCGCGTTACCAGACCATGCGCGGGCGCCGGGTTGAGCGCCGGTTCGGCTGGGACACCCATGGGCTCCCGGCAGAGCTCGAGGCGCAGCGGGTACTGGGTCTGAAGACCAAGGGCGAGATCCTTGAGCTGGGCATCGAGGAGTTCAACGCGGTATGCCGGCAGTCCGTCCTGAAGTACACCGACGACTGGCAGGCCTACGTGCGCCGCCAGGGCCGCTGGGTCGACTTCGAGCACGACTACAAGACGCTTAACCCCGACTACATGGAGTCGGTGATCTGGGCTTTCAAGGCGCTGTATGACAAGGGTCTGGTCTATGAAGGTAAACGCGTTCTGCCCTACTGCTGGAACGACGAGACTCCGCTGTCCAACCACGAGCTGCGGATGGACCCCGAGGTCTACCAGATGCGCCAGGACCCGGCCGTCACCGTCGGCTTGCAGCTCGACAGTGGCGAGGTGGCGCTGATCTGGACGACGACCCCGTGGACGCTGGTCAGCAACCTGGCCATGGCGGTGAACCCCTACGTCGACTACGTCGTGGTCGAGGGCGACGCAGCCGGTGGCACAGTCCGCTACCTGCTGGCCGAGGCGCGGGTCGCGGCATACAGCCGTGAGCTCGGCGAGGACGCCGGCGAGCGGATCGTGCGGCGGCTCAAGGGATCCGAGCTGCTGGGGCGCACCTACACGCCGCCGTTCAGCTATTACGTCGGACACCTGAACGCACATCAGATCCTGCCGGCGGACTACGTCACCACCGAGGACGGCACCGGTATCGTGCACATCGCGCCGGCCTTCGGTGAGGAGGACAAGGTCGTCACCGACGCCGCCGACATCGACCCGGTAGTCCCCGTTGGCCCCGACGGCAGGTTCACAGCCCCGGTCGCGGACTACGAAGGCATGCTGGTCTTCGATGCCAACCTGGCGATCATCGACCACCTCAAGGCGCGCACCGAGGGCAGGACCCAAGCCGGATCTGCCGGTTCCACGACTGCCGGCACGGTCTTGCTTCGCCGCGAGACCTACGACCACTCCTACCCACACTGCTGGCGCTGCCGCAAACCGCTGATCTACATGGCGGTGTCGAGCTGGTTCGTCGAGGTGACCAAGGTCCGGGACCGCATGGTCGAGCTCAACGAGCAGATCACCTGGGTGCCCGAGCACGTCAAACACGGGCAGTTCGGCAAGTGGCTGTCCAACGCGCGCGACTGGTCGATCAGCCGGAACCGATTCTGGGGCAGTCCCATCCCTGTGTGGCGCTCCGACGACCAGACCTACCCGCGGACCGACGTCTACGGCTCATTCGCGGAGCTCGAGGCTGACTTCGGGGTCGAGGTCACCGACCTGCACAAGCCGTTCATCGACCGGCTGACCAGGCCCAACCCCGACGACCCGACCGGTCGCTCGACGATGCGCCGAGTCCCCGAAGTGCTGGACGTGTGGTTCGACTCCGGCTCGATGTCGTTCGCCCAGGTGCACTACCCGTTCGAGAACGCCCAGTGGTTCGAGAATCACTTCCCCGGTGACTTCATCGTCGAGTACATCGGCCAGACCCGTGGCTGGTTCTACACGATGCACGTCCTGGCAACCGCGCTGTTCGACCGGCCGGCGTTCTCCTCCTGCGTCAGCCACGGCATCGTGCTGGGCAGCGACGGCCAGAAGATGAGCAAGTCGCTGAACAACTACCCGAACGTCTCTGAGGTGTTTGACCGCGACGGCGCCGACGCCATGCGCTGGTTCCTCATGTCGAGCCCCATCCTGAGGGGGGGCAACCTTATCGTCACCGAGCGCGGCATCCGCGACGGCGTGCGCCAGGTGCTGCTCCCGCTGTGGAGCTCGTGGTACTTCTTCTCTCTATACGCCAACGCTGCACAAAGCGGGGCCGGTTACGAGGCCAAGTGGTCCACGTCGTCGCAGGACATCCTGGATCGCTACCTCCTGGCCAAACTGCGCCGCTTCGTCGAGGCGGTGCAAGCCGACCTGGACACCTATGACGTGGCCTCCGCGTGCGAGTCGGTGCGCGGCTTCCTTGACGTGCTCTCCAACTGGTACATCCGTCGCTCGCGGGACCGGTTCTGGGATACGGCCAACACAGCGAGTGAGTCGCGTGACAACGCCTTTGACACTCTGTACACGACGCTCGAAGTTGTCACCCGGGTTACCGCCCCGCTGCTCCCGTTCACGACCGAAGAGATCTGGCGCGGCCTGACCGGAGCCCGTTCGGTGCACCTGACGGACTGGCCGGACGCGTCCGACCTGCCCGAGGACGATGATCTGGTGGTGGCCATGGACCGCGCTCGCGAGATCTGTTCGGTGGCCGCAGGCTTGCGCAAGGCGGGCGGCCTTCGGAATCGCCTGCCCCTTGCGGACCTCACCGTCGTCACGAACGACGCCGCGGCACTGGAGCCCTTCGGTGCGATCGTGGCCGAGGAGGTCAATGTCCGCACCGTCACCTTGGTGGACCTCGGTTCGGCGCGACAGGCCGACTTCGGCATCTCGACAAAGCTCACCGTTAACGCCCGGGCGGCAGGTCCACGGCTGGGCAAGGACGTTCAGCTCGCCATCAAGGGAAGCAAGAAGGGGGACTGGGCGGTGTCCGATGACGGCACGGTCTCGGCCGGTGGGCTGGCCCTCGTCGAAGGTGAGTACTCCCTTGAGACCGTGGTCGCTGATAACACGGCACGCGATGGCAGCACCAACACCTGGTCGGGATCATCGCGGGTCACCGCAATGCTGCCGAACAATGGTTTCGTCGTCCTGGATACGACTGTCACGCCGGAGCTGGCCGCCGAGGGGCTGGCCAGGGATGTCATCCGTGCCGTCCAGCAGGCGCGTCGTGATGCCGGTCTGGACGTCAGCGACCGGATCAGCCTCACGGTGAGCGGCGACGACGACGTCTGGGCGGCCACGGTGGCCCACCAGGAGCTGATCATGCTGGAGACCTTGGCCACCCAGTTCGGTTCGGCGGGTTCGGCACACGCCCTACCCGAAGACCAGGGCGTGAAAGCCGTCGTCGGCGACAACCAGCCGGTCCGCATCCTCGTGAAGAAGATCCGATGACGCTCATCATCCGGGTGGCCGACGGTAACGACCTCATGGCCATTGTCGACGTGGGGCGTCGCACCTGGCCGGTGACCTACGAGCCTATTGCCGGTGAGGACTATGTGGCGATGGGTCTGGCCAAGTGGTGGACAGAGGACGCCACCATTCCGGCTGTCCGGGCTGGCCGGGTCACGGTCGCCGAAGTTGATGGCACTGTGGTCGGTATCGCGGTCGTGGGTCCACACGAGAACCACCTGGTCCTGTGGAAGCTCTATGTGCTTCCCGAGCACCAGGGGAAGTCGATCGGCTCGGCGTTGATGGAGTCGGTAGTGGCTTCGGCAAGGGGTGTGCATCCCGAGATCCGGCTGTCCTATCTCTACGGGAACACCCTGGCCGAGGCTTTCTACCGTGGTAAGGGCTTCGTCGAGATCGGCCGCGAGTCCGGCGGCGACGGCATCCCCGAAAGCGTCTGGATGCAGCTCGAGCTCGACCCGAAGGAGCAGTAATGAGTGGACGTCCCGACGCAGCCCAGAGGGATGCAGAGCACAAGCTGGAGATCCGCAAACGGATGCGCGAGATCGAGCAGTCGATCATGCTGCGCGCGCCGGAGCACGACCTCGACCCGTCACTGGATCGCATCGCCGCCGTGATGGAGCTGCTCGGGGACCCCCAGATTGCCTTCCCGGTGATTCACGTCACCGGAACCAATGGCAAGACGTCGACCACGCGGATGATCGAGCGAATGCTGCGCGAGATGGGTCTGTCCACAGGACGGTTCACCTCACCCCACCTTCACAACATCCGCGAGCGAATTGCGCTGAACGGCGACCCGATCGACGTCGAGAAGTTCATCGCCTCCTATGAGGACGTACTTCCCTTCATCGACATAGTCGACGCTAGGTCGGCTGCCGAGGGTGGCCCGCAGATGACCTACTTCGAGGTCCTGGTGGCCGTCGCGTATGCCTCGTTCGCCGACGCGCCCATCGATGTGGCCGTGGTGGAGGTGGGCATGGGCGGTTCGTGGGATGCCACAAACGTCGTCAACGCCCAGGTTGCCGTCGTGACACCGATCGCGCTTGACCATGAGCGGTTCCTTGGCTCCTCGCTGGAGGGCATCGCCATCGAGAAGGCAGGTATCTTCAAGGCTGGCTCCCTGGTGGTCAGTGCTATGCAGGAGCCGGAAGTGGCCGAGATCCTGGTCGGGCTCGCCCAGAAGCTTGGCACGTCGCTGGCCTTCGAGGGCAATGAGTTCGGCATCCTCAGCCGCGAGGTCGCGGTCGGTGGCCAGCAGCTCGCCGTACGCGGACTTGGCGGTGACTATGACGACCTCTTCCTTCCGCTGCACGGGCCGCACCAAGGCCAAAACGCTGCGCTTGCGCTGGCGGCTGTCGAAGCTTTTGTCGGCGGGGGAGAGCATCGACTCGACATCGACATTGTCCGCGCCGGGCTGGCCGGGGTGACGTCACCGGGACGTCTGGAGGTCGTCCGGCGCTCGCCGACCGTCCTGGTGGACGCAGCTCACAACCCGGCCGGTGCGTTGGCCCTGCGAGCGGCGATCGAGGACTCCTTCAATTTCGCCAAGCTCGTTGGTGTCATTGCGATCCTGGAGGACAAGGAGGCGTCAACGATGCTCGAGATCCTTGAGCCTGTGCTGAACGAGATCGTGGTGACGCGCACGACATCACCGCGGGCGATCAACCCCGAACGCCTGGGTCAGATTGCCGTGGAGATTTATGGAGAGGGCCGGGTGACCGTCGTCGCCAACCTGCCCGACGCTCTTGACCTGGCCGCGGAAATGGCCGACGAAGGAGGTATCGGCGGGGGAGTGCTGGCAACCGGCTCGATCACCACCGCGGCGGAGATCCGCATGCTTCTGGGTGTCACGGACGGATGAGCCGGATGAGCGCCATGACCCTTTACGGCGTACCGGGCAAGATGACCCGGCGTCTGGCCGGCGTCGTCATTGGCACCCAGGGCCTGGTCGTGTTCTTCGGTGCCCTCGTGGCCCGGGCTCTGGCTGCAGCCAAAGGCTCGCACACCTCTAGCTCGTTCCTGATCGTCGGCTCGCTTCTGGCGGTTCTGTGCATCCTGGATGCCGGCCTGCTGCGTCAGCCGTGGGGTATCACGGTGGGCTGGGTCCTGCAGATCGCGACCCTTACCTGCGTGCTCATCGTCCCGGTGATGCTGCTGGTCGGGCTCTTGTTCGGAGCGCTGTGGCTGACGGCCCTTGTCCAGGGACGCAACATGGACGAGCACACCAGCCGGGTGGACGCGCTGTGGCATGCCAGCCAGGAGACGTCCGCGCCACAGCCGTCGGAGCCAAAGACGTCCCCCCAGGACGGATAGGGTTGTGGATGTGACGACACAGACGCAACGTTCGCTGGTCCTGGTCAAGCCCGACGGCTTCAAACGCGGTCTCTCCGGTGAGGTCCTGCGCCGGATCGAAGCCAAGGGCTACACGCTCGTGACCCTGTCGATCTTCACTCCTGACCGCGCGCGGCTGGCGAGGCACTACGCCGAGCACGAGGGCAAGCCGTTCTACGAGCCGCTGCTGGATTTCATGTCCAGCGGCCAGGTGACCGCCGTGGTGATCCAAGGCGAGCGCTGCATAGAGGGCTTCCGCGCCCTGGCCGGTGCCACCGACCCGACCGTGGCGTTGCCTGGCACGATTCGCGGCGATCTCGGCTGCGACTTGGGCACGAAGGTTCAGCAGAACATCGTTCACGGGTCCGACTCACCGGAGTCGTCCGAGCGCGAGATCGGCATCTGGTTCCCTGGGCTCGTCTGAGCCTCGGGCGCGGATGCCGCAGTCCGGCCTGGCTGCGTCGCTGAGCTCGTCTGAGGCTCGGGCGCGGATGCCGCAGTCCGGCCTGGCTGGGTGTCTTCGAGCTCGCCTGACCAGTCGGGTGTCGGTCTAGTCAAGGCCCTTGATGAGGAGCTCGAGGAGTGAGGCGAGGTCCTCGCGCTGATGGCGGGAGAGCGGCCCCAGCACGTCGGACTCCACCATGTCGGACTCGCGCACTGCCGCCTTGAAGGTCTGCCAGCCCTCGTCGGTGAGCGTGATCAGCACACGCGTGCGGTTGTCCGGGTCGGCGGCCCTGGCGATCAGATTTCGCTGGGCCATCCGGTCAAGACGATGGGTCATCGAGGACGGCGCGACACAGCTGACCTCGGCGAGCTGAGTCGGCGTGAGGGCCTGATCCTCGTCGCTGCGGGCCAGTTGTGACAGGACGGCCCACTCGCCCGCGGAGAGGTCGAGGTCGGCCAGCTGCCGCGTGTACCACTGGTCGAGCTTTCGGGCCAGACCGTGCACGGCTGTGATCACGCGCTGCACCGACTCGTCCCCACCGGCGGCGACGTACGCCGCCACATCTGCCCGGTATTCCTCCTCGGCGCTCGGTTGGGCGCGTTCGGGGCTCTGCACGGCGCTCCGAGTGGCGCCTTTCGTCGCTGGCCTGGGTGTCGTCATGGGGAACATTCTGCCATGCTAGAATTTCGACATCAAACTATTCGATATCTAAGACTATGAGATGCAAAACTACGAAATGCACAACGAGCGGAGGATCCGATGAAGCGCGCGCGGTTGCTGGTGCTTGCCTCGACGGTGAGCATGCTGGGATGGGGCGCCATTTTGCCCTACCAGTACGCCTACGCGGCGCACACCCGCCACTGGGGTGGGCTCGTCGCGGCCGCCGCTTCCAGCTTGTTCTCCATCGGTGCCCTCGTGGCGGCCCCGATCGGAGGCCGACTGGCCGATCGTTTCAACCCTGCGCGGGTCGTCGTCGTCGCGCAGATCGTCGCCGCCCTCGCCTGTGCGTTCCTCATCCTCGCTGGGACGCCGGTGCTGTTCCTGTTGGGCATGTTCGTCTTCGGTGCCGGTATCACCGCGGCGATTCCGGTCCAGACGATCTTGGTGCTTCGCTGGGTCGACTCCGCTGCGCGCCGACGGGTCTTTGCGCTCCTGTTCACCGGTTCGGCGATCGGCATGGCCATCGGAGCGTTCACCGCCGGATTCCTGGTCAATCTCAGAGCGATCGACGGCATGTGGCCGGCGTTCGCGACCGCAGCCATCGGCTTCCTCGTCTCCGCCACCGTGATCGGCATCGCCGGCCGTGGCGCGCCCGCGGACGAGGTCCCGGCGCCGCAGGATGCGCCAAGTCCCTCGGCGGGGGCCGCGATCCGAATCATCGCCAAGACGCCGGCTCTGCGGTGGACCGCGGCCATCACCGTCACACTGGCGCTCGGCTTCTATGCCCAGTTCGAGTCCGGCCTGCCGGCTTATGCCATCACGGTGCTCGGGGTCTCCGAGCGCACGATCGGCACGGCTGCGGCGGTCAACTGCCTGGTGATCGTCGCACTGCAGATGGCGGTGATGAAGTGGACTGCCAAGCGCTCGTCCCCGTCGCTGCTCGTGGCTGTCGGCTCGATCTGGGTGTTCTCATGGCTGTTGCTGGCCGCCGCCTCCTTCATGCCGGCGCTGGCCGGAGCGATGTTTGTCGGGGTGTACGGAGTCTTTGCCGTCGGCGAGACGATGTACGCGCCGGTGCTCAACCCCCTTACTGCCAGCCTGGCTCCATCCGGCATGGTCGGTACCACGTTGGGCATCTTCGCCGCACTACAGACAGGCGTGTCGGCGGCGGGTCCGCTTCTCGCAGGCGTTGCCCTGAGCGCCGGGCACGGTTCGCTGTTCCTTGCCGTGCACGTGGGGATCAGCCTCATTGCCGTATTCGCGGCGCTCCGGTTGCGTGCCCTCCTCAAGGGCTCGCGCCTGATTCGGCAAAGCGGCATACCAGCGGCTCCGGGCGAGCCGGCGGCCGAAGATGAGCTGGGCGACCTACGACTGCCGCAGGCCGCCTAGCTCAACCAGTACTCTGCAGTTATGGCCCGGTATTTCGACGTTCACCCGCTGGATCCGCAACCGCACAGCATCGTGCAGGTGGTGGCCCTGCTGCGGGATGACGCCCTCATCGCCTATCCCACCGACGCCTGCTATGCACTGGGTTGCCAAATGGGCAACCCGACGGGGGCGGAGCGCATCCGCCGGCTCCGGGGCCTGGACGAGAGGCACCATTTCACCCTGGTGTGCGCGGACTTCGCTCAGCTCGGTCAGCTGGTCGACCTGAACAACGCCGCGTTCCGCGCCATCAAGGTGGCGACCCCTGGCCCTTACACGTTCATCCTGCCTGCGACCAGAGACGTACCACGGCGGCTGGCGCATCCGAAGAAGCGGACCGTCGGCGTGCGGATCCCGCACCACCCGGTCGTGCGGGCCCTGTTGCGCGAACTGGGTGAGCCGCTGCTGTCCAGCACCCTGCTGCTCCCTGACGCCGAGGAGCCGATGACCGACGGTTGGCAGATCCAGGACGAGCTCGGCCATATGATCGACGCTGTGGTGGACGCCGGCGAGTGCAGCAAGGAGCTCACCACGATCGTGGACTGGTCCGAGGGGTACCCGGAGGTCGTGAGGGTCGGAATGGGGGATCCGGCGCGGTTCCAGTAGGCCGTGCCCGTACTACCTTGGCTGTCATGGGGTATTCGTTTGAGTCCCGGCCGCTGACACCGCGGACCTGGGCGGATCTCGAGGCACTGTTCGACCTGCCTGGCGGTTCGATCGTCCGTGGCTGCTGGTGCATGTACTACCGAAAGAGCGGAAAGGTTCTGGTCAACAGCCAAGCTGGCGCGGACAACAAGAAGCAACTGTGCGAGCTGGTCGACAACGGCGTCGTTCCTGGCCTCGTGGGGTACGTGGACGGGGTCCCGGCCGGGTGGATCAGCCTCGGCCCACGCGAGGACTCCCCAAGCTGCAGCGCTCGCGGATCATGAAGCCGGTCGACGACAGCCGAGTGTGGTCTGTCGTGTGCACGTACGTCGCCAGGCGTCACCGTGGTCAGGGCGTTCAACATCGGCTCCTGGACGCGGCAGTCCGTTACGCGAGAGAGCGTGGGGTCCGGATCCTGGAGGCATATCCGGTCGACAAACCAGAGCGCAGCCATGATGACTTCATGTTCTTCGGGTCGCGATCCCTGTATGAGCGGGCGGGCTTCACCGAGGTCATACGCCGGTCGCGCACCCGAGTTGTCATGCGCCGCAAGCTTTCGCCCGCCTCAACACAACAGCGCTCAACACCACTATGTGCGTCTTTCGGCTTACTTGACGTCTCGATTGTTGGACGTCAGGCTGTGCGCTTCGGTGTCTGGCTCGTCGATGCCGAAGGAGATGATCCGCTTAGGATGGAGCCGGATGAGCGCGCTGCTCTCGGTGGTGAGTGCCTCTCCCACGCCGCGGATCTCGATACATCTCACGCGCCACGGTTGGACTGAGGCGAGGTCATCGACATCGAAGGCAGCGCGACCATTGTCAGCGATGTTGCGAAACTTCTGGCTCTTGGCCAAGTTGTATCCGTTGATGTCAATCGTTGCGGCAGCAGGGTTGTAAGAGAATCCCACCGGGCTGACTTGGAGGGTTCCGTTGGGTTGGACAGTGGCGAGAGGGCCCAGACGCTGGCTGGCCAGATAGAGGATCTCGGTCTCGGTGAACACCATGACAATGATGCTAGGCCAGCTTGGCCCAGCCGTGACGTCAAGCGCTAGCCTCGGATGCGTCCGGAAGCGATCGTAGGCAATTCGATGATGACCGACTCACATCCGACACGGTCCAGTAGCTGGGACTCGATTCCGTCTGACCTTCCAAAGCTGTCTGAGCCGGCGCAGAGAGCCCTTGCACGGGCGGGCTTCACGCGGCTGACGCAGTTCGTGGAGGTAGCCGAGTCCGACCTTTCCCGGTTGCACAGTGTCGGTCCCCTGGCAATCGGGCGGCTTCGGGACGCACTGGCGGGTGCTCGCCTTTCGCGGGCAGGCGTGTGAAGCCAGGGCGCGTTGGTATCCAACGAGACCGAGTTGTTCGGCTAGCGTGGCTGGGTGCTGACAGCCCAGGAGCCTCTGCACTCCGCCCCCCAGCGAATCCTCGTCGCGGGCACATCCGGCTCGGGCAAGACGACGCTCGCCCGACGGATCGCCACCACGGTGGGCGTACCGCATACGGAGATTGATGCTCTGTACCACGGGCCCAACTGGACTCCGCGCGACAGTTTCATGCACGACGTGGCTGCCTTCGCTGCTCAGCCAACGTGGGTGACCGAATGGCAGTACGGCAAGGCGAGGCCATTGCTCCTGCGGCGTGCGGACCTGCTGGTTTGGCTCGACCTGCCGCGCTCAGTTGTGATGCGACGCGTCGTTGGGCGCACTGCGCAGCGCCGACTCACCAGGACGGCCCTCTGGAACGGCAACCTCGAACCGCCGCTGTCGACCTTTTTCACGGACCGTGACCACATCGTTCGTTGGGCCTGGCGGACACGTCACGAAAACGCCCAGAGGGTGGCGGCCGCTGTCACCTCACGAGAGGATCTCAGCGTCGTGCGGCTACGGCGCCAACGGGAGGTCGATCAATGGCTCGCGGGTCCACTGCGCGACTCCGTTCGCCCGGACAGCAACACCGGGCACACAAGCTGAGCTGTTACCAGCCCTGGATACCTATCGGCCCTGCAGCCGTAGCCGGCGCTTACCTGAAACGACGTCCTTCATGCCAGGCATGGCGGCAAGTGCCGCTCTGCGATGGCTGCCCAGTCCGAGACGAGGCTCGCGATGGTCCCTGCGTCTGCCCAACCTTTGGGCTCCAGCCACTGCTCGACACCTTCCGTTGCCGCGCCCTCATGGTCGACCAGCGTCTTGTCGAGGTCGAATAGCACGAGGCGCTTGAGGGAACGGTCCGCTTCAGAACAGGCTGACGTGGCCATTCTGTGGCGTCAACCCCGGCTTGGGTTCGGGGGGTCGAACCTGAGCTACTCTGCTTCTCCAACGCGGCGGTAGCCGATCGCCTGGTAGATGCCGTTTGACGTGGGGTTGGCAAGGTCCGTGTTCAGCATGCAGGTCCGTCCTGGCGTGGCGAGCTCACGGGCGGTCAGTGATGCGACGCAGGCACTCGCATACCCACGCTTGCGGTTCTCCGGAGGGGTGTAGACGAGTTGGACCCGGCTGACCCCGCCTTGCGCGACGGTGACTGCGGCCATCGATACCACAGCCCCGTCGGCCTCCCAGACGGCCAACAGCCCAGTGTCGATACGCGGCCCGATCTCGTCGTTTCCGGTGGACGTCAAGCCAGCCTCAGCGATCAACTCTCTTACCCATCCCCGCAGCAGCGGTGCATCGTCGTGGATGGCCATTCGAAGCCGACCGGCGACGCCGGGCGGAATGCTGACCTCATCTGCGGCATACAAGCCCAGCCGCATGGTGGGCCTGGCCTGTGGGCCACCGCGGGCCAGCCATTCGGTCGCGAACTCCTGCGGCGCGCTGTCCGGACCCGCCACCCCAACCAGGCCAGGGCGTAGCCGCCACAGGATCCGTGCGAGCGCGCGCATCGCCTCGGCCGGACCGGTGGACAGGTATACCCCGTGCGGAGGGGTGTGTTGTGCGGTGGCGACCGCCTCTACGTCGTCCTCCATCCACAGCCACAGGTTTGACCCTGCCTCGGAGGCCTCCTTGCGGAGGCGGGTTGCTACGGTGCTGAGCAGCACACTGTGTTCGACCGGCCGCCGTCGGAGGAACACGCCAACGTGGTCCAGGTACTCGCCGGCATCGGTCGTGTACCGCGCGATCAAGGCGCTTGGCCTCTTCCCGGTTTCCATGCTGGTCATAGTGTCAGTCAGACGTCATGGCCTGGTTCGTTGTGTACGTTTGTGCGCATGAGCGAAGAGCCACGGAGCCAGCGCGAGCGGATGCTGGCCGGTGACTGGTACACCCCTGATGACGAAGAACTCCGTGCGCTGATGCAGCGGGCGCAGAAGCTCGCCGAACGATACGCCGAGATGTGGAAGACCGATCCCACCGCGGCACGAGAGGTCCTCGGCGACTTGCTCGGGTCGTTGGGGGAGCACACCGTCGTTCGCCCGCCGTTGTACGTCGACTACGGCGTGCATATCCAGGTGGGTGCGCGCACATTCGCGAACTTTGGTCTGGTCGCCCTCGATGTTGCTGAGATCACGATCGGCCACGACGTACAGATTGGTCCGAATGTCCAGTTGTTGACGCCGATTCACCCCGTCGAGCCCGAGCCGCGACGCAACAAGCTTGAGGCTGGCAAGCCGATCAGCATAGGAAACAACGTCTGGCTGGGCGGTGGCGCCATCGTGTGTCCTGGCGTGACGATTGGTGAGAACGCGGTGGTGGGCGCGGGTGCTGTGGTCACTAGGGACCTTGCTGCGAACGTCCTGGCCGTGGGGAACCCTGCGCGAGCCATCCGCGAGATCTAGTGGCGTGTCTCCACAATGCGTAGCCGTGTTTTGGCTGGCTGTTCGCATGAACAAGACTACAGCCCCGTTGGTCATGTCTGCTGGTCAGCGCGAGGCGTTGACGGTGCCGGCCCGGTCCTTGACAGCGGCACATCGTGAGGTGAAACGGGCCAAGGTGTTGTTGATGGCCGCCGACGGTGTGGCCAACGCCAAGATCGCCGCGGCGGTTGGGGTTACCCCGGTCACGGCCGGCTCGTGGCGGGGCAGGTTCGCTGACGAGGGGCTGTCCAAGTTCGGCCAGGTGCGTGCGGGGCGTGGTCGCAAGCCGGGGATCTCGGCGGCCAATCTCGAGGAGATCGTCCGCCTGACACAGCACGAAAAGCCTTCCGGTGAAACGCATTGGAGCTGCCGGTCAATGGGCCAAGGCGGTCGGGGGCAGTCCGGCCACGGTTCAGCGGATCTGGTCCGGGCGCGGCCTCAAGCCGCACCTGGTCAAGACGTTCAGACTCTCGGGCGACCCGGCCTTTGAGGAGAAGCTCATCGACGTTGTCGGGCTCTACTTGAACCCGCCGGAGAAGGCGGTGTGCTGTGCATGGACGAGAAGCCCTCCATACAGGCTTTGGACCACACTCAGGCCTCGTTGCCAATGACCAAGGGTCGGGCCGGCACAACCACCAGCGACTACAAACGGCACGGCACCGGACTCGCCGGCGGCAAGCAGGTCGGCGCGGCTGGAAGAGCATGCTGCACATTCTCTGACCCGACCTTGTGAACCATTCGACTCCGTCTGTACCTCAATCGGAGTCGAATGGTTCACGAACAGGGTTGTCTGGGAGAAGGAAGTCGTCCACAAGTCCCGGCAACGCACGGCTTGCGAGCGACATAGCCAGGGACAGCGGCACATCCGAGACGGCGTACCGCTGCCTGCCTGCAGCCGTGGTTGCCGTGAGGGTCGCCAGTCCGGCACGCCGCTGGAAGAATGACTGACGCACGTTCCAGCCGATGATGCCGTCGCACTCGAGCACATCACGACGCCGATAGAGCGAGCCCGCGCGGGTGACAAGGTATCCTCCGGCGATCGCGTGTCCCAGGGAATGGTAGCGATCCGCCGCGAGCATTGCCGCCGCCGGGACTGTCAAGACGGCCGGAAGAGCGAGCCACTGCGAAACACCCGAAGAGATGGCGACACCGGCCGCAAGGATGAGAACCAACGCAGCCAGCAGTGCCCGAGTGAAACGACGACGCCGAGCCGCCGGGCCATGGGCGATGAGCGCCACATCCACCGGAGCAGGGTCCCGCAAGATCTGAGCAGCAAGCTCGTGCGCAACAGCACGCGGTGCAGGGGGCAACAACATCGAACTGCCGCCGTCGGCACCGGCCCTGGGCTTTAGACCCGTCGCAATACCACTCAGCCGCGCTGCGTGGACGGCCCGCAAGAGCAGCGGCTCCGCGAGCTCGACCCCTCTCAGTCGTCGTTCCTCGATGCTCGTGGCTCTCGTGGTCAGCAGTCCTCGGGTGATATGGAGGCTGCCGTGCGGATGCCTCGTGAGGCGAAAGCCCCAGTAGGACAGGGCGTAGCCGCCGATGGACAGCACCGTCACGAAGACGACGAGCACGGCCACCCCCTGTATGACGTCCAGCCAGATCGGGTTTTGCTCAAAGTAGCTAAGACCACCCCTGATCGGTCCCACATCACCGGCGGAGACGCCCAGCTGGTCGAAGAGTCTCGACCCGATACCGAAGATCGCCACGGCACCCAGAACCCCGGACATGGTGAACGGCGCGAACCGCACCCACCGGGGGTCCATCCGCGCCAGCTCGGTGTCATGGTCCAGCGCAGTGTCATGGTCCAGCGCAATCTCGTGTTCCCCCGACGTAGCCGCTCCGGCGGCAGGTGCGGCTCTGAACGCCACGGTGCCCGGCGTGTCCGAGGACGCCACAGCGCTGCGATGCAGCAGCTCGGCACGCAATCCTGCGGCCTCCACGACCCGGAGCGAGTCCAGCGACAGCCCACTTCCCGCCTCGTGACTGCCGGTGCCGATCTCCACCTTCGCCAGACCCAGGAGCCGGTGCAGTGCTGAGGCGGTGACGTGGACGCTGCGGACCCGATCTGCTGGGGTGGAGATGGTCTTGCGTTGCAGCAGACCTGTGCGCAGCTGAACCTGCTCAGACGTGATGCGGTATCGCGTGGTCACCCAGCGCAGCACACTCAAAGTGATGACCCCGACGACACCCAGAGGACCCAGCCACCACAGCTGTCCGTTGCCCATCGCACGACCTGCCAGAACCAGGCCAACCAGGGCCGGCAGGAATTGGCCCAGTTCGCGGACGGGGTGGACGAGCAGCATCCGGGCGCTCAGCCGGCGCCAGGATGGGTTCTGCCCAACACCGGGCACGCTCACGTCGCGTCGCCCTGGCTGTGGCTGGTGACCTCGGTGAGCTCTGAGACCACGCCCTCGGCCGTGGCCCTGTCAAGCCCGTGGATACGCAACGGACCGGCCGCGGACGCCGTGGTAACCGTGACGTTCGCGAGGCTGAACAGCTGCTCCAGGGGCCCGCGCTCGGTGTCGACGGTCTGGACCCGCGAGATGGGAGCGATCCGTCGCTCCTGAGTCAGCCAGCCGGACTGGGTGTAGACAGCCGTGGCCGTGACCTCCCAACGATGAACGCGATAGCGCCAACGAGGCATGACGATGAGGTGCACCGCCGCGAATAGGACCGTCAGGCTGAGGACAGCAAATTGCACACTGGTGCGATCCCGGGAGCTCCACAACCAGAACAGCTCCCCGGCCAGCACCAAGATCCAAAACGGCACCGCCCGCAACGTCCAGTAGGCGACGGCGCGGGGGCTGACGTGGTGGGCTGGTTCACGCGGCTGCATGAGCCCAACCCTGCCACGCGGGTGTCAGGTTCATGACCGCCGTCGGAAGCACTGACGCCGGCTCTGCGTTGAACCAGCATGACAGGTTCAAGGCAGTGAGAGGTTCGGGACGGAGCACGACGTGACCGAGATGAACGACTGGAACGCCAAGACCATCGCCGAGTTTCGGGCGAACGAGGGCCGGGTGGGCGGCGCGTTTGAGGGCGCGGCCATCACGCTGGTGCATCACCGGGGACGCAAGAGTGGCCGCGAGTACGTGAGTCCGATGATGTACCTGGCTGACGACGGTGAGCCCAGGACCATCTATGTCTTCGCGTCAAAGGCCGGCGCCCCCACCCATCCTGACTGGTACTACAACCTCAAGTCCGCAGGCCTGGGCCACGTGGAGGTGGGGACGGAAACCTACCCAGTGCGCGTGAGCGAGCTCGCGGGTCAGGAACGTGACCGCATCTACGAAAAGCAGTCGAGCCGCTACACCGGCTTCGCGGAGTATGCGAAGAAGACGGCCGGCGTCGCACGATCCCGGTTCTCGCGCGGCGACGCGTCTAGCGCCATCCTCGCCCTGTAACGAAACGGGTCTACACGGATGCCTGCACGGCTGACGGCATCGAGACCGAGGAAGTGCACCGCTACCACGAATGACATCCACGCAACCCCGGCTTTCGCAGCGTGCAGGGCCTCGTTGAGAAGGGCCATCCCGATCGCGACGGCTACGACTTCCACCGCCACGCCGAGCCAGTAGCACCGTCCGAACCGGCGGCCTTCCTGCGGGGGGCCACGTCGCCCGAGGAACGACGGCGCCGGAGTATCACCAACTCCGCTACGAAGGCGGAAACTCCGAGGAGTCGAAGAAACGAGGAGACGCCGATCGGCAGCGCGCCGGTATTGAGCAGGACTAACCCAGGACTAACCCCAATACCGTTCAGTTAGGTGCGTGGGCGGTGTAGAGGGGTGCGTGCTGGGGTTGGGGGTGGTTGGCGTGGTGGGAGCGTTTGACGTGCCACTTGACCATCTTGCGTTTGACGACTCGTGGTGCGGCTCGTTTTCGTCGGGCAGGGTTGAGGCGCGCGAGGACCCGTTTCTTGAAGGACGACCACAGGCGGTGGGCGAGGGTTGGGTCGTCAGGGGGAAAAATCGCCCTGGTGGGCGATGGTCTGGCGGGTGATCCGGATTGCTGCGACGAAGCTGACTCGGTCCGAGTCGTGGCCGCCCTCCTGGGCGGCGTCGGCCATCAGGGTCCGGATGGCGTAGTGGCAGCACAGGTACCCCCATATCTCCTGTAGTACCAGGTCAGGGGCTTTGGAGCGCAGTACCGCGCGTGGTCCGCGTTGGTGGGTCTTGAGCTCGTCGAAGGCCAGCTCGATCTCCCAACGTTCGCCGTAGGCCGCGGCGAGGTCCGTGGCCGAGGCCTCGCTGGGATCCAGGATCGTGGTGAACAGCCGGTAGGACCCGGCGTTCTTGCGGCCGTCGTCCACGGTGTAGTCGAGCACCCGTACCGTGATCGGCTCGGCGTTCTTGTCGTTCGACGGTCGGATCTGGGCCAGCCACGAACCGTCCTGGAGGGTCTCCAGATACGTGGGGCGCAGGCCCGTCTTGGCTCGCCAGAGCAGGTCCGCTCCGGCCGCGGCCGCGCGGCGCCACATCGCGTAGGAGTAGAAGCCCCGGTCGGCCAGGAGCACCATGCCCGGTTCCAACCGGTCGAGCAGCGGCTCGGCCAGTGCCATCTCCGACGTCGAGCACCCACCGACCTCGACGTCGAACATCGCGTGCGTGCCGCACCCGGCCAGTGCCACGATCCGGGCCTGGGGGAACGCCGCCTTCTCACCCTTGTTCACCCCTGGGCGACCGAAGAACTCCTCGTTCTCCACGGTGTCCGCCAGATCCAGGACCGTCCCGTCGATCGCCACCATGCGCCGCCCCGCCAACCACACCCCGGGCGTCCCGGGGGCCCCGATCGGCTTGGCGACCCGCTTGAACAACGCCGCCAACGGCTTGGCCCCCAGTCGCGCCCGGGCCTGGAAGATCGCCGACTTCGAGGGCAGCGTGAACGTGTCCTCCCAGCCTGAGGCCCACGACAGACCATCGGTCAGTTGACTGAGCACATCCTCGTACGAACCCTGCGAGTACAGCCCCATCCCGATCGCGAAGTACGCCATCACCCGCGCCGGCAACGTCCGACTGCGCAGCTCGGTCCGGCCCGCCTCCGCGATGACCTCATCGACCAGCGCCGGCGGGAACACCCGCGTCAACACCCCCACCGACACCAAATCCGACAACCGACGATCCGAGACCGGCTTGACCCACCCAGCGCGAGGCATGTCACGAACCCTACACGACCATCACACTAACTGAACGGTATTGGGCTTAGACCGGCGTGGCCGCGCTGTCCGAGGTCCCCCGGCGGCGCATCATCCCGGTCGTCGTCGTGGACGACCCAGCCGATACCGCTCCGCTCTCCGAGGCGCTGTATGCCGGTGGATTGCCGGTCGCGGAGGTCACCTTCCGCACCGTTGCAGCAGTGCAATCCATTGCCGCCATGGCCCAGAATCCGAACATGCTCGTCGGGGCGGGCACCATCATCCATCCCGACCAGGTCGACGCCGCTGCGGAGGCCGGCGCGCGATTCCTGGTCAGTTCCGGCTTTTCGAGGGCGGTCATCCGGCGCGCCCAGGAGATCGGCCTGCCGATCATTCCCGGAGGCGCGGTCGACACCCGATGAAAGGCGATGTCGGCCACCATGATGGCCTCGTAGTCGGTTTCGGCGAGCGAGTTGACCAGGGGTTCGACGGAGGTGAGGATCGCTTCCGCCTCCGCGAGTGCGTCCTTGTCGATTGTCAGGGCCGCGCTGCCAGCAGCCTCGGTCTCAAGAACGCGGCGCACCGATCGCAGGTGCGAGCTGTCGGAGGCCGCGTGCAGGTCGGCCATGAAGCTCATCGGCACCAGCAACAGGCTCGGCTCCAGCGAGGTCACATATGTGACCTCGCTGGAGCGTGCCTCCAGCACGCCCATGATGCACCAGGGCGCGCATCCTTCCCGCAGAGAGCGACGGGAGACGCCCAGCTCGCCGGCGAGATATTTCTCGATCGGCAGGCGGGACCCCGCGCCAAGTGCCCCGCTCTTGATCATCCGTTTGCTTCCGTCAACGACCACATCGGTCTGGGATCGGGAGGGCGACGCTGTTGTCGGATCAACGGCGCTGCCATCTGGTTGACTATTCGTCAGACTATGTTGTGGGCCGCAAGGCCCGACACGACGCCAAGCATTGAGAGCGACATCGCATGACGATCATCGACGCGCACCAGCATGTCCGGGATCCCAGCCGCGCCCGGTATGACTGGTTGACCGCGGAACTAGCCCCGCTCAATCGGCCCATCGGGTTCGATGAGTTGTGTCCGGCACTGCGCGAGGCCGGCGTGGACGCCACCGTGCTCGTGGAGTCCGCAGACAACGACGACGACACCAATCTCATGCTGAGGACGGCTGAGACCAACACCGAGATCGCGACCATCGTCGCCTACGTGCCGTTGGAGCGCCCCGCCGTCGCGGCCGAGCGCCTCACCGAGCTGCGTCGCAACCCGCGCGTGGTGGGCATTCGTAATCTCATCCATGACATTCCCGACTCGGACTGGCTGCTGCGGCCCCGACGGCGACGAACTGCGGCGATTCCTGGGCGAGACAGCCGAGCGTTTCTATGGCATCGATGCGAGGGCCCTGGACGCGGCCCACGCGGCATCCAGGAATATGACTCGTGCTTATCCGGTTACCTCCGCTGTCCTCCCGAGTAGCGTGCGGAGGCAGCGGCCCGGGCGCTCTAGCCCGCACAAGAGGCCCGTTCCATGGCGCCAGGTCGGCTTCCCGCTCCACGGACGGACCCCGGCGGAGTCAACCGGATAAGCATGATATGACAACGACAGAGAAGGAAACCGATGAGATTCGCACGATTCGGACCGGTCGGTCAGGAGATCCCCACCGTCGAGGTCGACGGAACCAGCTATGACCTGCGCTCGCTGACCAGTGACATTGACGGGGCGTTCCTGTCGTCGGACGGTGTGATGCGCACCCGAGATGCCCTCGCATCGGGCGGTCTGCCGGAGCTGGCCGATGCTCGATCGCTGCGGATCGGCGCACCCCTCGTGCCACCGGGCAAGATCGTCTGCATCGGGCTCAACTACCGTGACCACGCGGAGGAGACGCACGCGGACATCCCTACAGAGCCTGTCGTCTTCATGAAGGATCCGTCGACCATTGTCGGGCCGAACGACACGGTGTACATTCCGCGGGCCTCAGTGAAGACGGACTGGGAGGTGGAGCTGGGCGTGGTGATCGGCGCGACAGCCCGCTACCTCGAATCCGCGGCAGATGCGCGCGGGCACATTGCGGGCTTCGTTCTCTCGCACGATGTCTCTGAGCGTGAGTTCCAGATTGAGCGCGGCGGCCAGTGGGACAAGGGTAAGAGCTGCGAAACCTTCAATCCTCTCGGCCCCTGCCTCGTGACGGTCGATGAGATCGTGGATCCGCAGAACCTCGGCCTGCGTCTCTGGGTGAACGGAACGCAGCGTCAGCACGGCACGACGGCGAGCATGATCTTCGGGGTTGATCATGTGATCTGGTACCTGAGCCAGTTCATGGTGCTTCGCCCCGGTGACCTCATCAACACGGGTACGCCGGCCGGTGTCGCGCTTGGGCTGCCGGAACATCCCTATCTGCGCGCGGGCGACGTCGTCGAGCTCGAGATCGATCAGCTTGGTCGTGCCCGCCAGGAATTCGTACAGGCGTAAGGAGTCGGACATGGCAGAATTCACGGGACTCGTGGCAGCGGTCACGGGCGGGGCATCGGGCATAGGCCTTGCGACGGCGAAGCTTCTTGCAGAACGCGGTGCGCGAGTAGCCGTGCTCGACATTGCACCGAACGAGCTTCCGGACGGGATCGACGGCATCGTCTGCGATGTGACCAGCCGAGAGACGATCGCTGCTGCCATCCAGACCATCAGAGACCAGCTTGGCGGCCTCGACATTCTGGTCAACAACGCCGGGATCAGTGCGGTTGGCACGGTCGAGGACAACGACGATGCCGAGTGGGCGCGGGTGCTCGACGTGAACGTGATCGGGATGGCACGCGTCACGGCTGCTGCGCTACCGCTGTTGCGCGCTTCTGACGCGGCCGCGGTGGTGAATCTCTGTTCCATCGCGGCGCTCAACGGTTTGCCACAGCGCGCGGTCTATGGTGCGTCGAAAGGCGCGGTTCTTGCGCTCACCTTCGCGATGGCGACGGATCACGTGCGCGAAGGCATCCGAGTCAACTGCGTGAGCCCAGGCACGGTCGACACACCGTTCGTCAACAGGATGCTGCAGAAGTTCGACGATCCGATCGCCGAACGCGCCGCGCTGGATGCCCGGCAGGCGACCGGGCGAATGGTGACCCCGCAGGAGGTCGCTCGCGCGATCGCGTACCTGGCGAGTCCGCTCTCCGGCTCGACGACGGGCACCGCACTCGAGGTCGATGGCGGCGTGCACAATCTGCGCATGCGAGCGCAGTAGGCAGTCGCAGGAGTTGGACTAGCCTGTGGGGCCGCTAATCCTCCGATGACTGGGTGATAGCCTCACCCGCTCCGAGATCAGGCTGTGGGCTATGAGAGTGAGGGACGATCGATGGGACGACGACCGGCTGGGCGTCCGGGCGGTGGCGCGGACCGAGGGGGCCTTCGACTGGAGGGTGGTCGTCCGGCGAGGTCCGGGCTGAGCGTTACTGATGGCGCTATCTTGAAGATCAAGAGCCTGATCGTGGACGGCGAGCTGCTGCCCGGTGACCGGTTGCCCACCCAGGACCGGTTGGCGGCCCAGCTCGGCCTGTCCCGCAGTTCTCTGCGCGAGGCGGTGAGCGCGCTGACGCTGCTCGGGGTGCTGGACGCCCGCCAGGGTGACGGCACCTACGTCACCAGCCTGCGCCCCGACCTGCTGGTCGGCGTGATCGGCTATGCCGTTGATCTGCTTCAGGATCGCAGTTTGCTGGAGCTGTTCGAGGTGCGACGCGTGCTCGAGCCGGCAGCGACCGCGATGGCCGCGACCCGCATCACCGACGACGAGCTCGCCGGCGTGCGCGACTGCCTGATCCGGATGGAGACCCTGAGCGATCCGGAGGAGTTCGTCGCTGCCGACATGGAGTTCCACGACCGCATCGTGCAGGCGGCGGGCAACGCGACGCTCGCCTCCCTGGTCCGCGGGTTCTCCCAGCAGACGACCAGAGTTCGCGTCTGGCGGATGGCTGCAGTCGCCGGGGTGCCGGAGTGGACCAGGTCCCAGCACGAGGCGATCTTCCGGTCTCTGGTGGATCACGACGCGCAGATGGCGCTCGCGACCGAGACCGTCCACGTGGCCGAGAGCGAGCTGTGGCTGCGGCGTTACCTCGAGAGCGAGTGACCCTCGAGCCACCCGCTGTTCGGCGAATTACTCCGACGAATTCGTTGACACCCGCGAGTTTCACTGCCTAGTCTTCGTGAACGGCGGCATTCCTGGAATGTCGCGAATGTCACGAATGTGGCAGGGCGGCGACGCGCGGTCGCCGCCCCCAGCCTCGTACCGACGGGAGCCAACCGAGTGGCACAGCAGATCGAGAGCCGGTCGCCCCAGGACCCCACGGACGTCGTGGTCAGCGCGCCGGCCGCCACCTCCGGGCAGGTGCGGGCGGCCGTCGACCGGGCCCGGGTGGCCTCGCGCGAGTGGGGCACCGCCCCGGCCGTCCAGCGGGCCACCGCGCTGCACGCGGCTGCTGACGCGGTCGCGGGTGCGGCGACGGAGCTGGCCGCCCTCATCGTCCGAGAGGTGGGCAAGCCGGTCGGCGAGTCCCGTGGGGAGGTGGCCCGTGCGGTGGCCATCCTGCGCTACTTCGCGCAGCAGGCCCTCGACCCCGACGGGGAGACCTACCCCTCGGCAGACGGCCGCGCGCTGCTGCTGGCCAGACATCGTCCGCGCGGGACCGTGGGGCTCATCACGCCCTGGAACTTCCCGATCGCCATCCCGCTGTGGAAGGCGGCCCCGGCGTTGGCGTTCGGCAACGCGGTGGTGCTCAAGCCCGCCCCGGATGCCAGCGCCGTGGCGATCAGGCTGGAGGAGCTCGTGCGGACGGTGCTGCCCGACGGCGTGCTGCAGGTCGTCACCGGTTCGGCGGAGGCGGGGCGGGCCCTGGTGGAGTCCGTCGACGCGGTGTCGTTCACCGGGTCAGCCTCGGTCGGTCGCTTGGTGGCGGTGGCCGCCGCCGCCCGCGGGATCGCCGCGCAGTGCGAGATGGGTGGCCAGAACCCCTCGATCGTGCTGCCCGATGCGGACATCGAGCAGACTGCGGCCATCATCGCCAACGCCGCGATGGGCTATGCCGGGCAGAAGTGCACGGCCACCAGCCGAGTGATCGTCGTCGGCGACGCGGCACCATTCACGCAGGCGCTGGTGGCCGCGGTGGAGGGCCTCGCGAGCGGTGACCCGGCGGACGAGGCGACGGTGGTCGGACCGGTCATCACCGAGGCGGCCCGCGCCCGGGTGCTGGAAGCAGCCGAAGCGGCGGTCGGCAGCGGGGGCCGGGTTCTTACCGGCGCGCGGTCAGGGGACGGCGACGGGTGGTTCGTGCAGCCGACCCTCGTCGACCGAGTGGACGCCGGCTCGCCGATCGCCCAGGACGAGGTCTTCGGGCCTCTGTGCGCACTCCTGCCCGCAACCGACGTCGAGGACGCGCTGCGGATCGCGAACGGCGTCCCCTACGGCCTGGTGGCGTCGGTGTTCACCCGCGACCTGAACACCGCACTCGACCTGGCGCAGCGCCTGGACGTCGGCCTGGCCCGGATCAACGCACCGACGTCGGGCGTTGACTTCCACGCACCGTTCGGTGGCGAGAAGGACTCGAGCTACGGCCCGCGCGAGCAGGGCAAGGCGGCCAGGGACTTCTACACGTCCACGCGCACGATCACCATCGCGCCGGCAGCCTCGTGACCGCCCAGGCGCTGTGGCGGGTAGCCGTGGACGGTCGGGTGCGCCTTGCCCGCGGGCCGGTCGACCAGGGACCACAGGAGCTGCTCGAGTCGGCCGGCGACGTCGACGAGCTACTGGGCGAGGGGCCGCAGACCGTGGCCTCGGCGATCGAGGGCCACGCGGTGGGCGTGGTGCCCCCGGGCGCACGCACTCTCGTTCCGATAGCCGGCCAGGAGGTGTGGGCTAGCGGCGTCACGTACGAGCGCAGCCGCCAGGCGCGCAACGAGGAAGCCGGCTCGCCCGACTACTACGACCGCGTCTACGAGGCGGCTCGCCCGGAGCTGTTCGCGAAGGCGGGCGCCGGCCGCAGTCGCGGCCCCGGTGAGCCCATCGGGATCCGCGCCGACTCCGGCTGGGACGTCCCCGAGCCTGAGCTCGGCCTCGTCGTCGACAGCCGAGGCGAGATCGTGGCCTACGTCGTCGGCAACGACGTTTCGTCGCGGACCATCGAGGGCGAGAACCCGCTGTACCTCCCGCAGGCCAAGGTCTACCGGGGCAGCTGTGCTCTGGGCCCGTGTCTGGTCCCGACAACCACGGCGCCTGCGTTCAGCGAGCTCGAGATCTCGCTCAGCATCCGGCGCGACCACCGGGAGCTGTACGCCGAGACCGTTCCGGTGAGCCGGATGCGGCGCCGCCCCGAAGAGCTCGCCGACTGGCTCTTTCGCGGCATGGACTTCTCCGTGGGCGTCGTCCTGCTGACCGGTACCGCGATCGTGCCGCCGCCCGAGTTCACGCTGTGCGCCGGCGACGAGGTCGTCATCGCCATCCCCGGCATCGGCACGTTGACGAACCCCGTCGAGGTGGTCGACACGGGGGCTCGCGCCGGCGCGGAGAGGCGGCCCGGATGAGCACGAGGACCGGCACCGTGAAGGTTGGCGGCGTCTTCGTGGCGCTCTTGACACCGTTCGACGCACAGGGCGCGATCGACGTCCGCGCACTGACCGATCTGGTCGACGGACTGGTCGCGGCCGGCGTCGACGGGCTGGTCGCGCTCGGCACGACCGGCGAGTTCGCGGACCTCACCGGTGACGAGCGGCGGCTCGTCACCGACGTCACCGTCGCGGCCGCTCGTGGCCGCGTACCGGTGATGGTCGGGGTGGGTGCCCTCGGCACTGCGGACGCGTGCAGCTACGCCGAGCAGGCCGAGCACGCGGGTGCGGATGCGGTGCTGAGCCTGCCGCCGCTGTTCTGGAAGCTCGACGACGCGCGGCTGTTCGCGCACTTCGCGGCCGTTGCCGCGGCGACGGCGCTGCCGGTCTTGCTGTACGACATTCCGCTCTTCGCGGGGGCGAGCCTGTCCCCGCAGCTAGTCCGGCGAGTGGCAGCCGAGCTGCCGTCCGTGATCGGCATCAAGCTCACCGTCTCGGACTTCCGGTCGGTGTCAGAAGTGCTTGCCGCGGTGAAGCCGGTCCGGCCCGACTTCAGCGTCACGGTCGGCTTCGAGGACCTCGCCCTGTCCGCGATGCTCGCGGGCGGCGACGGCGTGATCAGCGGCATGGCCAACTTCTGCGCCCCCACTCTCCTGCAGCTCGTCGCTGCCGTACGCCGTGGCGACCTGCCGGACGCGGTCGCGGCACACCAGGAGGTGATGCGGCTGTTCCCGGTCTACTTCCAGTCCAACCCGCCGATCCTGGCGCTAAAGATGCTGTCCCGCGAGCTCGGTGTACGGATCGGGCCAGTGGTCCGCACTCCGGTCCACGAGGACCCCGATGTCCTGCAGCGGGTCGGCGCGTGGGTCGGTTCCCGTATCACCGAGGGCACCTTGTCGTAGGACCTGTCCCATCACTGTCAGTTGACCTGTGTACACACCAAGGAGCGAGATGCGCAAGAGAACAACAGCCAGAACGCTGGCGGCCAGCCTGACCGCTGTGCCGATCTTCCTCACGGTCTCGTGCGGTGGTGCCCCGGCGCTGACGACAGCGGGCGCCAAGGCTGGTGAGGGCCAGATCCAGAAGGACTCGTCCGGCAAGGTCACCTGCAAGGACGGCTCGCCGGGTGTTAGCGCCAAGGGGATCAGCTTCGGTGTCAACGCTGAGCTGACGGGCAAGGCGGCCCTGTCGGGTGCCATCGCCAAGCGCTCGCTCGACATGGCGGTCGACGATCTGAACAAGGCCGGCGGCATCTTGGGCAAGCAGGTCAAGGTCGTCTACGAGGACAACCAGTCGACCAACCCCGGCGCCGTCAACGCGATGAACAAGTCGCTGACGCAGGACAACATCTTCGCGCTGATCGGCCCGATCCGCTCCACCCAGGTCAAGGCGATGGAAGAGACGATCAAGTCAAAGAAGGTCCCCATGATGGTCGGTGGGACCAACGCCGATCTCACCAAGGACGGCGGTGGCCTGATCTTCCGCTTCCGCCCACCGGACTCGCTCACGGGCGTCGCGATCGTCGCGTACGCGCAGAAGGAGTACAAGCCCAAGAAGATCGCCGTCCTGTACGACTCCGATGCCTTCGGCTCGGGTGGCGCCGCCGTCGTGGAGAAGGCCGCGAAGGATGCGGGCATCACCGTCCAGAAGACCTCGTACACCACCGGGGACAAGGACTACACGGCGCAACTGTCCACGATCAAGCGCTTCGCCCCCGATGTCATCACCACCTATGCGACCAACTCCGAGGACGTCGCGATCTTCGCCCGGCAGATGCAGGAGCTGGGCATCAAGACCCCCCTCGTCGGTGGTCCGTCGATTACCTCGCAGGTGACCTACGACCTCGGCAAGCAGTTCATCCAGGGCTGGCGTGCCGTGGTCGACTTCCGCCTCGACTCCAACCCGGTGAACACGGCGTGGGCGAACGAGTACGAGCAGCGGTACGGTTCCAAGCCCGACCTCTACGGTGCCTGGCAGCGGGACGCTCTCTACTTCATGAAGGCCGCCTTGGAGAAGTCCGGCTGCGACACGGGGGCCTTCACCAAGGCGCTGCACGCGGTCGAGGCCGACGGGGTACAGGGTCACCTGAAGTCCAACGACATCGGTGACGCCAACCGGAACCTGCTCGTCGTCCAGGTCCAGGGCGACGGCACCAAGCTCGTCGAGGACGCCACCAAGCTGCTGCCCTCGTCATAGCAACCCGCTGGTGGTGGCCGGCCCGCCCGGCCACCACCAGCGACACCCTGTTCTTCTCTCCCCATGGCTTCGGAGGCGATTGGTCGGATGGACGTCATTATCCAGCTCGGTGCGGCCGGTCTCGCGATCGGGATGATCTACGCGTTGGTTGCCCTCGGCTTTGTCCTCATCTTCAACGCGGTCAACGTGGTGAACTTCTCGCAGGGCGAGTTCGCGATGTTCCCGGCGTTCGTCGTCTCGTTCCTGCTCACCTCGTCCCATCTGCCCATGTGGCTGGCGATCCTCGGGACGATCCTGTTCGCGGCCGTGTTCGGTCTGGTCTTCAACCGGCTGGTCTACTACCCGCTGCGCAAGCGCTCCTTCGTGCCGGTCATCATCGCCACCATCGGTGTTTCGGTGTTCCTCAAGAACATCGCCCTGGTGCTTTTCGGTGCCGACCCACGCAAGGTCGAGCCGCTGATCAGCGGGGTGGTCAGCATCTTCGGCACGAGGGTCAACGCGCAGTATCTCGTCATCATCGGGGTCACCGCCGTTCTCCTGGCCCTGCAGTACTTCGTGTTCGACCGCACGATGGTCGGCAAGCGTCTCCAGGCGACCGCTCAGAACCGTGAGATGGCGTCGCTGCTCGGTGTCAGGACCCATGTCATGATCGCCGCGACCTTCGCCTACAGCGCCGTTCTCGGCGCGGTGGCGGGCATCCTCGTCGCGCCCCTGTTCGGTGTGACGACCGAGATCGGCTCGCTCATCGCGCTCAAGGCGTTCGCGGCCACCGTCATCGGGGGGTTCGGGTCGGTGCCTGGAGCAGTCATGGGCGCGGTTTTCCTCGGCCTCGTCGAGATCTTCGGGGCCGAGTACATCAGCGCGGACTACAAGGACGCCTTCGCGTTCGTCATCCTCATCGCCGTACTCATCTTGCGTCCGCAGGGGTTTTTCGGCGAGAAGATCGGGCAGAAGGCCTAACCAGAGCAGAAGGAGGAGTCGTGTCCGCACTCGCTGACCAGTCACCGAGCGTCACGTCCGGGTCCACGTCGGCCGTGAGTCGCTTCATGGACAAGCCGTACGCGCTGATGGCGTTGCTCGTGCTCATGGCGTGCCTGCCGTTCCTGGTGAACCCGTATTACCTCGGCGTGGTGGTGCTCGGCGCCATCTACGCGATCGCCGTGCTGGGCCTGTACTTTGTCATGGGCCTGAGTGGTCAGCTCTCGCTGGCGCAGGGCGCTTTCTTCGGGGTCGGGGCGTACACAGCGGCGATCCTGTCCACCCGGTACGACTGGCCGTTCCCGGCAACGATGGCCGCGACGGTGGCGGCAGGCATCGTGCTCGGAGTGTCGCTCGGCTTCGCGACGCTGCGCCTCACGGGCCACTACCTGGCGCTGGCGACCATCGGCTTCGCCGTCATCGCGAACATCATCTTCCTGCACTGGAAGCCGGTGACCAACGGCCCGGATGGCATCTCGGGCACCAAGCCGCCACGGATCGGCAGTTTCATCCTCGACCAGAACTTCTACTACTACTACGTCGTACTGGCCTTCCTGGTCGTGCTGGCTCTGGTCGGGTGGAAGATCAAGCTCAGCAGGGTCGGCCGGGCCTTCCTCGCGATTCGCGAGGACCAGCTGGCCGCCTCGACGATCGGCATCAACACGCTGAACTTCAAGGTGCTCGCCTTCACCTTGTCAACGGTCTACGGCACGGTCGCCGGCGGCCTGTACGCACACGGCCTCACCCACTACATCAGTCCCGACAACTTCGTTTTCGAGCTGTCGGTGACCATGCTGGTGATGCTGCTGCTCGGCGGCCAGGCCACCGTGCCCGGGGCCATCATCGGGGCCATGCTCGTCACCGCCCTGCCGGAGACGCTGCGGTTCCTCAACCAGTACTACCTGGCGGTGTACGGCGTCGCCGTCATCCTGCTCGTTATCTTCCTCCCCCAGGGTCTGTGGGGGTGGCTGGAGTCGGTGGTAGCACGGCGCAGCTCCCGGGGACGCGCAGAGGTGTCCGAGCCGATGGAGACCGTCGCGGACCAGCCGATCGCGGCCGGGCCGGGATCGAAGGTGCGGCCATGACGCGGTCCCAGGACGGCTCGGCCACCCACTTGCGAGACGGCGATCGCGCCGCCGCGACCGACCGGACCGGCGCCGCGGTGCTCAAGCTGGAGGGACTGTCCAAGTACTTCGGCGGGGTGAGGGCTGTCGACGACGTCAGCCTCGACGTCACGTCGGGCCACATCCACTCACTGATCGGACCGAACGGGTCCGGCAAGTCGACCCTGATCAACGTGCTCACCGGGCTGTACGTCCCGACCCACGGCACGGTCACCCTGCTGGGCCACGAGATCACCCGGCGCAGGCCGGACGAGCGCGTCAAGCTGGGCCTGGCCCGGACGTTCCAGAACATTCGGCTCTTCAAGGACCTGCCGGTGCTGGACAACGTCATGACGGGGCAGCACTGCCGGACGTCGTCCGGGCTGTTGCGGGTCCTGCTCAGCCCGGGCGCTCGTCGCGAGGACGCGGCGACGCACGAGCGGGCCCGCCAGGAGCTGGAGTTTGTCGGCCTCTCCAACGCCGGCGACGTGCTGGCCGGCGGCCTGTCCTACGGACGGCAGCGTCTGGTCGAGATCGCCAGGGCACTGGCCAGCGATCCCACCATGCTCCTGCTCGACGAGCCGGCCGCGGGACTGAACCCGCACGAGACCGAGCTGCTGGACCAGATCCTGCGCCAGATCGTGGGGCGTGGGATCACGGTCCTGCTCGTCGAGCACGACATGAACCTCGTCATGGGGATCAGCGACTACATCACGGTGCTGAACTTCGGCAAGAAGATCGCCGAGGGCAGGCCGGACCAGGTACAGGCCGACCCCGACGTGATCGCTGCCTACCTGGGCACCGAGGATCAGGAGGAGATGGATGCTCAGCGTTAGAGATCTCGACGTCCGCTACGGCGAGATCCGCGCGTTGCGCGGCGTCTCCTTCGATGTCGCCGAGGGCGAGGTCGTGACGTTGCTGGGCGGGAACGGCGCCGGCAAGTCGACGACCCTGCGCAGCATCAGCGGCCTGATCGGTCCTGCCGGCGGCAGTATCACCCTCGACGGCGAGTCGATCGTCGGCAAGCCGCCGGAGCGCATCGCCCGGATGGGCATCGTCCACGTTCCCGAGGGCAGGCAGATCATCCCGGGCCTTAGCATTCTGGACAATCTGCGGCTCGGCTCGTCCAACGGGCGGATGAGCCGCAAGGACGTCTCCGCGGGCATCGAGCGCACCTTCGAGACCTTCCCCCGCTTGCGGGACCGGCAGAGCCAGCTCGGTTGGAGCCTGTCCGGCGGTGAGCAGCAGATGCTCGCCATCGGACGCGGACTGATGGCCAACCCTCGGTTGCTCATGCTCGACGAGCCGTCGCTCGGTCTCGCCCCCATCATCGTGCGCGAGGTCTTCCGGATCATCCGCCAGGTGCACCAGGCGGGCACGACGGTCCTGCTGGTCGAGCAGAACGCCTACCAGGCACTCAAGGTCGCCGACCGGGGCTACGTTTTCGAGACCGGTCGCGTCGCGCTGGAGGGGCGCGCGCGCGAGCTCCTCGACGACGAAAAGATGCGCGCCGCGTACCTGGGCAAGAACACCGCCGGAAGCCCCGGAGCGTCCAGCGCCGAGGGCGCGCTGTCCCCCGCGCCTTCGGCGCCGCAGGACCAAGGTGGTGGCCAGACATGACCGTAGTGGGCAGGACAGGGCTACCCCGTCTGGCCGTGGTGGCCGACGACCTCACGGGCGCGGCCGACACCGCGGCTCCGTTCGCGAGTCGTGGAGCCGAGGTCAGCCTCACGTTGTCCGGGCCCCCTCGCGGAGACGTCGACGTCCTGGCACTCGTCAGCGACAGCCGCTGGCGCGAGGCGTCCGACGCCGCCAACCGGGTCGGTCAGCTGGTCAGGCAGGCACGCGACTGGGGGGCGGACGCCTTGTTCGTCAAGGTGGACTCGACGCTACGTGGCAACGTGCGCGCCGAGGTCGGCGCGGCTCTGGCGGCGTGGGGCGGCGCGCAGGCCATCGCGGCGCCGGCCTTCCCCGCTCAGGGTCGCGTGGTGCGACACGGCGTCCTCGTGGTCCACGGGGAGCCGCAGCCCGGATCGGTAGCCGGCTGCTTCCCCGAGGGCGTGAGCCTGTTCGACGCCGAGACCGACGAGGAGCTGGACGAGATCGCTGAGCGAGTCCTGAACGAGGGGGCGGTGGCCATCGGCTCGGCCGGCCTGGCCCGAGCGCTCGCCGACGTGATCCTGCCGGGTCCACCTGGTCCACAGGGTCCACGGCGGCCGACCGGGCCGGTCGGCGGCGTGCTCGTCGTCGTCGGCACCGCCCATCTCGCCAGCCGTGCGCAGGCGCTCGCGCTCACCGGATCGGGCGCGGTGTGCGTCCTCGTCACGCAGTCTGCTCCCGTCCGCATCCAGGAGGCCGTCGTCGCGCTCGCCCGCGGTGGACACGTCCTGGTCACGACGGACATCGCCCACCACGTCGAGGCCGACACTCCGGGCGCCGCTGCGGTGGCGGCGGAGCTGGCCCTGGTCGTCCAGGCCATCACCGACGCCGCGCCCACTGCGGCGCTGGTGCTCACCGGGGGCGAAACCGCGCTGGCCGTGTCGCGGGCTTTGGGCGCCCGCGAGCTCCGGCTGCTCGCCGAGATCACCCCCGGCATCGCGATCGGCGAGCTTGTCCTCGCCGATCGCAGCATCCCGGCAATCACCAAGTCCGGTGGCTTCGGAGCGCGCGACGCGCTGCTTCAGGCCGTGACCACGTTGGAGGCATGCGCATGATCCCACTTCTTGGCCTGACGGTAGGCGATCCGGCGGGGATCGGCCCGGAGATCACGCTGATGGCGGCTCGTGACCCGAGGTCGGCGGCCGCTCGGTTGGTGGCGATCGGCAGCCTGCAGGCACTGCGTGCTGCCTGCGACGTGGTCGCGGAACCCCCGAGGCTCCGGGAGGTCGCTGCGCCGTCGATGGCCCGCTTCGAGCCTGGCTGGCTCGACGTCGTGACGGTCCCCTCCGACCGGCCTGTCACCTTCGGCCGGCTGTCCGCCGAGGCGGGCCAGATCGCCTTCGAGGGCGTGCAGCGGGCGGTCGAGCTCGCCGTCGCGGGCGACATCGACGGGATCGTGACGGCTCCATTGAACAAGGAGGCCATCGCCTTGGCCGGCCACCCCTACCCCGGTCACACCGAGATCCTCGCGGACCTCACCGGGACGCGCGACTTCGCCATGATGCTTACCGCCCACAAACTGCGTGTGGTCCACGTGACCACCCACGTCAGCCTGCGGGAGATGCTCGAGCTGGTGACGACGGAGCGCGTGCTCACGACGATTCGGCTCGCGGCCCGGGCACTGCAGGACATGGGCATCGAGTCGCCGTCGGTCGGCGTCTCGGGGCTGAACCCGCACGCCGGTGAAGGCGGACTCTTCGGCGACGAGGAGGCCCGGGTGATCACCCCCGCCATCAAGCAGGCACAGGCGGCCGGCATTGACGCCAGCGGACCGTGGCCTGCCGACACGCTGTTCGGGCGCTCGGTGGCAGGAGACTTCGACGTCGCGATCGCCATGTTCCACGACCAGGGCCACATCGCCGTCAAGGTGCTCGGCTTCGAGACGGGCGTGAACGCGACCATCGGCCTGCCCATCGTCCGGACGAGCGTCGACCATGGCACCGCGTTCGACATCGCCGGTACCGGACGGGCCAGTCACGACAGCCTGGTGGAAGCGATCCTGGTCGGGGCGGGGATGGCGCAGGCCCGGGCTGCGGCGTCGCGGCCCGGGATCGCGACGGTGGCGACAGGAGATCAGACCGCATGACCTGCCGACCAGGCGGGCACCTCGGCCCCTTCGAGGCGGTCCGCGAGCTGCGCTACGACGCCCCATTCCCCTGGATGCTGCCCGTGCGCCAACGATTCGAGGCCCCACAGCTGGCCGACGTCGCAGCCGCCACCGCAGCTGCGCTCGAGCCGTTGCGAGCCCGGATCACGCCCGGTATGACGGTGGCCATCACCGCCGGCAGCCGGGGTATCCACGACAAGCCGACGGTGGTGCGGGTCGCCGGCGAGTGGCTGCGCTCGGTGGGCGCCGAGCCCTTCGTCGTGCCCGCCATGGGATCTCACGGCGGTGCCACCGCCGAGGGCCAGGTGGGGATGCTCGCCGAGCTCGGCATGACCGAGCAGAGCCTCGGCATGCCCATCCGCGCCACGATGGAGACCGTCGATCTCGGATCGGTGCCGGACGGCCCGACCGCCTACCTGGACCGCAACGCGGCGGCGGCGGACGCGATCCTGGTGATCAACCGTGTCAAGGCGCACACCGACTTCAAGGGTGACATCGAGAGCGGCCTCGCGAAGATCATCGCGATCGGCCTGGGCAAGCAGCGCGGCGCCGAGGGCATCCACCTCTACGGGCCCGCGAACCTCGGGTTCTGGATCCCGCGCGTAGCGCAACGCATCATCGACACCGGCAAGGTGCTCGGCGGCATCGCCATCCTCGAGAACGCCTACGACCGGGCCGCGAGGATCGAGCTCGTCGAGCCGGAGCAGATCGGTGGCCAGGCCGAACAAGAGCTGCTGCGCGAGGCGAAGCGCCTGATGGCGACGTTGCCGTTCGACCACCTGGACGTGGCGGTCATCGACGTCATGGGCAAGGACAAGTCGGGTTCGGGCATGGACACCAACGTGATCGGCCGCATGATGATCCGAGGGAGTGCCGAGTTCGACCGCCCACGCATCACCAACATCGCCGTGCTAGACGTGAGTGACGCCTCGCACGGCAATGCCAGCGGGCTGGGCCTGGCTGACTTCATCCCGTTCCGGATCCTCGAGAAGATCAACCTGCGCAGCAGCTACATCAACGCGATGACCTCTGGCCTCGGCGGACCGCAGCGCGGTCAGATCCCCATGGCGATGCCCACCGACCGCGACGCCATCGCGGCCGCGATCCTGACCTGCGGTCGCGCCGACCTGGGCAGTGCCCGGATCGTGCGGATGCGCGACACGCTCGACCTCGAGCAGCTGCTGGTCTCGGAGTCGCTGTTCGACGAGGTCGAGGCCAACGCTGGTCTCGAGATCGTCGGCGAGGCCGCACCGATGTCCTTCGACGCAGAAGGACGGATCGAGAAATGGCAATGATCGACAAGCACACCTCGCGTACCCGTGTGGCACCCGCGACTGTCGCCCTGTTCGTCACGTGCGTGGGCGATCTGGTGTCACCTGGGCCGCCGCGCGCCGCCGTCGAGGTGCTTGAGGCGATGGGTGTGCGGGTCGAGGTTCCGCGCGCCCAGACCTGCTGCGGGCAGCCGGCCCTCAACTCCGGGTACCCGCAGGAGGCACGCATCCTGGCCCGGCGGTGGCTGCGGACGTTCGCGCCATACGACGCGGTGGTGAGCGTCTCGGGCTCGTGCACCGCGACCGTCCACCACGCCTACCCGCGGCTCCTCGAAGGAACCGAGCGCCAGCAGGCGCAGGACCTGGCGGCCAAGAGCTGGGAGTTCACCCAGTTCGTCGCCGAGTTCGGCCACGACCTCCTGCTGCGTCTGGATGCCACGGTGACCTACCACGACTCGTGTCATATGCTGCGCACGCTCAACGAACGCGAGTCACCGCGCACCCTGCTCGGCCGGATCGAAGGCCTCAGGCTCGTGGAGATGAGCGACTCGGAGGTGTGCTGCGGCTTCGGCGGCACGTTCGCCACCAAAATGCCGGACGTCTCGGTGACCATGGCCGACCACAAGCTGGTCAACGCGCAGGAGACCGCGTCGCACTACCTGGTGTCCGCGGACCCGGCCTGCCTGATGCACCTGCAAGCTCGCGCCGACGCCACCCGGGCCGGTGTTCAGACCCGGCACATCGCCGAGTTAGTACGCGAGGCACTTGTCGTGGAAGAGGTGGGGGCATGACCTCCACCGACGGACCGGTCCCTGACGCCGCGACCACGACTGTGCCCGACTCGGCGTCGGGCGAGTCCCGCAACCGCAGATCGGCTGCCCTATCCGGCCGTGAGCGCATCGTGCCCACCCGCCCGGACTGGGCCGCTGCAGCGATCCCGGCGCACCGCAAGCCGCTGCCGATCCTCACCCGTGACGCGATCGGTCAGGCGGGTACGACGGCTACCCACACACGGCTGTCAGGCAAGAACCGGGCACAGAACGACTCCGGGTGGCCGCCCGAAATCGCCGCCCTGCGTGAGCGCGGATCGCAGATCCGCCGGGAGACGCTGGAAGACCTCGAGGGCTATCTGCATTCCCTGACCGAGAAGGCCGAGGCCAACGGGGTTGTCGTGCACCGGGCCGCGACCCCCGAGGACGCCGCAAGGGTCGTGAGCAGGATCGCGGCCGAGGGCGACGTCAAGCTGGTGGTCAAGGCCAAGTCGATGGCCACCGAGGAGATGCACCTCAACGCCCATCTGGAGGGGCAGGGCATCGAGGTCGTCGAGACCGATCTGGGGGAGTACATCGTCCAGCTAGCCGACGAGCGGCCGAGCCACATCGTGGGCCCCGCGCTGCACAAGTCGCAGGTGGAGGTCGGAGCCCTCTTCAACGAGCTGGCCGGACAGCAGATCCCCCAGGAGGCGGAGGATCTCGCCGCGTTCGCCCGGGAGCGGCTGCGCACCGACTTCCGCCGCGCCGACATGGGGATCACGGGTGTGAACTTCGCGGCGGCAGACACCGGGACCCTGACGCTGGTGACCAACGAGGGCAACGCCGACATGGTCACCTCCCAGCCGCGTATCCATGTGGCCGTCATGACGCTGGAGAAGGTGATCCCCCGTTTCCGGGACCTCGCCGTGCTGGTGCCGTTGCTCTGCCACGCCGCCACCGCGCAGAAGCTGACCGTCTACCTGACCATGCTGAACGGGCCGCGCCGGAAGGACGAGGCTGACGGGCCCGAGCAACTGCACCTTGTGATCTTGGACAACGGGCGCAGCTCGATCGTCGGGGGCCCCTACGAGGAGGTTCTGGCGTGTATCCGCTGCGGCAACTGCCAGATCGCCTGCCCTGTCTACCGCACCGTCGGCGGTCACGCCTACGGGTCGGTGTATGGGGGGCCGATCGGCGCCGTCTTGACCCCGCTGCTTGAGAACACCCGTGACGGCGCGGATCTGCCCTTTCTCTCCTCGCTGTGCGGTGCCTGCTACGACGCCTGCCCGGTCAAGATCCCGCTGCCGGACATGCTCGTCGACCTGCGTGCGGACTACGAGTCGAGGGCAGCGCGCCCCCGCAGGTTGCTGTGGCGGCTGTGGGCGAGGCTGTGGGACAGCCCGGTCGGGTTCCGGCTGACGGTGATCGCGCTGCGCGTCCTCGGCCCACTGCTCCCGCGCGCGCTGGTCCGGCTGCTGCCCGGGCCGGGCAAGGGTTGGGCCACCGGCCGGGCTCTTCCGGCAATGGGCAACGCCGGCAGGTTCCGGTCCTGGTTCGCCGGGAGGAGAGCACTGTGAGTGGTATCGATCTGGCCGAGCAGTTCCGGGCCGCACTGACCGCGCTCGACGGTGTCGCGCACCTCTGCACCTCGGCAGCCGAGGCGCACGACCGGGTGGTCGACCTCTGTGCTGCCGCGTCGGTGGTGATCGACGAGGGCCACCCCGACACCGCCGGCCTAGCCGAGCGTCTGCGTCTGGTGGACGACCCATGGGAGGCGGCCGTGGGTGTCACCGGGGTGGACGTCGCGGTCGCCGAGACGGGCACGCTGGTTCTGTCCTGGGGTCCCGGACGGCGCCGGAGCACTCCCCTGGTGCCGCCGGTGCACGTCGCACTCGTCCCGTTGCACCGGTTGGTGGCCACCTACGCCGACGCCATCGACGTCCTGGCAGCCATGAATCCGGCGCCCTCGGGTATGCAGCTGGTCACCGGACCCAGCCAATCGGCCGACATCGAGATGAAGCTCGTCAAGGGAGTGCACGGGCCCGGGCAGGTCCACGTCGTGCTCTACCCGCAGCCGGACCGGGCCTGCACCTGATGACCACGAAGCCCGCAGCCCAGCAGCTGAGCCGCATGAGCGCGGGCGAGCTGTTGTCTGGGCAGCCCCCTGAGTGGTCTGTTCCCCACGCGATGGCCACCATCCGGGACCGGGTCAAGGGTCAGGGCACGCACATTGCGGTGCTGGACGACGACCCGACCGGTAACAGTCCGTGCACGGGGTGCCGGTGCTGACCACCTGGGAGTCCGCCGATCTGCGCGCCGCACGCAGGCACCCCTCCAATGCCTTCTTCGTCCTCACCAACTCGCGCGGCCGCTCACGCCCGGAGGCTGCGGCCATCAGCCAGACCATCGCGACACGGCTGGCGGATCTCGCCGACGAGCTCGGGATCGACGTAGAAGCGATCAGCCGCAGCGACTCGACGTTGCGCGGCCACTTCCCCACCGAGATCGACGCCCTGCAGCAGGGGTTCGGTGAGCGGGGTCGGCGTTACGACGGTGTCATCATCTGCCCCTGCTTTCTCGAGGCCGGTCGGGTCACCGTCAACGACGTCCAATGGGTGCGTGTGGGGGATCAGTTCGTCCCGGCGGCCGGCACGGAGTTCGCCGCCGACGCCACGTTCGGCTACCAGAGCTCGAACCTGCGCGCCTGGGTGCAGGAGAAGACGGAGGGCCGGATCCCGTTCGAGGAGGTCCGGTCGATATCCCTGGCCGACATCCGCAACGGGGGACCGCGCCGGGTCGCCCAGCTGCTGCAGGAGCCCGCTGGACGGGCCGTCATCGTGAACGCCGCGAGCTACGCGGACCTCGAGGTCTTCGTGCTCGGGCTGCTCGAGGCGGAGGGTGCCGGTCGTCGCTTCCTGTACCGAACTGGCCCCTCGTTCGTCCGGGTGCGTGCGGGGATCGAGCCGAAACCCGTTCTCGGGCCTGAAGACATCTACCCGGACGGTGACCGGCCCGGATCGGGGCTCGTCGTCGTCGGGTCGCACGCAGCGCTGTCGACGCGCCAGCTGGAGGCGGCGATGGCGCTGGGGGGACTGCATCCGGTCGAGCTGTCCGTTCCCCGGCTCCTCGGCGCCGGACGCGACGACGAGATCGATCGAACCGTCGAGGAGGTCGCCGAGCGGCTGCCGGACTCCGACGTGGTGCTGTACACCAGCCGGGACCTGGTCCGCACCGACGATCCCGACGAGAGCCTCACGCTGAGCCGGTCGGTGTCGAGCGCTCTGGTCGACGTCGTCGCGCGGCTCGACCGTAGCCGACCACCGCGCTTCCTCGTCGCCAAGGGTGGGATCACGTCCAGCGACCTCGCGACCGAGGGCCTGGGCGTACGCCGGGCCGAGGTGGCCGGACAACTGCTCCCGGGCGCGGTATCGGTGTGGTTGCTCACCGCCGACAGCGACTTCCCCGGACTGCCCTACGTGATCTTCCCGGGCAACGTGGGCAGCACGGAAACGCTCGCCCGCGTCGTGAGCATCCTGCGAGAGAGGCCGAACGCATGACATTGGAACGAGTCGGATTCATCGGCCTCGGAGCGATGGGGGCGCCGATGGCGGCGCGTCTCGTCGACGTCGCCGACACGCTGACCGTCTTCGACCCCGTCGCCGAGCGACAGCAGTCCCTGGCCGACCAGGGAGCGGTCAGCGCACAGTCGCCGCTCGAGGCCGCCAGGGAAGCCGACGCGCTGTTCGTCATGGTCGTGAACGAGGCCCAGTGCGAGGAGGCGTTGTTCGGCAGCGACGGCGCCGTCGCTGCGCTGCCGCAGGACGCGGTGGTCGTGATCATGAGCACGGTGGGTCCCCACGCCGTGCGTGCTCTGGCCGAGCGTCTGCACCGACGCGGGGTTCAGCTCGTGGACGCCCCGGTCAGTGGCGGGGTCGCCCGCCCCGGCGCCGGCGACCTGCTGATCATGGCGAGCGGACCGGCTGGCGCGCTCGACGTCGTCCGGCCGGCACTGACCGCGATGGGTTCCACCGTCGTCGACTGCAGAGCCTCGGCCGGTGACGGGCAGTCGGTGAAGCTGGTCAGCCAACTGTTGTGCGGCGGGCACATCGAGGCGGCCGGCGAGGCGCTCGGCTACGCCCGTGCACTGGGCCTGGACCCGGCGGCCCTGCACGAGACGATCCGGCACGCGCTGCCGGTTCGTTCATGCTGGATGGTCGCGGCGCGCGCATGCTGTCCCGCGAGTTCCAGCCGGCCAAGAGCGCCCTCGAGATCTTCGTCAAGGACATGGGACTGGTCACCGAGGCGGCCGCGGGACGAAGATTCCCGGCGCCGCTGGCGGCAACCGCGAACCAACTCTTCCTCATCGGCGCCGCTCAGGGCTATTCCGGCGATGACGACTCGGACATCGTGCGGGTGTTCGAGCAGTGGGCGGACAAGCCCGATGCGTGACGTCCCGCACGGCACCGAGTGAAGCGCGATCGCGCCACTGGATGCGTGTACCTCTCACCGACAAACCGACACTGCTGCAGAACAGCGGGAAGAAGAAGATCATGACGACATCGACCGAGCAGGGAATCGGCGTGCGGCTGCACCCAGCCGACAACGTCGTGGTGGCAACCAGCGACCTCGCAGCGGGCATCGAAGCCGGGACGCTGACGGTCCGTCAGGCCGTGCCGCGAGGGCACAAGATGGCCGTCGCGTCCATCGCGGTCGGCGAGCCGATCCGCAAGTACAACCAGATCATCGGCTTCGCGACGGAGGCCATCCTTCCCGGCGCGCACGTCCACACCCACAACACCGAGTTCCGGGCGTTCGAGCGGGACTACGCCTTCGGTGCCGACGTCGTCCCGACCGCGATGGTCCCTGAGTCCGAGCGGGCCACCTTCCAGGGGATCGTCCGCGCCGACGGAAGCGTCGCGACCCGCAACTACATCGGCATCATCACCTCGGTGAACTGCTCGGCGACGACTGCCAAGTTCATCGCCGAGTCGATTCGTGCCAGTGGCGTCCTTGACGACTACCCCAACGTGGACGGCGTGGTCGCGCTGGTCCACGGGATGGGCTGCGGGATGGCCGGCAGCGGGGAGGGGTTCGACGTCCTCCAGCGGACGCTCACCGGCTACGCAGCGCACCCCAACTTCGCCGGCTTCCTGCTGCTGGGTCTCGGCTGCGAGGTCAACCAGATCTCCAGCCTGACGGCGCAGTGGAAACTCGACCGGTCGAAGATCGTGCACTCGTTGACGATCCAGGACGAGGGCGGCACGGCGAAGACGGTCCAGCGAGGTGTCGAGCTCATCCGCGAGATGTTGCCCGAGGCCGACCGCGTGTCGCGGACGACGGTGCCGGCCAGCGAACTGATTCTGGGTCTGAACTGCGGGGGATCGGACGCCTACTCGGGAATCACCGCCAACCCTGCGCTCGGTGCCGCCGTCGACATCCTCGTGCGCCACGGCGGCACGGCGATTCTGGGGGAGACACCGGAGATCTACGGGGCAGAGCACCTGCTGACGCGGCGGGCCGTGAGCCGCGATGTGGGAGACTCGCTCGTCGAGCTCATCCGGTGGTGGGAGAGGTACACCGCCGCCAACAACGGCTCGATGGACAACAACCCCTCTCCTGGCAACAAGGAGGGCGGCCTGACGACCATCCTCGAGAAGTCGCTCGGTGCGGTCGCGAAGGGTGGCACGACGAACCTGACCGGCGTCTACCGCTACGCGGAGCCGGTCACCGCGAAGGGCTTCGTCTTCATGGACACCCCCGGCTACGACCCGGTGTCGGTGACCGGGATCGTGGCGGGCGGGGCGAACGTCATGTGCTTCACCACCGGCCGAGGCTCGGTGCTGGGGTGCAAGCCGACGCCCAGCCTTAAGCTCGCGACGAACACCGAGATGTACCGCCGCATGTCCGGCGACATGGACGTCAACTGCGGCGTGATCATGGACGGCGAAGCATCGGTCCAGGAGGTCGGCCAGCAGCTCTTCGAGCTTATCCTGCAGACGGCGTCCGGGCGCAAGACGTTGAGCGAGGAGCTGGGCTTCGGGGAAGAGGAGTTCGTGCCGTGGCAGCTCGGGGCGGTCATGTGATGGTGACCACGTCGCACGTTCGAGGGACCGACCTGCAGCTGGACTTCGCCGACCAGGTGGTTCTCGTCACCGGCGCCAGCAGCGGGATCGGTGCAGCGGTGGCCAAGGGGTTCGCGGCACTGGGTGCGCGGGTGGTCCTGCACTACAACCGCGGTCACGACGCGGCGAAGGAGGTGCAGCGAGGCATCGAGGCGGCAGGTGGGCGCGCCTCGACCGCGGCCGCCGACCTGGGGACGCGCGGCTCGGCGGCAGCGCTCGTGGACAACGTGCTCGACGAGTACGGCCGCATCGACGTGCTGGTCAACAACGCGGGAGACCTGTTTCGGCGGGCGCCGGTGAGCGAGACGTCCGATGAGGACTTCGATCGGATCATCGCGTTGAACCTCGCGTCCGTCGTGGCCACCTGCCGCCAGGTGATCCCCGCCATGCGAAGGCAGGGCGGCGGAGCGATCGTGAACCTGACGTCGATCGCTGCGCGGACCGGAGGAGGCGGCGGCTCGGTGCTGTACGCCACGGCAAAGGGCGGTCTGAGCACGTTCACCCGGGGGTTGGCCAGAGAGCTCGCTCACGAAGGGATCCGGGTGAACGCCGTCGCTCCCGGCATCATCACCACGCCGTTCCACCGGCACACCGCCGACGACCAGATGCGAGCCATGGTCGACGGCATCCCCATGGGACGAGGGGGCGACCCGCAGGAGTGCGTCGGAGCGGTTCTCTTCCTCGCCTCAACGGCACTTAGCAGCTACGTCACCGGACAGGTACTCGAGGTCAACGGTGGCCAGCTGACGCCCTGACCACCCGACGGACGGCGGCGCAGGCCACTGCCAGAGCCGGATCGAAGCACAGACACCAGGAGGCGTCACATGGAGTACCGCACACTACCGGGGACGGACATGCAGCTGCCCCGCCTCGTCCTGGGCACGATGACCTTCGGCGCACAGGTCGACCGGGAGGCTGCCGGCACGATGGTCGACTCGTGTCGTGATGCGGGCATCACGATGTTCGACACCGCCAACTCCTACAACGCGGGGGCCTCAGAGCGGATCCTCGGCGAGATCGTCGCGCCCTTTTCGGGCCGACGTCCTGATTGCGAGCAAGGTGTTCAACCCGACCGGGGACGGATCGAACTACCGGGGACTGCGCCGACCTGCCATCGAGGAGGCACTCGAGGCGACCTTGCGCCGGCTGGGCACCGACTACCTGGATCTGTACTACCTGCACGCCCCCGACCGGGACACCCCCATCGAGGAGACGCTCGGGGCGATGGCTGACGCGGTGACAGCGGGCAAGGTGCGTCAGGTGGGCGTCTCGAACTACGCCGCTTGGCAGATCGCCGAGATCCGGTGCCTGTCGGAGCGCCACGGGTGGCCGACGGTCTCGGCGTCCCAGCCGGTGTACAACCTGCTGGCCCGCCGCGTCGAGGACGAGTACGCCGCCGGCTCGGCTCGGCTCGGCCTACACAACGTGGTGTACAACCCGCTCGCCGGTGGTCTGCTCAGTGGCAAGTACACCGACCCGCGACGCCCGCAGGAGGGTGGACGGTTCGCATCTGACCTCGGCCCCATGTATCGCGAGCGCTATTGGAACGACCAGCAGTTCGCGGCCGTCGACGCGCTGCGAGAGATAGCCGGCGACGCCGGTCTGACCCTGCTGGAGCTGGCCTTCCGCTGGCTGCTGGGCCGCCCGCTCGTCGGCAGCATCCTGCTCGGTGTCTCGGGCACGGACCAGCTGTCCGAGAACCTCACGGCTGCCTCCGGGCCGTCCCTGTCGCCAGAGGTGGAGCAGGCCTGCGACGAGGTCTGGACGACGCTGCGGGGGGCGGCGCCGCTCTACAACCGCTAGCTGCGCGCCTGCGCGCAGATCAGACAGCTGTGTCCATGTGCCCACGGTCCAACCGTGGCAGGAGAAGGGTGGAATGACGATGAAGCTCATGCGGGTTGGTTCGGTGGGGCAGGAACGTCCTGCGGTCCTGTACGAGGGTCGGGTGCTCGACGTGTCGGCGCACGTCGAGGACTTCTCACCTGCGTTCTTCAGTTCCGACGGGATCTCGCGCCTGCGGCAGGTCGTCGAGGAGCGCGCGAGCGAGCTGTCCGAGGTAGATCTCGCCCGCGAGCGGATCGGTGCCCCGATCTCGCGCCCGTACAAGGTCGTGTGTGCGGGACTCAACTACGCCGACCACGCCCGCGAGTCGGGCATGGACGTGCCGAGCGAGCCGGTGATCTTCTTCAAGGCCAGCAACACGGTGGTCGGCCCGAACGACACCGTGCTGCTGCCGCGAGGAGGAGAAAAGACCGACTGGGAGGTCGAGCTCGGGGTCGTCATCGGTCGTGAGGCCCGTTACCTGCAGGACGAGAGCGCTGCGGTCGATGCCATTGCCGGGTACTGCGTGTCCAATGACGTGTCCGAGCGGGCGTTTCAGCTGGAGCGCGGCGGCCAGTGGGTGAAGGGCAAGTCCTGCGAGACGTTCAACCCCCTCGGGCCCTGGCTCGTGACCCCGGACGAGGTGGGAGACCCCCAGTCGCTCGACCTGTCGCTGCGACTCAACGGCAAGATCGTGCAGAAGGGAAGCACGACCACGATGGTCTTCCGGGCGGCGTACCTGGTCTGGTATCTCAGCCAGTTCATGGTGCTTGAGCCGGGCGACCTGATCAACACCGGCACGCCGCCGGGTGTCGGCATGGGGATGACCCCGCAGCGGTTCCTGCGCGACGGCGACGAGATGGAGCTGACGATCACCGGTCTCGGGGTCCAGCGCCAGGTGTGCCGGTCGGCGCCGTGAGCGGGGACGAGTTCGCCGGCCAGACCGCCGTGGTGGTCGGTGGCGCCGCCGGCGTCGGCAGGGCAAGCGCCACGCTGCTGTCGCAGCGTGGCGCGCGCGTCGCCTGCCTCGACCGCAACTTCGACGGCGCCCAAGAGTCCGTCGACGCGCTCGGGCCCGACGCGCCCGACGCGATCGCGCTGGAGATGGACGTCACCGACGACCGCGCGGTCGTCGCGGCGATCGGGGAGGCCGAGCGCCGGCTGGGCCCGATCGCCGTACTGGTCAACTGCGCCGGGATCACCGGAGTCACCGATCGGCGCAGCCAGGACGTGGACATCGAGGACTTCGACCTGGTCTGCCGGATCAACCTGCGAGGGGCGTTTCTGCTCTCGCGGGCTGTCCTGCCGCGGATGGTGTCGCAGGGCTACGGTCGCGTGCTGCACGTGGCCTCGATCGCCGGCAAGGAAGGCAACGCCGGGATGGTGGCCTACTCCGCGTCCAAGGCCGGGCTCATCGGCATGGTGAAGGCGCAGGGCAAGGAGTACGCCGAGACGGGCGTCACCGTCAACGCTCTCGCGCCGGCGGTCATCCGTACCGCGATGGTCGACGCGATGCCACGCACGCAGGTCAACTATATGACCGATCGGATCCCCATGAGACGGACCGGCACCCTGACCGAGGCCGCAGAGACGATCTGCTGGATCGTCTCTCCCAAGTGTAGTTTCACCACGGGCTTCACCTTCGACCTGTCCGGTGGCCGGGCCGTCTATTAGCACTGTTCGCGTGATGACTGGAGGTATGCATGAACCAGGAAGAGAGTCCTCGCTTTCGCAGCGCCGAGTGGTTCGGACTGCCAGGGAGGAACGGGTTCATCCACCGCTCGTGGATGAAGGCACAGGGCTTTCCGAACGACGTGTTCGACGGCCGGCCGGTCATCGGGATCTGCAACAGCTGGTCGGAGCTGACACCCTGCAACGTGCATCTGCGCCGGGTCGCGGAGTCGGTCAAGCGCGGGGTGTGGGAGGCCGGTGGGTTCCCGCTGGAGTTCCCGGTGATGTCGCTCGGTGAGACGCTGATGCGGCCGACGACCATGTTGTTTCGCAACCTCATGAGCATGGACGTCGAGGAGTCGATCCGGGCCAACCCCGTGGACGGCGTCGTCCTGCTGTCGGGATGCGACAAGACGACCCCGGCCTCGCTGATGGGAGCGGCGAGCGTTGACCTGCCGACGATCATGATCAGCGGCGGGCCGATGCTCAACGGCAAGTACCAGGGCCGCGACATCGGTTCGGGGACCGCGGTGTGGCAGTTCGCGGAGGAGGTGCGCGCCGGACGGATGACCGCGGACGAGTGCGTCCTGGCCGAGTCGTGCATGTCGCGCAGCAACGGGCACTGCATGACGATGGGCACCGCGTCCACGATGGCCATCGTCGCCGAGGCGCTGGGCATGCAGCTGCCCGGCTCGGCCGCCGTCCCCGCAGTGGACTCGCGGCGGTACACCATGGCTCAGCTGTCCGGGCGGCGCATCGTGGAGATGGTGCACGAGGACCTACGGATGTCGAAGATCCTGAACCGGAAGTCGTTCGAGAACGCCATCCGGGTCAACGCGGCGATCGGCGGCTCCACGAACGCGGTCATCCACCTGCTCGCGCTGGCTGGTCGGGTCGAGGTGGACCTCGCGCTCGACGACTTCGACACCCTCACGCGGGAGATCCCCCTGCTCGTGAACCTGCTGCCGTCCGGCAAGTACCTGATGGAGGACTTCTTCTACGCCGGTGGCCTCCCTGTTGTCATGAACGAGCTCAGCCGGGTGCTGCACGGCGACGCCGTCACGGTCACCGGACGCAGTGTGCTCGAGAACGTCAGCGCTGCCGTTAGGCCGGAGGATAGCGAGGTCATCCGACCCTTCGACGACCCGCTCGGTGTCGGCGCCGGAACCGCCGTGCTGCGCGGCAACCTGTGCCCGGACGGAGCGGTCATCAAGCAGTCGGCGGCCTCGCCGCAGCTGATGCGGCACCGGGGCCGTGCGGTGGTCTTCGAGAGCATCGAGGAGTACGACGAGGGTGTGGACTCTCCAGACCTGGACGTCGACGAAACCTGCGTGCTCGTCCTCAAACACGCTGGGCCCCGCGGTTACCCGGGTATGCCGGAGGTCGGCAACATGGAGCTGCCCAAGCGGGTCCTGGCCAAGGGGATCACCGACATGGTGCGGATCTCCGACGCCCGGATGAGTGGTACGTCCTACGGCACAGTGGTGCTCCACGTGGCGCCGGAAGCCGCAGTGGGCGGCCCGCTCGCGCTGGTTCGCAGTGGCGACATGATCGAGCTGGACGTGCCGAACCGCACGTTGCACCTCGAGGTGTCCGATGAGGAGCTAGAACGTCGCCGCCAGGAGTGGGTACCGCCGAAGCCGGTGCGCGAGCGGGGCTACGTGCGGCTCTACATCGAGCATGTGCTCCAGGCCAACGAGGGTGCCGACCTCGACTTCCTGGTCGGTCGCAGCGGCGACGCCGTGCCGCGGCAGTCGCACTGACGAAAGGGGATGACATGAGCACTCGGCGAGCGGTCGTGCTGCCCGCTCCGAACCGCCCGCTGGAGGTCGTGGAGCTCCCTGGGAGCGAACCCGGGCCGGGTGCGGTCGTCGCCCGCGTCGAGCTCGCCGGGGTCTGCGGCACCGACATGCACCTGCAGGACGGCCGGATGGCGATCCCGACCCCACTGGTCCTCGGCCACGAGGCGGTCGGGCGGGTGAAGGCGCTGGGAGAGGGCGTGAGCACTGACGCCAACGGTGCTGCGCTGCGACCGGGCGACCTGATCGGGTGGGCCTCGAACATCCCGTGTGGACGCTGCTACTACTGCGTCCAGGAGCAGGAACGCTCACTGTGCGAGAACCGCACGGTCTACGGGATCAACCAGCCCGCCGACCGCTGGCCGCACCTGTCCGGCGGCTGGGCGGACGAGATCTACCTGCAGCCCGGGTCGACCATCGTGCGGGTGCCGGAGGGAGTGTCCGCCGAGCAGGTGATCTCCTTGGGGTGTGCCGGCCCGACCGTGGTGCACGGTCTGCTCGGCGTCGTCCCGCCGAGGTTCGGCGACGTCGTCGTGGTGCAAGGCAGCGGCCCGGTGGGACTGGCTGCCGCGATGTACTCCAAGCTCGGGGGAGCCGCGCAGGTGATCCTGGTCGGGGGGCCGCGCAACCGTCTGGACCTTGCCGTCGAGCTCGGGATGTGCGACCTCGCCGTCGACATTTTCGAGCACCCAGACGCCGCCGACCGTGTGCGACAGGTCGTGGCGCAGACTCCGGGGCACCGCGGAGCGGATGTCGTGGTGGAAGCGACGGGAGTGCCGCAGGCGGTGGCCGAGGGTCTGGACATCTGTCGCAAGAACGGCCGCTACCTGGTGGTGGGCCAGTACACAGACCACGGCTCCACCGCGCTGAACCCCCACCTGGTCACTCGCAAGCAGCTGCAGGTGTTTGGCTCGTGGGCGTTCGCGGGTGAGCACTACACGGACTACGTCGCCTCGCTGCCCCAGCTGGCGCAGCGCTTCGACCTCGCGCGCCTTGCGACGCGCTACGACCTCACGGAGGCGAACCAGGCACTGGCCGACATGCGGTCCGGAGCGACGCTGAAGCCGGTCCTGTCCACCGCGACGCGCTGACATTGCCGCCCGGTCCTGGCGGCGCGTGTGCGTCGCGCTGTTCGCGGTGGCCTTCGGCACCAACGTGCCGCCGCTGCTGCTCGTCTACGAGCAGCGATTGCACCTGAGTGCGGCGGCGCTCACCGCGATGTTCGGTGCGTACGCCGTGGGCCTGGTGCCGGCTCTCCTGGTCTCCGGCCCGGTACCAGGAGTCGTAGCGGCGGACCTGGTACTGGTCCTGGCCGACCTCGCCCTTGGCGCTCTGGAAGGACTCCTGAATGGCCAGCGGGCGACGACCGCACCCGGCTCAAAATAAGCGCGGCTGTAGTAACTAGAACGGCATCGAGATGAAGGGCGAGGCGTAGTCCTGGACCTCGTCCAAGACCCGCGCTGCGTCTTGCACGGACATGCCCTCGGACGCGGTTTCGGCCACAATCATCTGCCGCAGCAGACGGGTCTCGCCAGCCGTCGCGATCCC